>ERZ772882.107-NODE-107-length-111736-cov-5.284363_pt1 | contig 111736 bp, 96 predicted proteins | sample MGYA00580576_ERZ772882 | MGnify/ENA primary metagenome ERZ772882 (study PRJEB29015, sample SAMEA2737658) | human gut metagenome | biome: human gut; feature: human-associated habitat; material: faeces | place: China | collected 2012 ... | reverse complement strand
TAACTAACTAAATCGTAACCTATTACTATCAAGAGCAATTAACCTACGCTCATTTCCAATAAATTACACTCTTTTCGTAACTTCGCAACGCAATAATCGATCGTTTATTAACACAATAAACATTTTAAAATCAATCCTTTTTATTCTAATTTCTCCCTAGACAAATCTTTCGTTTCCCTATTGATACACAAATTTTAACTCACAAAAAAAAACGGATGAGAAACATTACAATTATTCCCTCATCCGTGGTCATTTCTTAATTAAATATCCAGCCTCACGTTAATCTAAAATACCCCGAATCCGAAAAATGAGTACAATCCACCGAGCCAAAGAAATAAAAGAGATGGGCAGGATTTTGTTCCTGCAAAGGAAGCTCTACTATAGCACCTCCATCTCCCCGGCTATCGGGCAATCGGTCGAATAAAGAGAAACGAAACGTCTCGTCATCATACATCAGGAATAGATACAAACGATCGGTTCCCTCTCCCTGCAGTTCATCCATTCCCGTTTTCCACGTGATAACAATCCCTCTCCTATCTTCCACTTTCACACACACGCCCAACGGTAAACGCAAATCCCCATAACTCATTTTTAAACGAGAAAAATCAAGGATACCCCCTTTCAGATTAAAAGCCGAATAATTCATCCGAATAAAGTTATGATACCCGGTCATGCCATCCGGACGGGGAGAAACCCGCCAAATTTCCCGCATAAATGTACCTTTAATAGCTCGATACAACATCACGACACACCGGAAACGAGCTCGCCCCAATTGTTGGCGGGGACTCACCACTTTTTTCTTTTTCGTATCATGTTTGATCCGCCGCACGTAACGACGATGATTCCGACAATAAAATAACAAATCGTCGATTCGCCCCAGAAAATTTTCCAAAGAAATAATATTCTTCTTATTCATACCATTATCAACTAAATAATTAAACTTACATCTATTCGTTATCTCCTCGTCATACTATCGCCAAAGCTGCCTTGCATAGAAACGAATAGATAACGACACCTTAACGAAAAGGATAACGAACAGATGTAAAAGGGAAACAAACCCAAGAACGTTCCTACCCAAGTATTACACAAAGGCAAGAATCTCCAAACACAAGGTCATTCTTTCAATAAATCATGAAACCGTTCCCACGGGAAAGCCGGACCCGGATCAAGTTTACGAGAGGTAATATCGGAATGGCCCACGATATACCGGATCGGGTAATTCCGTTTCAATACCCGACACACTTCCACCAATGCCTCGATCTGCACCGACGGGTAGGAATGCCAATAGGATGCACGTCCCTTTTCAACAGTCGTGAAGACTTCATCAGGCATGATCTGTTTGTTGAACCAAGTAAACCACCCCTGTCCCCGACGATGCAAAGGTCCGGCATTATCCAATTCGATCCCGATCGAGAAATTGTTCACGTTCTGCCGTCCCTCCAAAGAACTATACCCGGCGTGCCACGCTTTCACGTTGAAAGGTAATAATTGTAGGATCTGTCCCGAACGGGCAATCACGAGATGAGCCGACACGGAAGTATCTGCCCTCGCCAGTAATTGAGCCGACGACATGGCATTCCCACCTCCGGTGTAGTGGATAACAATGGTGTCCGTGACGGGTAGCAAACTTGATTTTTTGTTACAATGCATCTGTTTCACGTTAGGTGCTACTAATTTGTGATTCTCAACTTCCATACTCACTTCTTTAAGAGGTTCTTGATTCTTTTACCTAATCCTTGAGATACCGATTCGAAGCTCCGACCGACAACATAACCACCTAACCCGATCTCCAACAGATCCCAGAAACGGGAACCATTATCAGGCAAAGGAAGCGGGGTGAATATCCCCAGTAACACGACAGAGGAAAACACGAGCATTACGATCGGACGCCACGAACGTTGCAGCCAGTTCCCCTGTGATTCGGAACGGATCACGGAAGATTGTTCCCGCTGCAAATCCGCCTCAAAACGGGAAAGCACTTCCGTCAAATTGGCTCGTAATTGCATTTTCTCTTTTGAAGAAAGGGTAAGCGAGTCAATCACGTCGCCGATCTCGCTTACCAAATTCGATAACATTTTCATCTTTTCATTTTTAAAAGTTCTACATTCGAGTAATAATTTCATTCCCAAAAATAGAACCCGTGAAAAGGGAAAATTGTATCATTTTATATTAAACACGCAACACCATGAATATTATCACATTACATGCAAAAAGTGATACATTCACACTCCACGCTAACTAATTGCCTTTCTGCACTTCTTCCTTATATTTCCTGCAGAAACGGTCCAAATTCAGAAAACGATTTTTACAATTAAAAACACGTTCTACCAGCAAATCCGGACGATCAGGTACTTTTATATTGAGTAAACGGCAAGTATCTTTCACTAATTGAGGCAAATTTATCTTACCGGAAACCCCTTCCAATTTTCGACACGCACACAACGCCACGCAAAAATGTGTTACCTCGGAAGTTTTACCGACAAAACGGTACGGGTAATCCGGAAAACGATCGTCTTCCCCGATAAATGTCCGGATACGGTTAAGCGATTCCCACTGAACCTGCAGGAAAGGAAGGACCCGCTTTTGTAGTGCATCGGAAGAAATTACCCAAATGCCATTATTTTTCCTGCAAATCAAATCCGGACGAGTTATTCGTCCATTCTTTTTCTGTTGAAATTGATTCCTAATCGTCAAGAGATGAGGTACTAACATCTGCCGGTACTCCTTACCGATCACGCCACAAGGAAAAAACTCCACCAATTCGTTCATCAATTTCAACTCCAAGATCATCAAATGAGTCCTGTAGGCAGCCACATCCCGATGATGGTTAAACACATAGGTACACGTCGCATCCTTCGTCATCAAAACATTAACAACGAGTAATTCCCGCTCATAGTCCTCGAAAAAATTTGTATTCATATCTACTGTTTTTTCACGAGAACGCCGGATTCCACAAGCCATATATCATTCCGCATCCCCCATCGACACGATGGATATACCTTCAATAACAAATTCTAATTTATCACCACAATTTTAAAGAAAAAATAGACTATACCATATCTATACAGACAGATTCTCGAATAAAACAAAGATATGATAATTCGATAGTGATTCCAAAAAAGAAAAGTAAACAAAATCTAATCTTGCTCGATTAACTCTTCCAATCTTTTAATCAATTCCCTAGTTGGCTGCATAAACGAATTTACATCTTCTTCTGTAAAATCAAAAAAATCATTATAATCACCAGATATTCTACTTTGAAGTAAACGAGAATACAAACGTCCATATTCTTTTGACAATCTTCCCGTAGTCACGAAATGTAGTCCAATTTGTCCTACAACACCATTATGAGATTGAGCTGGTATTTTATTTTTAAGTAACAGCGCAGAAGCCATATAATAAACAGCATAATACAAACGTTGAATCGTCAAATTCCAATGCGCATCCTTCATTGCATCATTAGCTTCCTGTAATGTTGCGTATGACTTTTGTCTACGATAAAAAATAATAACATCTATCTCTTCCGAAGTCAACGTCATAATTCAATTCCCTCTTTTTTAACATTATGAAAAAATGGGGTAAAACTATACTTTAACCAATCTTTCAATGTATACATCACAGGACTAATACATTCATTTATCGTCCATCCAAACTCAACCAAAGGATAAGCAATATCATCATAATCAGAAGGTTCTAGACGAGATTTATCCACTAGAATTAATATATCCCAATCCGAATCTTTATGAGCATCTCCACGAGCTTGCGAACCGTACAAAATAGCCTTTGTTTCCGGAGCAACCGTTCGAAGGATCTCTTTAATCCGCCCAAGTATATATTCCCGTGTCTTTACCATTTTCAGTTTTCCATTTCTGCAAATATACGAAATTTTTACTTATTTCTTACTGCTGCTACTATTTTACCCCTCGTCTTCATTAATAAATAACAATAATTAGAATTATACAGGAACCTGAAAATGAGTTTATCATTTTCAGGTTCCTGTATTCATGATACTAATCTCAATAATTCTCTACCAGTAATTCAAAAAATCCTTGCGGATGGAGGCAAGCAGGACAAACTTTAGGAGCTGTAGGACCTTCGTGAACATACCCGCATTTGCGACAATACCATTTTACCGTTTTTGGACGTTCAAAAAGGATACCATCCTGCAAGTTTGACAAGAGTTTTCGATACCTTGTTTCATGATTTCTTTCCGCCTCGATAATCATACGGTACATCACGGAAATATCCTTAAATCCCTCCTCCTCGGCCACTCTGGCGAATTCCGGGTACAAGTGATGCCACTCGTCATATTCACCTTCCGCAGCCTCAACCAGATTACTGGCCGTGTCCAGAATAACCCCGGCAGGATACGCCGCAGTGATCTCCAACATTCCACCTTCCAAACGACTGAAGAAACGCTTCGCGTGCATCTCTTCTTGCAAAGCGGTCTCGTAGAATATACCCGCGATCTGTTCGTACCCCTCTTTTTTCGCTACTTCAGAGAAAAAAGTATACCGATTTTTTGCCTGCGATTCCCCGGCAAACGATTTTAAAAGATTGGCCTCTGTTAAAGTACCCTTTACACTTTTGTTCATGGTTTTTCCTTTTCTTTACGAAAAGAAAAAGTTACAAGTTACAGATTTGCTGGCTACAAGTTAAAATCTAGTTTGAGTCTAAATAACCTGCAACTTGTAACCTGCTAACTTGTAACACTACCACGGGACTTGTTCCCGTGGTAGTATAAATACCCTTTCATTTTTACGCATTTCTCTCCTTTAGTTGCAAAATATTAAGATATACTTTTGTATGCAAAAGAATTATGACGAGTAATTTTTTCATATAGAGTTAATTATGTCAGAGATTTTAAAGAAGTTACAAAAAGATATTCATTTCATCGAAGGGCTGAATAGCTGTATGAATTGCGGGATATGCACGGCAATTTGTCCGGCAGCCGAATTCTATAACTATGACCCGCGGGTGATCGTGGAAACCGTGCAACGGGGGAATGAAGAAGAGATCGAAGAGTTATTGAAAAGCGACACGATCTGGTACTGCGGGGAATGTATGTCTTGTAAAACCCGTTGTCCGCGTTGCAACACGCCGGGCCTCGTGATCATGGCATTAAGAAAAATATCGCAAGAACTGGGATATTTTGTCTATTCGGAAAAAGGACGTCAACAATACGCGCTTAAACATGTGGTTGGGGAATCCATACTCAAAAGAGGGTATTGCGTTACTCCCGATTTGGTGAAACCGGAAATGCACCCGGAGCAAGGTCCCGTGTGGGAATGGATATACGAGCATCTGGATGACGTGTACGAACGTATGCACTCGAATTACCGCCAACCGGGAGCCGGAACGCTACGGGAAATGGATTCGGAAAGCATGGATGAATTACGAAAGATATTTGATGTCACAGGAGGAACCGAATTTTTGGAAAAGATTGACAGTTGCTCCCGAGAGGTGGCCGACAAGGAAAAAGTTGATCTGGAAGAGGCTTATTTCTTGAAAACATACATGGAAAACAGCGGGAAACACCAGTAAAAAGAATTTAAAATTGAAAGTTTAGAATTTAGAATGGGAATGTGCGGGGAAATCTAAAATTAGAAATCTAAAATTGAAAGATGAATTTAGAGGGTAAACAACAGATATGGAAGGATTATCAGAAAGAGATAGCTGATGATCGCTATTTTTACGCGAGAAGTTGTATCCGCCAGACTTTCTTCCCGGGTTCGGAATGGGCTTACCTGGATATTATGAAGAATAAACTGGCGAAAGATGTTATTGATGATCCGCGACACACGACTTGCACCGGGATTGGCTATCACTCGGACATCGTTCCGGCAGAGACAATCATGACGGTAGTCGCCCGACATTTTGCCCTTATGACCGAAGCCGGGTACGAAAATATGACTCCCTCCTGCATCACTTCTTTCGGTATTTATACCGAGATTCTGGAGACATGGCACCATCACCCGGAAGTAGAAGAAAAAATCAGGGAATTCCTTTGGAAAGCCACCAAACGGGAATTTAAAAAACCTAGAAATCTTGCTCACACATCAGACATAATCTATAAGTTCAGAAACGAGATCGCTGCCCAGGCAAAATACAAGCTGGTGGACATTCACACGGGAAGACCTCTCCGGGGGGTGGATCACATCGGGTGCCACTACTCGAAAATGTTCCCCACGAAAGGGATCGGAGGTGCCGAATTTCCGGCCGTGTTATCCGGTATGATTTATGCCTGGGGCGGCGATGTAATCGATTACCCGGAAAGAAGACATTGTTGCGGTTTCGGTTTTCGCCAATATCTCGTGATGGCCAACCGGGGATATTCCGTGGCCAACTCTAAAAAGAAATTTGAATCCATGCAACCTTACGAACCCGACTTTATAGTGGCAAACTGCCCGGGGTGCGCCATGTTCATGGATAAATGGCAATACACGATCAGCGAGATGGAAGGCACCACCTACGGACAGAACGGATACGGTATTCCCGTGCTGACTTACGAGGAACTCACGGCACTTGTCCTGGGGTATGACCCGTGGGAAATCGGGTTGCAGATGCACCAAGTTTCCGTGGAACCCCTGCTGGATAAAATGGGAATCCCGTACGATCCGGAAGCCAAATTCAAAAACATCCGGGGAGAGGACATCGGGGCTCCGAAATGCCCCACGTACCTGAGAGTCTCAAAATTATAATGTTAAACCATAAAATTGGAAAAAGAATCATGAAGTTATTCATTTTCAACTTTCAATTTTCAATTTTCAAATAATATATGGCAAAAGTCATCATCATCGGAGGAGGCCCGGCAGGCTGCGAAGCCGCACATCAACTGGCAAGTCAAGGAATCGACGTGGAATTAGTCGAGAAAAATAACGAGACTGGCGGTAACCTGAATAATTGGTATCAATTATTTCCTGACCGAAAATTCGCCAAGGACCTCAACGACATATTAAAGCAAAATTTGAATCATCCGAAAATTCAGTTGCATTTAGGCATGGAACCCCGGAAGATTGAGAAGAACAAGGAGGGGAAATTCCTCGTACCTCTCAGTGATGGCAGCTTACTTGAAGGTGACTCCCTGCTAGTTTCCACGGGATTCAAAATTTTCGACGCCCGCCGCAAGGAAGAATACGGATACGGAATATATGAAAACGTGATTACTTCCGTGGAACTGGAAAACATGTTCTACAACCATTCGATCAAGATGGCAAACGGGAATACCCCCAAACGTATCGGCATCATCCATTGCGTAGGCTCCCGTGACGAAAAGGTATGTAATTACCATTGCTCCAAGCTCTGTTGTATCACCGGGGTAAAGCAAGCCATTGAACTTCGGGAATTATTACCCGACACGGAAATCTTTTGTTTCTACATGGATATGCGTATGTTCGGACCGGGCTACGAGGAAATGTACCGGGAGGCTCAGGAAAAATACAATATCAAATTCGTGCGAGGCAGATTGTCTGAGGCCGCTGAGAATCTCAACAAGCAATTACAGATCAAGGTTGAAGACACGCTTGTCGGGAAACCCTTGCGCATGACGCTCAACATGATGATCCTATTGGTCGGTATGGAATCCTCGGAAGGCAGTCGCCAGATGGCAGACACGCTAGGCTTGAACTTGGCTCCCAATGGCTTCATCAAATCCCAAGACCCGCACTATCGCAACAACAACACGAACGTCGAAGGCGTTTTCGTGGCCGGATGCGGAAGTGCCCCGATGAACCTGACCGACACGCTGGCTGATGCCCGCTCGGCAGCCATGAACATTATAGAATACATAAAAAGAATTTAGAATTTAAAATGTAGAGTTTAGAATGAATGGAATCACTAAACCTCTCAATTTAAAATCTAAAATTTAAAATCTAAAATTAAGAGATGATCAATTTTTGGGGTTATAGCATATCGGAAACACGAAGTATCAATTATGATACGAACGACAAATCCATGACGGAACATATTGCACGTGTCGTTCCCAGCAGCAAATTATGTATTGGCTGTGGCGGATGCACGGCAGGATGCACGGCAGGATGCACGGCAGGAAATCTCACGGACTTTAATATCCGGAAGATACAAATGCTCATGAAACGAGGCGAAAATAAAGAGGCGAAAGAGCAATTACAGAAATGTATGTTGTGCGGGAAATGTATGTTGGTCTGTCCGAGAGGCGTGGAAACCCGGAAGATGATTTTAGAAATGCTCAACTATATAAAAACAAAATTGAAAAGCTGAAACCAATTACTATGCAGCAATACGAATACACGAACAAAATATATTACGATCACTTTGTCCTGCCGTTCACGATCGGTCTGGTCGTGCTACTGGGGTACTTGTGTGTGAGATACTACAAGTGGATCAAGAGCTTTCCGAAAGAAGAACGTAAAAAAATTCGCAAAGGCTTGTTCAGCTTTAAAACCATTCGTTCCGGCTGGGAAATTTTCCGGGAAAGTTTGTTGCATCACAATATATTCAAAACGAACCCGATGTTGGGATACATGCACATGACCTTCGCTTTCGGGTGGTTCTTGTTGATTGTTGTCGGGAAAATCGAATCTATGGTTTATCATACCAGTGCTTTCAACCCACCTTATTTCGCTATCTTTTTCCGTTATTTCCATCCGGCAAAAGAGACATTCCCGTACAGCGAGTTTTTCGCATTCTTGATGGACTTGATACTGACGTTCCTGTTAATCGGGATCTTACTGGCTGTCACCAAACGTTTCTGCTCCCGTATTTTCGGCATGAAGAAGACCACGAAACAACGGGCTTACGATTTGCTTATACTAACCGTACTCTGGCTCATTTTCCCGGTACGTTTTCTGGCTGAAAGTTTCACAAGCGGCCTGAATGGTGGGGGTAGTTTCCTCACGCACAACGCCGGTGACTTTTTCAGCGGATTTCTACCCTTGGAAAGTCTATCTTATCCTGCCTGGTGGCTTTACTCCTCCTTGCTTGGCCTATTCTTCCTACTATTACCATTTTCCCGGTACATGCATATCCCAACTGAAATGGTCTATATCTTCCTGAAAAACTGGGGAGTAAAACAAGGCAAGGAATATAACGGATTCAGTGAAATACAGGTTAATTCCTGTTCCCGTTGTGGAATATGTATCAACACCTGCCAACTGAACACGTCATGTAATATAAATGATACACAACCCGTCTACTTCCTTCGTCGCCTGCGTAATCACGAGGAATACGCCGGGCAAGCAGAAGACTGCCTGATGTGCGGACGCTGCGAGGCCTCTTGTCCCGTGGGTATCAACCTAAATGCCATCCGCCAAAGCAAAAGACCGGATATATTAAGAGTTACAAAAGACACGTATGCTTATGTGCCCCAACCGGAAGTGAAACCTGCTAAAGTCGCTTATTTTGCCGGATGTATGAGTCACCTTACCCCGGGCATTATAAAATCCATGCAACAGATTTTCGAGAAAGCAAAAGCGGACTACACGTTTATCGATGAACAAGCCGGAGTATGTTGCGGGCGTCCATTAGCTCTTTCCGGGAACTGGAAAGCAGCACAAGTAATCATGGACAAAAACCTGCAAATGATCGATGCCTCACAAGCAGACATTCTGGTCACCTCCTGCCCGATCTGTTACAAAACATTCAAAGAGGATTACCTGTTGAATATAAAAGTCATGCACCACACGGAATATATCGACATGCTGATCCGAGAAGGAATATTAAAGGTTAACACGCTTGATCTGAAAACCGTATTCCACAATCCATGTGAACTGGGAAGAGGTTGTGATGTAGTGGATGCCCCCGAAAGTGTGCTGAAACAAGTAAGCCGGAAAATTTCAACTGCCTATGACGGGAAGAAATCACTCTGTTGCGGGGGTAGCTTGGCAAACACGGCCATTGATTCCACTCAAAAAACGAAAATCAGTAGTGATACCGTGAAAGCATACGCAGCATACCAACCGGACGTTATTGTCACGGCTTGTCCCCTATGCAAAAAGACATTAGGTAAAACCTCCCCGGAAATCCCGGTAAAAGATATAGCCGAACTGGTTGCAGAGGCCTAAAAACAAAAACGGGATTCCTTGTTCGAATCCCGTTTTTAATTTTACAAAAAAGAAGTTAATCCTCAAGTTCTTCTTTTACCCCTTCTATCTGTTCCACATTCAAATCACTTTCATTACTATTTGCGGCAATATCATAATGTGGAAGCGGATTTTTCTGCAATTCTATATTTTGTTCCCGATGCACGCAAACATCCATCGCCAAATAAAGAGCATTACGAAGTCCTTGTTCATCACCCAGATTTTGACCTACAATATCATAATGAGGATCGGTTAAAGACATTGAACAGATCACAGGTAACCCGGCAATATAACAAGCGGCACTTTCTTCATCCACTGACTTAAATGCCACAACCCCCTGATCGTAATACATGGCAAGAACAGCGTCAAATTTCTCGTACATTCTCTCCGAGAAGAAACGCTCGGCAGAGAATGGGCCAATAGCCATAATTCCCTCTTCCCGGGCTCGCTCAATCGCCGGAGTAATAATATTCACTTCTTCATCTCCATTCTGACCGCAATTTACCTGCGGGTTTAATCCCAGAACAGCGATTTTTGGTTTCAAAATAGTAAAATCCTGACGCAAAGTATCATCCAGCAAGGTTAACTTCTTGAAAATATTCTTTTGTGTAACCTGATGTGGCACATCCCTCAATTTAACCTGTTCGGTCACGAAACCCATCTTCATCTTTTCGCTCACCAAGATGGACATAATATCCGTGGTATTATAACGCTTACCCAAATATTCCACCAAAGACCCGGCCTCTTCCGTAAAGAATGCATTCGGTCCCTGGGGAGCCAGCGTCAACACATCAATCTCGTCCCGATCCAACTGATCCAAGGCATATTTCAAGGCTATCATGGTAGCCTGATCTGATTCGGGTGTCTCTTTTCCAAGATCAACCTTCACGTTATCATCCACGCAATTGATGATATTGGATCGTTTCCCGTTGGCTTCACCCGGCTCACGAATCGTATTTAAACTGAAGTTTTCAATATTTAATACCTTCCGGTAGTAGGCTGCCACTTTAGGCGACCCGTATAGGATAGGAACACACAACTCACAAATTCGATTCTCTGCCAATAATTTTATGATCAACTCATAAGATATTCCGTTTACATCCCCATGCGTGATTCCTACATTTAATCTGTTTTCCATAGTTCATTTCATTTCATACTATGGACAAAGATAACGAAAAAAATCATGTTATAAACAAAAAAAGAGGGCATTGCCCTCTTTTACTTTATTCTTGATTTTCTTTTCTTTCCGGTCTCGGCCCCCTGTCACGATGAGGACGATCTCCACGATCTTGTCTGGGTCCGCGATCTTGACGTTCGCCTCTATCTTGGCGCTCGCCGCGATTTTGACGATCATTTTGCTCCATACCTTCCGGTTTAGGCAACAACACCTTACGGGAAAGTTTGAATTTTCCGGTTTTCGGATCAATATCGATCAATTTCACACGTACCTTATCACCCTCTTTCAATACATCCTCTACTTTTTCCACGCGCTTGTGATCAATCTCTGACACGTGTAACAAACCGTCTTTACCCGGCAGGAATTCCACGAAAGCACCGAAAGCGGTGATTGTCTTTACAACACCCTCGTAAATTTCCCCGACTTCAGGTTTGCAGGCAATAGCCTTGATACGGGCAACGGCGATATCAATAGCCTCTTTATTGGTTGCGGCGATATCCACGATTCCCTGATTACCCACTTCCTCGATAACGATAACCGCTCCGGATTTCTCCTGAATATCCTGAATAATCTTTCCACCGGGGCCAATGATCGCACCGATCTGATCCTTATCCACCGTAAGAGTAACCATACGCGGCGCGTGCGGTTTCAAATCAGGACGAGGTTCAGGTAAAGTTTCCTTGATAATATTCATGATATGCAAACGACCTCTCCGGGCTTGATCCAAAGCTTTCTCCAGAATCTCGTAAGGAAGACCGTCTACTTTAATATCCATCTGGGTTGCGGTGATACCGTCTACCGTTCCGGTTACCTTGAAGTCCATATCTCCCAAGTGATCCTCGTCACCCAAGATGTCTGACAACACGGCATATTTCTCGTTATCGGTGATCAATCCCATAGCGATACCCGTTACCGGTTTTTTGATCGGAATACCGGCATCCATCAAAGCCAAAGTTCCGGCGCATACCGTTGCCATGGAAGATGAACCGTTAGATTCCAAAATATCAGAAACAACACGTACCGTGTAAGGATAGTTGTCCGGCAACATACGTTTTAAGGCACGATGAGCCAAGTTTCCATGACCAATTTCACGACGACCTACACCGCGACTGGCTTTTGCCTCTCCCGTTGAGAACGGCGGGAAGTTATAATGCAACAGGAATTTTTCTTTTCCTTGTTCAGTAGCCTCATCTATAATCTTTTCATCCAGTTTGGTTCCTAAAGTTACCGTGGACAATGATTGTGTTTCACCGCGGGTAAAAATAGAAGAACCATGAGGTCCCGGAAGAGGCCCGGCTTCACACCAAATCGGGCGAATCTGTTCGGTCGTACGTCCGTCCAGACGTAACCCCTCATCCAAAATCATTCTCCGCACGGCCTCTTTCTCCACGTCATGATAATAACGGGAAACCATATTCTTCTTCGCCTCTCTCTCTTCTTCCGGAAGTGATTCCAAATATCCTTCTTTCACTTCGGTAAATAACTTCTCGCGTAAATGCTTGTCGGCATTACATTGACGGGCAACAGCATACGCTTTATCATAGCATTTAGCCCAAATATCTTTACGCAACTCTTCATCGTTCACTTCATGACAATAAACCCGTTTTTCTTTGTTCACGGCCTTTGCCAGTTCCATCTGAACCAAACAATGATCTTTAATAGCTTCATGAGCAAATTTAATAGCATCGAGCATTTCTTTCTCAGAAACCTCATTCATCTCACCCTCAACCATCATGATATTCTCGTAGGTCGCTGCAACCATGATATCCAAGTCAGCAGTTGCCAACTCGCTCTTTGTCGGGTTAATCATCAACTCCCCGTTCACACGAGCTACACGTACCTCAGAAATAGGACCGTGGAAAGGAATATCACTCACAGCGATAGCTGCCGAGGCAGCCAATCCGGCCAAACAATCCGGCATAGACTCTTCATCACCAGAGTACAACGTTACCTGCACGAAAGTTTCAGCATGATAATCATCCGGGAACAAAGGTCTCAAAGCACGGTCGATCAGACGGGATACCAAAATCTCGTAATCGGAAGCTCTTCCCTCTCTACGGGTGAAACCTCCGGGGAAACGTCCTACTGCTGAAAATTTTTCTTTATAATCTACCGACAAAGGCATGAAGTCCACGTCCGGACCAGCCTCTTGTGCGGAACAAACCGTAGCCAACAACATCGTGTTACCCATTTTCAGCATGACAGCACCGTCTGCTTGTTTGGCTAACTTCCCGGTTTCCAATGTTATTACCCGACCATCTTTCAGGGTAATGCTTTTTTCAATAATGTTCATAGAAATAATAAAACTGTTAAAATACTAAACATTTTAACGGAATTCTTTTTAGATAAAAGGAGGAGGAGGGGAGGATTATAAAGTAAAACGACCCGGACGACCCGGGTCGTTTTTATGTAATTATTTACGTAAATTCAATGCTTTAACGATAGCACGATATCTCTCGATATCTCTCTTCTTCATGTAATCAAGCAACGCTCTACGTTTTCCAACCAATTTAATCAAAGATCTTTGAGTAGCGAAATCTTTGTGGTTTTTCTTCAAGTGCTCAGTTAAATGAGCGATACGGTAGGAAAATAAAGCTACTTGTGACTCAACAGAGCCGGTATCTTTATTAGACTTCCCGTACTGTGAAAAAAGTTCTTCTTTCTTTTCTGATGTCAAATACATGATGTACAGTCTTTTAGATTTAATATTAATTTTAACGCCGCAAAGATACGTTTTATTCCGACATAAACCAATCTTTTCCAACCCTTTTTGTATTTTTGTATTCCAATTTACACACACGAAAAGAAATACAGATGAAGATACTTATATATTCAATATTACTTTTAATCCCAACACTATCATTGGGCCAGCGGGCCAAGATCGCATTCGAAAAGACCACGTTCAACATGGGACTCGTGCAAGAAAACGGGGGAAAAGTAACTCACGAATTTAAATTTACAAACAAAGGGAAAGCTCCCCTGTTGATAAAATTTATAGAAACCACGTGTGGTTGCACCACTCCCAAATGGAACAGGAAACCCATTCCTCCCGGAGACAGCGGTGTCGTTACCGTCACGTTCAACCCGAAAGACCGCCCCGGCGTGTTCTCGAAAAAAATTATCGTGTACACGAACGCCACTCCCCCGAACATCGTATTGCGTTTAGAAGGAGAAGTCATCACGAAATCGGTTGACATCCCAACAACCTACCCCATCGTGGTGGGTAACTTGCGTTTCACCACGGACACGATCCGCTTAAAACAGGCAGAGACGAAACACCAGATCATAAACATGATCAACACGGGCAAAAAGAACATATCGATCCTGTCGATTTTCAAACCCGACTACCTGGAAGTGGATTGTATCCCCCTCACATTAGGCAAGGAAATGATGGGTAATCTCATCATTCGGTATCTCCCGAAACATGCGGACAAGATCAAGCCGGATGATTACGTCCTCATCAAAACAGACCAGAGAACGACACACAAGTTCATGATTTCGAACAAGTAATTTTCAATTTTGTACTTTCAATTTTCAATTCAACATGATTTACCCCGAAAATTTTGAATCTAAAATAAAATTCGACAAAATAAGACAACTTATCAGCAACAACTGCCTGAGCGACATGGGCCGAGAACTGGTCAGCGACATCAAGTTCTCCACCGACGCCGGATGGATTGAAACCTCTTTGACCGAGACCTCCGAATTCATGCGAATCTGTCAAGAGGAAGAGAACTTTCCGGTCTCCTATTACCATGATGCCCGCCCCTTCTTGTTGCGTATAAAAGTAGAGGGATTATTCCTAGAAGTAAATGAACTGGTTGTTTTAAAAAATTCACTGGAGTCGCTGAACGCCATCATGCGTTTCTTCAACACCAAACAAGAAGTTTACCCTCATCTAGTAGCCCGGGCCGGGGACGTACGGGTATTCCCCTATATCCTGCAACGCTTGGACTCGATCGTTTCAAAATTCGGGACAATCAAGGACACCGCCTCACCCGCTTTAGGCAACATTCGTCATAGCATTGCTAAAAAGCAATCCGGAATCTCCCGGCGTATGCAAGCCTTGTTGCAAAAAGCACAGGAAGAAGGATGGGCCGACAAGGACAGTAACATCGCCATCCGGGATGGTAGAATGGTGATACCTGTACCCGCAGCTTTCAAGCGGAAATTAAACGGTATCGTGCATGATGAATCCACCACCGGAAAAACCTCTTATATCGAACCCGCGGAAATCATCGAAACGAACAATGAAATTCGGGAACTACAATTGGAAGAAAAACGGGAAATCACACGTATTCTCCGACAATTCGCCGACGATTTGCGTCCTTATATATATGACCTGATTCCAGCCTATGATTTCATGGCATTCGTAGATTTCGTGCGGGCAAAAGCACTCTTTGCCATCCGGGTAAATGCCATTGTGCCTCTCTTTGAAGACACCCCCTCCATGCTATGGTACAGGGCAAAGCATCCCCTACTATACCTAAGCTTAAAGGCAAACGGGAAAGAAGTGGTTCCTCTGGATATTGAGATAAACGAAGACCAGCGGATTATCCTGATTTCCGGTCCTAACGCAGGTGGTAAATCCGTCTGCCTGCAAACAGCCGGTTTATTACAATATATGTTCCAATGCGGTATACCCGTACCCGTGGAAGAATCCAGTAAATTCGGGATATTCCACAAAATACTCATCGACATGGGAGACGAACAGTCTCTTGAAAATGATTTGAGTACATACAGCTCGCATCTGGTAAACATGAAGAATTTCATCCGTTACGCCTCGCAGGACACCCTTATCCTGATCGACGAGTTTGGTACGGGAACCGAACCCATGCTGGGAGGTGCAATAGCTGAAGCCATTTTAAATGCTTTAAATAACAACCAAACGAGAGGTGTCATCACGACACATTACACCAACTTAAAACATTTTGCCTCTTCAGCTCCCGGAATTGCAAACGGGGCTATGCTCTATGACAGCCACCGGATGTTACCGCTTTTCCAACTGGAAATCGGGAAACCGGGTTCGTCTTTTGCCTTCGAAATCGCCAAGAAAATCGGGTTACCCAAAGAGATTTTGGACGATGCCGCCAGCAAGATCGGTGAAGACCGGGTAAATTTCGACAAGCACTTGAAAGAAATTCTACGGGATAAACGTTACTGGGAAGAAAAACGGAAACGCATTCATGAAAATGAAAAACGCCTGGAAGAAGTGCTAGAACGTTATAAAAAAGAGTTGGATGATGCTTCCAAACTTAGGAAAACGATCATCCAAGAGGCTCAGGAGAAAGCCAGAGAACTCATCTCCGGGGCCAACAAGACAATCGAAAACACCATCCGACAAATCAAAGAAAGTCAAGCCGAAAAGGAACAAACCCGACTGGCCCGACAAACATTCGAGGAAGAGAAACGCCAGCTGTTAGACAGCGAAGAAGAAGAGGAAGAACGGCTGAAAAGAAAAATCGAAAAACTAAAAAACCGGGAAAAAAAACAGAAGGAGAAAGGGAAACGTCCACAAGCTTCTTCCCCGGAAGAAACCGCACAACAGGAACAAGCACCGACTTTCAGCAAAGGAGATCTCGTGCAACTGGATAATAAAGCCGTAGGTGAAATTATCGAAATTAACGAGAAAAACGCGGTTATCGCTCTCGGCGGTCTCATGACTACCGTGAAAGTGGAACGCCTCTCGAAAATATCGAACAGTGCAGCCAAGAAAATCACGCAAAACAGGACGCCACGCCCCTCTTCCAATTACCTGGAAAACATCAGCCAGAAACGCATGGATTTCAAACCGGAGATCGACGTACGAGGACTACGGGGAGACGAGGCGCTCATGAAAGTATCGGAATTCATTGACAATGCCGTTATGCTAAACATGAAAGACCTACGCATCTTGCATGGCACAGGTACAGGAGCCCTCCGGCAAATCATACGGGATTTTTTAAAGACCAATCCGATCGTGGGTTCCTGCGGGGATGAACACGTACAAATGGGAGGCTCGGGAATTACCGTGGTGAAACTGGATATATAAACCACACGCAGTTATATTCCGGATAAATCCGCATCCTTGATATTCTCGAAAATGAGGGTAACCAACAAAACGAAAATTGTTCAAGAATACCCTAAATTCGTGTTTCAACACTCACGGATTTAGGAATGTTCTACAAAAATTTAATGCAAAACAATGTAAAATAACATTATCAAAACAGTATTATCTTGTTATCATATTGCGAGCCGCTCCCATTCCACTCCCATTTCTCCCCTATTCCGCTCCTATTAAAATAGCAATATATTAGATTACAATAGTAATTATTAACATCCGAGTAAGTCTATCATAACAATTTGAAAACAGGATAATAACCCCATCAGATAGAAATTTCATTTGAATGCCCACTTTACTGGGACAAATCACTATTTCCCCGACTACCTATGAGCGTGGAAACAATTGTTTGTATCGAATTCCGGAATTAAGAATAATTGAAGGGCTATATGTTTAATGCTTTTTGGATCATTTTTTGATACTCTTCATCATCCAATTCTACCTCCAGCATAATTTTCCGTTTGGACGATACTCTCTCTGTTTTTTGGGAATGACATGCCCCAATAATATCATTTTCTTCTCTCAATTTCTCCGAGAACAGACTAAACAAGTCCACATTCAACACCATGCAAATCTGATACAACAAATCTGTATCAATAGATTGACGCTTGAAAAGATGATATACCAACGTCCTTTCTTTGTTGATCATACGAGCGAACTGGCTGGCACTCAAACCACTTTTCTCGAACTCTTGCCTTATTATCTCTCCTATATCCAATTTCATAGTTCAAAATTACGAGAATTATCATGAGAAAAGTTTTAATATATGGTAATATATAACCACAAAAATGTTGAATATTATTTGCACATGTAAATTTTATACTATACTTTTGTAAACAAAAATACAACAAGGCGTTTGTAAATGTATTAAATAAATTATTGAATTATTAAATGTTTAATTAAAAAACAAGGTGTTATGAGAAAAATAAGTTTATTATTTGTGTTAATAACTGTCGCCTTATTGTCATCCTGCGTGGATGACAAAGAATCTGCTACAGTTGAACAAATCCGTACCGCAAAAACGGAATGGCTGAAGGCTCAAGCCGAAATGTTGAAAGCCCAAGGTGAGACTCAAAAATTACTGGCAGAAATTGAAAAGTTGAAAGTAGAAAATGAAGCTAAAAACGAAGCCGCCCGCCTTGAAATTGAACGTTTGATTGCAGAAGCCAATGCAGCCAAAACGGAAGCAGAAGCTAAAAAACTACTTGCCGAAGCTGAAAAGATTCAGAATGAAGCAAAAGCTGCTGAAATGGCAAATGAATATCAACAAAAAATTTATGAACTCGAATACGAAACTCGTAAAGCCGAGGAAGCATACAAGCAACAAGATTTCTTAAATAAATTAAACGCTGCCATTATCGCCGGCAAACTCAGCCCGGAATTGGAACAAATGTATGCAGATTATGTGAAAGCCCTGCGGAAACTTCGTAATAATGAAAACGATATCGCCCATTATGAAGACAGAATAAATTGGTACAAGAATCGTATTTCAGATAATTTCGAAGACCACCTCGCTGGTTTCCAAGAAACAATTAAAACCAATCAAGAAAAAGTAACCTCTACAAAAGAATTGATTGCAGAACTGGAAGCCTCAAAAACGCTGACAGGTACCGCTATTGAAGAAAAAATCAAGGACCTTGAAACAAAGCTTGAAAAACTTACCAAAGAACTTGATTCCAAAACGGCAGAAATGATCAATACTGCAGACGATGCAAAAAAATTATTGAAAGCCATTTATGATGCAAAAAAAGCGGTAGCAACAGCTAAAGAAGAAGCTACTGAAAAAGAAGAAGCTTACAATGAAGCAAAAGAGGCTTACAATAGCAATCCCACGAAAAAATTGGTCGCTCCGTTCAATATAACAGTTACAACAAGCCAAGGAACTGAACAAACATTCTCTTTCTCGGGATATCCTGAATTTGAACAAGGAATCCTAACCAAGATTAATGCAGAAAAAGAAAAACAAGCAAACGATATTAAAGCCGCAACCACAGCAAAAGAAAAAGCTGAAAAAGCACTAGCTGATACAAAAGCAAATTTAAAGAAATTAGAGAAAGCGGCAGCAGATGCAAAAGCAGCTTTGGAGCCACTTGAAACAACAGCCAAAGAACAAAAAGCGAAACTTGACAAAGCGACAAAAGACAAGGCTACTTGTGAAGGTAAAGTAACCGATTTAAATAATAAAAAGACAACAGCCCAAACAGATTACGATGCAAAAAAAGCGTTGGTGGCACAATATACCGACGAACTGAAAAATCTGGATCTTACTCCCGCAGAGAAAGCCGAGTTAGAAGCTTTATTGGGTGTTGCCAAGACAAATGAAGCAAAAGCTTTGGCAGAATTGACCAAAGCAAGCGATGCCGTAACAGCAAACGATGCCGCATTAGCTACAGCTAAAAAAGATATCGCTGATGCCACCAAAGCTATTGTAGCAAATGAAACGGCATACGAAAAAGCAAAAGAAAATGTCACTACTACACAAAAAGCATACGATGATGCCGTTGCCGCTGTTTCTGAAATCAATCAAGGTGAACTTGTTGTAAAAGTACAAAAAGCAATCGATGACTTAGAAATCGTAACGTTACTAGCAGAGGAATTCAACACGATCGTTGACAATGCAGCCAAAACGACCGAAACATTGTTAGCCGAAATGAATCAAGCAAAAGCGGATTGGGATGCAGCAGTAGCCAACATCGAGACGGCAGAACAGAAAGAAGAAGAAGCAATAGCGACTTTCAAGAATTCAGCATACATCACATTGATAGAAGAAGTTGAAAAATTAAGCGATCAAATAGAGTATATTAATCAACTGTTGGATTTCCTACGTTCAAACAGCGAAGGCATCGATGACCAAATAGAAATCTACAAAGAAGAGATAAAAACAGCAGAGGAAGCCATCGCTGAAGCAGAGCAATCCATCAAAGAATTCAATGCTCTTGCAAGTGACGAGGAAAAGAACGAAGAATTAGAGGCTTACATCAGAGCACAAAATGAAGGATATCAAGCAAAAATTAATGCTCTCAACAACGAGATTTCAAAACTCAAAGAAATCCAACCCGAATTACAAGCACGTGTTGACCGTTTACAAGCAGCTATTGACGCCGCCGAAGCAGCTCTTGCCGAATAAGTAAAACCCAATGTCAGTGGGGAAATCCTCACTGACATTCACTAAATTTGTATATATGCTAAAAAGAGTATTGACAATTGCAATCATCATGACAGGATCGGTACTGCTTGCCAACGCACAAACAAAAGATGATTTTACACCTAAGGAAGGGGACAAATCCGTCTCTTTAAATTTAGGCGTAGGTTCTTTTGTCGGTATGGAAGCCCCGGCTCCGGATTTGAGCACCTACAATATCTCCGCCCCTCAAACCAGCTGGTTCGATAAACAGTTGTCGCTGAATTTCGAATTCAGATGGGTGTTCGCAAAAAAATGGGCACTAAAAGCGATGGGAGGATTCTCGTTCAAGCACAACCCCGAGTACAAAGCTTTACCCGGCAATAGCACTGACGGAAAATTCGAGACCGGAGACATTCCAGATTACAATTTCGTAACGTCAAAAGATAAGATAAAGTATTCTATCGTCCTCGGAGCGGAAAGATACGTGAAAACCAAATATGACAAGCTATTTTTCCGTTATGGAGGTGAATTTGGATTTTCTTACGGGAAACAAGAAGCAAAAGCGGATGACGAATCCTATTTAGGAAAATCTATAGGAGAAGCTTTCGGATACCGGGTTGCCGGTGTCACCGGGTTCGATTATTTCGTCTCCAAAGCACTTTTTATTTCTATCGAAATTCGACCGATTGCTTATGATTACACCGTATATAACATCCGACCGCAAGTCGGCTTGAAACTTCTATCGTCAGATTCTCATGGATTTGACTTTCTGTCCAATCCGATGTTAAAAATTGGATTTAGATTCTAAAGTTCACACATAAAAAAATAACCCATCATTTGCAAAATTCCGTTTGGGTTATCAAAAGCCATCCCAGGTTATCTTGGGGTGGCTTTCAATATTACAAATATGAAACAAAGCATTACCTCAATAGTCCCTATCACCAACAATTATGTCGACATTTATTTGTAATTATCAATTTTAAGTTCTAATTTTGCAAAAAATATTTAGGTGAAATACTCCTCTATTGGAACTAATGTATACAAGTTATTTCAAAAGTGATGGAAAACTTCGAATTGTATACTCAAAATATTTAAGATGCAACCAGCTCGGAGAGGCCGGACAACTCTTCGAGATATAGAAAGGGATATGTAATATATCCCTTTCTCCTTTTAAATAATGCATATTTATTTTCATCTTTTGCATAATTATAGTGGTGATTTATAAGGTTTATCAACCTTTATATCGTAATTTTGCCATGTAATCAAAAAAACACATATATGTCTAAGATTGTAGAGGTAAATGTTCAATCCGAAATCGGAAAACTGAATGGGGTAATACTCCATACACCAGGCGAGGAGGTAGAAAACATGACTCCCGAGAACGCTGAAAGGGCGCTCTATAGCGATATTCTAAATTTATCAATCGCACGAAAAGAATATAAGCAACTCAGTGAGGTTTTAGGTAAAATCACGAAAACCTACCAGGTCAAAGATCTCCTGACAAACATTTTAAAAGACGATGCCATCAAACTGGAAGTGTTGAATCGCATCGAAAAAATAGAACCTTTTATTGCCGAGGTAACTCCCAAAGGATCAATTAAAGATCAATTGTTGGATGAAGATGCAGAAGACTTGGCCCGTCTGCTGATCGAAGGGGTTGAAATGAAACGCGACACGTTGACCAAATTCTTGAATAAAGATTGGTACGACTTGCGCCCGCTACATAATTTCTTCTTCACCCGTGACGCCTCCATGAGTATGTACAACGAAGTACTTATTGGCAGGATGGCTAACGCTGTTCGTGATCGCGAGGCAATCATCATGCAATCTATTTTCGACTTTACACCCGGATTTAACACCAAGACATTGAATCTGGCCACGACACCCGATCCCCTTCGTAAATTAACCATCGAAGGCGGTGACGTACAGATTGCACGGGATGATATATTGGTTATCGGTAACGGTACGCGCACGTCAACCCGCGCCATCGACGCCTTGATGTATAACTTCATCAACCGGAACGAAGACAAGGTGCAACATATTCTTGTACAGGAATTACCCCATTCCCCGGAATCCTTCATTCACCTAGATATGGTGTTCACCTTCCTGGATAAGAACAAATGTATGGTTTACGAGCCCTTGATCATGAGCCCGGGCAACTACCAGACAGTTCACATCAAGATTCAACACGGAAAACTAATCAGCATCCGTCGGGAAAAAACATTGTTACACGCCTTGAAAAAACTGGGTATGGACTTGGAACCCGTGTATTGCGGTGGAGAAGACGAAACTTGGAACATGGAGAGAGAACAATGGCATAGCGGTGCAAACTTCTTCTGCGTGGCCCCGGGTAAAGTGTTAGGCTACGCACGTAACAACTATACCGTTGAAGCCATGAATAATGCCGGATTTGAAATTATTCGTGCTAATGACGTGATCAGCAATAAAGTCGATCTGAACAAATACGAAAAATACATGATCACCATCGAGGGGTCAGAACTTCCTCGCGGAGGTGGTGGAGCAAGATGCATGACCATGCCGATCAACCGCGATGCTGTTGAATGGTAAAATGAAAAGAGACTGATTTTTTCAGTCTCTTTTCATTTCTCTCCTACATATAAACTGGCTATTCCAAAAGTCAACCGCTGTTGCGAAACATTCGAGTAACCGGCACCCCGCATAATATCCAAAAAATTCTTCCCCTGCGGAAATGCAAACACGGACGCAGGTAAATATTCATACGCTTTCCGATTTCCGGAAATCATTCCTCCCACAAAAGGCAGGATATGTTTAAAATAAAAATTATACAACTGTTTCATCGGGAAATGTTCAGGCGTCGAAAATTCTAGAATAACCACCTTTCCCCCGGGTTTCAGTACCCGACACATTTCTGTCAGTCCTAATTCAAGATGTTCAAAATTACGCACGCCAAAAGCAACCGTCACGGCATCAAAAGTATTCGAGTCGAAGGTGAGGTTCTCACTATCCCCAAACTGAAAATCAAGCTGATCAGATAACCCCTTTGCTTTTGCTTTCTCCCGTGCCACGGCCAACATATTTTCCGAAATGTCGGCCCCAACCACTCGTTTCACTCCATGTTTCAGCGCTTCGATCGAAAAATCTCCCGTCCCGCAAGCAATATCCAACACCAAATCCTTTCGCCCCGCACCGACAACTTTCATTGCCTTCTTACGCCAGCTTTTATCTATACCCATTGACAACAGATGATTCAACAAATCGTACTTCGGTGCGATCCCGTTAAACATCTCCTGTACCTTCTCTTTTTTAGCCATGACTTTATTCTTTTATTTCGGAGGCGAAAATAACGAATTCTACCACTTTTTAAAAGGAATCCCAGTTTTATTAACTTCATTCGTCCATGGAAATAACCATTCAGACAACATTCCCGACCCGATTCGATCAACCACAAACAAAGAGTCGCAAAAACTCTCTCAAAAGAGTTTCCGCGACTCGGAAATATAAACTCAAATCAAAACCTCCAAAAGGATATTATTTGCCTGAAGTCCCGCTTTCCAAAATACTAACGATAGAGAAAAGTGAAAAACAAATTCCTCCTAATCCGATCAATACCCTAGAGGGAACAAAAAAAGCGTTGTCAACAGATGCTTCCTCGAAAAGAAATGCCCCCAAGAAAAGAGCAAATAAAGCGGTCATAACGGGAATCAACGGGATACGATTTGCCAGTTTGCATTCCTGACGCCACACTTTGGCTAATAACAGAATCTTACTGGAAATACTAAAACAGACGAGACCTAAACCAATCAGAATAAAACCGGTTGTATTCACGGGGACGGGTGCTGCCAACAGCTCGATAATTCCCCCCACGATGCAGATCGTCCCCATGAAAAACACCAGTCTTGGCCAATATTTTCGATCTTTCTCACCATAATCATTCCTGATCTGACGAGATATACTTGCAACCAGCCCGATCAAACTCGTACAAATACAAGCCAACCCGGCCATCACGCTCCCGGCAACCAAATGATCACCCCCGGAGCCAGACAACAATACTATCGCCCAAACCCACGCTACCGTGGCGAACAAAACGGTTAACCCGATCAACACCGTTTCCGTGGTAGCCGAGAAACCGTTAGGATTAATTTTATCACTTGTCCCATGTGAATTCACCGGAATAAGTGTGAATTTAGTAGATGAAGTTGCTGCCGTTGAAATACAAGCCGCAATCAACGACACGCCACAAATCACGTGCCCCGGGACAAATAAATTCTGCGGTTCAGAAGAACTAAACAAATAAATACCCCAGATCATCGTTCCTAAAGCGAATAAATATCCCATACCGGGTAATAAATATTTTGCGACAGGATTGTACGTGTGAATCAATTGCCGAATAATCGTGGCGGCCGTGGCAAACAACGCAATACAAAGGACGCCTAATGAAAATACGACCGGCCCCGCTACCCACCGTGCTTCATCATTCCCGTAACCAAAGATATACCCTCCAAAGAAAAAGCAAATCAACGCCATCAACAAGGGAATAAATCGAAACAATACACTAATTCCGTAATTCATAAGTCATTCATTTAAATTCCTATGAATATACGGTGATTAACATATTCGGTTACCCCGTTTACTTGAAAAAAATATAAAATAAGAAAAAGCCGTTCGCTACTCTTCGTTCAATACCCTCCACAACATATCTTTCAATTCCATGATTCCACTCCCCGTTACGGAAGAAATGAACACGTAAGGAATATCCGGTAAATCTTTCTCCATCTCGGCCATCAACTCCTTATCAATAAAATCCGATTTACTAATAGCCAAAAGTCGTTTTTTATCCAACAACTCGGGATTATACTGCTTTAGCTCGTTCAACAAAATTTTATACTCCCCGTGAATATCCTCACTATCCGAGGGAACCATGAACAATAGCACAGAATTTCGTTCAATATGTCGCAAGAAACGCAGCCCCAGACCTTTTCCCAAATGCGCCCCCTCTATGATTCCGGGAATATCAGCCATCACAAAAGAACGGTTATCCCTGTAATTCACAATTCCCAAATTAGGAACCAACGTGGTAAACGGATAGTTTGCGATCTCTGGTTTTGCCGCAGAAACAACGGATAGCAACGTTGACTTACCCGCATTCGGAAAACCTACCAGACCGACATCGGCAAGCACTTTCAACTCCAAAATAACACTCCGTTCCACCCGGGGTTCTCCCGGCTGCGCGTAACGAGGCGTCTGATTCGTGGCCGAACGGAAATTCCAGTTTCCCAAACCACCACGACCACCACGAACAGCAACACAAAGCTCTTCGTCTTTCGTGATCTCGCAAATCGTTTCCCCGGTATCCGCATCCCGGGCAACAGTTCCCAGCGGAACATCTATAATGACATCTTTCCCGTCAGCTCCTGTACATAGATTTCCACTCCCGCTCTCACCGTCTTCAGCATACACGTGACGCTGGAATTTCAAGTGAATCAAGGTCCAGTAATTCCGGTTTCCTTTTAATATCACGTGTCCTCCGCGTCCACCATTACCACCATCAGGTCCTCCCTTGGCAGAACGTTTATCCCGATGAAGATGCATAGATCCCGGCCCTCCGGCTCCACTACGACAGAATATTTTCACGTAATCGACAAAGTTCGTTGATGCCATCTCAATAATTTTAAATTTATAGATTTTTAAATTTTAAACTGAAAACGACATCATCCGTTTGTCATTTTCAATTTTCAATTTTCAATTTTCAATTGTATAAAGGTCCGGATAATTACGCCCTAATCCGTCATAATCCAACCCGTGCCCCACCACGAAATCATTTTCCAACGCGATACACTTGTAATCAATCGTTAGGTCGTATTTCAACGCTTTCGGTTTGTAAAACAACGCAGCCACCTTCACTTGTTTCGGATGTTTCTCTTCCAACATTTTTTTCATATGCATAATGGACTCTCCCGAATCAATCATATCCTCCAAAATCACAACGGTTCGTCCCGCAATATCTTCCCGCAATCCGATCAGGTCCTGCACCTTTCCCGTTGAAGACAACCCGGCATAAGAAGCTATCTTCACGAAACTAATTTCCGCTCCTTCGATCGTGATATGTTTCAATAAATCAGCCACGAACATAAACGCCCCGTTCAACACTCCCAGAAACAAAGGACGTTCACCCGCCAATTCTCGATTGATCTGGGCTCCAACCCGCTCTATTTCCCGGTCGATCACGTCAGCCTCAATCATCAGTCGGAAACTCCGATCATGCAATTTGATTCTTTTCATCCTGTGCATATTTCTCTTTTGAATGATAGACCTATCGTCTCTCTAATCCATTTTTTTATTTAACTTTGCGCAAAAGTACAACTTTGAATTTAAAATCCGGTAAAAATATGGATCCAAAAGTAAGTATTATCATGGGTAGCACTTCAGACCTGCCCGTCATGGAAAAAGCCGCAAAAGTGTTAAACGATTTTTGCATACCTTTCGAAATCAATGCCCTCTCCGCTCACCGCACACCGGCAGAAGTGGAGTCTTTTGCCAAAAACGCACAGAAACGGGGTATTGAAGTTATCATCGCCGGAGCCGGAATGGCCGCACACCTACCGGGTGTTATCGCTGCCATGACACCAATTCCCGTGATCGGTGTTCCCATCAACGCTTCTCTTGACGGGATGGACGCTCTTTTAGCCATCGCCCAAATGCCTCCGGGCATCCCGGTTGCCACCACCGCCATCAACGGGGCCATGAATGCCGGTATTCTGGCTGCACAAATTTTGGCTATTGGCGACAACGCATTAAAAGCCAAAATTGTAGACTTCAAAGAATCTTTGAAAAAGAAAATCGTTGACGCCAACAACGAACTGGCAAAAGTAAAATACGATTACAAGACGAATTAATTCCCCCGGAAAGAATCAATATAAGAATTCCCCTAAAAGTTCATTTTAGGGGAATTCTTTATTCACTATCGAAACAGTTTATCTCTCGATCAGAAACTACAAATCATAACTTACAAAATTCCTGTTTTAACTATATTGACCCGCCATAACTAAAAAACAAGATTTTTAGAAAAATATCCAAAACATTTCCTACCTTTGAAACATCGGCTATTTACGTGTATTTGTTCACGCAATCAATTTCCGTTGACGAAAACATTTATATCATGCGACAAATTATATATGTCGTTATTTTACTTTTTATTATCCCTTGCTCCGTGTACTCACAGAGCGTACCGGATATTGAAAAACTATTGGAAACAAACGACATAGAATCATCGGAAGATTATTACGAGGACATGATCAACTCTCTGATCCACCTCTCCGTACAACCGATAAACCTCAATTCAGCCGGATTCGATAGCTTGAAAATGTTATTTTTCCTTTCCGATGCGCAGATAGACAACTTACTGGATTTCCGTAAAAAACACGGGGCTTTTACTCACCCGAACGAACTTCTACTCATCATCGGAATCAGTCAACAGGATTTATCCAACATCAAACCATTTATACGCATCGGAACGTACACACCCGAAAAGCAATCCCGTTATCACCTTTCGCAAGAAATCCTCGCTCGCTTAAAAATGACCCGCCCGAAACAAGCCGGTTACAAAAAGTACAGCCGGAAAGCCTTTTTGTACGAAAAGGACTATATCACCAAAAAACAAAGCCGCTTTCAAGGACCACCCGTAGGTACATTACTAAAATAACAAATATCAAACCAGCAACGCTGGCAAGGGGGCCTCACGTTAGAAAACGACCCGGGAGAAAATTATTTCACGAAAAACCAGAAAACAGGGTTTGACTTTCTTTCCGTCCACGTATGCTACACCCCGGAAAAAATTATCCACCGGATAATTATCGGTGACTATAAATTGCAATGGGGACAGGGATTACTGGCATGGAGCGGTTACTCTTCCGGGAAATCGACCTCCACTCTTAGTAACGAGAAATCAGGAAACGGCATTGCACCCTACACCTCTACCGATGAAAACCGCTACCTACGAGGTATAGCCGCCAGTCTGCACCCGACACGCACGGTTACCACCGAAATTTTCGTTTCTTACAAGAAAACGGACGGTAATCTCGCTGATCTTGATACCCTTACTCCGGAAGCCGTGCAAACCGCCTCCCTTTACCAAACAGGTTATCATCGGAATTCCTCAGAATGCGAGAAAAAACACATCTTAAAAGAATTCACGACAGGCCTATCAACCCGTCTAAATCACCGTTACTTTCGCATCGGTATTCAATTATTACATTATAACTTTTCGCCGCCCCTAACCATTGGCAAAGCCTCCTACCAACAATACAACGAAACGGGTAATCAACGCACTCTCGTAAGCATTGACTACAAAACCGGAGGCTACCATTTCTACCTGTTCGGGGAAACAGCACGTAGTGGCAACGGGACATGGGCAACCATCAACGGTTTACGCTACAGCGGGATTCCTCGACTCGCCCTATGTGCCCTCTATCGCCATTACGATAAAGGCTATCACTCTCACTACAATAGCGGTTTTGCCGAATACTCCAACACGACAAACGAAGAAGGATTATACCTAGGTCTCGAAAGTACCCCTTTCCGCAATCTAAAAATTAATGTTTATTATGATCGGTTCCGTTTTTTCTCGCCCCGTTATCAAGCAACCATCCCCGGCAAAGGCCAAGAGATCGTGGGAGATGTCACGTTCAACCGCTCTCGCTGGGATTGTTCGTTTCGTTTCAAACACGAAGACAAACCGGAAGACGATAAAACAGGAGAATCCCTTCAATCCGTCTCCCGTGTAAAACAGGAATACAGGCTCCAATTTACCTACTCCATCTGCGAGCAATTAAAATCCCGTACCCGAACCAGTTACACTCGTTACGTAAAAAAAGAAAAACACGAAGGTGGTTACCTGTTCTATCAAGACATTATGTACTCATCCCTCCAAGCCAGCCTAAAAGCCCAATTCCGATTCGCTTACTTCGACACGGACAGCTACAACACCAGAATATACGCCTACGAAAACAACGTTCTCTACGGTTACTCCTTTCCCGCCTTGTACGATCGGGGCTTCCGCTCCTACCTCAATCTCAACTGGAAACCCTTCTCTCTCATCTCCCTCTATCTGAAAGCCGGTCTCACCTACTACCCCGACAAATCAACCATTAGCTCCTCTCTAACCCAAGTCAACGACAACAAACTATTCGACCTCTCCTTCCAAATCCGCATAAAACTCTAGAAGGGCAAAAGCCCTTCTAAATTTTAGATTTTAAATTGAATGACTTAATAATTTTCTCTCACATTCCACAGCCTCCATTTATCCTCTATCTTTTAACTTTTAGCTTTTAGTTTTTAACTTTTATCTTTCCCATGTCTCCCCTCCAACACCCTCACCACATCCTCCAAGCCATATCCCTTCGCGATTAACAATACGATATAGTGGTACATCAAATCGGCTGCCTCATTTAAAAATAATTCTTCATTATCATCTTTGGCTTCGATAACCAATTCCACGGCCTCCTCTCCCACCTTTTGGGCCACCTTGTTAATTCCCTTTCCAATCAGGCGGGCCGTATAGGATATTTCCGGAGACTCGTCTTTTCGTTTTTCCAAATATCGCTGCAAGTAAAACAAGAAATCCTTATTCACGTTCTTTTCTCCCCAGCACGTATCTTGCCCCGTGTGACAAGTCGGTCCCACGGGATTCACCTTCACCAATAACGAATCCCGATCACAATCTACCAGAACCTCCTTCACCCGTAAAAAGTGCCCACTCTCCTCTCCTTTTGTCCACAACCGCTGCCGGGAACGACTAAAAAAACATACTTTCCCGGAACGCTCCGTCTCGACAAGAGATTCCCGATTCATATACCCTTGCATTAACACCACTCGCGTATCTGCATCCTGTACAATTGCCGGAATTAACCCGGCCGCATCAAATTTTAATTCTGTAATATTTACCATTTCATTAAATATTTTATCGAACCACAATACCTTTTCCTTTCAAAAAACATTTCAACTCCGGAATCCGAATCTGCCCAAAATGAAAAACTCCGGCAGCCAACACGGCATCCGCTTTTCCCCGGGTCAAAGCCTCATAAAAATCATCCGGACACCCCGCTCCACCGGATGCAATGACCGGAATATTAACCAAATCCGCCACTCGTCCGGTTGCCTCACAAGCAAATCCTTGATGTGTTCCATCATGATCCATCGAGGTAAACAAGATCTCCCCGGCCCCTCTTTCTTCCGCCTCCTTCACCCATGAAAAAAGTTCCCGATCGGTAGCCACCCATCCCCCATGACTGTACACTCGCCACTCTTCACCATCTCGACGAGCATCCACCGCCACGACAACACATTGTTTACCAAATGCCGCTGCCAACCGATCTATCAAACCCGGGTCTTTCAAAACACTGGAATTTACAGACACTTTATCTGCACCCTTTTTCAAAAGAGCCTCCACATCCCGTTCCGATGAAATACCACCACCCACGGTAAAAGGAATCCGCACTTGTCGGGCCACCCGTTCCACCCACTCCAAGCGTGTACCCCGGTGATCGAAGCTTGCCGTGATGTCCAAAAACACCAACTCATCCGCCCCTTCTTCTGAATATCGACCGGCCAACTCCACAATATCCCCAGCATCCCTCAGATTCTCAAAATTTACCCCTTTCACCGTCCTCCCCGCCTTCACATCCAAACATGGAATAATTCTTTTTGCTAAAACCATCCTTATTAATTTTAAATTTTAGATTTCCACCCACAAAGTCCACCCTTCTCAATCGTAATTCATAAATCGTAAATTAATTAGCTCTATCCATTCTAAATTTTAAATTCTAAATTCTCATAAAACGCCTTCCCCACGATCACGGAAGAAATCCCCACATTCTCCAACGCTTGAATATCCTCCATCCCACCAACTCCCCCGGATGCGATAAACGTAATATCCGGGTAACGAGTCACCAACTCACGATACAACTCCCAAAAGACTCCCCCCAGCATTCCATCCCGGGTAATATCCGTACACATCACGTTCTTCAACACAGGCATATAAGCTTCTATTAACTCGTATATCGTTGTCTCCGTCTCCACCTTCCACCCCTGAATACACACATGCCCGTCTCTTACATCTGCCCCGATAATAACCCGTCCGGCCCCGTATCTTTCCAGACACTCCCGTGTTTTTTCCCTATTTTGCTGGGCCATACTCCCGATGCAAACAAATGAGGCCCCCGCATCAAACACTCGACAAATATCCTCGTCACTCTTGATACCCCCGCTAAAATCGACCTCCAAACGAGTCGCCACACAAATTCGTTCCAGCACCCGCCAATTTATCACCCGAGACTCCCTAGCCCCATCTAAATCCACAAGATGCAAACGCTTCATTCCCATATCTTCGAAACGTCGGGCAGCCTCCACCGGATCATCATAATAAGTTTTACACTCATCATAATTTCCCCGGGTAAGCCTCACGCATTTGCCCCCTATAACATCTATTGCCGGAATAACCGTTATCTTCATTTCTTTTACATTTTTAAAAAGTTTTCAATCATCTTTTCCCCAACCCCGGCCGATTTCTCCGGATGAAACTGGCATCCCCAAAAATTATCTTTACGAATCGCCGCGGAAAAAGCCATCTGATAATCACACGTGGCAATGGTATACTCACCAACAGGCACACAATACGAATGCACGAAATACACCATATCCCCCTCGACAACCCCGTCAAACAACCCGGACTTCAATCTCCGAATTCCATTCCACCCCATATGAGGTACTTTACTGCATCGCCCGAATTCTTTCACCCGCATCGGGAATATCCCTAATCCTTCCATATCCCCCTCTTCCGAATAAGCACACATCAACTGCATTCCCAAACATATCCCCAACACGGGAACCTTCAATTCCGGAATCACCCGATCCATCCCGCTTTCCCTTAGTTGCCGCATGGCCGCTGCAGCTTGCCCCACTCCCGGAAAGATCACCTTATCAGCTTCCCTTACCACCCGAGGATCAGCGCTACAAACCACCTCATACCCCAACCTCTCTATCGCAACCCTCACCGAAAACAAATTTCCTGCCCCGTACTCTATAATTACTATTTTACTCATTTCAATAAAAAAATATCATAATCCTATTCTTTTCAAACTACCCCCTCTGACTCCCCCTTACACAGGGGGAGAGCCTAACGCGAGAACGCGCCGCAATGCAACAATGCAACGTGTCCTCCCCCTTTCCAAGGGGGAGTTAGAGGGGGTTCAATCTAAAATCTAAAATCACCAAATCTAAAATTAATCCATTCTCCCCTTCGTCGACGGAATCCTTCCTCCGGCCTCTTGCCGGACAGCCATCCTCAAACTACGGGCAAACGCTTTAAAAATAGCTTCTATCACGTGATGCGTATTCTCCCCTTTTGCCGCCACATGCAAATTACATTTAGCTCCTTGACAAAACGAGGCAAAAAAATGCTTGGTCATCTCCGTGGGAAAATCCCCCACGTACTCCCGGCTAAATGCGGCATTCCACTCCAACCAACTCCGCCCACCCAAATCCAGCAACACCTCCGCCCTCGCCTCATCCATCGGTAAAGCAAAACCGTATCGTCCGATCCCTTTCTTACCCCCTAATGCCTCCGAGAAACATTGCCCCAACACGATAGCCGTGTCCTCGATCGTGTGATGTTCATCCACCTGCAAATCCCCCTTCACGGAAACCACCAAATCCATTTCCCCGTGCCGGATAATCTGTTCCAGCATGTGATCAAAAAAAGCTATTCCCGTCTTCACCTCGCCCTGTCCCGTTCCATTCAAATCTAACACAACCCGAACCTCCGTCTCCGCCGTTTTCCTCACTTGCACCGCCTGTCGGCTTCCCTGTTTTAGAAAACGCACAATCTTTCCCCAAGAATCTGTAGTTAAAACAATAGGTAAACTCTCCATCCCCTCTTTTCCCAGCAATATTCCCCGAATCCCCATATTAGCCGCTAACTGCATATCCGTCAACCGATCACCAATCACGTAAGAGTTCTCCCGATCCAACAATTCATTCAAATACTTTTCGACCATACCGATCCCCGGTTTCCTCCGGGGAGAACCATCCCCCGGCATACTCCCATCTATCAGTATCTCGTCAAAAACAATTCCCTCACCTACCAACGTCTTCAACATAAATTCATGTGGCAGCAAAAAAGCATCCATCGGGAACCGTTCCGTCCCCAAACCATCCTGATTACTCACCATAACCAACCGATAATCCGTATCCCGAACAATCTCCCGCAAGGCTCCAATAACACCCGGAACAAAGGCCAGTTTCTCCATACTATCCACTTGGTAATCAAGCGGTGGTTCTTGTATAATCGTACCGTCACGGTCTATAAATAATATCTTCTTCATAAATCACCGAATTTCTTTAATCGCTCGATCAACAAATCATTCTCTTCCCGTGTCCCGATAGTTATCCGTAACCCGCAAGTCAAGCGGGGCGGGAAATGCCGTACCCGGACAATAACGCCACCCTCCACCAAATATTCATACAACTCCCGAAAACGTTCACAACGGATCAACACGAAATTGGCCTCCGAATCACAGATAACCTCCAACCAAGACAAATCCCACAAGAAACCGATAACCCTTTTTCTTTCCCGCTTGATCGCCTCCACCTTCTCTCCAAAATCAGCCTCATTGCGCAAGACATCCAAAGCCCGCCGTTGAGTCAACGAACCGATATTATAAGGCGGTTTTACTTTATTCAAATAAATCACCAGTTCCGGGTCCGCCACGCAAATCCCTACCCGTAACCCGGCAAGTCCCCAAGCCTTGGACAGAGTTTGTAACACGACCACATTCTGATAAGTCTTCTGCAAAGTAACAGCCGACGGCATATCGGTAAAATCGATATACGCCTCGTCTACCACGACAATTCCATCAAAACGAGAAGCCACTTCCCGAATACGTTCTAAAGGAATCACGTTCCCCACCGGATTATTCGGTGTACAAAAAAAAATCATTTTCGTAAATTGATCCACGCTATCCAACAACATGTTCCACCCCGGCTGAAACTCCTCGTCCAACTCCAGACACCTCACCTCCACGTCATTCACCCGTCCACTCACCTCGTACATCGAATATCCCGGTGAAAAAACAATTATATTATCCCGTCGGGGTGTACAAACCGTCCGGATCAACATATCAATCAACTCGTCACTCCCATTTCCCAGTACCAACCGGGAAACCTCCACCCCCTTCAATCTCCCGATCTCTCGCCTCAATTCCCGCTGAAACGGATCAGGATAACGGTTATATTCCGACGCAAATGGATTCTCGTTTGCATCCAGCAAGGTTACATCCGTTCCCTCGAACTCCGCACGGGCACAGGAATACGCTTGTAACCCCTTTATATTCACCCTTACTATATCTCCCAATGCTTTCATTCCAAATTCTAAATTTTAAATTCTAAATTCCTAACCCTTACCGCATTCCCGTGTGCCTCCAACTTTTCGTTATCCGCCATCATTTCGATCGTTTTTCCCAAATAGAGCAAACCTTCCGGCGTGATCTCTTGGAAAGTTATCTTTTTCATAAAGGCATCCATGTTCACCCCGCTATACGCACGGGCATACCCGTTCGTGGGTAAGGTGTGATTCGTCCCAGACGCATAATCCCCCGCACTCTCCGGGGAATAGTGTCCCAAAAACACAGAACCCGCATTCCGAATTTCCGGTACCCAATCCAAATAATCCTTCACGCTCAGCATCAAATGCTCCGGTGCATAACAATTCACCAGCTCCACGCACTCTTCCCGGGAACGTAAAACAATATATTTAGAATTCCCCAGAGCCTCCCCTGCAATAACCTTGCGAGGAATTTGATCCAACTGCCTGTTCAACTCCTCTTCCACACGATCAATCAGTGATTCATCGCAAGTCACTAGAAGTACTTGACTATCCAGCCCGTGTTCCGCCTGCGACAACAAATCAGCCGCCACGAACGAGGCCCGTGCCGATTCATCCGCCACCACCATCAACTCCGAAGGCCCGGCAGGCATATCGATCGCCACGCCATAACGTCCAACCCATTGTTTCGCCGCCGTCACGAAACGATTGCCCGGTCCAAAAATCTTATCCACCCGTCCCACACTCTCCGTCCCTAATGCCAGTGCAGCGATAGCTTGAATCCCTCCCACTTTAAAAACACGGATTACCCCACACAACCGGGCTGTCCACAAAATAGCCGGATTCACCCGTCCATCCCTTCCCGGCGGCGTACAGATCACCACCTCCCGGCACCCGGCCAACTTCGCCGGAACCGCCAACATCAGTACTGTTGAAAACAGGGGAGCGCTCCCGCCCGGGACATACAATCCCACCCGGTCTACCGCCCGGCCTTCCTGCCAGCACCGGAATCCCCTTTCGTTCACGTATTCACACTTTCCGGGAATCTGTACCTTGTGAAACTCCTCGATATTCCCCTTGGCAACCCGAATCGCCTCCTTCAACCCCGCATCCACCAGCCTATCAGCCTCTTGAAACTCCTCCTCCGTCACCTCAAACCGTCCTAACCTCACCCGATCAAAATACCACGTGTACTTCCTCAACGCCTCATCGCCATCTCTCCTCACCTCATCAAACACCGCCTTACACACCTTGTCCAAATCCTCTCCTTTATTCTCCGGACGCTCTAAAATCCTCGTCCACTTTTCCCTCTCTGGATATAATATTTTCTGCATAACCTTAAATTTAATCTATTCATAAAACCTGTAACCTGCCAACCCAAGCGATCGCCCGTGCAGCTGAAATCTAAAATCCAATATCTAAAATTACTCTACCATTTTCTCTATCGGCACCACCAGAATCCCTTCCGCACCCGCCGCTTTCAATGCACCGATAGACTCCCAAAATTTATTCTCGTTCACCACCGAATGCAGAGAATACCATCCTTTCATCCCCAGCGGCATAATTGTCGGACTTTTCACTCCCGGAAGTATATTACAAATCTCCTGTAACTTCTCTTCGGGCGCATTCAACAGGATATACTTATTGCACTTGGCAGCCAACACCGCCTTCATTCTGAATATCAACTGTTCCGTTAACCGCAGTCTTTCCTCATCCAACTCCGGATTAGCCACCAAAACAGCCGTAGACTTAAACAACGTGTAGACCTCCGTCAACCCGTTCTTAAAAAGCGTACTGCCGGAACTCACGATATCACAAATCGCATCGGCTAACCCTATGCCGGGAGCGATCTCCACCGACCCCGTGATCACGTGTGTCTCTGCTTGAATTCTATTTTGCCTCAGAAAATCATTCAACGTGTTAGGATAAGAAGTAGCAATCCGCTTTTCCTGCAACCAATCCAACCCGGTAAATTCCTCCGATTTAGGAATAGCAATAGAAACCCGGCAACCCGAAAAACCTAAATCCAACAAATTCAATACATTTGCCCTTTTCTCGATCACCGTATTCTCCCCGATAATCGCCACATCAACAATTCCATCCTCCACGTAATGAGGAATATCCGAATTTCGTAAATACAACACCTCCAACGGAAAATTAGAGGCTTGTGCCATTAACTGATCTTTTCCGTTATTAATACAAATCCCACACTCTTTCAACAATTCGAGCGTGTCCTCGTTCAATCGACCTGATTTTTGAATCGCGACTTTTAATTTCACCATTTCTATCTGATTTTATCGTCGCACTGAATCCGGGAAGGCACCTATGGTATCGAAAAAAACAAAACGAGCCCGCCTGAATCCAGGCGAGCTCGTTTATACTTTTTATTTCAAATTACAGCAAAACAGCATCATCTCACCTGAATACAGTGATGGCAATGATGATGCATATGATGTAATGTACTATTCATATTTTGTCTTTCTCGTGCTACAAATATAAGAACTAAAAACTATTTTACAAATTTCAAGCTTGCATTTTCAATCATTTTGGAAAGAGATTGAACATTCGTAGCAGGAGTAGGAGTTTCTGTATAAGGAGCTAATTGTAAACCTATTTCCGTTTTCGTACTATTCTCGATAACAGTTGCTAATGTTTGAACTAAGCCAGTAACAAACTCCTTCAACTCACTACCCAACTGATCACCAAATGTTGCCAACAAAGTAGGTAACATTTTCACAACAGGAAGTAGCGTTTCTCTATCCAAGTACACTTCTTTTACTCCCATTTCCCCATCTCTCAGATACAATGGAATACCAGTCTCAGCCATTGAAATCAAAGATTGTAATGGATTGTAGTCTGAACGACCTATACTTGAAGTTGCAGCTTTAGGAGTAGAAGCATCTTCTACAATTCCTCCAATATTTAAAGCTATATAAATTTTATTATCAACAACATTATACAAAGCCATTCCTTCAGGTGAATTTATGTATTCAGGGGTGCTAGCTGACATATCTTTTATATACGTCGCAATAATATTTCCATCTTCTTCAAAAGAAATAGAAGGCATCAACATGGGGACAAGGGCCCCTGCCACCTGTGCAACAAAATCCACCATATCCTTTTCATTCCCCTCTTCTAATTGAGGTTCTACATTAAAAAATAAACCTTTAACACTCCATTTTGCCTTCATAGAAGACTTTACTTTCAATGTCAGATTCAATCCTAATTTATCGCCATCAATTGTTCCATTAAGAGCCACTTCCCGATTAGCATTTGAATTTACACCTGTAATCTTATTTCCTTCACGAACAACAGTAAATACCGTTTCATTTTCTCCTGGAAGAGCTTGTTTTAATGTCAAAACAGAACCATTCAAAACGGCCTCTCTATCAGAAAAATTAATACCACCTACAGAAAGAGTCAATTTATCACCATTATAGTTTCGAACCTTATCATCGTCATCATCACTACAACTCGCAAAAAATGTTACACCTAAAATCAACAATAATAAAAATTTGTTTTTCATACTTCATTAACTATTAATTAAACATTAATTTATCCGTCCTCATAAAATAATATGCTAGCAACAAACCTTCGTTTTTTGAGCCATGCAGCCTTATCATTAGCAAAAAACGTGCAAATTTAATCAAATATTACAACAGGAATTCAATTTTAACATTTACCCCATCATATCTATTTAATTATCTGGACTTTATCAATTGAAATATTTTTACTTTGTAGCTATTTAGCTATATTTCCTTTCCCGAAATCAAACTTACTAATGATTCAACACATACTATCAAAAAACGAAGGTTTATTGATAGTCTAATTTGATTATAAAAAGATGTCTAATTAATATTCAATGAAGTATGAAAAACAAATTACTATTGTTATTAGCTTTAAGTATTGCATTTTTTACAGGTTGTAAAGATGATGATGATCCGGAACCACCCACGATAGACAAAATTGTCGGGCAGTATTCCGGAGAAAATTTAAAAGCCACTATTGACGGAATCTCTGCACCGGAAGGAACTTCCGTACAAATTATTCAAAAAGATGACAACACGACTTCTTTCAAGTTAATCAACATAGTTCCCGGCTATCCCGAATTCGAAATTCCCAATGTCACGTTCGAAGCTCTCAGTCGCACTTATTACAGTCAATTAAAAGGCTCCATAACCGACAATGTCAGTGGATATACCGTTCAGGCCAACGCTAATATTGAGGACGAGATCATGGAAATTAACATCACGATCACGGAAATTGAAGGAGAACCAGCAAGTGCGGAAAGTTTCTATAACAAAACGTTTAAAGGAGAAATGGCCATCGATCTGGGACTAGCCCCCATAACCATGACTCAACGCGTGTACGTGAACAAGCCATCAGATAAAGACCCGAACAAACTCCGCTTGAGAATCGAGAACTTCTCATTCCAAGGCATCAATCTAGGGACTATACAACTAGACACCATCTCTTTCGTAAAAAGAGGAGAAGTATACGGATTCACGGCAAAAGACCGGGAACTTACAGACTTGGAAATTCCCGGTGTACCAAGGGTAAAACTAACTGCTCGCGGAGCTATCGTCGAAGATCACATCATGAAACTGAATCTCGTGGTGGATGCCTCCCCCTTGACTGTTAATGTTACTTTTACGGGAGACACGATCACGGAAAGCGCTGACACTAAAATCAACTTAACAATTGAAGGGGATGCCGTAGCCTCACAACCGGATAATTCAAAAACACCCTCTATTTACATTTTCAAAATCTGGGAAACAGCGACTGCCAGCCAACTAAAGCTAACGCCTAAGATTGAACTCCCGAAAGGCGCCACATTGGATTCCATTGTCGTTCGATATTCAGACGGGACGAAATCCATACTCAAAGAAGGTGAATCCATTGATTTCTCCAAAATTGAAGGAGAAAAATACGACGTAAAATATCACATTACTCCCGAAGACGTACGCTATCCCAGCACCAAAACTCTCCGCTTAGAGAAAATGCCGGAATTCAAATCCATCTACAAAATGAATAGCTGGATTACTCCAGAAGGGAAAGAGTATCAAGAACCGGTGAACATGGCCAGTTCCAATATGGCTGCAGATTTCTTTCCTTTATCAGGAATGATGATCGGTCACCCCGAATTAACAGCAACACCCTATCCCGTTACACAAGACGGAGATGCAGCAAAAATCATAACAAGAGACACGTACGGTGGTTATATCGCATTCATGGCTGTCGTGCTACCTAAAGTTACTGCCGGAACATTATTCAACGGAACATTCGATTTAGATGCCACCGCACCCTTGAAAAGTACCCACTTCGGGGAAGCTTACCGGGGAACAGCAGCTCCCGTAGCCTTCAAATTCACGTACAAATACACGCCTGGAACAACGTACTTCAACACGGTAGTTAAAACAGAGGGTTCCACCACGACAGTTACCGCAGAAGAAATTCCGGACAAAATAGACGAGTGTTCTTTAATCGCCTACTTATACGAAGTCGATTCTTACAACGATCACCTAGACGGAACAAATATCAACGAATCCAAGAAAGTAATCCTAAAAGCTGCTTTCAGTAGCGGGTCCCAAGACAACTTTATAGAAAAAACGGTCAATTTCGAACCCACGGGAAATGGTTCATTTGACCCTGTCAACAAAAAGTACAAGCTTGCCATTGTCTGCACCCCAAGTAAAGAAGGAGATTCCTACAAAGGAGCTCCTAACAGCACGTTATGGGTAAAATCTTTGGAAATAACCTATTAATACACATTGTCCGGGTACATATTAAATATACCCGGACAATTTTTAAATGCTTCACATATCTAGAAATTTCTTTTCCTAACACTACTCGGCTCCCTTGAATTGCAATCCCACCTGCATAGCAGTCGTTACTTCCAACGCACCCGGCAGATTTTCCAGAATCGGTCCAATAGGAACAGATATAGTTTTCCCGAGAATACTAGCCTCGAATGCCATATCTTCCGGGATCAAACTCTCAACCATCGGTAACAGAGGGCCCAATTGTTTCAGCAGCACCTCATCCAAATAAACGTACAACGCATCTTTACCATCCGCTCCCACAGTCTTTTCAAAATGCACAGGAATCCCATTAGCCAACAATTGCTCAACAGCACCAAGAATCGGATCCGTTCCCGTTGAACGTCCCTCTTGATCCATATCAACCTGTCGCATAATCATATCCAAGCTCAAAAACACGTAGCAAACACCATCTTTCACGCAATACTGTGCTAGATTCAACGGTGAACTCTGCCAATCAGCCTCCGGTTCCGGATTTTCTTCTGTTACAGTAGCTGTATTATAAGTCGCCACGATATTTCCATCTTCCCTGAAAGTCACGTTTTGTAAATAATTCTTTAGCTCTTTTGCCAACATCGTGGGAGCCATAGTCGCCAGCAATCCTGTAGTGATCTTCATTTTAGTAAATCCCAAATCGACCTCTGTCAAAGGATAATCGTGAGGAGTCCATGCCATTTTTACTGATGAAAAATCCCATGTCTTCATCAACTCATTTTGGGCAAACTTCACGTTCACGTTCACCGTCAACTTCCCTTTCACGATAGAACCTTCCAAAGTCACTGTTCGGGAATCATTTTTATTCTCGGCAGAGAACGTATAAACCGAACTGCCGGACTCCAATGGAACACTAGAGAATACGGTTTCACTCTCTCCCGGGACAACCCCTTGCAACTTCAAGGTTGCTCTCTTTCCATCCGCAGAATTAAAATCAACAGATTTCCCGATAAATACAGCGTTACTATACTTCAAATCTAACACCCGATCCGTACTCGTTGTAGAATAAATCCCGTTAAAATCTTTCGGCGTATCTTTATTGTCACTATCGCTACAACTAGCAAAAAATACAATTCCTAAAACCATTAATAATAAAAACTTGTTCTTCATAACATTTCATTTAACTATTTATAATAACCCCACACTACCTATATAAAGAATATTCCATATAAATCATTTTCCACAAAAAGAGAGTCACATCACCATATGCGACATAACTCTCTAAATCATCTTGTACAATATTACTATTCAGCGGTCTTCTTTTGCGTCAATACCAATCCCAATTCCGCCGTTTTCCCTTCTTGAATAATCGGTCCCAAATCCGTGATAAATCCAGCGTAATTCTGGAATTCTTCAGGCATAATTTCTCCCAACATGGGTAACAAAGCCATAAATGGTAATAATGTCTCCCGGATCATATAGACATCCATTGTTTCTTTTTCCGTATCTTTCGAGACCTCAAAAGGAAGCCCCTGTTCCAATACGACCATAATCTCCGTCAACGGGTCAGAAGTACTACGCCCAATATCCTCCACGATGCCTGTAATATTTGCAGAGATATACAACTTTCCTCCCACCAAATTATAAAAGGCCATACCTTTAGGAGACGTTGCATATTGTGGATTATTCATATCACTATTGTAAGAAGCCGTGATATTGCCATCATTTGTGAAAGTTATATCTCTCAAAAACGTGGGTAATATCCATCCGAATATACCATTTACAAATTGAATCACGTTCTCCGGAGCAACTTCAGTCTCCCCGTATTTTACTGTTTCTTTATCAGTCGTAAACGTAAAATGTGTGGCCATAATGCCTGCATCCAGATTTCCTACCGCCCAAGTTCCCTCAATATCCGTGGCCTTATTCTTTACCGCAAGAGTCAGGTTCATTTTTCCTCCTTCAATTTTCCCGGAAACCTTCACTTCCCGGAAATCATTACTGCTCGTACCTTCCACTACATTTCCCGTGATCGTCACGGGAATTGCCAATGCCGGTTCTCCCGGAATCACATTACCCAAGGTTAGCGTGTTACCTGATAAAGCGACACTCTTTCCACTCAATGCCATCCCGTCCCTTGACAACTCCAATCCCGAATCTTTATATGTCCCGTCATAATTCGGGTCCTTGTCATCATCACTACAAGCGGAAAAAAACACGACGCCTAAAATCAACAGTAATAATAATTTGTTACTCATAATCGATCATTTGTTGGTTAATAATATTTGGAATAAATTCCTAAATATTAATTTACAGCAAAGTGTAAGCCCAAGTTCCAATAAATCGCCTCTAATTCCGCAACACCCCACAATAACAAGTGTCTATTTTCGCATAAACCCACAAATTACGTCCTTACTTTTATTACCTTTGTCCCCAATTAAACAAATAAACCCATGAGACCCCAGAATTCACCCCGTGCCAAAGCCCCGCATAGCCGTAGTTTCGAAGTACAAGAAGAAAACACGTTAATGCCTTTCCTGTTACAAGCTTTACATGACCAAAGCAGGACAGCCGTGAAATCATTCCTCGCCCACAAACTCGTGCAGGTGAACAACCGTGTCACCACACAATTCGACACGCCACTCAAACCCGGGGACACGGTAACCGTTGGGATGAACAAAAATGCGGCTCCTTTCCATCACCCCATGCTCAACATCCTGTATGAAGATGAACATTTGCTTGTCGTGGAAAAGGCAAGCGGACTACTTTCCATGGGAACAGAGCGAGATAAAACCAAAACAGCCTATTATATACTGAACAACTACGTGAAAAATAAAGATCCCCGGAACCATATCTTTATCCTGCATCGCTTAGACAAAGAAACCTCCGGTGTCATGATGTTTGCCAAAAACAAAAAAGTTCAAGAAATCCTACAAAAAAACTGGAACGAAATGATCCGGGAACGGAAATATGTCGCCGTCATCGAGGGATGCCCGCAACCGGAACAAGGACAGGTGAAATCCTACATCAGCGAGAACAAAGCTCTGATCGTCCACTCCACCTCTTCACAAGACGGGAAATTGGCCATCACGAACTACACGACCTTAAAATCGAACCGGCAATTCTCACTCGTGGAACTTGAATTGGAAACCGGACGCAAAAACCAAATTAGGGTACATATGCAAGAAATCGGACACCCCGTTACCGGAGATCCTAAATACGGGGCCACGAAAAACCCCTTGCACCGCTTGGCCCTACACGCTTTCAAGCTCACTTTTACCCATCCCGTCACGGGAAAAGAAATGAAATTCGAGACCCCCATTCCCACGAAATTCATGACTCTGTTCAAGTAATTGGCTCCGTACACACACTGGAATCGTAGGCGTGTCCCGTTAATATATTGATTCTATTTCAAATAAAATCAGGTACATATTCACACTCCCAACACGTCAACTTCCCATTGACTTACTAACGAGACTACGGCACAACTATAATGCAAGTAATACTTGTTACCTTAGAAGAAAGGGAATAAAAAACGGGGAACACTCCTAAAAGTATTCCCCGTATATCAAAAATATTTTATTTAAAACAATGACTCGATCAACTGGTCATCGGCAAAATTCGGTAACGTCACTTTCAAATTCGGGTTTGCCTCCATGGCACGTTTAATAGCAAAAACAGCCCCCTCGTTACGAGCCCAGCTACGACGAGAGATTCCGTTATTCACGTCCCAGAACAACATATTCTTCAAACGCCTGTCACTATCGGCAGAACCATCCAGCATCATCCCGAAACCACCGTTAATAACTTCTCCCCAGCCTACACCACCACCATTGTGGATAGATACCCAAGTCGCACCGCGGAAAGAATCCCCGATCACGTTCTGGATAGCCATGTCGGCCGTGAAACGAGATCCGTCATATATATTTGAAGTCTCCCGATAAGGAGAGTCCGTACCGGAAACGTCATGATGATCACGTCCTAAAATCACGGGAGCAGAAATTTCCCCGGCAGCAATAGCCTTGTTAAACGCCTCGGCAATCTTAATACGACCTTCAGCATCGGCATACAAGATCCGGGCTTGCGACCCTACGACCAAGTGATTCTCCATAGCAGCCTTGATCCAACGGATATTATCGTCCATCTGTTGTTGAATCTCTTTCGGGGAATGTGTCTTGATTTCCTCTAACACACGAGCTGCAATCTCATCCGTCTTCGCCAAATCCTTCGGGTCACCACTGGAGCATACCCAACGGAAGGGGCCGAAACCGTAATCAAAACACATCGGTCCCATGATGTCCTGCACGTACGACGGGTATTTGAAATCACCGTTCGGTTTCATGATATCAGCACCCGCACGGGATGATTCCAACAAGAATGCGTTACCGTAATCAAAGAAGTAAGTATCGAAACGAGCCACGCACTTATTGATTGCAGCCACGTGACGACGCAAAGATTCTTGTACCTTTTGCTTAAATAACTCCGGTTCCTCAGCCATCATCCGCTTGGACTCCTCGAAACTCACACCCACGGGATAGTACCCCCCGGCCCACGGGTTATGCAATGAAGTCTGGTCAGATCCCAGCTCAACAGGAATATCTCCTTCCGCAAAACGTTCCCACACGTCCACCACGTTCCCTTGGTAAGCGATAGAAACCGTCTCTTTCTTCTCGCGAGCCACTTTCACTCGCTCCACCAACTTATCCAGATCATCAATCACCTCGTCAACCCATCCCTGAGAATGACGGGTATGCGTAGCTTTCGGGTTAATCTCGGCAGTAATGCTGATACATCCGGCAATATTCCCGGCTTTCGGCTGCGCACCCGACATACCACCTAATCCGGCGGTAATAAACAATTTACCAGCTAACCCTTCTCCATGTTTGGAAATCTTACGCCCGGCATTCAACACGGTAATCGTGGTACCGTGAACAATTCCCTGCGGACCAATATACATGAAAGAACCTGCTGTCATCTGCCCGTACTGGGAAACACCCAAAGCGTTAAAACGTTCCCAATCATCCGGCTTTGAATAATTCGGGATCACCATACCGTTCGTAACCACGACACGTGGTGCATCCTTATGTGACGGGAACAATCCCATCGGGTGACCGGAATATAGCACCAGCGTCTGCTCGTCGGTCATTTCCGACAAATACTTCATCGCCAGACGATACTGAGCCCAGTTCTGGAACACCGCCCCGTTTCCCCCGTAAGTAATCAACTCGTGAGGATGTTGAGCCACGGCATAATCCAAGTTATTATTTATCATCAGCATGATACCTGCCGCTTGCAAGCTCTTGTGAGGATAATCGTTGATATTATGAGCATACATCTTGTAATCCGGACGGAAACGATACATATAAATACGCCCGTATTTCTCCAACTCTTCGGCAAATTCAGGAGCCAGCACAGCATGGTGTTTCGGGTCAAAATAACGCAAAGCGTTACGAATCGCTAATTTCTTTTCTTCTTTCGTCAGGATATCTTTCCTTTTAGGGGCATGGTTAATCTCCGGTTCGTAAGCCTTCGGAGCCGGTAATTCTGCCGGAATCCCTTCCCTAATTGATTGTTGAAATTCTTGTAATGTCATTATATTATATTTTATTTCACTTTATTATCGAGGCAGATCAAGAATTAACTAGTAATCATTAATTTAGTCTCTACTTCCCTCCCTTTTAGCTTTTAACTTTTAGTCTTTAACTCACCAATCAGCTGGCTAAATTAATATTTTCAAATGAAAAAAACACTATTTTTGCCTAACAATAAAACAGAAGACGACATGAATATAAGAATAGGCGACATCGTACGATTTATATCAGACAAGCTAGAGGGCAAAGTTACCGGCATCATTGATAACAACACCGTGAACGTATATTGCGACGAATACGGATTTGAAATTCCCGCATCAGTAAACAACCTAGTAGTCATTCATTCAGATAGCAACACAACCAAAACAGCGTCCGCCACGTCCATATCCGGACAGAAAAACGTGGTTATGGAATCGGCCGACACCCTTTATATCGCATTCGTCCCCGAGAACTTTAATAACTTGACAGAAAGTCGGTTTGATATTTATCTCGTGAACGATACCGCTCAAACCAGCCTTTATTCCATCTCGTTTCATGATGGGGAAAAATACACCGGGATTACGGCAGGCAACTGCAACCCGAACACGACTTACCTGATCGGCAATTACTCGCTCAAAGAAATAGACACGATTAAGGCAATACACGTGCAATCCGTGTTCTATCAGAAAGGTGTTCATGCTCTTAAAAACGCTATTGACACGCAAATTAAGGTTACTCCGGTAAATTTGTGCAAGGCGGGAGCTTACAAACATACCCGCTGGTTCAATGCCACCTCACTACTCCGACCATTGGACAAGGAATCCATCCTCAAAGAAGAAGGGTTAGAGACCATTCCGGAACAATTTTTACAAAAAACGCCCCATAAAACGGAAGATACGCCTCACAAGGAAACTCCCAAACAATCCAATAGCAACATCATCGAGATCGACTTGCATATAGACAAACTACTCGACGACACGACAGGCATGGCAAACAAGGATATGCTGGACTACCAGATGGACGTGTTCCACAAAACACTGGAACAATACAAACTCCGCCGGGGCCAAAAGATCGTGTTTATACACGGCAAAGGAGACGGGGTATTGAGACAACGCATCCTTTGGGAACTCCAAACCAAGTACAAACGCTTCAACCATCAAGACGCTTCTTTCAAACAATATGGCTATGGAGCCACGATGGTCACGATTAAATAATTAAAGATTAAAGGAATATCCCACGGAACAGACCCAATTTTTCCCGTAAGGAGAATACTCATTCTGTATCACGTCATAATAAAACATCACGGAAATAGAGCCTGTTCCGGTGGGAATAACTCCACCCCCGCCTACTAGTATCGTGGGAACATAACGGAAGTCTATCTTCTTTCCATACGACTTTCCCCAACTCCCCTTTAATTCCGGTTGAATTTGAAGAGCAATATATCGTACCGGATTCACCCGCCCAAATACGTTTATCCCGAGATAATTCATATCATAACGATTGGAAGAATGGTGATAATTATAACTCACCCCACCACCTGCCGAGAAAAACTCGTTCCAGCGATACCCGATCTGGGGAGAAACATCAATACTGGTATAATCCCCGAAGGACATCCCGCAAGAACCGCTTAATGTCCATTTTCCAGCCTTCCGAATCATCGATGATTTCATGGGGACACTCTTTTTCACTGGAACTTTCACCACTTGACGTTTTACCCCGGATTTATAGATCGTGTCCAATCGAAAGCCATTACGATTTTCCTGTGCATTCACCTGCCCGAAAGAAACGATTACCAACAGCAAACAAACAACGCAGTATCTCATCATCATTCATCATTTTAATGGAAAAAGCCGTTCAAAGGTACCTTCAAACAGCTTTTATTTTATTTCAAAAAAGTTCTCTTCAAAAAAAATCGCTTTATGCGTGTAATTCTCCTATGTAACGCTCCGCATCAATAGCAGCACGGCAACCGGTTCCGGCAGCAGCAATTCCCTGACGATAAGTCGGGTCCATCACGTCTCCCGCAGCAAACACGCCCGGTACATTCGTCTTGCAAGACTTACCTTCGGTAACGATATACCCTTGCTCGTCGACTTCAATATATTTTTTGAACACTTCTGTATTCGGCGTATGCCCGATAGCCAGGAAGAACCCGTCAATCTTGATTTCCTTGGTAGCTTCTTCCGGAGTTCCCTTCTTGTACACCAAGCGAGCACCCTCTACTCCCATATCAGATCCAAACAATTCCAACGTGTTATGCTCGAACAAAACTTCAATATTTTCCGTTCTGAACACACGTTCTTGCATAGCCTTAGAAGCTCTCAGATAGTTTTTACGCACAATCAAATATACTTTACGACACAACCCGGCCAAATAAGTAGCCTCCTCGCAAGCAGTATCTCCACCACCTACAACAGCCACGTCTTTTCCGCGATAAAAAAATCCGTCGCAAGTTGCACAAGCACTAACACCAGCCCCGCGGAATGCCTCTTCAGAAGGCAGCCCCAAGTACTTGGCAGTTGCACCCGTTGCAATAATCACAGCATCCGCCTCAATCACCTTCTCCCCATCGATCGTAACCTTGTGAGGATGACCGGAAAAGTCAACATCCGTCGCAATCCCGAAACGAATATCCGTTCCGAAACGTTCCGCTTGTTTTCTCATATCTTCCATCATCACCGGCCCAGTCACCCCTTCCGGATATCCCGGAAAGTTCTCCACCTCCGTGGTCGTGGTCAACTGACCACCCATTTGCATTCCCGTGTAAAGCACCGGATTCAAATTAGCTCTCGATGCGTATATCGCTGCCGTATAGCCGGCAGGCCCTGATCCTATAATCAAGCATTTAACTCTTTCTATAGCATTTTCTGTTGACATAGACAATTCCTTTCTTTTAATTTACAATACAATTTCACGTAATGGATTGCAAAGTTACCTAAAAAAATGGTTTATCCAATTTTTTTACCCCATATCCCCGTATTCTTACTCCCACAAACCCATGAAAACCTGCAATCTAAGCCCAAAAGCACAAACAATCATCAGATTTTTCTCTCAACTCCTTGTTTCATTCCAAAATTTTTTACTACATTTGCATCCGCATTTCGGGATGTAGCTCAGCCCGGTAGAGTCCACGTCTGGGGGGCGTGTTGTCGCAGGTTCAAATCCTGTCATCCCGACAGAAAGCGGTTTAGTAAATTGAAAAACAATTTATTAAGCCGCTTCCCCATTTTTATACCGGGACAAAAACGGGACACGTATTAGTACATATATTTCTTTGCATAGTCACAACAAATGTGGGTGAGCAAAAAAAAAATGACAAATCACGAAAAAACACGAATTGACGAGATTATTTCTTACACACCCCCACAACTTTACACGGGGAAAGAATGGTACATCGGCTTCATGGCTTTTGATCCAGCACTTGGTAAACTCCATAGAAAACGAATAAAAATTAATCGTATTGCTGGCGGGATATGTGCAAAAAGAAAATATGCACAAGATTTAATAAAAAGGTTAAGCGACCAACTATCCAAGGGATGGAACCCGTGGATTGAAACACAATACGGAAAATCTTACAACAAATTCGATGATGTATGCGAACATTATAAACGATATATTACAAAATTATTTCAGGATAACATATATACAGAAGAAACATTTACCGCATATTCCTCTTTCTTACGCAATTTATGCAATTATAATGAAAGACTTAAAATACCTATAACATACATATATCAACTTGATCACGCCTATGTCAATGATTTTCTAGATCATGTTTATATTGACCGAGAAAATACAGCTCAAACTAGAGATAATTACTTATCATGGCTACGCCAATTTTCCACGTATTTGGTGCAACAACAGTTCGTAAAGGTCAAACCTAGCGAGGGATTCTCCATGTTAGGTAAAAAAGCCCACAAGAAGAAACGAAAAATGATAGAGAAACAAGATTTGATTCGACTAAGTACTTATCTTCAGGAGCATAATAAACATTATCTATTAGCTTGTTATATATTGTATTATTGTTTTATACGCCCAAAAGAGATGTCCAAGATAAAACTTGAACATCTCTCTATTAAAAATCGTACTATCTATATTCCTGAAGACATCTCTAAGAATAGAACCGCAGGGGTTATTACTCTCCCTAAAAAAGTAATACACCTTATGGTTGATCTAAGTATTTTCAACAATCCAAGTGAATCATACCTATTTTCCAAGGATTTTATGCCCGGGTTAGAATACGTAAACGAAAAACGTTTTAGAGATTACTGGAGTCGAGAGATTCGGAAAAAATTGCACTTTCCCGCTTATTATCAATTTTATAGTTTAAAGTATTCAGGAATCACGAACTTGCTCAGGGATACCAATATCGACAAATTAAGTGTTAGGGATCAAGCCAGACATTCAAGTATTCTGATTACGGACATTTATACACCACATGATATTCAAAAAGCAAACGCTCTAATCGAAGCACATGAAGATGTATTTTAGCTTACAACCTACAACCAAGAAAGAGGCATTTAGCCTCTTTCTAATTCACTCCTAATTGAATACAAACCAGTAAAATTTCTGTTTTACAATAGAAGTATAATCTTGCCCCCAATAATACTCAAAACTTATACATTATTCCAAAATTCAAGCCATTAACTGCATATTCTACTCTAAAACCGACGTCTTGATAAAAAAAACCGCCACCCATACTAAAAAAACTCAACTGGATACAAGACACAGAAACAAAAGGCTCGAACACTCTTTTCTTCACGATCATTTTTTCTCTGTATACCGGGGTAAATGAGTAAGATAGTTTCTGTAATTCGTTGTATTGCGTAACAAAATCGATAGACAATTTACCGAATTCGTTATCGAAAAGTAGTCTATTGTATTCTCTCGTCCGGTTCCAGTCCCGGACTGTTTCTGCGATACTTTTCTCCCGATCGATCACGGGTATATCTTTATAAATCGTATCCGAAATATACACATACTTATACTTTAATTTCCCGGTTAAATAAACCGTATCCGGAACAAATCGAGTTATCGTGTCCCGAATCGTTACACCTTGTACGTTTTTAGTAATTATTTTTTCTTTCGAGAAAGAACGCCCAAGAAAGAATCCAATTGCAAAACAAGCTATACAGCATACGACTAGAAATTTATTCATTTTATTATTACTTTTGTTTTGTCATTAAAAATAAAATCATGAGTTTCATTCAATTCGCACCAAATCTATACATAGCAAATGATCAATCCTTCGGTAATTATGACAGAAATATCATTCACACGTTGTTGGCATCAGTTGATGTCAATTTTTCAGCATATTTAGAAATTCCACCTTTTATCTCTCGTAATTGTTATATTATTTATAATCCTAACTGTCCCATGTGTACAGATATCGGTATTGGGCATCAAATTCATTTAAATACTCAAGAAAATTACTGGTGTCAATGGATATACCAGTTTGCTCATGAATATTGCCATCATTTAATAAACGGAAAATTTACTGGGGAGATAACTGGATTAACATGGTTCGAGGAGTCCATTTGCGAGCTAGCGTCTATATTTCAACTTTCACTTTTTTATTCCTCTTGGTCTCAATCTCACGAAGAATACCAGACCCATTACGCCCCCTCTCTCCGGGATTATCTAGATGCCCTCCTTTCAAAAAATCCTCGGCTGCTTTCTTCAACTGATCATCCGGGATGGTTACAATCTTGGGGTTCAATTTTGTCCGAGCCAAAATATCATCGAGATTATTACAACGTGATAGCAACAAAGATGTTCCCCCTGTTTGTTGAACATCCCTATTTATGGAAGATAATTCTTCATTTCGGGGACACACGCCAATGGAGGACCCTCGATGAATTGTTTGCTCACCTGCATTCACAGGCTGATGACAGTTACGCTCTCCCCCTTCAAAAACTGAATACTCTTTTGCTTTCATAAAACTTGCTATTTTACTGTTATGGTTATTTTTTCCCCGGCCACCATCGCTTCCTCCAGTACACGTGTTAATCTTAACTCGTAATTTGTCGAGTTAATCACTCTTCCGGGTATTCTGTTTTCTCCCACGAGAATACACCCGGACGTGTCCTTATCTGTATTACCCTTGTGAATTCTTATACCCGTGAAGTGGGGAACATTCAAAAGCAAAGGCAATTTCCGTTTAAATTTCGCGGACACGTTCACGATAACCTCGTAGGTTCCTGCCGGGATCGCCGTCTCGTTCATCACCTTCTCTTCCTTGTCCAAATCCCGACAACGATCTTCCAAGGTGTCACAGAAATATTCCCCGTCCACGAACAACCGACCAATCGTGTATAAAGGTTTCTTCACTATTCTATTTAGTTCTAGTTTCATCATCGAGTTTTTTTAATTTGTCCAGTAATTGTTCTGCCGTTTTAGCATCAGCACATTGGATTATCGCCCGGATGGCATCCGGTAATTTCGCCACTTGACTTTTCTTCGCTTTCTCGTTCTCCCACACGCTACGTCCCTCGATTAACACGATAGCGGCCGTCACGAGCATCGAGGCGAAAGGTAACGTGTACCAGTCGATACAGCTCCCGATCAAATCAAATATCAAGGCCATGACTTGTATTCGCCAGTAATCCCCAAGCTTCGAAAAAGTTCTTCGCAAACCGCCGGAATAAATCTTCTCTCCCCGGGCTTTAGCACTATCCGTACCTGCCCACAAGTCGATACAAACAGCGAGAACCATTATAGCCCACATCGCCAGTATAATGTACACTTGCGATTGAATAACGTTAAAATCACCTGTCACAAAAAATTCTATCATTACACGCCTCCTTTTATTCCATTATTTTTCAATATTGCATTATTTGTTACTATTTTCGCGTATTGAAAACTCTAATTATGGAGGGAACAAGTACCGTGATGGAAAAAGTTCCCCCCTTTTTTTATCACCCTTCCTTGATCGTGTTGTAAAACTCCATGATCGGTTGCTCCAGCAACGTCAAGAAAACGGGTGACACCGGGCCACCACTGATGGCTGTGAAAGAGCGATTCTCGCAGTCGTAAGACCCGCTAAAATTCAAATAATCGGAACGCCGTGAATTCTCGTCCACGAAATGCCCGTCGCAACTAAAAGTCACGATACCGGGGATGTTATTCTCGTACTCCGCCGAAAAATTCACGTTGATCCCTTTCAAAATAACCGGGATAGTGGTTGTTGCCACTGTCTTGTAATTAATTTCCATTTCCTATAATTTTTAAATTAAACGTTCGTGTTCTTTATCTTGCAATAAGAATCGATAAGCTGCAATGGAATCGTTCCCGCTTGATCCATCTCGTCGATCCTCTCTCTCAGTACCGCTAACTCGGATTCCTCGAATACCACATCTATGGTCTCTGTGATATTGTTTATAATCGTTTCTTCATTCAAAAGTTCATGACGATCTATCTCCTCCGGGGTGAAATCCACTTTTTTGGCGATTGAATTGAACAACATACCTTTTATGATGTTAGCCTGATCAGGAATGAGATTCTTAATGGCAAATCTGTCTACAAATGTCAGTTTCATACTCGTTAATTTTACATGTTCGATATTAATTCACTTCTTACAATCAAGGATTCCACGTCCCAAGCCAGTTAATAGGCAGCTGGCAGGCCGTCCACTTGTACGTGTCCGTCTTCATCACGAGAACAGTATCTTGTCCACTTGACTGGACAGCCACGTACGTGTTCCCGTTGCGGTAAAATCTTTCACTTCCCGTGCATAACACGTCAAACCCTTGCGAGGCCTCGCTTGTTATGAAAAAATGGCTTCCGATTTCCATACCCGCGTACAAGTTTACTTTCTTCCTGTTACCAGTACCGTAAAGGCATATCATATTGGGATGCTCGTTACCCAGCGTTATACCCGGGTTGGTTCCCGTCATGTAAGCCCTGAAAACTCCCGACACGATGTGCGCGTTTGAGAACATTTTTAACATCCCCTGTGTCACCGCCATGGCATAAGAATTACCATTATTGGGGGCTCCCGCTATCAACGCCACTTGTTTATTACTACCCAGACCTCCATAACCTCCCCCGGACAACATGAAAGTCCCCAGCTTGGCATTCCCGGCGGTAGTCATGTCAGGATGACTACCCACGTACACTTGATGGCCGCTATAACTGAAATTTAACTGGGAACCAGATAGAGCCAGGTTGCTACCCCTTAGCCACGATCCCTCGATAGCGAAAGGACCGAGCTTGTTCGTTATCCCTAATTTTAACAGTTCCGCACCTCCCACAACCCCTTTCAACCCCCAGTCACTAGCGCTATTATAGTACATGCTAATATAGTTACTAGCATCCTTGTAAGCTTTAAATGATTTCTCCGAATCCGTTGATGTTACCTTTACCCCCGGTCCCACACCAAAGTCTTTGCCGCCAATTATCTTGTTGTCGGCAAACGTGAAACCGATAACGGAAATCATATTGGCCGTGATAACGTTAGCTTTTAGGATGTTCGTTCTTAACTTGTCGATAAAAGCGTTATTGGCCGCCAGCGTGTTGACATCTATAACATCCGCGTTAATAAGCCCCGCTTTTATTAGCGGACCTTTAGTTAAAGCGTTCGCCTTCAGTGCCTCGAAACTAGTGAACCCAAGCTGTACCGCGAAAGAATCTTTCGTGACGATTTCTATATCGGCATACCCGTCCGACGTTTGGTCAAAGACCGTTGCGTAATCCACGAACCACTCGCAAGGGGCGGCCTCGGTTGTCACCGGGCCAGAAAGGTAAAGGTGATTCACGGTGTTAAAAGTTCCGGTTGGACCGCAAGTTTCCTTGAAAATATAAGTCTCGTATTTCCCCGTTCCCACCATGGGGGTTAGAAATTCCTGCTTGTAACCAGTTCCATGTGAATTATGAGCGTTTTTAAGCGTGTACCCGACGGGTATTTTGGCACTAACTTTAACGATGAACACGGCATTCGCTCTCGATTGATTCCCGAAGTAGAATCCTCCTAGATGACCTGTTGACGTGCCACCATGACACTTGATGTACAAGCACCAATCCGATTCCGAGTACGGGGAACCCGCTAGTTTTTCCTTTATTTGGGCCGCCTCGGTGGATGTCAACGATCCCGCTTGATTTTGACCTGTTGATTTTTTCGTGCGAGATATTACCACGGTTCCCCCGCCATTCTGCGCACCATAAGTTCTAGTCCCGTTTAACCCTACTTTAAATTCCGGGTCTCGATACAACATCTTCCCGTTAATCGATTCCCCTGGTTGTCCCTGCGCCCCGGTATTCCCCATTTTTCCCACCGAGTAAATTGTAGAACTCGTACCATTAGTGTAACTAATTATCGTTCTCGTCCAAAGATAAGAACCCGCCGCAACCATTGGAATACTACCGCTCCATGTACCCGTTGGTGCCGTGCTGCCTGATGTTGAGGCTTGATAAGTTATAGTGGTACTACTCACCCCGTTCCCGGCGTTACCATTCGTGCCATTCGTACCCATTCTACCGACAGAATACATCGTGCTTGTCGTGTTGTCCGTGTAAGTTATGATTGTCCGGGTCCAAAGGTATTGCCCGGCTGCAACGGCGGGTATACTACTACTCCACGTCCCGGTAGGAGTTGTAGTTCCAGAACTTGAGGCTTGATAAGCAGTTGCCGTGCTTTTCACGCCCTTACCAGCCGCACCAGTGTCTCCCTTGTCTCCGGTGGCACCATGAGTCCCGATGATCACAGGCGTGCTAGTGTATTTACTATTATCCGTGTACGTGACAATCTCGTAATTCCACAAGTACTTCTTTGTCGTTGTGGTGACTTGCATCCCGGTCGTCCATCCCGACGTGGATGTTGTCACGCCACTTGCACTAGCGGAAGCGAGGTAATACTCGGTGATCGATTTAATCCCCACTCCCGTGGCTCCGGTGGCTCCATGCACCCCGATCACTCGCTTGTTCGTTTCCGCCGTCGTGCCGTCCGTGTAGGTTATGATCTCGTAATTCCAAAGGTATCTATTCGTCGTCGTCGTGGCTGGAACCGTGTCTGACCATGATGTTGGGGCCGTTGTGTTGCTTGATGAAACCGCGTACTTGTTCGCCACCGATCTAACACCACGACCGATTATGCTTGTCCCAACCGGCTTCGGCCTACTCGTTTGCGGGCTTACCGATTGCGTGTACGATCCACTGGTCCACGTGTACCCGTCAGGCCTTGGTGTCCACGTGACGGGAAAATCAGTTTTCACGTGATACTTGCCTCCTCCACGCAGGTACAAAACCGGGATGCTTGAATACGTCATTTGCCCGCAACTCGCCGGAGACTCCGGGCAGAACTTGAACGTGTCAGCGTAAATTAGAGTTTGCGCGTCAGTCGTTCCCCACCCGCTCGCTTGCATATCGAAATCAAAGTCAACCGAGAAACCAGAGGCGTGAGTACTCCAAACCGGTTTAGTTCCACTATTAAGCGCCACCGAAACGCATATCCTGTTGTATCCCATTCTTTGCAAAGCCGTACCGGTAAAAGGTATCCATTTGTCAGCGTCATAGGAGGACGCATCCAGCCACACGTCAGTTTTCCAGTAATTTTCCCCAGATTTCGCTTTCGTGACAATAAATGTTTTCTCCACATAGAAAGAAGTAGATTCAAGATAAACTTTACAAGTGTATGACGCCGTGTCCGCATTCATGGCAGTACATGTTATCTCGTCATTACCATTTAATTGAAATGATCCGCCAACACTTGTTAAACTAACGACATAGAATTGCCCCGTCGTTGCCCCGGAATGAACTGCCGCTAATTTAGAAGTCCCCTTGTAGGCAGTTATCTTCGTTTTCGCCTTCGCCAATTCTCCCGGTAACGGATTCCCGTTGGCATCGCAAGCCACAGTGTGAGCCTCGTTGGTTAGCAGGATCGTGTAAGCGTCTTTCCCCGCCGCTCCCGTGCTTCCCATCTTACCCACGGAGTAAATTGTCGAACTTGTTCCATTCGTGTAACTGATTACCGTTTTCGTCCAAAGGAAAGAACCTGCCGAAACCGGGGGAATGGTGTTACTCCACGTCCCAGTCGGTGCGGTCGTGCCGGAAGTTGAGGCTTGGTACGTCACCACCGTGCCGCTTACCCCGTTCCCGGCGTTCCCGTTAGTACCATTCGTTCCCATCCTTGCCACGGAATACATCGTGCTTCTAGAGTTATCCGTGTACGTTATCTCGGTCTTGCTCCACAAGTAAGAACCAGCCGCCACGGGTGGAATACTTGCTAACCATGTTCCCGTGGGTGCCGTCGTGCCGGAGGTAGAGTCTTGATAGGTTACCACTGTACTTTTTACCCCCTTGCCCGCCACTCCGGGCTGCCCTATTGCACCATCCGCTAACTTGGCAAGCGTGAAATTATCCGACAATTTCTCGTCACCGTTACATACACACCGGAATGTTCTCGTATAAACACCGGGAGGAAACAACGTGGTGTTACCCGGTGCAACCGAATAAGTCGAGGAGGTCGCCCCGCTTATGTTCGTCCAAGTGCTGCCATTTAAGAATTGCCACTGGTACGACGTCGGCGTGAAATTCCTCGGGAGTGCCGTTAAAAGGATGCTTGCCGGGGTTGGGGTACCCGTGTAATCCGCCTCGTATTTAAACACTTGAGAGGGTGCGGTTATGTCTACTGTTTTGGCTATGGCGTCTTGAATTTTTTCCTCCAACCCCTCGATAACATCAGAGAACTCCCCGTTCTTCGTGAATACTCCCACCCGGTTACTCCCGTTCGGATCTTTACCCACACTTATAGACCATTTCCCCGAGAGCGTGTAACTATCCACCCCGGCGTACATCGTCATCCCCGCATCCTCCGGCATAGAGGAAATAACAAGGATCCAAGAGAGATTCGGGTCTGTACGGTGCCCGAACTGCGCCAGTTCATCCCCCACCTCCGGCACGTCAACACCATCCCGGTCTGTCTTCGACAAATCAATATAATTCTCCCCGGTACTTGTTACAAGGTTCCAGTAATATTTTTTCTTGCCATCCCCGTACTTGTTACAACGCATCTGAGCCCCGACCGTGCAAGTATTCTTTTGTCCCTTGGAAGTTTCCATGTAACAACGCCAGTAATCGTCATATTCCTCCACCTTGTTGACCTTCATTCCTGATGGAGAATACACGTCTTGCCCTCCACGCCAAAATACCTGCGCGATGGCGAGAGCCATCACCTCCATGTAATTTCGTACCGTCAGTTTTCCGGTAGTGAAATCTTCCGTCCCAACCATGCCCGTGCCAGCACCAAGAACACCGGGAATAAAATCAGCCGTCTTAAAACTCTCCCGCAAAACTAACTTCTGAAATTCCACATCATCGAAAGTACGAAGTGCCTGATCCAAATAATCAGAAAACAGAGTTCGAAGAATCTCTACGATATCCACAAGATCCCCTCCTACACGCTTGGCCGTATTTGCCATCATGCGTTGTTCGTCCCGGATCCCGATCGCTTTGTCAAGAGCACCAAGTATATATTGTCGTAATTCCTCTAGTGTCATTTAATTAAAAGTTTGGTCAAAATGAATTGAAAATATCCTATTAGCTAAAACATTACCAATCATACCCGGGATATTATAGGATTCAGAATCAACAAACTGGATGCTAAGCTGAATACTATCAGGAGCAACACTTTGTAATAATTTCTGTTCTACTTTTTGGGCAGAAACCAAAACCTTGAAAACATCAGCATTCATCGTGAGTAACTGTACATCATCAGAAGAGAGTAAATCATTTATAAAATTTATTTCTTCAAGAGTTTTATAACCAGTATGTACCTTTATCACTTTCGTGGCTTTCACTTTTTTCGTACTCGATGAAAAATCGTGGATATCTTCATCATATCCAGTATATTGAGCGTTAGTGTTATCATATTTGCTTTCAAGAGTTGGAGTTCCGGTTATCTCTATTCTTTCATAAGCACCATACGAATTCTTAAACTGTACCAAGTATCGATCATCAGCATCAACTGCCGGGATTAAAACAACTCGACACGCACAAATATCATCAACGAATATTCTAAAATAGTTTGAAAGAGTTCCGGCTTCAAGGAATTGTTTTCGAATTACAGGCAGGTTTAACGCGTAAGGTTTTCGGGGTGTTCCTATCGGCAAAGTTATCGCATTCCCGGAACTATCTTCAACACGGATGATTCCATCCGGATGTATGAAATACAAGGGATAGATTTCACTTTCTCTCATGGGAATCAAATCCGATTGTGTCCGAGTGGTCAAAAAGAAATTGCCATTACGATTCAATATTTTGAACGTCTCTAAAATATTTACATCTACAAATTTTCTCAACTCGCTTTTAGAAGCCCCTCCGGTAAAACATTCTCCGGAGAGTGTTACCGTCGTTCCGCTTTGTCCTCTCACGGTAACATTATAATCCGTGGTCATTTCCGGGAGTGCAACTAACAAATCTGCAGACTCTACAATTCGAGAAGTTAAAAGCATTTTCAATACTTCATCTATACGAAATTCAATATTACCATTCGTATCTGGGATACCCGATGTAGAAAAAATTTCCTTGTTGTCATGTTTGACACACACCTGAACATACTTCTCCCCGGAAGCGGTCACTTTAACCAATATCGGGTTTCCAGTCATAGCCATACCGGGCGGTAAAATTTCTGCTGTCATAACAAATATAATTTTACTTCAACGACCTGTGTATCATGTGTAAAATAGCTTTTAGAACAATTTTGCTCTAAAAAAAATTTCCGTTCCGGGGTAGGAGCCAATAAAAAGCGATAAAATGCTTCCTCTGAAGCCGTAGGAAATTGTTCTTTATATCGCTCGAACAATAATCCCACATTATTGATAGTCGGTGCCGTAAGGATCGTTGCCATATCGTATTATTTTATCTCGAAAATACGACGTGACAACAAGGAGAGAAAGGACAAACTAATCTTGGTACTCTCGAAGAGTCCTGAACACGGCTTCTGTTATTTCAAATTTATCAATCCCGATTTTACACTTTATCCGTTCTATAAGAACAGGTTGATTGAATAACAACTTAGGTGTGCATATATTTAGCATCTGCAATTGACTCAGTGTTAGGTTCAAGTTACAATATATCGTTTGATTGGAACTCCGAATCATCATATCATATTTCCTCCAGAATCTCTCGTATAAACCATCCTCCCCGGCAATCCTTAAACTCCAATTCCCCCATTTTTCACCCGGATAATCATACTTAACGGTTGTTCCCATGCTAATCAATGTTCCAGAATTTTTCTCTTTCTGTAATTCCGGGACCTTAAAACAGAACATCATTTTTATATCCGCGGTTGTTTTGCTACTATCAATGTCGTCCCCCTCTTTCACTAAACTCGAGTTCAAGAGGATTATCTCGGGAACCGTTGGCACATAGAAAAAATTATAAACATCGTTACCGTCACTTTTTGTCATTTTAATTCTATTCCGAAACATGGGTAGTTGTTCGTCATCAGACGCGTATTCTACCATCATTTTATTTTTCGATGAATAGTAATTGAAATAGGGAGAAAATCGTTGTAAGCTTGCCGCGATATGACCTTCCGCATAGTATCTCCTGTAAATAGTATTTTCCGGGGCTACATAATACAATTTCCCGTTCGTTTGAATCCCGTAATCATTCTTCAATAAAGTTATCTCCCCGTACTTCGCCACTAGATCAGACAATAACTCACACGGAGGTGCTGCCGATGTAATGGATGTCTTTGCCGAAATCTTGAGTTGTTCGTTATCGTGCCACTCGATTCTAGGCAATTCTGCCGCGAATCGTGTAAGATCCACGTCAGGCTCCCGAGAGATGTTGTCATCGATCAAGGTTACCGATATCGTTTTCTTTGTATCATCACAAATAAATACCAGACCGAATTTTTTCTGAAGGGCTAAAATAAAATCACTGACATTACAAGTTGGCAGGAGTTGCGTGTAATCAAGCACTCCACCAACAATCGCATCCGCCACGTTATTCACTAGTACAAGTTGTTTGAACGACACATCAGACTCGAACACGGACTCCCCAACGGAATATCCAAAATGTTCAATTATTTTCTTTATCACAAATGATACTTTCAAGAATGGAGTTATCCCGAAACCAAACGGGACATCAACCATCGTGCCATCTATTTCAATCTGGGAAGTGCTTTGGTCCCAAAGAGAGACTGCTTTCGTGTCCGGATCTATTCTTATCTTATTCAACCATATTCCGGAAGTATACTTTTTCCCGTCAAACCCTGCAACCACCGGGAATAAATGAAAATCATCCACACGACGGTTAAACATCACGTCACTACAAAGATTAAATAATTCCCGAACCGTTCCCGTGCGGGTTCCACCATAATTCACCGCCCCCATCTGCACGTCTTTTATTTTCTCGTAAAAAATAGCCTCGTCCATGTAAAATGTTGTCACGATTTTATCTTTCTCGTTTGCTTTCAATACAGCCTGTGTCGCTCTCTTTTGAAATGTTCCGGCACGAAGAAGAACGTTTCTTTTTATCAAGTACTTTTTCGCCCGGTCAAAACGTTGTGGATAATCCAACAGTTTTAGATTGCGGGTGGTGTAAGGTAAGGTTCCCGGAGCTGTTTGTGAACCTACCTCTGACAGCATTGGATTTATAAACTCGAAATCAAAAGAATAATCTGCAGGAACATCAAAATGCTCCCCTTGTTCCGTAATTATCTCCATATTATGATTTTTTTATTGTTCCAATTGCTCGAGCATCATCTCTCAATTTTCTTTGCGCGTCAAATTCGTCCAACCCAACATAAGCCTTAATCCCGTACTCTTGAAGATACGCTAGTATCGCACTCAATTTATTAAAGATTTCGAATAAACGAGGATCATCGGCGTCGGAAGAAGGGACTACATTATCAACAGCATCATAATTTCCGGTAGCTCTTTGTTTTACAACACCCGCACGAACATCGTTGATCGCCGATACGATATACGGGTAATTCACGTGTTTCTTTAGCAATTGAAGATCCGGACTGGACACGATCAATTCTTCCCCTTGTTCTGCCACTAGAGTTGGCTTCCGAACGATGCCCGTCGTCGGCTCTCCCACGTACTCAACATCACGATAAAGTCTACCGTCTTCTTCACCAATAACATCATATTTTCCTGTGGCACGCTGGTTCACAACAAGTCTACCAGAATTAGAATCATTATCATTCATGTCTTGATTCGCATTCTTCGAAGCCGGTTTCTTAATAACACCTTTCACTGCCGCAAATGCAGCATTTATCAAAGCAATTTCGGCTGCAGCTTTTGCCAATCCCCATACCCCTAGTTCTTTTACATTTCTAATAGTTGTTTCAGCGATAGCCAATGTTACCATTTGCCGCAACGCATCAAGTGCAAGCAATAAAATTTCTCCGAGAGCATCCGCAACAGACTTTTCTGTATCTGTCAGTGTCTCTCCCAAAATTGTACCCACATCTCCTGCAAAATCGAGCATCATCTGGGTTCGTTTTTTTAAAGAATTTTGTTCTTTCTCTGAGGTTTTCTTATCAATTTCAATACGTTTATTCATCTGCTGTTCACGCAATTTCGTGATTTGCTCCTCAGACAAACCATTTATCCGAAGTTTTTCATCTAGAAAACGTTGTTCAAGTTCAAGTAATTGATTTTGATATTCCTCTTGCGTGAGTTGCTGATCCGCAAATTTCTCCAATACCCGAATTTTCTCTTGCTCATATTCTCGATCTTTCTTGGCGATCTCCTCTGTAGCCTTGGAAGTAGCTTGCTCTTCCTCTTTTTTTTGTAATTCTTTCTGTAGTTCATCCTTTTGTTGCTGCAAACGAAGTGTATATTCTTGTTCTGTAAGAAGCCCTCTCTCTTTACTCTCGACAAGCAGTCTTTCTCTTTCCTTGTACTTTAACCGGATATCATCTAACTCTTTAGCTGATTTCGATAGGGCATCTACTCGCAATTTTTCAGTAAGTTCCTTAACTTTTTTCTCTTCTTCTCCCTGCACCTTCAACTTTGCGGCAAGAAGAGCCTGATTAATTTCATCCCGCTTTTCCTTCTCAAGTCCATGAATCTCAAGTTTCCGATTCAACGACTCAAGTTCTAATTCCTCCATTTTTTTATTGAAGTTCTTTTCGTCAATCTCTTTATCCAAACGAGATTGAATCAAACTGGCTTTCTCGGAGGCAATGGCTCGATCAACAGCCTCGATCTTCTTTTTCAAGATATCTGCCACTCTTTTTTTCTCCTCATTCGCAAATTCGTTACGAGTCGAATTCATTTGCTCGGTTAATTCCCGAGAACGATCGTAGTACTGTTTCTCCGCTTGAAAGGTTGCGGCTCGCATTTCCGCAAGTTTTTGTTCTGTTTCCGCAGTATTGTCGGCACGGGCAGCTTCAGCCTCGGCAATACGCAATCGTTCTTTTGCATTGGTATATTCCCGGTCAGCCATCTCCTGCTCCAACTTAATCGCTTCCTCAATTTTCGCAAGTCGCTGATCCGAGGTAAACAAATCCTTTCGCTTTGCTTCTGTTCGAAGTTTGGAAACTTTCATTTCCGCTTCAGCATTCTCCACGAGAGTTTCTCTTTCCTTTTTAGCTAGTACCTGTTTCGATTTCTCCAATTCGATAGCTTCCCGTTCATAATCATTTATCTCTTTAAAATATTTACCCACGATAGGAAGTTTCTCCGATACAGTCCTTACAAATTCAATAATAGTTGCGATAAAATCAAGAAGACCAATTACAACTTTTTGCACGACATTCAAAATTGCATCCATTGTTGCCCTCAATGGAGCCAAGATCGCATTTAATTTATTCGTAGCCTCCTCGCTCGTACTGATAGCCTTATAAAGAGCCATGAAAATAGCCGCAACAGCTGCAATAACTGCAATTATCGGATTCGCAAGTAAGGTAAGAAATGCCTTATGGATTCCCATCACGCCCTTGGTAACGGCACCTGCCGGACCGGGAATATTTTGCAACTGGGTTGAAAGTGATTGTCCAGAACTACGTAATTCTCCCATACGTCCTCTTACTGTCTCAAGTTGTTTCTGCAGATCGGCATATCCTTTAGGATCGGTAGCCTGAACCGTTCGATCCAATTGTGTTTGTAACTCCTTCGCTTCCTTTCGGAGTTGAACCATCGTTTTCTCGTTCAAGGATAAGGATTTCTCATGCTCCTCGATCTTTTTCTTATTCTCATTAATGGCAGTAGTATTAGCTTTTATCGTGGCTTCAAGCTGTTTATATTCCTCTGAATTTTTCTCTCCTTGTGCCTTGAGTTCTGCCATACGGGTTTTAGCAGCCTTCGTGGAAGAAGCAAGTTTCATGTTCTCGTCATTCAACTTTTGGATGTTGGCAGCCGCTCCTGATACCCCGATATTTATCTGCAGGTTAATATTATCGTCCTTCAATCCCATGTTACCTGTTGTTTAGCTGATCCATAGATTCTTTTATCATGTTTATTGCTTGCTCGTTGAATGCTTCCCGGTAAGCAAGTCTCAAGCGCAAATGGGTGTCATTATAAACCCGACCGAACACGATCCGATTGTAAAGATGTAAACCTTTTTTCCGGGTTGCCACCCAAGGCATATCGATAAAACGCAGGTATTTCACATACCGCATGGTGAGCCGAGTTCCTTCACCCAGTTGGGTTACAGAAAAATGTCCCCGCAAACTTTTACGTAATTCTCCGGAGTCATCATTCAACCCCCAATCATCCGCAGCCTCCATCTGCAACCCCTTGATTACCTCGGCTTCCTCCGCAAGAATTTTATCGACAAATTTCGGTTTTACATACTTCTTTATTCCCATTTTCTATACATTTTAAGCTAATGTATTTCCAAGAAAACGGGATAGAAAGGACAAAAAAGCCCGCCACGAGAATGGCAGGCTTCCCCTCTAAAGTTGTAAAAGTTTCAGAGATGCCCTATAACAAGAGCTATTTTATATTTTCCACAGCGGTTCATCTTCCCAATCTGTTGGGAAACCCATTGCCGCAATATCAACTGTCGAATATTTTTCCATTAATGCACACAATTTACTCTTTAATCCTGTATAATTAGGAGAAACAGAAAAAAGCAAATAACGCAGAATACAAATCCGATAATATACTTTTTGAGGATTAACCTTCGAAATATCTCTCAACCATGGATATATCGGTACAGGAGGTGCAGATGGTGTAATAGCGATATCACGATTCCATAAACGACTATGATGCCCACACATATTTCGAAGATTCCCAATTGAAATAAGCCATGACTTCAAGGTATCCCCATTAAGTCCAAACTTCTGGGCTATACGTTTTCTTAAAGTCATACTTTTAATATTATAATACAAATTACACAAAGTTCCTAATGGAATAATCTCTGCGATCATCCATGCCGGAGGAAAAGGATTCGAATATTTATATTTAAAATGAACTATAAAATCTTCTTTGGAATTGGATAATTCCGTTTTTATCAATTCTAGTGTAGTATCAAACCTTACCGGATTAAAAAAGTTTGACTTATTCGTCATCCAAAAAATATCTCCAAAAAAGTTACACCCTTCGTTCACGATACAACTCCTAACAGCAATCTCAATTTTTTCTATCTCATTAAAAAGTAACAATCGCAACTTACGATCAAAACGATACATATCAAGAACCTTTTTAAAAGTTGCTTCCGGCTTATAGATATGTTCTTCTTTAGGTACCTTTAGCAAGGGATAGAAATACGCGCTTAATCGGAAATAACCAATATTCGTCAAATAACTAATTGCCTTTTTCTCATCTTCAATTTTAAGCCCTCGACTTTTCAGTAAGGCGACATGATCTTCGGGAGTACAATATGGCTTTTTATATTTTTCTGACATACACGCTATAATAAAAAAAACGACCTGCCAATTTAGGCATTGTTTCACAACAACTAGGCCCGGCAGGTTCTACATCACAAATGTAGTACAATTTTACTTACTATCAAAATGTTTGCAGAAAAATAATCCAATCACGAAATTCAATTTGACAATTTTTTTATCATTTCAAGTAAAGCTAAACTCCTCGACAGCGTCAAATTATCAATCAACCCCAGTTCTTTTAGGACAGCAAGTAAATACGGCATATTATCCCGGATTTCTTTCCGGGGTACCCCGTCGCAGAAATTAAAAAGCATGGCGGCTAACCCGGCAGGTATAGCAGCATTGGCAGAAGCAAATATATAGCAAACGTCTTGGATATAACACACGTAGAAATACAACATAGAATTGCAAGCAATCCGGTTCTCCGGTACTTGAAATGCCACGGGCATTGCAGGTAAAGATTCTCCCAGCTCCACCAAGTAATTATAACGATCCGCCCATTCCGGTAGCAGCAAGAAAGTCTCTTTTAAAGCGTCAATTTTCTCTTTCATATTACGGTCTGTTTACGAATAAATGAAGCCGCCCAACCGCCATGGCCGAAAAACAATGACGGGTCCAATGGCATGACTTGTACTGGCGACGTGGCAAACTCCAACACACCACAATTTTTACTCTCTTCCTGCATATCCGTCAGGATCAACTGCATTAATTCGAGTCCCCGCTGCATTTTCATTGCCTCGTTCAACATATCGTTGTTTGCCTCGTTCAATTCGCAAGCTACCGAAACGGATAAACCAACCTCGTTGCGTGTTACCCCGTTTGCTGTCAGTACTTTTATATCTCCATACTCGATAAAAAGCATGAAGTTCCGGGAATTCTTTACCCGGTCCGATACCAGCTTGTTGTTCACGGAAACCACGAACGAATCAAAGTCCGGAAGGGCCTGCACTTCCGAAATATTTAACACATCCACTTTTACTTCCTCGTACCCGGCAAAACGGGCATTTTGAGGCTGCTTCAACATTTCTTTCCGTACCCGAACCGGGACGAAGCGAGCGAAATAAATAATCAAATCTTGAATTATCGTTGTACTTATCATGACAGTTGTTCAATTACAGCGTAAGATAATTTTGTAGCCTTGGCGATATCATCCAGTGTCGCCCCTCCACCTCGGGCATCCGAGATCATTTTTTTCAACGCCTTCACCTGCATATCAAAATAATCAACAACCGATACCCGCTCCATTTCGGCGGTCGTACCGAAACCGACAAGCGAAAGGGACATGATCGTTTCAGTCATACCAAGGTTGATTTTTTCATTTTGCTCCCCGGTACCGGAAAACAACACCCGGTAAATAGCGTGTTCGGTGAAGTATCGCACGATCCCGGTAAACCATATCATCACGGCATAACGAACCGGGTAAGATACTCTCTCGAAATGCTTGTAGTGTTGTGATGAAATATTGCGGCTATGCAGCGAGTACCGGGGATAAAGAATCGCACACAACGCATTCAAGCATTCTTCCGAATGACTTTCCGCGAATGCTTTCACGATATCGAAGGCATCCGAGAACTCCCGTGCCGTGATATCCGTCCGGATAATAATCCCCACGTCAAACTGTTTTCCGACATACCTACGTAATCGAGGACGGATCCAAGGAATCGGGTTACGATTGAAACAATTATTCACTTCCCAACCGTCACGCCCTTCTCGCAACGGGAACTTAATTTGTTCCGAGAGTATAACCAAATTCGAATTAATTATCTCCCGCCGCTCGGCAATTGCCGACAAGTCGGGGAAATGGATACATCGCCATTCCCCGAGCAATGTCAGCATCGCACGAAATCTAAAACGGCCAAACACATATAGAGTAAAATATTTCACGAATACACAACATAACTTCAGCCGGAACTTCAATACCTGCCATCTTTGTATTCTGGCATCCGACCCCGGTTTGTACCCCGTGTATAACAGTAACAAGGCTAACCTGAACTCGTTAATCTTTATTTGCCGCCCAAGCAATTCAAGTAACTTCACGATAGTAAAAATAAATTGTTTCGTGCTTAAGTCTTCCCATGCTGACGGCAAAACAATCTTTTTGCGTTTCCCTTGTATCTCTATCATACCACCATAAATTTATCATCCCCGGTAACTGGGAACGGGTTATCGTATATATTACTTTCTGATTTCCTGCCATTCGAGATCGCCAAATCCAGATCATTCCAGTACCGGATCGCCTGTTCCTCGAATTGCCGGGACACGGATTCCCGGATATGTGTTTCAGCTTTATCCTTGTTGGTTTTACCCTGCTCGTTATCAATATCTTTCCGAACACTCTCCGGGAGATCGGCATAAGCGAGGCGTTTACAGGACAACGCCATGACAGAGTACACTACCGCCCGGGAAACCTTATCCCGCAATCTTTCATCCACGACCTCTCCAAACCGGGGTTCCACGCTATCCATCCACACTTCACGGATAATCCATCGTACCCGGATCATGAAATAAAGATTGTTGATTCCCAACCATCGATTGAAATCTTGCACCGATATCGGCAACTCGTCCAGTTCCTGCTTTTGCCCCGAATCGGTCCACTCTTTAAAATTTTCCGGCTCACGATTCAACACATCGATCAATTTACCCATCCAGAACCAAGCCGTGTTAATCAGGTTATTCGCCAGTTCGTCTTGTTGATACTTGTAAATGGTGGTTTCATCATTATTTTTCTTCGTGGTGATCCCATCGTTGCCGATCCGAACGATCAAATAAATTAATTGCTCGTAGAGAGCCCAATGCAACAAGGAGCGTTGCAAAAATTCTAAAGCCTCGAAATCAGGATCCGGGTATGCCTGCACGATTTTCGAGTAGGTTTGTTCCCCGATAGTGTCTGCTACCAAGTGAACAGCTTTCAGCAATCCACTCTCGATATTATCAAACTCCAGTGTCGTGTTTATACCCGACATCCGGGATTTTGCTTCATCAGCAAAACTATCTCTTGAAAATGGTATTTGTATCATAGTCCTGACTTTTATTTACCTACCACATTCTCCTGACGGTCTGCAGGAGTTGGAAAATATAAAGCCCGTTGACCCACTATTATAAAATCCATTTGACCCACCTCTATAACCGCAACTGATCCACTAAAATTATAATAAAAATTGACCAATATATAATACTTATATTCCAGTCTTGTTTTTACTTTAAAAAAATTAAATAATGTAATAGAAAGCATTAAAAAAGAAGTTAAACACAAAGCCCCAACAAGAACAGATTGGAAACATCAGATGGCCATGAAAAAATACATCAAAACTCTAGATTCGTGGTCTTTATTAAAAAAGCTAACAGATTTTGAGAATGTCTATCTAGCAACAATCTCTATCGAATAAATGGAAGAAGTACTAAATAGCCTAACAAGAGAAGGCAACATCATGGAGTGCTAGATTGACAACTCCCGGTCTTGCATCTAGCCTAACCGCTCCTTGGCAACTTGCGCCATCCGTCACTTGAAAGGTTCCGCTTTAGGCGAAGGAATGAATTGTATCAACCAGAATAATTGTTCGGTATCAGCAACATCCGTCAATTGCATTTTGCCATCTGCCGCAGATAATTTCAAACCGATACAAATTGTAACGATTTCATTCCCCTCATCTAATAATCTCTTTTTTAACACTCTCCAATTTACTATCCGTCAACACTGCCACAGCATCCACTATCGAAAAATACCATTCCCCCTTATCGCTATCCCACACCGTACGAACACTCTTCTCTTCGAAAACTTTAATTGCATTTGTTTCACCAAATCCTAGCTATATTTTCACAAATATAGCTATTATGTACGATTTACCGCATACCATCCAACAAACTTTGCACACCCATCTCCAAATCCAGCAATCCTTTTTTAGCCTTCAATCCTCCCCCATACCCGACTAATTCATGGTTACCCCCAATCACCCGATGACAAGGAACAAAAATCGAAATGGGATTCGCACCATTAGCCGCAGCCACAGCACGAACAGCTTTCGGGTTTCCCAGTTTTTTCGCTAATTCTCCATAAGACAGCGTTTTCCCGTAAGGAATATTCAGCAACTCCTGCCACACCGAATTCTGGAACTCCGTTCCCGTAAAGACTAGCGGAATATCGAACGTTTTCCTCTGACGAGCAAAATATTCATCGAGTTGGATGATTGTTTTCCGGATCACGTCAGAAATACCCTCTTCGTAATCGGCCCCTAGCGCTTTCTGAATCCGTTTATCAATAGATGCCCTGCGTTTTTCAAACATCCAGTCACACAAACAAAGCTTGCCCTCGAAAGAACCAAGAATCAGCTCTCCACAGGGAGATTCATAATGTTGAATTTGTATCATTTCTTCTACTTTTTGTTTTCGTACTTTACTTCAACCACGACCTTTTCTATACAATCAAACCAAATGACAAGTTATAAAAGTAGAACATTTTCCAGATATTCCCAAACTCTTTCCCATAAATGTAAAATTCGGCATACGCTAAATAACTCTGTTACACCCCATAATACATATTATTGGAAAAACGGCAAAAATACATCACAAAACTATTGGAAAAACGGCAAATAAAAACCATATTTGTATTAGAAAAGTGGGAATATTAACAACATTTTCTATTATAAAAAAGGAAATACCATGCTCAAAAGAAAGATTGACAATTACATATAGAACTACTACAAAACCACCCGCAATGCCCTCCTTATCACCGGAGCCAGACAAATTGGCAAAACTTACTCCATCCGCAAATTCGGTAAGTCGTTCAAAAGTTTCGTAGAAATAAATTTTATTGATAATCCTGAGGCTATTGATGTTTTCAAAGGTGCAAAAAATAGTACGGATATATTATTTCGCTTGTCCGCAATGACAACCGTTCCCCTGATTAAAGGCGAAACTCTCATTTTTTTTGATGAAGTGCAGAAATATCCGGAAATTGTAACAGCGATTAAATTTTTAGTCGATGAAAGCTCGTACCGCTATATATTAAGTGGTTCATTGCTAGAAGTAGAATTAAAGGATTTACGCTCGGAACCTGTTGGCTACATGGGTGTCAAAGATATGTACCCACTCGATTTCGAAGAGTTCATTTCATGTGTAGGCATCAACGACAACGTGATCACAGCTTTACGCAATGCATGGAAAAACCGCATTCCTGTTGATGAATTTATCCATTCCAAAATAATGGAATTATTCCGCCTATACCTCATTGTAGGCGGGACGCCAGCTGCTGTGAGCAAGTATATCGAGAGTAATAATTTACAAGAAGTTATGGCGATACAGCAGGATATAATTCGTTTATACAGACGCGACATCACCCAATATGATCCCGATGACAAACTTTACATAGAAGAGATTTTTAATCTTATTCCACCCGAGCTCAATGCAAAAAACAAGCGGTTTATCCTAAAGAAACTAAATGAAAATGCGAAGTTCGAACGTTATCAAAACAGTTTCCTTTGGCTAAAAAATGCAGGAGTTGCATTACCCGTCTATAATGTAGAAGAACCCAAAATGCCATTATTACTTGCTCGCTCACGAAATTTGTTCAAACTTTTCCAGAACGACGTGGGACTACTCGCCGCACAATATGCCGAAGGTATTCAACTACGAATAATAAAGGGCGATAAAGACATCAATTTCGGTTCTATATACGAAAATGCGGTAGCACAAGAATTGATAGCACATGCATTGGAGCCATACTATTATAACAATAAGAAACGCAGCGAATTGGACTTTATCATTGAACTTGATGGCAAAGTTCTACCTATAGAGGTAAAATCCGGAAAGGACTACGACACGCATCGCGCCTTATCCAATATAATGAATTGTGATGAATATGAACTTCCTGAAGCTATCGTTTTTAATAACGACAACCTTAGGATCAATGGTAAGATTATTTATGCCCCGATTTATATGGTCATGTTCCTAGAAAAAAACAACGTGGCCCCCACACATTACAAGGTAGATTTAACAATGTTACAATAATCACAATAACACAGTAAACATCCTCCCAATTTTACTGATTCGTTTCCAACATCCGAATCAGACAATCCCGCTGTATTGAAAAACTAGTATCTTCCTGTTGCACATATTTAAGCAACCGTATCCCATCCTGACGCAGTTTCGACTTCAACAAAATATCCTCCTCCACCTCTTCGGAAAATCTCAATAGGTACACGGACGCAAGTTCAATCTTACCAATCCTATCTTCCTCGTTGGCATACCGATCAATCAGTTCCTGCACATCCATTGTCGCCAGCTCCTTCACGGGAAATCCCAACATTTGCTGGGTCAACAAGTCATACTCGTCCAAATCCTGCTGACGAATCTTCTTCTTGTTTAATATAGCCCTAGCGATCGCAGAAATAATTTCTTGAATCATGCGCACAAGATAATCCTGTTTTACCATAATACCGTCCTCCAATATATTTATAAGCAAAAATAAAAATAATATCCACGTGAAAGAATAAAATTCACTAAATCATTTGGTTTATAAAATAAACCACTTTACAAACAACAAACATGGAAGAGAAAAAGTTTATAGAGAAAGAAAGTTTAGAACTCATCTCTCAAATGATACAGGCAACCAGAAAGAATCTCGTGAAAGGTCAGGGAAATTACTTCATCATCTACGGCTACACGGCTGCTATTTTGTCGATCATTATCTACACGTTACTCTGCATAACCCACACCCCCTGGTGGTGGGCGGGCTGGTTTCTCATGTTCCTGCCGGTAATCATCCTCTCGTTCAAGGAAAAAAGGAACACCCCGACTGTCATTACTTACACGAATAGCATGGTCAATAAAGTCTGGCAAGTAGTAGGTACCTTGTTCTCGTTAACAGTGCCGCCATACTCTGGAACCTCTACTTTGGCCTGTCATTTGTTGTCATGATGATCATACCGGGACATATTCTGAACAATAAATCCGAAAAACTATGAGAGAATTAGATCCGCTATTACATTCTCAATTACGTCTGGCAATAGTCTCCCTGCTCTTGTCGGTAGAGACAGTGGATTTCGTGTACTTGAAAGAGAAAACGAACGCGACTGCCGGCAACTTGAGCGTACAACTGGAAAAACTCGAAACTGCCGGGTATATCCAAATATATTAACTTGTAAAGTACAAACGATTGGATAGCCCGTCCCTCACCAAGGGCGGGCCAAAAATTCTGTTTGATATTTACAACAACTACTACTCCAACTCCTCCTTACACGGGAAGAGAGCCAATATGTCACATTAAAATCTATTCTCCCCACCTCACGACCTCTCCAATTCCGGGTATTAACACATGTAACGAGTCGTTTTTCGCCATGTTTATCTCGTTCCGTAACGGCTCGTCCCAACGATGGTGGGCCAGTGCATACTTGGAATGATGCACGGTCATCACCTTTTTCGCTTTCAAGTCCAAAGCTGCCCGAATCAAGTAATCAGGCATCAAGTGAATATACTTCCATCCCTCGTTATACTGCCCATTCTCAAGAATGGCCAAGTCTATATCCGGAAAACAATCCCCGATCCGGGCAAAATGCGTGTCGTAACCACCGTCTCCCGCCAGATATATCTTCCGGGAAGGAGTTTCAAGCAGAAACGAAGCCCACAGCGTTTTATTGGCAGAAAGTCCTCGTCCCGAAAAATGGCGGGCAGGTAGGCAATGCATGACAAAACCGGAATCTAAACGAACTTCTTCTTCCCAATCCAACTCGACTATGCGCTCCTTATCGAATCCCCAGTACTCGAAATGCTCGCCAACTCCCAAACCGCAAATCACTTTCCCGATGTGATCTTTTAACGCCCGTACGGTATGATAATCCAAGTGATCCCAATGATCATGGGAAATAACCAAATAATCAATATCCGGCATATCCTCCGGATGATAAACGTCCGTTCCCTTGAACGGCTTGTTAATAAAAGAAACCGGGGAAGCCATGCAGAACACTGGGTCCACGAGTACCCGTTTTCCATCCACTTGAACCAGATAAGATGAATGTCCGAACCACACCAGCACGTCCTCTTCCGGATCGATCTGCCGCAAATCCGTTTTCACCACAGTCAACGCCGTGTCCGGTTGCAGTTCGGTCTTATCCTTAAAAACGAAGTCCAGTAATCCCTGCAAACGTCCCTTATCCGAGGTCATTAAAGGAGTTTCATGTATATTGCGGAAAGCCCCATCCCGGTAATTCGGCGAACGTTCAATCCTTGCCAACCGTTCTCCCCGGGGAATTCTCCCGAAACTCGGCTGATTCACGAAAACAATTCCGACAATGGCCATAATCACCACGATCGACAGCACAATCCATAGTATCATACGCTTTCTCGAACTTTTTATTAATTTCATAAATACAACTCAATAATAAATCTATCGCAAAAATAAGCAAATACACCAAACTCCCGTGTACACGAATTACAGGTATTCATACCTAAATTACGGATTCTCCTTTCACTCCCGTCATCCCCTCACCACGGGACGACGGGGTAACATTATTGTTCGGGAGCAGAAACAGGATTGTGATAGTTATACCTTGAAAAAAGAGTAGCACACCCCATTCATTACCACCTGTAAACGAATCAAAGTTTGTATATCTTGGGTCTCGTCCGTACCTCTCCTTCCAAGTATTCCACTTTAAAAATGTTCACGCAAAAGACAAAAATTGACAGGAGCAAAGGCCCGAAGATCACCCCCATGAAACCAAATAGGGAAAGTCCGATAACCACTCCGAAAATCGTAATCAACGGGTGAGTGTCCGCCATCTTTTTCTGCAACATGAACCGAACCAAATTATCGACATTCGAAATCACGACCAAAGCATAGACTGCTAACCCGATCGCCATTCCCCAATGTCCCGTCATCCCCATGTACAACGCCAGCGGGGCCCAGATCAATGCCGTCCCTACAATCGGGATAATCGTGGCGAAACAGGACAAGAATCCCCACAACACGGGACTCGGTGCCCCGAATATAAAATACCCCAACGTGGCAACAGCCCCTTGAATCACGGCAAGCAAGGGGATCCCGATCGCATTCGACTTCACGATCATGTTGAACTCGTGTAGTATATTCTTTTTATTCCGTTTATTAAACGGTAAAATATCGCTCACGTACTCCTCCATATCCCGCCCGCCAATCAGCATGAAATAAAGCACGAAAAGCAGTACCACCACGTTAATGGTAAAACTACTAATGCTCCCCATCAGGAACTGACCGACCTTCGGCAAGGCTGCCAATATTGTATCTATATTCCCTTTGCTTAAAAGATCATACCCTACTTTTTCCCGGATCAGCTCAGCCACATGCTCCACCGGGGCAATCAAGCTATGCGGGTCCAGGTTTATGGCCTGCAACTTGTTCACGAACACCCACACGACAATCGACAGGGGAATAAGAAAACAAAGAATCGTCTCGCATAACAGAAGAATAGCCATGATACTACGTTTCATCCGTTTCTTTTCCGTCAAATACAGCATCTGATTACGCAAAAGAATATAAATCGTCATGGCACCCAAAATCCCACTGAAAAACGGCAGAATTTGAAAAAATATAAGAATTCCCAACAACAGAATAATCGCCACGAGGGAATATCTCCAGTATTGTTCTTTAAGACTCATTTTATCACAATTTAAGTTCACGATATGTCCCTAAACAGATGTCCGAATAACCATCCGCCCGGTTATCGTGTTAACGAAAACGACGAAAAAATGTTTAAATTTACATCACCATTTTACAACAACCGGCAATCTCTTCCCCCTTCATACCCGAAAAGACAACGTAACAGGTTAATTCAAGGCCCTACGCATTTTCTCCCGATCCAAGATAATAATCTCCTGCCGATTTACGGAAATCATCCCCTCATCAGCCAGCTCGTACAACACCTTGGCCAGTGCCGGACGAGTCACCCCGAAAAACTCAGCCAATTCCTGCTGCGACTTTCCCAACAACACTTTTTTCTTATCGGGAGAGGCGAGTTCCAGAATATAATGGATCAATTTTCCACGAATCGTCTTGAATGACAGGAACTGCAAACGCCCGGTCAGAAATGTCGTCCGGTTTGCATTCACGGACAAGAAATTACGCAGGAAACTTTCATAACGTCCCATCTGACGGAACACGGATTCTTTCGTGGCGATAAACACGTCAGCCTTCTCCGAAACGGTAGCTGTCACCGGGAAATGATTATCCTCGGCAAAAAGAAATGCCGGGGCAAGCGCTCTCGACGCCCGGATCGTCTCGATTCGCAACATGGCTCCTGAATCATCCGTCATTTCCGCCTCGACCTCCCCTTCCAACAAGATATAAAGGAAACGGCACACGTCTCCCTGCCGGAAAACCACATCCCCTTTCATATAGCTCTTCACGCTATAATCAAATCCTTCAATAAACTGCTCTCTCTCCCGCTCGGGAATTCCCATACATAAAGGACTCTCGAAAAGTTGTGCTATATCCATTATCTGCCATTTTTTATGATACACAAATGTATCATTTTCTTTTTTAAGACCTTATCCTACCTTTAACCTTTTTCATCCATGCACGTATAAATTATTGAAAATTAAATTCACGTTTGTAATTTATATTACAACTATTGTTTCACGGACCCCGTACATTTGCGACAAACAAATAGAAAAAATATTCATCAAACACACTAAACCATGGAAAAAATGTTTTGTTATCAATGTCAAGAAACAGCCAAAGGAACCGGCTGCACGGTCCGCGGCGTATGCGGAAAAACATCGGATGTCGCTAATTTACAAGATTTACTACTATTTATCCTGAAAGGTATTGCCCACTACCGGGTGCAACTCCGAGCCCTTGATGCCATTGACCACTCGGCAGATCGTTTTATTCTCGACGGTTTGTTCATGACTATCACGAATGCGAACTTTGACAAGCAACGTTTCGTGGAAAAAATCAAAGAAGCCATCAAGTTACGGGAACAACTGAAACAAACCTTCCTCGACAAAGGCGGGAATCCCGCAAAGATCACATTCGAAGGTGCCTTTTGGACGGCTGACTCGCTGGAAGAAATGGAATCGAAAGCCGGACACGTGGGAGTTCTCTCCACCGAAAACGAGGACATCCGCTCTTTAAAAGAAATGCTTACCTACGGGATGAAGGGAATGGCCGCCTACACGGAACACGCCTATAATCTCGGACACGAGAACCCTTCCATCTACGAATTCATCGACCGGGGGCTGGTAGCCACCACACTCCCACTGTCCGCCGATCAGCTCGTGCAAATGGTACTGGAATGCGGTAAAAATGGCGTTGACGCCATGGCCCTGCTCGACAAAGCCAACACGGATACTTACGGGAACCCGGAAATCACGAAAGTGGACATCGGCGTGCGGAAAAATCCCGGTATACTGATCAGCGGTCACGACCTGCGAGACCTGTATGAACTTCTGGAACAGACGGAAGGTACGGGGGTGGACGTATACACCCACAGCGAGATGCTTCCCGCACACTACTACCCGGCATTCAAAAAATACAAACACTTCGCCGGAAACTACGGTAACTCATGGTGGAGACAAGTGTATGAATTCCAACATTTCAACGGCCCGATGCTATTTACCACGAACTGCATCGTTCCTCCGCATCCGGACGCAAATTACAAGGACCGAGTGTACACGACCGGTTCGGCAGGTTTTCCCGGGTTCAAACATATCGAGCGCAAACCCGGACAACCGAAAGATTTCAGTGAAATCATCGAACACGCTAAAAGATGCCCGGCGCCGGAAGCCATCGAAACCGGAAGTATTATCGGAGGATTTGCCCACAACCAAGTGTTTGCACTGGCAGATAAAATCGTGGATGCCGTGAAATCCGGGGCTATCCGTAAATTCTTCGTCATGGCCGGATGTGACGGCCGGATGAAAGGCCGGGAATATTACACCGAGTTTGCCCAGAAACTCCCGAAAGACACGGTGATCCTTACCGCAGGATGTGCCAAGTACCGTTACAACAAACTACCCCTCGGGGATATTAACGGTATTCCGAGAGTGCTGGATGCCGGACAATGTAACGATAGCTACTCGCTGGCGGTTATTGCCTTGAAACTGAAAGAAATCTTTGGGGTAAAAGACATTAATGAATTACCTATCGTTTACAACATTGCTTGGTACGAGCAGAAAGCTGTCATCGTGTTGTTAGCCCTACTCTATCTTGGAGTAAAGAACATCCACCTCGGACCGACCTTACCCGGATTCCTTTCTCCGAACGTGGCGAAAGTTCTCGTGGAAAAATTCGGTATTGCCGGAATCACGACCGCGGACGATGATTTGAAATTCTTTTTGGAAAATTAGTCCATACGACCTGACTTCCCGCTGTCACTAAAAGGCAGCGGGAAAATTATCTGCATAAAAGTCAACCAGACTGACCATTGTCGAACAATCTTTTCGTTGATGAGCTGACAACTCATCAATACGGGATGCGCAATAGCAAGCCGCCTCCCAGAACCTAGGGGAACGTTTATTCTCGTTCTCCCGACAAAACATAAGGGCACGCTCATAAGCATCATGAGCTTCTTCATCCCGACAAACCTCCCGGCAAAAATCACCCATACGGATCAATTCCCGGATCTTTTCCTCTAGCCGTTCGCTATCAAGAACTGCCGTCCTGTAAGCCTTGATTGCCGCATCAATACCCAAGGGATTTAGATGAACCTGCCCCCTACTCGCCGCCGCCACTCGCTTTTTTTCTTTTATTCTTCCCATGCACCAATTACTTAGATTAGACACTCTCACACCCATAAAAAAAGAGACACAAACCAGCATCCCTCCCGGATGTATATGGATTCATGTCTCATTTTCTAGTACAAAGGTAGGAAGAATTTTCGAAACATCCTAATATGTCATGGTCATATCAGTTGGAACACAGATATAAAAATCCGCCCGTCCTTCATTTTCCTCCCCCAATTTCTTTATATCATCCTGCCGCACAGAGCATACGGTTGCGATCTTCAAACCGGGACGATATTTATTTAGATAAGTAATAATGCCTTTCTTGAAATCCGAATGATAGTTCCCATTCAGATGCACAAATTTGGACTTCAAATTCTGGGCAATAAACCATCCCATCGTGGCATCTTTCAATGCTTGAGCCTTGGCAACATTCTCCGGATCGGTATGCTTTCCCGAGGTCATCATCATCAAACCGAACATCCCGGCAGCCTCTTCATCCGGCTCGTAATCAATCGGCAAGGGTGCGATATATTTTTTAGCCTCTGCCGATAATTTTTCCAAAGCCTCAAATCCCCCATTTTTCACCATATTAGCATACCGCCGGGGTACATTCGTGGCTATCACCCGTAACCCGTGTTCACGGCCTAACCCCACAACAGGTGCATAATCCGTCAGATAGTTAGGCCAAAGTCGAGCTTCTTCTTCAAAGCGATCGGAAGAGATCAACCGTCCCACATATTCATCTACCATCAACTGATTATCAGCCTCCAACATTTCCAACCCGATTGTCAATTTATCCTTATGCGCAGTATGCAAGTCCTTTACCATCTCATACTCCAACCAATGAGCTATGGCACAATTATGAACCTCACCGATAAACACAACATCCTGTGCTTTCAGCACTTTCATCATCTCTTTATATTCGATTTCCTTTCCCTGCGCATCAAACAAACGATAAGCCTTCTTTTCCTGTCCTTTACCGTAGTTGGTAAAACCCAACAACATCACCAGCAAAATAGTCAAACAACTCCTCATATTATATCATTTATTTCATTATTACTTCAAAATAGTTTATTCCGATTCTTCACCCTGCATTAACAAGACACCACATCGCTCCATGTCCAAATACTCCCGACAGGCATCCTTCAAATCTGCCGGAGTAATCGAATACAAGATTTCCTCGTAACGAGCCAAATCCTCCAAGGTCTCCCCATCCCGTAAAGCACCCATCAGATACTTTTTCCATTCTGCAGTAGCATAATCATTTACCACTTCACGCCGGGTCACGACAAAAGAGCGTTGTAATGCAGCCAATTCTTTCTCATCCACTTCATTCTCCTGCACATCCCGAATAATTTCCTTCAATAGCTGATCCACCTTCCCCATGTTTTTGGTATCCACCGAGGCATTAATATCAAAATAATATCCGGCCCGCGGCAATCCTTTGTAATATAATAACATATATGGAGAATACAGCAAGGATTCTTGCTCCCGTAACACACTCAACAAGCGATTGCGAACAACATCCCTCACCAATTTCAGCATCAATGAATTGCGTAATCCTGCTTCATAATTCCCATAATAGAGATAATCAAAAATAGTCTGCCCTTCATTCTCATTCGGGAATATCTCCCGGAAACCTCCTTCCGGGTAATCAAATTTCGGCAATACCCAGTCATTAACCTTTTCTTGTGCGGGAAACATACCGAGAACCGCTACCAAATCACGTTCCACCTCGTTCATATCAAAATTCCCGCAAACGACACACACCAATCCATTAGGATTCGTATACAACTGCCTGTAAAAGCCTGCAATATCATCCAAATTCATCGCCTCTATTTCCTCACGGCTCTCGGCCATTTTTCCTGTTGCCAAGGAATTACCCATTAACTTATCTATCCGTGCTGCCATCTGCCTGTCCGGTGCGCTTTTCAACATCTTCGACAACACGGTTTCCTGTCCCACGCTTGCTAGCATATCTTGTTTAGCATCTTCAAAATCCTCATACCGCTTTTCCGGATAAAAACACTTTTCATACACCAGATGGCATAATTCAGTGATCTTATCTGCCGGAGCCATAGCAATCCACCCATGCCAGTAAGGCTCAAACGTCACGGAAAAAGCCATTTCTTCCTGTGCCAACATTTCACAGTACGAGTCATAATCCATCTTCTCAATTCCTCCCATTTCCATGTAACCCGCCACACCTTCCAGCAAAGGGTAATTCTCGGGAGTCAGCACCGAAGCCCCTCCCTTGGCAAAAGCGGTTAACGTGATTTGCCGATCTTCATCTTTCGTCCGTTTCAAAATAATCCGTGCACCATTCGTCAGACAAATTTCTTTCACGTCCAACCCATCAATCACTCGTTCCGAAGCAATCAACTGCCGGGAAGGAGTAAATTTACGTACTAAAAATTCAGGGACATCCACTTTCTCCCGCTCTTCCTCTTCTTCCACCACATACTCGTACACGCCACAGGAGGCCTTTTCTCCCTCTTCCCAAGAGGTCTGAATTTCTTTTTCCGTCAACTTTTCCCCTTTTAAGGGATTATAATGATAAGCTGCACGCACATGAGATAGACGCCCAAACCACTTACTAGCTAAGGCCTGCAATTCCTTACTTTCAATTCCGCGTATTTGAGAGGCAAGCCAACTATTATGTAAGGTATCTGTCACGTAACGCTCTCCCGAGATTGCCAAGTCTGCAAAATCCTCACACCATTGTTCAGAACTCTTGACGGCATAAATCTTTCCTAATTGCTTTATCGCATTTTCTTTCAATCTGGCCAACTCCGGTTCACAAAATCCTTGCTCGCGAATTTGTTTCAAAGTACTCACGACCTCTACGATTTTCCCCTTAATCTCGGTTCCATGCTCCCCATCGATAGAAAACACCAGATGATCTTTGTCACTCAAATACCAGTTGTCGGACAACGAGACCCGTGAACCCTGCGCCTTAAAGCGGGCATTGACTGCCGACACCAACAACCGTTCTTTTATCTTTTGCAAACGATCGCCATAAGTAGATTGCACGGTAGTCACTTTCGGTAATATTAATTCTAATGCCGAACGAGTAATCAACGTATCCTGCATTTCCTGGTAAGCCACTTTCTCCGTGTACTCCAAAGGATATTCCTTGTATCCTGTTGTTTTTACTGCGGGAACTCCTCCAAACAGCTCTTTAATCTTCCCTTCCATTTCCCCGACATTCAAATCTCCAACCACGACAATCGTGGCCAATTCCGGTACATACCACTTTCGATAGAAGTTTTCCAGTTTCTCTGCGGTCATGCTCTTTATCTCTTCCGCAGTTCCCAAAGGCATCCGTTCGCTATAACGGGTTCCCCCGACTTTCACATCGTAAAAAGGATCACCCATATCATACCCACGGGCCTCTTCCAATATTACCCCTTTTTCCCTTTCGACCTGTTCCGGACGTATTTGAATTCCTGTCAACCAATCTTTCAAAATCAACAATCCCTGATCCAAATCTTCCGGTCGGTCTGTCGGAATAGAAAACATATAAATTGTCCGATCAAATCCGGTAAAGGCATTAATCCCAAATCCATACTTCACGCCCAGTGACTCAAGATATTCAACAATCCCTTTATTCGGAAAATGCTCTGTCCCGTTAAAAGCCATATGTTCGAGAAAATGCGCCACACCGCCTTCCTTCTCTGTCTGCAAAATCGAACCGGCGCGTAAGATCAAACGAAATTCCACCTTATGCCCCGGCATATCATTTTGTTTAATAACATAATGCAATCCGTTCGGCAACTGTTTGTACACGGTACCCTCCGGCAACGCAATCAATTCATTTGCAGGAGTTACTGTCTGGCCTTTCGCCATTGAAAAAAACATTCCTAGCAAACATACTGTAAATAAACATCTCAACATATTCATAAAACTACTCAGATAAAGTGTATTCTACTCTAATAATGCTATACCCTCCGGCACTATGATGATCAAAATTAAACTGGAACGTCAACTTGTTACCTGTCAACACTCCCTGAGGCTCCATCCAATTACCATCTTCCCAGTAATCTTCATCTATTCCCGAATAAAACAGGTAATGGGTCGGATCAAGAGTTGCTCCATAATCCACATATTCTTGTGCCAGTTCATTATCTCCTGCATCCAAAAGCTCTTTTAAACGATTCCAAGCAGAATAGTTATAAGCAAAAGGAACCACGGTCACTAATTTTGTTTCATCCCAGATATCGGGTCTCTCCCCCAAAAACTCTACATTTGATACGCCATTATTGGGAAAATCCACACGGATATTATCCAATGTCATCTCAAAAGTTTCCAGACTCGTTTTAGAAAGCCCGATTAACTCCATCATCGCCATATAAGGATTTATCTCCCCCTCTCCAGGATCATAATACCAAAACATATCATTCTCAACTGTCTCCTTGCGCAACATATCATACATAAATTCCGTCAAACCCATCGGGTTATTCGTCATCTTTAGTATCGGTTGTTCTGCAGTAGCGTCTTCACTCAACGTGATCACGGTCTTTCCGGTATACACCTTCTTCATCCCGTCAATTAAAGATTCCAACCCGTCCGTGGGAGGCACCTCCACGCTCACCTTTACCGGGATCACCCCGATCCATTTACTCAAATCCAATCCTTTCGCCTTGTATCCTTCCAGCAAAGCCTGTTGTTCCTCGGTCAAATCCTCTGCCTCCATATAAGGTTTCACGACAACACGCAACACCTCCTCCACTTTCCCCATATCCGCTTCCGGTAATGGATATTTTACCCCTATTTCTAATTGCACCTTATCTGCCACAACACCCTTTTTATTTGAAATAATTTCAAAATCCACGCTCTTTTCTCCTGCCGGAATAGTCACGATAGCTGGATTCACCGTTACCAAATCCTCCGCTCCTTCAGTCAGGTATTTCACGTCAATTTCAAAAGACACATCTTTATCATAAGCACGTATCAACATTAATGTTGCCTTCAAAGGCTCATCATCCATTGCCAATATTACCGGGTCCCCCTCCGTTCTGATATATATCGAATTCTTTCCCACATACGCTCTCTCGTCCGTTTCCGAACAACCGGAAAAAACGGCTACCAAGAATAAAAGCATGATTTGTAATTTTCCCATGGTACTCATAACTAAACTTTTATAATTTATACCTATTACTTCACACAGCCAATACCGGCCATCCTTCATTTTGTTCGACCAACGTGTTATACCGATATTCGCTTGCTGGAATCGGTAACGTCCAACGATAGTCGTCCGACTTAATCGTGGTTGACACCTTATTACCATACACGCCGTAGCGTTTGGCCGGAATACCGCATCGTTTCATATCGAAGAACCGAACTCCTTCACCCACGAATTCTTTTCTACGTTCCTCCAGAATTTTATTTATCAATTCATTACCCGATAATCCTACCTCCCACGCCGTAGCACCCCGTTGCTCCATCATCCGGTTCATCAGGCTCACGGCGTCACCACTTCGGTCTGAACGAGCTAAAGCCTCCGCACGCATCAGCCACATTCCGGCAGCCCGTGCTATGTTCACGTATTTACTAGCGATCTCGTCCCGGTTCATTTTATTATATTTTCCTAATAAACGAACTTCATGAGAATCCGGCATCACGAACTCTACTTCCGACCATTCTTTCCGAATATCTCCTTCCTCGAACAGCACCTCATCCGTCAGCACCAAATAATCCCCTTTATCGAAGGTTTCAAAACGAATTTCCTCGTAAATTTGGGCTAATTGATACTTTGCAAAAATCCGAGCCTCCGAATCGTTGCCACTCCAAAGTGCTTCATACACTCCGGCTCCTAATACCGTTTCCGGATATACAGCTTCCAAATCCTCAGTCTGTTCCAATACGGCGGAATAATTACCCGCATACAACTCTAAGTCTACCTGCAAACAAGCGATACTCTTATCGGATAGCCAATGTACATTCTTCAATGTATTTTTCTCATTTCTAGCCTCTTTAAGTAACTTCCGAATTTCCTCCACACAAGCCTTCATGGATGAACGGGGCAAAAAGTCAAGCTCCACCCGGTCTTTCAAAATAATCCCATCCTTTGCCTCATTTCCCTCATAACGAGGAGCAAACAGGCGTAATAAATTGAAATAACACAATGCTTTCAACCCCTTGGCCTCACAAATAATCCTCTCCTTTTCCTCCACCTCGGTATCATTCAACGTGATCACCCCATCCATTCGTGCCAACAAAGCGTTCACCTCTGCCACCACCATGTAATATTCGGTCCATAATGTTCCCGCCAATTCCGTCATTTCAACTTCCCGCCAATCATACAGATTTTTCAACGTGGCATCCCGGTCTAAATGTTGAGTGGGACAAAAATCATCCGACAGAACCGAGTACTCGAACAAGTGCTGAGGTAATCCCTCATAGGCAGAAGCCAGCAATGAACGAGCCGACAAAACATCCGTTATTGCATCCGGATCGGAAAACTGATCTTCCAACGGTATATTCAGTGAGCAACCTCCCATCAGGAAGCCAACCACACAAATTATTATCCTCCAATTCATATCTTATATATTAAAAACTTACACTCAAATTCAACGTAAATACCGGTTGTTGTGTCCCAACTAACGAACCGGATTCGGGATCAGACTCCTTATAACGCGTCAGGGTGAATAGATTGGATGCCTGAAAAGCAACCGAAGCATATTGTATCACGTTCTTCGTCTTCTCAATCAACCAATAAGGCAATCTATATCTCAACGACAAGGAAGACATACGCAAATAATCGCTACTTCCCACGGTACGACTGTTAGCATACAATTTCAGATTATCCACGGCTGCCGAAGAGTAGTAAGGACGATGGTAAATCTTATTATCATCACCTTCTTGAAACCACATATTCTCCACCTGCCCTTTAATCGCGTTATAATTTGCATTGCTCACCTCCCGCACGTATGAAAAACTGTACGCTTTCTTGCCCCCGAACACGAAGTAAAAATCCATATCCAAATCAAAATTACCGTAAGATACCGAGTAGAAAAAACTACCGGAGTAAGGCGGTGTGGAATGTCCCAAAGCAACCATATCCTCCCGTGTCAGTTTTTCCGTTGCGGCAATCTCTCGTCCATCGGCCCCCCGAAACACCGGAAGTCCTGTCATCGGGTTAATCCCTAATGACACGGGCCCATATATCATATCATACGATTTTCCTACCTCAAAACTAGGAACCATATCATACTCTGACGTATACAGGCAATCCGTATGATACAAATCCACGACCTTATTCTGGTTATAGGCAAGGTTCAGACGCCCGGACATCCGCCAATTATTCCGATCTACCATTTTTACATACAATTCCCCCTCGATACCGCTATTCTCCAGAATACCGATATTCCGTTTCAAAGTAGTAAACCCGTTCGAAGCTGGGATAGGTACATCCAACAAAGCATCTTTTGTACGACGGCGGTACCACCCAACATTCAGCGTCACCCGATTCCATAATCCCAAGGAAATTCCCGCATCAATATCAATGGTCTGTTCCGGTTTCAAATCGGCATTATACAATCCCATCAATGACAACAACTGATCGTCGCCATACGCATCCTCGGAATATTGAAAAGTAGCCACTGCCGACGAAGGAGAGACACCCTGCAAGCTTGCAGTGCAACCGTATGACGCTCTTAACTTTAATTCCGTCAGCACCCCATTATCCCGCAAAAAAGGATAATTCTTCAACGACCAGCCGGCACCGACTGCCCAAGCGGAATTCCAACGTTTATCACTAGGCAATATAGAAGAAGCATCACTTTTATATGTTCCGAACAAATCATAGATATTATTCCAAGAATACCCGGCTAAAACTCCTATGCCCAGCTGGGCCGTCTTCTCATTCTTTGAAGTGAATGATGGTTTCCGATTGCCCTCTATTGATTGATTTACACCTGATGCAGACTGCATTTTCTTTGTCAATCCATAACCTGTAATTCCCAAATTATCATAGTGATCGGAATAAAAATCGAAGTTCGCTCCCAACGTCAAATCATGCTTCCCGAATGCCCGGTTATAAGTCACACGCACATTCGACGACAAATTCATGGTAGTATTCTTATCTTTTGTCAATTTTCCCCGTTCCCGTTCCGGAACACCACTGGTAATTTCAGAATACGCCGTCGGAGGCGTGATGCCCAGTTTCTCGGACAACACGTAATCAATACCTGCAACAGCGGCAATCTCCAATCCTTCAATACCCCGGAAGTTAATACTTCCTGAAACTCCGGCTCGCTTATCTGATGATTCTTCACTGTATTGATTGAACAAATCCGCATACGTTCTTCCCGGAAAGGAAACCAACTCCGCATTCACATCTTTCGTTTCATAAGGATTCAACTGGTACACTAGATCCGTCGGAGAATAACTCGTACCATTGGGCGTGTTCGTGAGAGAATATCCACCATTGACACTCAAAGAAGCATACAATTTTGGGGTAATCTCCTGATCCACGCTCAACCGTGCCGTTACCCTCTTTATATCGTTTCCGGGGATACGTCCACCCTGTTGCGAATAATTCAAAGAGGCATAAAAACTAGTCTGCTCTGTTCCCCCTCTCGCACTTAAATTATGTTCCTGATAGAAATTATTACGCAACAACTCTTTGAACCAGTCCGTATTAATACGAGACAGGGAATCCAGTACTTGCTGTCCTCTGGCTATTAAACTCTCCAGATTCGGATCATTCGCATGGTATTTCCGATAGTAATCTTCACTATACCGATAACCCGGAGTTGCCGTATTTTCCAGTCGACGTTCTAATTCCAATTTTTCCTTCGAATTCATCATGTCTATCCCTCGACGCCCCCGAAGAGTCACACCTCCACTGAAACTATAATTATACACCATTTTTCCGGCAGTACCTCGTTGCGATGTGATTTCCAACACCCCGTTTGCCGCCTTGATTCCGTACAACGCACAGGCAGCGGCATCCTTTAACACCTTAATTTCCTTTATATCATTGGGATTCAACGTTAAAAAAGCATCCGACGAAATCACCTGACCATCCAGAACATACAAAGGTTCGTTCGCCGCATCTCCTTCCCGCAAAGAAGACGTTCCGCGGATACGAATCTCCGGCTTACTACCCAAATCCCCTTTATTGGTCACGATCAACCCCGGAGCCATTCCTTGCAAGGCAAGCGCCATATCCAACACGGGCTTATTATTCATACGCCGGACATCCACTTCATTCACCACCCCTGTTTTGGCCCGTACATCAATCTCGTTTACATTTGCCCGAGCCCTCACCTGCACTTCGTCCATCTCGTTATAGCTGTCTTTCAACACGACATTCATAAAACGGTCACCCGTATATTTGATCTCTTTTGTCTTTTTACCAATAAAAGTAAACACGACTTCCATACCCATCACGTCAGGTACGACCAATGAATAATTCCCGTCTAAATCCGTCACGGTACCCACGGTTGTGCCTTTGATAAAAACATTTACTCCCGATAGTGCCTCTCCCGCTTCATCATTCACCTGACCTTGAAGTTTGACTGTTTTGGAAGCCGCTTCCGGGGTCTCCTTGGCATATAATATAACCGTTTTATCCTTTATTTTATAGGTAAGATCCGAACCCTTCAAGGCAATATTCAACACAGAATCCAACGTAACTTCTTTTACTTGAATGGTTATTTTCTTTAAACTCATCACCATGGCATTGTTAAAGAAAAAAGTGTAATCTGATTGTTTCTTGATTTGGTCTGTCAACTGGGCAAATGAACCATTTTTCAAATTAATCGTTAGTTTTTTCTGTTGGGCAAACACACTCCCCCCAAATATAAACACTAACAACAAGCCCCATAAAATACGCCTGAAAACATACTTACCTTTCATAGTTCCTAATTTTTTCAATGTACAATAATACGCAGTTCTTCTATTGTGAAATGCACGTCACTTGTAAGCTCGATGATCTCCAGCACCTCGTTCAAATCTTCATATTTCTTCACGTCACCGGTAAATACAATATCTTTAGCCTCTTCCCGGTAGAACTCGACTTTCACATCATACCATCGTGCCATATTACGCATCAGATCTTCCAGACGCATATCCTTAAATACCAAACGTCCCGACCGCCAAGAGGTAAACAAAGCTGTCTCCACCTTATATTTTTCCATTCCTTTCCCCTCGATCAAACAAATCTGTTCGCCCGGCACCATTCTTATCTTTTCTCCTCTATCTAAAGATTCGATCTCGACCATCCCTTCCTCCAAGGTTGTCCACGTTTTTCCCTCTTCCTCGTAAGCACTCACGTCAAAAGAGGTCCCCAGCACTTTTACTTTAGCCTGTTCTGTCTCTACCACGAAAGGACGAGTTGTATCATGAGCGACCTCGAAATAAGCCTCTCCTTCCAACAACACCTTACGAATCCCACCCACGAATGCCACCGGATATTTCAATCGTGTTGCGGCATTCAACCACACTTTAGTGCCATCCTCCAAGATCATAAAATACTCTCCTCCCCGCGGAACCTCCAAGATATGAAAAGCATCCTGCACTTCCCCTGAGCGTGATTTACCATTATAACTAATCCGCCCGGAATCCGCACTAATTCTCATGCCCCCGTCCTCTATATTTCTTTCCCCCAAATCCAAAACTTGCCTTTCTCCCGATGACAAGACTAATACAGCTTGAGATTTTCCGGCCTTCACGGTTATCGGTTCCACCCGGCTCTTTTCTTTTATATCATCTCTGGAAAGTAACGCAACAGCTACTCCCAAGGGAATCATAAACATAGCAGCATACCTCATCCACGTACGCCTTATCTTTCTACGCTTTGCAGATAGTTTATCCCGTCTCACGGTTCTGAATTCTTCCCATGCCTTCATATAATCCAAACGCTCGTATTCTCCCACCTTATGTTCCATCAATTCGGTCGAACTCCACTGATCAAACAACTCCCGATGACGTTCGTCCTCTGCCAACCATTTTTCCAACTCCTGCAACTCCCCTTCTTCCAAACAATCACTTAAAGATTTGGAAATAAATTCCGATATTTTGAATACATTTTCTTCCTTATCCATAAACAAATAATTTTTTTGTTCCTCCATTTTTAACATGCATTTGCCAAGAAACACTTCAGCAAACAAAACGGGGGGATAAGAATTAAAAAAAATCAAAATTCGATCACAAACATATTATAAATGTTTAGCCATAGAAATACCTTAAATCGGGTATTTACGAGAAAAGAATACCTATAAATATTGAGTATATGCCACCTTTCAATTTATTATACAATCTCTTTTTACCGTCCTTTTTATACTCTTTTGCAGTCTCCAAAGAAATTCCCATGAACTCCGCCACTTCTGAAATTTTATATCCTTTTAATGTCAACAACATGACTTTCCCGCATTGCGGTGGCAACTGTTCCACGGTAGTTAAAATTCGTGCAAACACATCCTCTTCCATCATCCGCTCTAAAAACACCTCTTGCTTCTCCCCCTCTTCCAACATTTTCATTTCATACTGTCTTCTGATCTTTAAATGGCGTAGATAATTCAAGGACTTATTTCTCACTCCTGTATATAAATATACTTTCAGTGCAATCCGATTATTAAACACCATCTCTTTATCAAGTAGCGATATAAAGAATTCCTGCACAATATCTTTTGCCACCTCTTCATTTCCCACATACTTCCCCGCAAACAGAACCAACGGAACATAATAATCATGATAGAGCAACTCGTAAGCTTTCTCTTTCTGTTGGCGTAAATATTCTAATAAGAGGTCACACTGCTCCATAACTCAAAATTATTTGACAAAGATAACTTAAAATTTCTTTAAACAAAGAACAAACAATCCGATTACAATATCTTTGCAAGCGGAGAAAAACAACCAAACTATGATTCAAACAAAAGCCGACTATATACACGACCGGATAGCAGAAGGAGAACACCAGCAACAGGATTTCAAATTCGAGATTTCTGATGCCCGCAAGATCGCTAAATCTCTTTCCGCATTCTCCAACACCGACGGGGGACGCTTACTCGTGGGGGTAAAAGATAACGGCAAGATTGCCGGAGTACGCTCGGAAGAGGAGATGTACATGATCGAGGCTGCCGCAAAGCTTTATTGTAAACCACAAATCGATTGTGAAATGCACGTCCACACCGTAGAAGGGCGTACGGTTCTCGAAGTCATCGTCCCTCCGGGAAAACAAAAACCCTATTACGCCAAAGATCACGATAACCGCTGGTGGGCTTACATCCGGATTCTGGATGAAAACATACTTGCCACTCCCGTGCATATCAAAGTATGGCAACAAGCCGGAACCCCCAAAGGAGCATTCGTGCATTACACGGAAACAGAACAGATTCTATTGGATTACCTTTCTTCACACGACTCCATCACACTAAATCAGTATTGTCGTCTGGCAAAGATTCCCCGCCCCAAGGCAGAAAACACGTTAGCCAAGTTCATCCGGTTTGAACTCATCGAACCGTATTTTGACGGGCAACGTTTCCTTTTTCGACAAAACGAAAGGAATTTATGATCTTAATTTACCCTCGGAACCGGGACAACTCATCAATCATCATGCGGGCAAATCGTTCGGACGCCCCGGCATCACCCAACTTCTCGTTCACCTCGTCGTATCCTGCCAACATTTGATCCCGTTTCTCCCCTTCCGAAATAATAAGCGAAAGTTCTCTCAACAAGTTCTTTTCGTTCAACTTTTGCATCAACAACTCGGTAACCACTTCCCGCCCGGCAATCAGGTTCACCAACGAGATATACTTCACCTTGACAAAAGTCTTAAACAGGAAATAACTCAACGCTCCCCCCTCTCCACTGTAACAAACCACCTGGGGTGTCCGCAGTATAGCGGTTTCCAACGTGGCTGTTCCCGAAGTAACCAGTGCCGCACGTGCCTGTCGCACCAACCGGTAGGTCTGTCCGTAAATAATCCTTACTTTCACATCCTGCAAATAAGGAGCATAATCCGCATCACTCATCGAGGGAGCCCCCGCTATCACAAACTCGTGATCAGGGAAATGTTTTACCATAGTCAACATTTTCGGTAACACGTGTTTCAACTCCTGCGAACGACTACCCGCCACCAAAGCGATAATCGGTTTACCGGAAAGGCCATTTACACGTACGAACTCGTTGAATGTTTCATCCTTGAAAGGACGATCGTGAATAGCATCTACCAACGGATTTCCGGCATACTGCACTGGATAGTCATACCGGGCATAAAAGTCAACTTCAAACGGGAAAATCACGAACATACGATCCACCAACCGCTTGATTTTCTTCACCCGGCCCGTGTTCCACGCCCAAATCTTCGGGGATATATAATAGAATACGGGAATACCCGCTTCCTTGATAAATTTAGCCACCCGGAGATTAAAACCACCGTAATCCACAAGAATCACGACATCCGGTCTCCATGCCAAAATATCTTGGTGACAGGCTTCAATATTCGCCTTAATCTTGTCCAGATTTTTCAAAACCGTCAGGAACCCCATGATGGCCGTGTCCTTGTAATGGCGAACGATCTCACACCCGGACTCCCGCATCAAATCACCTCCCCACCCGCGAACTTCCGCACCCGAGTCAAACTTTCTCAATCCCTTGATCAGATTAGAGGCATGCAAATCGCCCGATGCCTCTCCCGCAATAACGTAGTATTTCATTGGCTTTTTTCTATTCTTTGGGCAAAGATAGAAAAAGATTTGGAACCTATATACAAGTTTACCGTACCCATAGGTATACCTGTTACAAATTCCCCTTACACGGGGAAAGCCTACTGGCTTATCCTGAAAAAAGTTGACTTGTCCAACAAGTAAACTCATGCCTGTACCGTAAATTAGTATATAAATTCCATACAAAATTATAGCATTATGGTTCCGTAGCTTTACACTAAGAATTCATGGATAAGAAATGAAAAAACTCTATCTTTGTCTCCCACTAGCAAATTTAAAGTAGATCGCATATGAACATTGTTGGGAAGAGAGTGGCATACATCACGTTAGGATGCAAGTTAAATTTCTCCGAAACCTCCACGATCAAGCACAGCCTTGAACAGGAAGGAGCCGTGACCGTGGGAGAAAAAGATGGGGCAGATATATTCGTGATTAACACGTGTAGCGTCACGGATATTGCAGAGAAAAAAGGACGGCAGATGATTCGGAAAATCATCCACCGAAATCCCGGATCCTACATTGTTGTGGTTGGTTGTTATGCCCAACTCAGAGCGCAAGAAATCATGGACATTGAAGGTGTCCACCTGGTACTAAACACACGAGACAAGTTCAACGTGGCCCACTATTTGAACCACCTCGAAGAACAGGAACGACACGAACCACATTCTTGTGATATTTTCGGGGTCAAAAACTTCGATCTTGCTTACTCGTACGGGGACAGAACCCGGTGTTTTCTGAAAATTCAAGACGGATGCGACTATTTCTGCTCTTACTGTACGATTCCCTTCGCTCGCGGACGTAGCCGCAGTGCTACCATTCAAGACGTGATCAAGGCAGCCCGAGACGTGGCTTCCAAGGGTATCAAGGAAATCATACTCACGGGAGTAAATACGGGGGATTTCGGAAGAGAGACAGGAGAAACGTTCCTCGATCTGGTACGAACACTAGATGAACTAGAAGAAATCCAGCGTTTCCGAATCTCCTCCATCGAACCCAACCTGCTAACAGATGACATCATTCGCTTCGTGGCCTCCTCCCGGCGTTTCATGCCACACTTCCACGTACCTCTTCAATCCGGGAGTAACGAAGTGTTACACTTGATGAGGCGACGTTACGAACGAGAACTTTTTGCCGAGAAAGTACAGGAAATCAAAACACTTATTCCCGATGCCTTTATCGGAGTGGACGTGATTGCCGGCATGCGGGGAGAAACGCCGGAGGCGTTCGAAGATGCCCGACAATTCATTGCCGGACTAGATGTTTCCCAGCTACATGTGTTCCCTTATTCGGAACGTTCCGGAACAAAAGCTCTGGACATCCCGTATATAGTCCCACAAGCGGAAAAACATCGCCGGGTGAATACACTTCTCGATATTTCCGAACGGAAATTACACGATTTTTACACGGCACACGTGGGACAAACCCGCCCGGTGCTGTTTGAAGAAAGCGATATTGCCGGATCGATCGGTGGATTCACGGACAATTACATCCGTGTAGAAATACCCTATGATCCTTCCCTAGCAAACCAAATCGTACCCGTGAAGCTGAAAACCGACATTTTCAGCTCGTAAATACCGGACTTCACACGGCACAAACCTCCGGAAGAATACAAACTTTACGGAGTAATTTTATATTTTTGTTGCCGTAAAAATTATATTTAAAATAAAAAACAAGGTATTATGAATGTCTTAGTTACTGGAACAGCAGGGTTTATCGGTTTTTATCTTGTTCAGAAACTACTGGATGCAGGACACACCGTTTATGGAATCGATTCTATCAACCATTATTACGATGTAGCCTTGAAACACGACCGCCTGCATGCCTGTGGCATAGACCATCCCGTTCCTAGCAAAGAAATCATATCTTCCCGGAACACGAATTACACGTTCTGTCAGTTGGACCTGTGCGACGCTGAGGCCATTCATACATTATTCGACACACATGCTTTCGACTGCGTGGTAAACCTTGCCGCACAAGCCGGGGTCCGATATAGCCTAAAACACCCGGAAAGTTACGTGCAAAGTAACGTCATGGGTTTTATCAATCTACTGGAAGCCTGCAAGAAAACGAGTTGCAAAAAATTCATATACGCCTCATCTTCTTCCGTGTACGGGAACAACCAATCTGTCCCCTTCAAAGAGACAGACGCCGTAGATCACCCGATCAGCATTTATGCCGCCACGAAAAAAAGTGACGAGTTGATGGCAAACGCCTACGCTCATCTCTACGGTATACAAACTATCGGATTACGATTTTTTACGGTATACGGTCCCTTGGGACGCCCGGATATGGCTCCCATGCTTTTTGCCAACGCCATTCAACACGACGAGGTGATCCGCATCTTCAATAACGGGAATCTCTCCAGAGACTTCACCTACATCGAAGACATCGTGACTGGTATCGAGAAAATCGTGTCAACACCGGGAATCCTACGGGAAGACGTACCTAGTACCCCCGCCACGATATACAATATCGGACACGGTACCCCCATCCAGCTCATGGATTTCGTCCAGTTGCTGGAAAAGAACTTGGGGAAAGAAGCTCGTAAAGAGTTTGTCGGGATGCAACCGGGAGACGTTTACCAAACATGGGCCGATACCACCCGCTTACAGGAAGACTACGGGTATACCCCGCAAATATCACTCGAAACGGGAATCGCCCGCTTTGCCGAATGGTTCAAATCATACAACAAATGACACACATCAACAAGATACGGGCCGTGTATTTCAGCCCGACAGGGACAACCCGCAAGATCGTAACCGCCACGGCCAAAGGACTTTCCAGAGCATTGAAAACCAGTCTCGAAGAACACGATTTTACTTTACCCAAGGCAAGAACACAACCCTTGCGATTCACGGACTCTGATCTCGTGGTGTTTGGCACCCCGGTATACGCCGGGCGAGTTCCAAACGTACTGTTACCCTATTTGAACACGATGCAAGGCAACGGGGCTTTAGCCATTCCAGTCGTGCTTTTCGGGAACCGGGATTACGACGATGCGCTAATCGAATTACGAGACATTCTTGAAAACAACGGACTCCACACGATAGCCGCAGGGGCATTCGTGGGTGAACACTCTTTCTCCCGGATACTGGCAAAAGACAGGCCGGACATGAAAGACATGGATATAGTGGATGAATTCGTTCGCAAAATCTGTGAAAAGTACAAGACAGACACGCTATCACATCCCATTCCGGTTTCCGGAACCCCATATCCCTACCGGGGATATTACACACCTCGCGACCGGCAAGGCACCCCGGTAGACATCCGTAAAGTGAAACCGCTTACCAACGACCGTTGTAATAACTGCAAGCATTGTGCAAAAGTATGTCCCATGGGGTCTATCAGCTATGAAAATGTAAGAGAGCTTACAGGCATCTGTATCAAATGCGGAGCATGTATCAAGAAATGTCCAAAGCAAGCGAAATATTATGAAGATACAGGATATTTATATCACCAGCATGAATTGGAAGAAGGTTTAACCCGACGTGCAGAAAATACCTTTTTTATTTGAAATTTGCATAACTTTCATTAAATTTGCAGCATATAACATAGTCAATCAACAAACAGGACAATGATCAAGGAAATATTTAAATTCTCCATTAGAAGACTAATTCAAACGAAAATAAATGGAGGAATTGTTCTCTTATTCGTGGCCCTTGCCGCCATGTTTATCGCTAATTCCCCTTTACAGGAATATTACAATATTTTATTTTCTAAAAATATCACACTCACGATCGGAAGTTTCAATCTTTTTGATCGTCATGATGGCAATCCGATGACATTGCTGGATTTCATTAACGACGCCCTCATGGCTATCTTTTTCTTCTCGGTAGGATTAGAAATTAAACGGGAACTACTCGTTGGAGAACTCTCGTCTCCCCGGAAAGCGTTACTTCCGGTTGTGGCAGCCTGCGGGGGCATGATCATCCCGGTCCTGCTTTTCTGGCTAATCAGCCCATCCGGTCCTGCCATGCGGGGAGCTGCCATACCCATGGCAACAGATATCGCATTCTCCCTAGGCGTTCTCTCGCTTCTAGGCAAAAAAGTTCCATTAAGCTTGAAAATTTTCCTCACCGCTTTTGCCGTTGTGGATGATATTGGTGGAATCATCGTTATCGCCCTATTTTATAGTTCACATCTAACGGTGGAGTATTTAATTGCAGCGATGATTATTGTTGCCCTCTTGTACATCGGTGGTCGGCAAGGAATTCACAACAAATTGTTTTTCATATTCTTCGGTATCATCGTTTGGTGCCTATTCATTAACGCTGGAATCCATCCCACAATTGCGGGAGTCATCGTGGCGTTTACTGTACCAGCTCGTCCGAAACTACATATATACAAGTACGTGAATAGTATCCGGGAAAGCTTAAAAAGACTACCGGAAAATTCAAATGAAATCATATTAAGCAACTCTGAACTTTCTATATTAAAAAGTATCGAGTCTGCCTCGGATAAAGTGGTTAGTCCTTTACAAGCCATGGATGATGACCTACGTACCCTTGTGAATTACGTGGTAATGCCCCTTTTCGCATTTGCCAACGCTAGTATCTCCTTTGAAGGGTTCACGCTCGCCTCTCTGGAAGGCGTATCTGTAACGATTTTTGTTGCCCTTGTACTCGGAAAACTCATCGGCATCTTCTCGTTCACCTACCTCTTTATAAAATGCGGTTGGCTAACCATGCCCGACAAAATGGATATGCACTCCCTTTTCGGAGTATCTCTATTAGGAGGAATCGGATTCACCGTGTCCCTATTCATTGCAACTCTTTCCTATGCGGGAATGGGTGCGGAAGGAGCCATGTTATTAAACCAAGCAAAAATCGGTATCATTGGAGGCTCTCTGTTTGCTGGACTCTGCGGTTACTTCTACTTGAAATACGCCTTGAATAAAAAAACTCAAAAATCGCTTTGAAAGTCAAATAAAGTCCTTATATTTGCATCCGCATTGGAGAGGTGGCAGAGTGGTCGATTGCGGCGGTCTTGAAAACCGTTGTACTGCGAGGTACCGGGGGTTCGAATCCCTCCCTCTCCGCTCAAGTAACACAAAACGAGAGAGTTAGCACACAAAAGCTGACTCTTTTTTTGTATTTTAAAGGATTCGAACGAAGGGATGGTGGGTTCGTAACGCGTTCATGAGAAGTCTGAAGGACTTCGAGTCATCCCTCCCTCTCCGCAAAAAACAATCAAATAACGAGAGAGTTAGCATAAGAAAGCTGACTCTTTTTTTATTTTATTGTCATCACTTGGTCGGTCCCGTTACATGATACACTTACTCCCGTGGGGAGGGAGGAAAACGTGGCATTATTCCCGGAGTACTTGATCGTGACAGTAGTGGTTAACGTGGCATTTTCCACGAAGTCTTCCGGACCAGATTCCAGAAAGTCGTTTTTGGAAACCCGTGTTCTTTTTAATGTAATAAAATGATTGTATCTTCGTACCCATATTGGCATTTTATGAATAAAGTACTGATTATAGACGATGAAGATCAATTAAGGGGATTATTATCCCGGATCATAGGGCTGGAGGGGTACGAGGTATTCCAGGCGGATTCTTGCAAGAACGGGTTAAAGCAATTGGCTTTGCACGATCCGGACGTGGTGTTGTGTGACGTGCGTTTGCCGGACGGGAACGGGGTGGAGTTGATTGCCGAGATCAAGCGGGTAAAGCCGCTGGCGGAGGTGATCATGCTGACGGCCCATGGGAATATTCCCGATGGGGTGCAGGCAATCAAAAATGGGGCGTTTGATTATCTAACGAAAGGGGATGATAATAACCGGATTATCCCGTTGATCAGTCGGGCTATGGATCAGGTGGCAAAGGCCAAGCAGGAGAGTCAGGCGGAGATTCTGGTAGCTCGGGAATACTCGTTTGACACGATTCTGGGGAGTTCAATGGCAATTCGGGAGGCTATTGCGCTGGCAAAGAAGGTTTCCGTGACTGATGTTCCCGTGCTATTAACGGGGGAAACCGGAACGGGGAAAGAGGTGTTCGCGCAGGCGATTCACCGGAATAGCGAACGGGCCAAGAAGTCTTTCGTGGCGGTGAATTGTGCGGCTTTCAGCAAGGAATTGCTGGAAAGCGAGATGTTTGGACATAAAGCGGGTTCTTTCACGGGCGCTTTGAAGGACAAAAAGGGATTGTTCGAAGAGGCGAATCATGGCACGATATTCTTGGATGAGATCGGGGAGATGGCGTTCGATTTACAGGCGAAGTTGCTGCGTATTCTGGAGGCTGGTGAATTTATTAAAATAGGAGATACGAAACCCACGAAGGTGGACGTGCGGGTGATTGCCGCCACGAACCGGGATTTGACAAAAGAGATCGAGAACGGACATTTCCGGGAGGATTTATATTATCGGCTTTCCGTATTTTGTATTCCGCTTCCGCCGTTGCGGGAACGGGTGGAGGATATAGAAGTGTACACGCGGGCTTTCGTGCAATATTTCGGGGCAAAAATGAAGAAGAAGGGGCTAGAGGTTCATCCGGATTACATGGAATGCTTGAAACGTTACGGCTGGCATGGAAATGTCCGGGAATTGCGAAACGTGGTGGAACGGAGTATCGTGATCGCGGGAGAGGGGCAGTTGACGGTGGATGATCTGCCGCTTGAATTGCGACGTCCGGTCCCGGCTGCGGGAGAAACGGGTGGATTTTCCGATTTTGACATGGCGAATATCGAGAAGAATCATATCCGGAGGGTTCTTCAACACACGGGGGGCAACAAGACGGAGGCAGCCCGGTTGATGCGTATCGGGTTAACTACTTTGTACCGTAAAATTGAGGAATACGGGTTGGGAGACAAATAACAAGTATCGTTCGTTTGTTTTCCGTTTTGCTATACCGAAATGAAAGGATGACCTTTTCATTTTGGTAGGGTTTCTTATCTTTTATTCTTTCTTATAATGATATTTATATTCTTGTTTCATAGATGGTTATAATAATTGTTTCTTCGTGTGGCATACCATTGGTATCACAAGGGCAAAGATTATTGAATTAATATATGAAATTATGGAACAGGTATTATCATTTATTTTCTTGTGTCTGACAGGCGTCGTCTGTTACTGGTTTTTCTTTAAGTGTATTGATTGGTTTGAGAAGATTTAAAGGTGGAAAAGATGTTTACGGTATTATTTATTTTTAGTGTGGTGATGTTCGGGTACATGATGTATGTACTGGTTCGGCCCGAGAAATTTTAGATAAAGTAAGAAATGAATACAGAGATTCTAGGTAGTGTGTTGCAGGTCGTCCTGTTGCTAGTACTGGCTTATCCGCTGGGACGTTACATTGCAAAAGTGTACAAGGGGGAGCGTGTATGGACGGATTTTATGGCTCCCGTGGAGAAATGGATGTTTAAATTAGGCGGTATAAACCCGGAAGAGTCAATGAACTGGAAGAAATTCTTGGTGGCATTGTTGACGATCAACCTGTTTTGGTTCTTCTGGGGAATGTTCCTTCTGGTCTTCCAGGGGCATCTGCCGTTGAACCCGGATGGGAATGCAGGACAAACACCCGATCAGGCGTTCAACACCTGTATCAGTTTCATGGTAAACTGTAATTTGCAGCATTATAGCGGTGAATCGGGATTGACTTATTTCACTCAGTTGTTCGTGATCATGTTGTTTCAGTTTATCACAGCCGCCACGGGTATGGCCGCGTTGGCCGGGATATTCCGGGCGATGGCAGCCAAAACGACACGGGATTTCGGTAACTTCTGGGCGTTGCTCGTGAAGAGTTGTACCCGAATCTTGTTACCGTTAGCTTTGGTTGTTGGTTTTATCTTGATCATAGAAGGTGTTCCGATGGGCTTTGACGGGAAAATGGAAGTGACCACGTTGGAGGGACAGACCCAGATGATTTCACAGGGACCGACGGCTGCCATCGTGCCGATCAAGCAGTTAGGGACGAATGGCGGTGGTTATTTCGGGGTGAATTCTTCCCATCCTTTGGAGAATCCGACTTTCCTGACGAACATGACGGAATGTTGGTCGATATTAATTATCCCGATGGCGATGGTGTTTGCGCTGGGATTCTATTTGAAACGCAAAAAGTTAGCATACACGATCTTCGGAGTGATGTTATTTGCCTTCCTAGTGGGAGTTTTTGCTGCCCATTATTTTGAAATGCGAGGCAGTGAGCAGATCAACGAGCTGGGAATAGCCCAAGAACTGGGAAGCATGGAAGGTAAAGAAATCCGTATCGGTTCCGCGGGTACGGCCCTGTGGAGCCAGGTAACTACGGTAACATCCAATGGTTCCGTGAACGGTATGCACGATAGCCTGACTCCCATCACGGGAATGTTCACGATGTTGAACATGATGATAAACTGTTGGTTCGGCGGTGTCGGAGTGGGATTCATGAATTACTACGTGTTTATCATCATAGCCGTGTTTATCAGTGGATTGATGGTCGGGCGTACCCCGGAGTTCCTAGGGAAGAAGGTGGAGGCGAGAGAGATGAAGATCGCCATGATCGTGGCATTGGCTCACCCGTTCTTTATCTTGTTGTTCACGGCGATAGCTAGTTTCTTGGCGGCACACAATCCCGAACTGGCGGGAGCTTGGCTGAATAACCCTTCGTTCCACGGTTTAAGCGAGATGCTGTACGAGTACACCTCTTCGGCAGCCAATAACGGTTCCGGTTTCGAGGGGTTGAGTGATAACACCTATTTTTGGAACTACACGTGCGGTATCGTGCTGATCATGGGGCGTTATCTCCCGATTGTCGGTCAGGTGGCCATTGCCGGGTTGCTGGCAAGTAAGAAGTTTATCCCGGAGAGCGCGGGTACGCTAAAGACGGACACGACGACTTTTGCCGTCATGACTTTCCTCGTAATCTTTATCGTGGCAGCCTTGTCGTTCTTCCCGGCATTGACGTTAGGGCCTATCGCTGATTATTTATCATTTTAGAATTTGAATTATAAATCGTGTATGAATATGAAATCCAATAAATCAACTTCACTTTTCCCGCGGGAATTGGTGCTGGAGAGCTTGAAGCAGTCATTCGTGAAGTTAAACCCGCAACTGATGGTAAAGAATCCCGTGATGTTCACGGTGGAGATTTGTACGGTGTTGATGATTGTTGCCACGTTGTATTTTCTTTTTGCCGGGATCACGGATCAGGGATCATTCGGTTATAACGTGGCGGTTTCCATCATATTATTTATCACCTTGTTGTTTGCCAATTTCGCCGAGGCTATCGCCGAAGCGAGAGGGAAGGCACAGGCTGATAGTTTGCGAAAAACGAGAGAGGAGACTCCGGCGAAGATGATCGTGAACGGTAAAGTACAGGTGATCAGTAGCTCCCAATTGAAGAAAGGGGATGTCTTCGAGTGTGAGGCTGGGGACGTGATTCCTTCCGACGGGGAAATTATCGAGGGATTAGCCTCTATTGACGAGAGTGCCATCACGGGTGAGAGCGCCCCGGTGATCCGCGAGGCGGGAGGGGACAAGAGTTCCGTGACCGGGGGAACCAAGGTCCTTTCCGATAAGATCCGGGTACAGGTGACGACCCAGCCGGGTGAGAGTTTTTTGGATAAGATGATCGCTCTGGTGGAAGGTGCATCTCGCCAGAAGACCCCGAACGAGATCGCGCTGACCATCCTGTTGGCCGGGTTCACGCTGGTGTTCGTGATTGTCTGCGCAACGCTGAAACCTTTTGGTGATTACGTGGGAACCAATATCACGGTGGCAGCTTTTATATCTCTGTTCGTGTGCTTGATCCCGACGACAATCGGGGGATTGCTTTCGGCGATCGGTATCGCCGGGATGGACCGGGCGTTACGTGCCAACGTGATTACAAAATCGGGTAAGGCGGTCGAAACGGCGGGTGACGTAGATACGTTGTTGTTGGATAAAACAGGTACGATCACGATCGGTAACCGGAAGGCCACTCGTTTTTATCCTTCTGCCGGGGTGGATGAACGGCATTTCGTGAGAGCCTGTATGTTGTCTTCGCTTTCCGACGAGACACCGGAAGGAAAGTCTATCGTGGAACTAGGGCGGGAGAGTCATCTCCGGATGAGGGATATTGACACGGCCGTGACCCGGATGATCAAGTTTACTGCCGAAACCCGTTGTTCCGGGGTGGACTTGGCAGACGGTACCCGGATTCGGAAAGGGGCTTTCGATTCCATTCGCGCGATTGCGGAGAGAGCCGGGAACGAATTCCCGCTGGAAACGGAACAAAGGATTCGTACGATTTCCGGTAACGGGGGAACACCGCTGGTGGTTTGCGAGAACGAGAAGATTCTGGGAGTTATCGAGTTACAGGATATTATAAAGCCGGGTATCCGGGAACGTTTCGAGCGGTTGCGTAAAATGGGTGTGAAAACGGTTATGGTAACTGGGGATAATCCGTTGACTGCAAAGTATATTGCCCAGAAAGCCGGGGTGGATGATTTTATTGCCGAGGCAAAACCAGAGGACAAGATGGAGTACATCCGGAAGGAACAGCAAGAAGGGAAATTAGTTGCCATGATGGGAGACGGAACGAATGATGCCCCGGCCTTGGCACAGGCCGACGTGGGGGTTGCTATGAACAGTGGAACACAGGCAGCGAAAGAGGCGGGAAATATGGTCGATTTGGACAATGACCCGACGAAGTTAATCGAAATAGTAGAAATCGGGAAGCAGCTATTGATGACACGGGGTACGTTGACCACGTTTAGCATAGCGAACGATGTCGCCAAGTATTTCGCTATCGTTCCTGCCTTGTTCATGGCAACAATCCCCTCGCTGGGCGTGTTGAATATCATGGGATTACACAGCCCCGAAAGTGCGATTCTTTCTGCGGTGATCTTTAACGCTGTTATCATCCCGTTGCTGATTCCGTTGGCGTTGAAGGGGGTGGCTTACAAACCGATCGGAGCCTCAGCCTTGTTACGTCGGAATATGCTGATCTACGGGTTGGGAGGAATTATTGCCCCGTTTATCGGGATTAAGTTGATCGATCTACTGATCGGTTGGTTATTATAAAATGGAAACTTGTAAATGAAGATAATCATGAAATCGAATTTATTAAAATCATTCAGATTGACCCTTGTATTCTGTGTCTTTTTTAGTGTTTTCTACATACTTGTCCTTTGGTTGTTTGCCAAGGTGGCAGGACCGAACGGTGGAAACGCCGAGGTGGCAGTGCTTGACGGGAAAGTGGTCGGGGGTGCTAACGTGGGACAGAATTTCACGAAGGATATTTATTTCTGGGGACGGCCTTCCTGTGCCGGTGACGGGTACGATGCAACCAGTTCGGCCGGAAGTAACAAGGCAACGACGAACCCGGAGTATCTGAAGGAGGTGGAGAGTCGTATCGATACCTTTCTCGTGAAACATCCCTACCTGAAACGGGAGGAAGTGCCTGCCGACATCGTGACGGCCAGCGCTAGCGGTTTGGACCCGGATATTTCCGTGACTTCAGCCTACGTGCAGGTGAAACGAGTTGCCAAAGCCCGGGGGATGTCGGAAGAGGCGGTGAAAGCGATTGTTGAAAAGGTGAAACAAGGCCCCTTGTTGGGAATGTTCGGCCCGTCGAAAGTGAATGTTCTAAAACTAAATATGGCCTTGGACGAGAAAGCCGATTAGTTTGATTTAGTTAGGTGTTTATTTTGCATCGGGGGATGCGTCCATCCCCCGATTTCTTAAAAATTGAAGAAACGGTCGGGTGACCGCAAGGGATGTTATTACCCTTTAATTAAATAAGTTTTAATATGCAGTTAATAAAGACAACAATGATGATGGCAGGGGCTTTACTCCTTGCTTTAAATGTGTGTGGGCAAGAGAATGTTCCCGTGGAGAAGAAGGTTGAAAAGAAGGTAACGAGTGAGAATCATGATGCCGGCAAGGTGAATTTTAAAGTGAGTGCCGACGTGGTGAGTTCTTACATATGGCGTGGAGCTTACAATGCCGGAGCCAGTATCCAACCAACTCTGGGAATGAGTGCGGGTAACTTCTCGCTTACGGTTTGGGGATCGAAAGAGATCAGCGATTTACACAAGGAAATTGATATTACGGCTACATACCGTTTCGGACGTGTATCCGTGTCTGTTGCCGACTACTGGTGGGAAGGTGACAAGTTCTGGGAAAAAGAGGATCATTCTTCTGCCAAGTATTTTAATTTGGATAATCGTGACACGAAACATCGTCTGGAGGCCGGGATTTCGTGGACAATTTCCGAGAAGTTTCCCCTGTCCGTGGCTTGGAACACGATGTTTTGGGGAGCTGATAAGGATGCCCGGGACGGGAAACAGAATTATTCTTCTTACGTGGAATTGAATTACCCGTTCACGGTTCGGCAGATCAACCTGACGGCAACACTGGGTTTTACTCCTTACGAGAGCCGGAATATGTATGGAACCGGAGGTTTGGATGTGTGTAATATCGCGTTATCCGTCGCGAAAGAGATTCGGATTTCAAAGAGGTTTTCCTTGCCTGTTTTTAGCCGGGTGGTATTGAACCCTGCCGTGCAGGATGCACATGTTGTTTTCGGGTTCACTTTACAATAATCCTGTACGTTTAAGGGGAAAAATCCTGTTTTTAATCGTTTAAATTAACATCTTTTATTACTTGTAACTTTGTGATAAATAGTGTGTTACAAGCGTTTTACCGGGGAAAGACCTGTTTTTACAACTTGGAGTACTTTTTTACGGTTCTTGATAGATTATTGTAATGTTCTGGTTACCTTAAGTTTAGATTCGAAAAAGCAAGTAAAAATCAGTGTTAAGTTATTTGACATTTACCGTTTATCTCCGGTAACTTTCCGGTGACTTTCCGGTAAGTTACCGGTAACTTACCGAACAAGGAGTTAAGGATTCTAAAATCTACAGTTACTAAATTTAAGATCAGTTGGGGAATTGGGGGGATGTTTTATTGCCATCCCCCACCTAATGCCTTGTAAAGATTAACGACGGAAAGCAGTTCGTCCCGCACGGCATTGTTCAGGCCGATCTGGGCATCGAAGTAACCTCTTTGGGCATCCAACACGTCCAGGTAACTGATCACCCCGTTAATATATTGCAAGTTGGCTAGTTCCATGTACGAGCGGGCGGCCTCTTCCAACCGGGCTCTTGATTCCCGCATATCCCGTATTTTCGAGAACGTGGTTAAGGCATTATCAACTTCCTTGAACGCGGATAGAACGGTCTGTTGATAGCTGTACGTCTCGGCCTCCAGTGCGGCACGGGCGGCTTTAAGACGAGCCCGGTTGCTCCCGGCATTGAACACGGGGGCGAGTAGTTTACCTCCCAGGTAAAAGTAAGGTGCCTTCAGGAAGTCGCTGAGTTCGCTATCTTCCCGTCCGTATCTGGCCGTCAGCGTGATTTGCGGGAAAAGGCTGGTATAGGCAACACCAACTTTAGCGTTTGCCGCTTTTAGTTTATATTCCGCTTGCCGGATGTCGGGACGGCGTTCAAGCAGGGAAGAGGGTAATCCTACCGGGAGATCGGTCAGCAGCGTCTGTCGATCTATGTTCGCTCCGCGGGGGATGTCCCCGGGATAATGGCCCGTGAGCAAGGATATTTCGTTTTCTTTCAACCGGATCTGTCTTTCAAGGTCGGGAACGAGTGTCGTGGTCTTCGCTAGTTCCACTTGTGCCTGACGATAGGCTGTTTCGGAAGTCAACCCGCCTTCGAAACGTAGTTTTGCCAGACGAACACTCTCTACACGAGCCTCGTGGGTCTGTTTGACAATACTTAATTCCATGTCAAGAGCCCGTAGCTCGAAATAGGCTTGTGCCACTTGGGAAACTAACGTCATGTGTAGGGCCCTTTGTCCTTCCACGGTTTGGAGATAGGCTGCCAAACTGGCCTGTGAACTCCAGCGGAGTTTTCCCCAGAGGTCAAGTTCCCAAGAGAGGGTGGCCTCCACGTTGAACGTGTTACCGGGAGAACGGTCATATTCCCTTTCCGCGAGGGCGTCCGCTCCGACTTTGGGGAAGAGATTCGCTTTCTCCATGCGGTGGGCGTAACGACTTTCTTTCACCCGGGCTGCAGCAGCCAGCAGATCCTTGTTGTAAGTGAGTGCCGTGTTGATTAGACGTTGTAACACGGTGTCCGTGTAGATCGTCGGCCATTGGATGTCAGCCACGGTCGTCGTGTCCGAACTGTTCGTGTCGGCAATGGTTGTCGGTAAATCCAGTTCCGGACGGGTATATTTCTTACCGATCTTGCAGGAAGTCGCTAAACTTCCAATAAGAATGGCAGCAAGTATGATGTGATAGTGTTTCATGACGATGTGTTTTAATAATGGGCCGTAAACTATTTCTTTTTCCACATTTTTACCTTATAAATTTGCACGAAGAAGAAGGGTACAAGGACGATCCCAACGGTGATGGCAACGATCATACCGAAGAAGATTCCGGTACCGATGGAATGACGGCTGGCCGATCCGGGACCCGTGGCAAGTACCATGGGCAACATACCGAGTACGAAGGCCAGAGAGGTCATCAAGATCGGGCGGAACCGGGCTCGGGCAGCGGTGATGGCCGCTTGTACGGCATCAACGCCTTTATCCACTTCTACCTTGGCGAATTCCACGATCAAAATGGCGTTCTTGGCTGCCAGTCCGATCAGCGTTACCAAACCGATCTGGAAGTACACGTCGTTCTCCAAACCGAATACCCATACGCCGAGATAAGCTCCGAGAGCGGCAATCGGCAAGGATAACAACACGGCAATCGGCACGAACCAGCTCTCGTACAAAGCGGCAAGGAAGAGGAACACGAAGATGAAAACGAGCGACATCACCATTCCGGTTTGTCCTTCCGCTTTCTTCTCTTGGAAGGAAAGACCGCTCCATTCTGTACCGATGTTGTCGGGCAGGTGTTCACGTGCCAGTTTCTCGATGGCTCTCATGGCCTCACCGGAACTATGGCCCGGGGCGGCTTCACCGTTGATGACAGCGGTCGTGAACATGTTGAATCGCTTGATCGATCCGGGACCCGTGGTATTTTCCGCTTTACCGAGGGCCGTCAGGGGAACCATGTTTCCTTTGGATGTCTTCACGAAGAACATGTTGAGGTTCTCTTTTTGCATCCGGTAGGGGGCTTCCGCTTGCATATATACCTTGTAAACCCGGTTGAACATGTTGAAGTCATTGACATACACCGAACCCGTGTACGCTTTCATCGTGGAGAATATATCGGCTAGGGGTATTCCTAGGAATTGGGCCCGGTCACGGTCCACGTCAAAGTATAATTGGGGAATCTCGGCCTGCAACGAGGAAGATACCCCGGAAAGGGCCTTGTCATTTGCAGCGTATTTTACCAGCGTGTCGACAGCATCTACCAGATTCTCGAAGGTGGCCCCGTTACGAGCTTCCACTTGTAGTTCGAATCCTCCTGACGTTCCCAAGCCGGGGATAACGGGCGGGGTGGAGAGGAATACAAGGGCCTCCGGGTATTGTTTGAATTCGGTGCGGACATCATTCATCACTTCTTTCAAAGACATTCCGCCTTTCTTGCGTTCTTCCCACGGTTTGAGGATAACGGTCAATTCCGAGCGGGATTGGTTTGTTCCGACACGGGGACTACTTCCCGCCACGCTCTGCACGTATGCCACGGCAGGGTGTTCCTTCAGGTAATCGACAGCACGTTCCGTCACCTTGCGGGTGCGTTCCAGCGTGGCTCCTTCAGGCAACGCCAGTTCTACTTTGAAATATCCTTGGTCTTCCTCCGGCAGGAAACTACTGGGGATTACCCGGTTTAACACGATGATGAAGACGATTGCCATTCCGAACCCGGCGATGATTCGTCGGGGGTTGGCAAGAGCCCGTTGCAGGAAATGAACGTATTTGTTATTCCCGCGGGCGAGCCACTCGTTGATTTTACGGAATACGAAGTTCTTCTTCCCGTTAGACGGGCGTAACAGGATGGCACACATGGCGGGGCTTAGCGTCAGGGCCACAACCAGTGAGATCAACACGGACACCACGATCGTGATGGCAAACTGACGGTAAAGCATACCGGTGATTCCCGGCAGGAAACTCACGGGTACAAACACGGCTCCCAGCACGAGCGAGGTGGCAACCAGCGCTCCCGTCAGCTCTTTCATGGCTTTACGGGTGGCCTTGTAGGGCGACAATCCCTCTTCTTCCATGATACGTTCAACACCCTCGACGACCACGATGGCATCATCGACGACAATACCGATGGCAAGTACTAGTCCCAACAGGGTCAGCATATTCAGTGAGAACCCGAAGGCCAGCATGAACCCGAAAGTTCCGATCAGGGACACGGGAACGGCAACGAGGGGAATCAGGGAGGCCCGCCAGCTTTGGAGGGAGAGGAACACGACGAAGATCACGAGGAAAAGAGCCTCGAACAGGGTTTTATATACCTCGTGAATGGATTCCGAGATGTAAGTCGTGATATCGAAAGGGATGTTATAACTTACTCCTTCCGGAAAGTCTTTACTGATTTCTTCCATGGCTTTCACCACGTTCTTGGCCACTTCCATGGCATTCGCACCGGGGAGCATGTAGATGCCGAGTACGGCAGCATTCTCGCCGTTCAATCCACTTTCCGTGTTGTACGAGCTGGCCTCCAGCGATACTCTCGCCACGTCGCGCAAACGGATGATGGAACCGTCGGGATTTGCCCGGACGACAATTTCTTCAAATTCGTTTACGGAGGAAAGACGTCCCGGAGCCGTGATGGGGATGGTGATGTCCGTCCCGCTCATCGGTTGCTGGCCGAGTACCCCGGCTGCGGATTCCCGGTTCTGATCTTTCAGTACGTTCTGTAAGTCTTTGATCGTTAACCCGAAGTTGGCCATACGGTCGGGGAGAATCCAGATTTGCATGGCGTAGTAACGGCTACCGATGTTGGAAACACGTCCCACGCCGGGAACACGTTTCAGCACGTCAAGCACGTTGATAGTGGCGAAGTTACTGAGGTATATCTCGTCAAAACGAGGGTCGGATGAGGTCAGCGTGAGAGTCATCAACTGGCTGGAAGATTGTTTCTCCACCTTGATCCCGTTCTGCACGACTTCTGCCGGGAGACGGGATTCTGCCAGTTTCACGCGGTTCTGAATATCGACGGCGGCCAGTTCGGCATCCGTGGATATGTCGAAAGTCACGGTAATCGATAGACCACCCGAGTTGGAGCTACTCGATTCCATGTATAACATTCCCGGCGTTCCGTTCAATTCCTGTTCGATGGGAGTGGCTACCGCCTGTGAAACGGTAACGGCACTGGCTCCCGGGTAGGATGCGGATATTTTCACTACGGGAGGGGTGATTTGCGGGTACTGGTCCACGGGAAGTAGGAACAATCCGATGAATCCTACCAGCACGATGACGATAGATAGCACAGCCGAGAATATCGGTCTGTCAATAAAGAAACCGGGTTTCATAATGCAACCTCCTCCTCTTTAATCATTTCGGGGCTCACTGGTTTCACGAGCGCACCCGGGGTTAGTTTGTGGTAGCCTTCAACGACAACCAGCTCGTCGGGTCCAAGCCCGCGTTCTACCACGGTATGATTATTCACTTCGGGGCCGGTTTCGATGAAACGTTTCTCGGCTGTGCTGTCGCGGCGGACAACGTATATGTAGGCGCCGCCTTTTTCAATGGCGACCGCCTTGCTGGGAACGACGATGGCGTTTTCACGCACGTCGAGTAACAACTTTACTTTAGTGAATTGTCCCGGCAATAGTTTCCTGTCGGGATTGGGGAGTTCGGCACGCACGCCGAATGTACCCGTTTGGGGATTTACCTGCGGGTCGGCGAAGTCCACGATTCCGGTTAGGGGATAAACCGAGTTATCCGCCAGCGTGATGGTCACGCTGGGTTGCCATGACCGGTTGGCGTCTTTTTCCCCGAGGGTTACATTCCGTTGCTGGCTACGCAGGTAGTCGAGGGCGGTAAGACTGAAATCCACGAGTACTTCGTCACTCTCCACGATGGTGGCCAGTTGAGATTTCCCGCCGGGACCGACTAGCGTACCGATGTCAGCGTACCGTTCACTAATATATCCATCAATCGGGGAACGCACGGTTGTGTAGCTTAATTCGAGTTCCGCTTGTGCGAGGTCAGCCTTGCTCATGGCGACGTTTGCTTTGGCACTCTCGTAGGCTGCCACAGCGTTATCAAGGTCAAGCTGGCTGGCAGCCTTTTGCTCGTAAAGAGGGCGCAGGCGTTCCACGTCACGCTCGGCTTTTGCCTCTTGGGCTTGATCTTTTGCCAGTTGAGCCTTTGCCTTGTCAACACGTGCTTGGTAAAGATCACTGTTTATTTTGAAAAGGGGCTGGTTCCGTTTCACGCGCTTCCCTTCCTCGAAAAGCATCTGTTCCAAGTAACCTTCCACGCGGGCTCTCACCTCGACGAATCCTTTCGCCCGGATCTGCCCGACGTATTCCCCGTATATTTCCACGTTATTTACTCCTACTTTTTCTACAGCCACTATTTGTCGCTCCGGTTCGGTCTTGTCTTTACAACCGGACAAGAGAATGAATGACACAAGTGTAATCACTATTCCTAATTCTTTCATATTAATTGATTTTGTATACATTTTCGTCGTAATTCTTCTTATGCTATGAAAATAAGATGCTACATTTTTACGTGATATTGTAAAAATAAGTTATCTCTTTGTAATACAGTGTTGTTTGTGAATTCTGTTAATTTCTCCGTTTTAAAAACAACGTGTTTCCGTGTAGAATAATACCACAAGTTGTGGAAGGGGCAAGATAATTTCATGCTCGCTACGGTTTTCATTACTAGAATAAGGTTATAATGCTTTTATAATTAGGTGTCCCACGTAAACAGCTGTTAATCCCAGTACAATGCTGAGGACCGTGTAGGACATAAAATATAGGTAGTTTTGTTCTCTTAGTAACACGAAGTTCTCGTTCATAAAGGTGGAGAACGTGGTAAATCCCCCGCACAATCCCCCGGTTAGGAATAAACGTAGGTCCGTGTTGAGCAGGTTACCTCGCTCGAATAATGCGTAAAAAATACCGATCAGGAAACAACCCACGATATTCACGACCATAGTGCCGAAAGGGAATGCAGCAAGGAAATGATTTTGTACGAAACGGGTAAGGAGAAAACGAAATATCCCCCCGCAAAAGCTTCCCAAACCGATGATTAATAGTGTTTTAAACATATGCTATGTCTGCTTGATGGTTTTAGTTACCATTATCACAAATTGGGCGCAAATATATTACTTTTTTCTTATTTATCAGCTATTTGGCGTGTGAAATAAGGTGTTTGATTTTTTTTCTTGGAGTAGCCTTTGAGATCAGACCTATTTTGTTGACTTCTGGGCTATCTCTGCCTTTGGATATCAACGGATCACCAACGCAACACGTACGTATCATAGACACTAAAGTATGTATATGCTGTGTTCATGATGTGTACGTAATATGTACATGATCGGGGGAAAGGATAGTGTATTGTCCTGAAAAAAGTTTACAGTAAACTTAGTAAACCAATGTCAGAATTA
>ERZ772882.102-NODE-102-length-112779-cov-10.029071_pt1 | contig 112779 bp, 90 predicted proteins | sample MGYA00580576_ERZ772882 | MGnify/ENA primary metagenome ERZ772882 (study PRJEB29015, sample SAMEA2737658) | human gut metagenome | biome: human gut; feature: human-associated habitat; material: faeces | place: China | collected 2012 ... | reverse complement strand
TGGGGGGAAGGGAACCCCCTTGCGCGCGAGCCAAGGGGGTTCCCTTCCCCCCGGAAAATCCCTGTCCGCTCTTATTCCAGCCCGTACTTGCGCAATTTGTTGTGCAGGGTGGCGCGGGTGATGCCCAGGCGGCGGGCAGCCTCGCTCTTGTTGTCCTCGGTCTGGCGCAGGGTGTCCTCGATGGCGCGGCGCTCCAGAGCTTCCAGAGACAGACCGGCCAGGGAGGCCTCGGCGGTCTCCGGTACCGGGGCGGCCTGCTCGGCGGCGCCGGTGACGCTGGCGGGCAGTTCCGGGCCGGTGATGAGGTCGCCGGTGCAGAGGATCACGGCGCGCTCCACGGCGTTCTGGAGCTCGCGCACGTTGCCGGGCCAGGAATAGCGGCGCAGCATGTCCAGGGCCTGCGGGGCGAAGCCCTTGACGTTCTTGCGGTTGCGGGCCGCGAATTTTTCCAGGAAATGGGCCGCCAGCAGGGGGATGTCCTCGCTGCGTTCACGCAGGGCGGGCACCTCGATGCTGATGACATTGAGGCGGAAGAACAGGTCCTCGCGGAAGCGCTTCTGCTCCACCTCTTCGCGCAGGTTGCGGTTGGTGGCGGCGATGACGCGCACGTCCACGGTGATGGGCGAGTCCGAGCCCACGCGCTGCACCTCGCCCTGCTGCAGGGCGCGCAGCAGCTTGGCCTGCAGCGAAAGGGGCATCTCGCCGATCTCGTCCAGGAAGAGGGTGCCGCCGTCGGCCTGCAGGAAGCGGCCCTCGCGGCGGCGGTCGGCGCCGGTGAAGGCCCCGCGCTCATGGCCGAACAGTTCGGATTCCAGCAGGTTCTCGGCCAGGGCGGCGCAGTTGACCGTGACCAGTGGCTTGTTGGCACGGGCGCTGGCACCGTGGACGGCGCGGGCCACCAGTTCCTTGCCGGTGCCGGATTCCCCGGTGATGAGCACCGTGGCCTCGGTGGGCGCCACGGTGGCGATGATCTCGCGCATGGCGCTGACGGCAGGGCTGCGGCCCAGGATCTCGGGCCCGGCGGCGGCCTCGCTGAGCTGGCGGCGCAGCTCGCGGTTCTCCACGCTCATGCGGGAGTGGTCCACGGCCCGTTGCAGGGTCTCGCGCAGGGCGTCGAAGTCCAGCGGCTTGGTCAGATAATCGTAGGCGCCCAGGCGCAGGGCATCCACGGCGGTCTCCACGGAGGAGTAGGCCGTCATCAGCACCACGGGCAGGGCCGGATTGTAGTCCAGGATGCCCCGCAGGGCGTGGATGCCGTCCATGCGTCCCATGCGCACGTCGGTCAGCACCACGTCGTAGGGCTTGGCGCGCACGGCCTCCACGGCCAGATCGCCGTCGGCCGCCTCGTCCACGCTGTAGCCCCAGGCCTGGAGCATCATGCGCAACATGCCGCGGTGGGCATCGTCGTCGTCAACCACGAGAATGCTGGTATTCACCTAATCCTCCCCCTTCTGCCTGTCGGCAGGCTCCCCCGCCTGCCTGTCCGGGCCGTCCGCCGGATGGCCCGCTGCCTTGCCGGCCTGCGGCAGGCGTATGAAAAACGTGGTCCGGCCGGGCGTGTCCGCCGTGGCCTGACGGGATTGCACATAGACTTCGCCTTCGAGCGCCTCCACGATCTTGTGGACGGTGGCCAGTCCCAGGCCCGTGCCGTGCCCCTTGGTGGTGAAATAGGGGTCGAAGATGTGGTTGAGGTTCTCGGGCGCGATGCCCTGCCCGGTATCCGTGACCGAGAGGACAAGATGCTGCTTCTCCACCGTACAGCCCAGGGTCAGGGTGCCGCCGTCGGGCATGGCGTCCAGGGCGTTGAGGCAGATGTTGAGCAGGGCCTGCCCCAGCCTGTCGGGATCCATGCGGGCCGGGGGCAGGGCGGCCGGAAGGCTGTTCACCAGCCGGACGCCGCGTTTTTCGGCATCCTGGGCGATGAGGCGCAGCACATGGGCCACGCTGTCTTCCAGCGGGGCGGCCACGGGCCGCACGTCACTGGGACGCGAGAGCCCGATGAGCTCGCTGATGACGCGGTTGAGGCGTTCCACCTCGCGCACCATAACGCCCGCGGCCTTGCGGTCTTCGCTGCCTTCGGGGAAGCGCATGCCGAAATAGGTGGCGTAGCCCTTGATGGAACTGAGCGGGTTGCGGATCTCGTGGGCCACCCCGGCGGCCAGCGTGCCCACGGCAGCCAGCTTTTCCTTGCGGCGGATCTCTTCTTCCAGGCGGCGGATCTCGCCTTCGGCCCGGCGCTGGCGGCGGCGGGATTCGCGGGCGCGCTGCGCGTAGTACAGGGCCAGCAGACAGGCCAGGCCCACCAGCATGGCCACCCCGGCCAGCATGAAGACGTGGTCCCTGTCCTGGCCGCGGGTGATCTCGAACGGTGAGAGGTCGAGGCCCAGGAAGATGATGGGCTGCGGCAGGCCCGGCGGCAGCTCCTGCCCCGGCGGGGGCTGCATGAAATAGCGGTAGACCACGAACACGCGCTGGCCTTCCATATTGAGGATGGCGGAACGTGTCTGGCTGCCGGGGGCCAGGAGCTTCATGGTCTTTTCGTCGGCCTCTTCGCCGTTGATGCGCAGGATCTCGCCCAGGCGGTTGCCGTTGCTGTGGGCCAGGATGGTGCCGTCGGGCATGGTGACGGCGATGAACTGCACGTCCGAGGTGCTGGCCATCTCCTTGAGCAGGATCTGCAGGCGCACGCGCGCCTCGCCGCGCATGCTGGTGCGCAGCATGCTCTCGAAGGCCATGATCAGGGAGCTGCCTTTTTCGGCCAGCAGGCGTGACATGGCCCGTTCGTTGCGCTCGATGGAGGCCAGGGCCAGCAGGGTGACCAGCAGGATGAGGACGAAGGCCGTCCCGCCCAGCAGCAGGCCCAGCGGGGTGTTCTGCTGCTGCGCCAACTGTGAACGGGCCTGGGAGCAGTCGTTCTCGCGCACGGCCTGGTCATTGGCCACCATGCCGCCGGTGTTCCGGCCGGACGCGGCAGACCCCGGTGTCTGGCAGGGCCGGTTGGCGGCGCGGGCCAGCCGGTGGCGGCGGGGGTCCAGCAGGGCGGCAGCAGCGGAAAGGCAGCGTCGGATAAAGTTCATGCCTGCACTATAAGCATGGTTGGGGCACCTGTCACCTTGCCGTCGGATATTTGGCTTGCATGTTTTTTGCAAGAACGAGGAAAGACAAAAAAAATGCCACGGCCTGCCGGCGGCCTTTCCTTGCGCCGCGGACACAGGCTTGATATGCCAGAAGCATGGCCCAACAGAACAAGGTTTGCCTATGTGGAAGAATATAGTTGTCAGTGGTCTGGTCATGACATCGCTCCTGCTGCTGCCGCTCATGGCGGCTGCCGGGGGGCATCACGGCGGCGGTCACGGGCCGCGCGGCTACCGCAATATCGACCAGTGGCTCCAGAGCCTGCCCGAAGAACAGCAGGTCAAGGCCCGCGCCATCCTTGAAGAAGCCCGTCCTGCCATCGAAGACACCCGCTGGCGCATTCGCCAGAAGCGGGAAGAACTGGCCCATTTCGACTACGCGGAGGACTCGTCCGCCGAGACGCTCTCCCGTCTTGGCTGGGAGCTGCAGGACCTGCGCGACCGTCTGCGCCTGCAGCTGGCGCAGCTGGAAGGCCGCCTGCTGGACGAGGTGGGCGTGAGTTTCCGCCGCGCCGGCAAGAGCCGGGGCTGCAACAGCATGATCCGGCAGGACGTGATCCATACGTATTCCCTGCAGGAGACCCTCGAACCCTGCCCGTAACTTCTGCAGCCCGCATGAAACATCCAGGCCCCGCTCAGGCGGGGCTTTTTTTGTATCCGGCTCCGGCTTTGGGGGCCGGGCGTCAGGGGTGTATGAAAATTTGTCTGCTGTATAATTTTTGACCAGGTCCGCCGGCCCGCTGCATAAAAACTGGACATCCGGGGGGAACACAGGGCAGCCGGAGGAAGGCTGTTTGCCGGGATGAAAATGTAATATATTGATTTTATATTGAAAAATAATGTTTGGCACGCGGTTTGCTATATACAAAGCACAAAGGGCAAGACCCAAAGCCCAAAGATAACCCACTCTGAGAAGAGATAAAGGAGCATATATATGAATACTTCCCGCGTTATGATCCCTGCCCTGCTGGCTGCAGCCCTCATCGGCGGAACCATGACCTCTGACGCTTTCGCCGGCCCCCATCATCGCGGCCAGGGCAACGGTTATGGTCCCTGCTACGGTTACGGCGACGGCGGCTGCTGGGAAGGCGGCTGGGGACATCACGGCCACGCCCGTGGCTGGGGTTACCGGGCCATGTCGGACGCGCAGCGTGCCAAGTTCGACAAGATCATGGAAGAATTCGCTCCCCGCATGGAGCAGCTGCGCGACAGCATCTACGTCAAGCGCCAGGAACTGCGGGCTTTGGAAAACGCCACCAACCCCGATGTGAAGGCCGTGCGTGAGGCCGCTACCGAAATGGCCCGTCTGCGCAACGAGATGGCCGACCTGCATGACGCCCTGGGCGACAAGCTGGCTGCCGAAGTGGGCGTGCCGGAAGGCTTCAAGGATGCCCCCCGCGGTCCTCGTGGTCCCCGTGGCGATCGCGGCCCCGCCATGGATTGCCCCCGTGGCGACGGCCCCCGCGGTGACGCCGGTTACTACGACGGTCCCCATCGCGGCCACTACTAAGAGCTGATCCCTGCCAACGGCAGAAAGAAATATCTGGCCGGAAGCTCCTCCTCCTTCCGGCCAGGCTCCCGAAAACAGCAACCTCCTTTGACAGGCACCTTTAACCGGAGCTCCCGCTCTACAAAATGCAGTCCTCTGGAACTTCTACCCCGGCCGGGGATTCCCCTGGCCCCGGCCGGGCCTTCCTGAGAACGACGGATTTTACTCCTGAGATCGTCCCTCCCCGCCTTAGGCGGACAACATATCCGGCAGGGCAATCCCCCTTGGTCCTGCCGGGGCTCACGAGAGCATCCTCCTCCTTCACCATAACCTCTAACCATCAGAACATCCTCCCTCTTTGGCCGGCTGCTCCTCCCCCTGGGCAGCCGGTCGTCTTTTTTTGTCCGCTGTCCGGCGTCCGTCCGGCCTGCCTTTCTTTTCTCCGGCGGCATGGTCTGTCCAGGGGGAAGGAGGGGCGGAGCAGGCCCGTACCGTGGTCCATGCGGCCCGCTCTGCCGGGCACGAGACAGGGGAGAGTTTTTTCCCCTTCCGAGTCCCGGTCTTCGAGGGCGCGGCAGCTCTCCGGCCTGTCCGGTCACGGAGCCCCGGCCATCAGGGAAGAACGGCCTTCGTGTGCGGCGCTCTGCGATGCGCCCGCTGTCCGGCAGGCTTTGGCAGGCCCGCTGTCGCCGCCTCGCTCCGTCCGTACGCTCCCCGCTCTTGGCCAGGATGCTCGTGCAGCCCGGCCATCACAGATGGCACGGCGCACGTCTGCTCGCGGAAATTCGCCGTTCCTCTCTTCCTCATCCTTCTTTCTTATCATGGAGGCGCCGTGCGCTGTCCGCCTGCTGTGCGGCAGGGGAGCGGCAAGGCTCACACGGGCCGCATCGCCCGCGGCAATCCGGCGGCACAAAAAAAGACGCCCACCGGCATGGAGACCGGCGGACGTCTGGAGTCGTTTTACGGATGCGGCGCGCGGGATCAGAACAGCTTGTAGAGCAGGGAAGAGATGGCCACGCAACCGGCGGCCAGCACGAAGGCATTGCTCCACTGGCCACGGTAGCGGCTCATGGCCGGGATCTTGTGCACGGCGTACATGGGCATGATGAACAGGATCATGGCGATGACCGGGCCGCTGAGGGATTCGATGATGTCCAGGATGCCGGGATTGAGCCAGCCGGCTAGCCAGAGGGTCACGAAGAAGAACAGGGCGATGCCGGTGCGCACGCTGCGCGAGGTGGCCGTGGCTTCGGGGTTGGAGGACATCTGGATCAGGATGCCGTGCAGGCCTTCGCGGGCGCCCAGATAGTGGCCGAAGAAGGAGCTGCCGATGGCCAGGAAGGCGATGAGCGGGCCGAACCAGGAGATGAAGGGATTGTCGAACTGGTTGGCCAGATAGGAGAGCACGGGGATGTTCTGGGCCTTGGCCTCCACCAGCTGGGCGGGGCTGAGGCTGAGCACGCAGCTGAAGACGAAGGCCATGACGAAGAGCACCAGGATACAGGCCGTGCCGCGCAGGGTCTGGGAGGCCTTCTGTTCGGCCATGTCGCCGTAATGGCGGCGCTGGGCCAGGGCAAAGGACGAGATGGCGGGCGAATGGTTGAAGGCGAAGACCAGCACCGGCAGGGTGAGCCAGAGGGTGCCCAGGAAGCTGCCGGCATCAGGCATCTGGCCCAGCGAGGAGGTGTTCCAGTGCGGGATGAGATAGAGCGACAGGCAGAAGAGGATGCCGCACAGGGGGTAGACCAGCCACTCGTTGAATTTGAGCATGAAGTTCTCGCCCACCAGGATGACGGCCATCAGGGCCGCCACCAGCACGCCGGAAAGCAGCAGGCGCGGCGGCGCGGCCATCTGCAGCTGGTTGACGATGAAGGATTCCACCGTGTTGGTGATGCCCACGGCATAGATGAGCAGGATGGGATAGATGGCGAAGAAATAGAGCAGGGTGATGAGCTTGCCTGCGGAAAGGCCGAAGTGTTCCTCCACCACGGCGGTGATGTCGCTGTCGGCGCGGGAGGAGGACAGCACGAAGCGGGCCAGGCCCCGGTGGGCGAAATAGGTCATGGGGCCCACCAGCAGGGTGATGACGACCAGGGGCCAGATGCCGGACATGCCCGCATTGATGGGCAGGAAGAGGATGCCCGCGCCCACCGCGGTGCCGAAGAGGTTGAGCATCCAGACGACGTCGAATTTCGTCCAGCGGCCGGAGGCGGCATGGCCGGTTTCAGGGGTCTGTGCCATGAAGGTTCCTTGAAGGTGAAAGGGTTGGAAAGGCAGGGGAACAGGTCCCGGGCCCGTGGCAGGGCCCTGTGCGGGGCGTCCGGCAGCGGCGGATGCCGTCCCTGTTCCTGTCCGGGGACGGAAGGGGCCGCCTTCGCCGGATGGACGAAGACGGCCCCGCGGGAGCGCACGGCTCCCGATCAGCATTCCACCAGGCTGACGGCCAGGCCGCCTTCGCTGGTTTCCTTGAATTTGGCGTTCATCTCGCGGCCGGTCTCGTTCATGGCCATGATGACGGCGTCCAGGCTGACCATGTGCTGCGAGGACTTCTCGCAGGTGGCCAGCAGGCAGGCATTGTAGGCCTTGATGGCGCCCACGGCGTTGCGCTCGATGCAGGGGATCTGCACATAGCCGCCCACGGGGTCGCAGGTCAGGCCCAGATGGTGTTCCAGGGCCACTTCGGCGGCGTTCTCCACCACGTCCACGGCATAACCGCGCGCATGGGCCAGCATGGCGGCGGCCATGCTGGAGGCCACGCCCACTTCGCCCTGACAGCCCACTTCGGCACCGGCGATACCGGCGTTGTGCTTGGCCAGGAAGCCCACGGCCGCCGAGGCCAGCACGCCTTCGCGCAGAGCCCGGTCACCGATGTTCATGTTGTAGCGCATGGCGTAGAGCAGGGCGGGCATGACGCCCGCGGCCCCGCAGGTGGGCGCGGTGACGATGACGCCGCCCGAGGCGTTCTCTTCGGCCACGGCAAAGGCATAGGCGTTGACCTGGCCCAGGAAGCGGTCCACGGCCAGGGGCATCTCGCGGGCGCGTTCCAGCAGGGTATGGCCTTTGCGCCACACGCCCAGGGTGCCGGGCAGCTGGCCTTCGGCCGCAAGACCGCGGCGCACGCTGGCGTACATGGATTCCATGATCTGTTCCAGGTTCTGGAAGATGTCCGGGCGGGACATGCCGGTGATGGCGCTTTCGTTGTCCAGGATCAGCTCGTGCAGGGTCAGGCCGGTCTTGACCAGCTGTTCGCGCAGCTGGCGCATGGTGCCGTAGGGGTGCACGGGCTTGCCGCGTTCGGGCGGGGTCCAGCCCTTCCACTGGATGAAGCCGCCGCCCACGGAATAGTATTCCATGCTGAACAGGGCCTGGCCGTCGGCATCCTCAAGGCTGACGAGCAGGGTGTTGCTGTAGGGGGCGTCGTGGATGATGGGGCCGTGTTCGATGTCGGCAAGGCCCACCTGCAAAAGGACGTCGTGGATGCGCAGCTCGTGCCGGACGTCGGCTTCGCGGCCCAGCCTGTCCAGCAGGCCCGCGGGACAGGTCTCGGGGCTGGTGCGCAGCAGACCGGCCAGCACGGCGGTATTGGTGCCGTGGCCCATGCCCGTGGCGCTCAGCGAGCCCAGCAGCACCACATGGATGCGGGCGGCGCGGCGTACCAGATCGGGGTCGAGGGCATCACAGCGCTGGACGAAGTCATGACCGGCGCGCATGGGGCCGATGGTATGGGAGCTGGAAGGGCCGGGGCCGATCTTGAAAAAATCGAAGAGCGAGGTCTCGATGGCCGGACGGACATGCAGGGCCGTCAGGGGCTTGTGCGTGGGAGTCATGGTGTCTCCTTGTGTGGGATGACTGTGCTGGCCGCAGGCGCAGGCCTGACGCGGGGCGGGCGCGGAGCGCGCCGGGGAGGGAGAGGAAGGAAACAGGAGCTGCGCCCCATTGCAGCACATCCCCTTTTGCCTTGAGTACGGGGATGTGTCAATATTTTTTAATTTAAAAAATATTTTAAATAGTAAGACTAGTCATTATTTTTCTTGATTTGTCGCATATAATTGTACACCGTGTAGATGGAGACCTGCATCTCCTTGGCCACATGCTGGACCACGCCCTTGATGAGGAAGGCGCCTTCCTCGTCGAGAATGCGGATGAAGTCCTTTTTTTCCTCGCGCTTCATGAGGGAGGGGTGTTTGCCTGCGCGCCGGATGGCCGCCTCGAGGATGGCAAGGCTGGTATCGCCGGTGCAGGCGGCAAAGGTCTCGCTCACGTCGCGTTCCAGCGGATCCACGTGCAGCAGGGGGTGCAGCACGGCCTGGAAGTGCAGCAGGTCGGAAAGGTCGATGTTCATGCAGAAGGCGCCGATGACCCGGCCGTCGGCCCTGCGCAGGAACGAGGTGGAGGACTTGAGGGATTTGCCGCCCGGCGTGGACGAGGGATAGCCCACGATGTCCGCCACATCGTCGCCCTGCTGGCGCCAGGCCTTGACCACGATGTTGGTGATGGGCGCGCCCAGCTTGCGGCCGGTAAGGCTGCCTTCCAGATGGATGAGGGAGTGCTCGAGATCGCGGAAATCATGGATGGCGACCTCGCACAGCGGCCCCAGGGTCCGCTGCAGCATGCGGGCCTGCCGGATGGCATTGGCAAAGATGGCGCGTTCTTCTTCACTGAGCGGCGGCAGGGACCCGGAAGGGGCGGCGGACATGGTCACCTCATGGTCGGATGCGGGCTGTGCCGCAGGTTGGAGGAAAGATCGGATCAGGCATCAAGATGCAGGCTGGCGGCCTGTCCCGCTGTCCAGACAAGGTTGCGGCGCGTGATGCCCAGGGCCGCCCAGGCCGTGCCCAGCTCGTCGCCCGGCCCGCGGAAGAAGCCCTGGCAGGAGCGCGGCAGGTACAGCGCCTGTGCCCGGGGCAGTCCGGCGGGGGCTTTCCCGCCCGCCAGCAGGGCGTCCAGCAGGGCCGCGGCCCGTACCTCGCTGCGGGCGGCATCATCCCCCCGCGCCCGCAGCAGGCAGGCGCAGACATGCAGCCACAGGGCCCGTCCCAGCACGCGTCCGCCCAGGTTCCTGTCGGCGGGACCGGCCAGCAGGGCCGCTTCCATACCGGGTTCGGGGGCAAGGCCCATACGGATGACGGGCACCCCGGCGCGACGGGCGTACAGCCAGCCGCGCGCCAGCAGGGACAGGGTCCGCGGCAGGGGCCAGGGCGTGTACAGGCCCTGCTGCCAGCGGCGGGCCAGTTCCGTGCCCGCCAGCACCAGACAGGGATAAAAGCGCAGCATGTCGGCCCCCAGATCCAGGGCCCGGCGCACATCGGCCAAAAAGTCTTCCGGCTGGTGGCCCGGCATGCCGGGCAGCAGCTGCACGCCCAGGGCAAGGCCTGCGTCCCGCACCAGACGGCAGGCTTCGGTGGCCTGCCTGCCGCTGTAATGGCGTTCACTGGCCTGCAGGGCCGTATCGGAAAAGCTCTGGATGCCCAGCTCCACCGTGCGGCAGCCGTGGCGGCGCAGGCGCGCCAGCAGGGCCGCATCCAGACGGTCGGGGCGGGTGGAGCAGCGGAAGCGGGTGATGCAGCCGTCACGCCGGAGGCTGTCGGCCATGTCCAGACAGGCGTCCAGGTCGCGGGGCGCCAGGGCCGTGAAGGTGCCGCCGTAAAAGGCCAGCTCTACCGGCGGCCTGCCCTGTGCCCGCCGGGCGTGCAGATCGGCGGCCGCACGGGCCAGTATCTCGTCCAGAGGACTGGCCTGCTGGCCTGTCTGGTCATGCTGGGAACAAAAAACACAGCGGCGGGGACAGCCGAAAAACGGGATGAAAACGCTGAAGACCGGGATTGCCCTTGCAGGAGTCTCCCATAAAAAAGTAAGCGAAACACGAGACATGGCAGAAAGCGAGGAGTAGCAAGGCTTGGCAGGCTTCGCGCGGAGACAAAAATCTTGCCGGAAATGCAAGTTGAGTATATCCTACAAAAAAGTTGTGCATATGTGAAGCGTGCCTGTGGCATAAGGATTGGACATGAAGAAAACATTGACCAAAGCTGACATCGTCGAGCGGATCTACGAGAGTACAGACAAAAATCGGGTTGACGTGAAGAATGTGGTCGAAAAACTGCTGGAGATCATGAAGAATGCCATCAAAAAGGACAATGCTCTTCTGATCAGTGGGTTCGGCAAGTTTGAGGCTTACGACAAAGCGTCGCGCAAAGGCCGCAATCCGCAAACGGATGAGGCCATCACGCTGCCTCCGCGCAAGGTCGTCGTCTTCCGCCTGTCCCGCAAGTTCAGAGCCGAGCTCAATTCCTGAGATCACGCGGCATTCGGGACGATCCCACGTATCAGTCTCCTCGTTTTCTCCCGGGGTGGCCGTCTTGAGATGTGCCGCGCCGGGAGATTCTTTTTATGCTTTTCGCTTCCTTCCCCTTCCTGTTCCTTTTTCTTCCCATCCTCGTCTGGCTCTGGAAACTGACTGCCGGAGAAGACAAGGCCCGACTGTCCGTGCTCCTGCTGGGGGCCTCGCTGCTCTTTGGGGCCTGCCAGGGGCTGGAGGCCCTGCTGCTCCTGCTGGGCCTGACCGTGGTCAACTATCTGTTCGGCCTGCTGCTGGCCGATGAGGGGCACCGCCGCCGTCGGCTGGGCCGTCGGGGCCTGCTGCTTCTGGCCGTGCTGCTCAACGTGCTGGTCTGGTGCCGTTTCCGCCATCTGCCGGCCCTGTCGGCCTGGCTGGCGCAATGGCAGGACATCCTGCCCGTTTTGGCGCCCGCGGCCATGCCCGCGGGCTTCTCCTTTGCCGTGCTCATCCAGCTGGCCTGGCTGCTGGGCGTCTACCAGCGCCGCATCCGGCCCGAAGGTATCGTGCGGCAGGCCCTGTTCACCACCTGCTTCCCCTATGCCCTGTCCGGCCCGCTGGTCCGTTATGAGGAGATGGGCCCGCAGCTGGACGCCCTGGAGGTGCCGCAGGCCGAAGATCTGGCGCGGGGCCTGGGGCTGATGGTGCTGGGCCTGGCCAAGAAGGTGCTGCTGGCCGACAGTCTGGCTCCGGCGGCGGATGCCGTGTTCCACGCCGCCGCCCAGGGCCTGCCCCTGAGCACGGCCGAGGCCTGGCTGGGGGCCCTGAGCTACACCTTCCAGATCTATTTCGATTTTTCCGGCTATACGGACATGGCCGTGGGAGCCGCCCTCATGCTGGGCCTGCGCCTGCCGGAGAATTTTGCCGCGCCCTACAAGGCCACGGGCATCGTGGACTTCTGGCGCCGCTGGCACATGACCCTGGGCCGCTGGCTGCATGACTGCCTGTACCAGCCCCTGGGCGGCAGCCGTCACGGCCGGGTGCGGCAGTACGCCAATTTGCTGCTGACCATGCTGGTCTGCGGTGTCTGGCACGGGGCCGGGCTGACCTTCCTCCTCTGGGGGGCCCTGCACGGCCTGCTCCTGCTGGTCAACCACGCCTTCCGGCATCTGCTGCGCGGCAGCCTGGCCGAGCGCGTGCTGGCCCTGCCGCCCCTGCGGGCCCTGTGCGTGCTGGTGACCTTTTTGTGCCTGACCGTGGCCTGGGTGCTGTTCCGCGCCGGGGATACGGGCACGGCCCTGCATGTCTGGCAGAGCATGTTCCTCTGGAGCGACGGCCATCCCCTGCCCCTGCAACAGGGGCTGGAGGCCCTGCTGCCCGGCGGCCTCTTGGAGCCCCGGCTGTTGCTGCCGCTGCTGGCCGTCTGCGCCGTCATCGTCTGGGCCCTGCCCTGCAGCCAGCATGTGATGCTGGGCCGCGCCGACGGCAGCCGTCCCTGGCTGCACTGGCAGCCGAACCTGCTCTGGGCCGTGGCTCTGGCCCTGCCTGCGCTGGCCTCCCTGCTGCTGATGCAGGGCCATGCCTTCCTTTCTTTCCGCTTTTGACGGAGGCCCTCATGTCCGAGATAGCGCATCCGGCCCCTGACGGCTGGCTGAAACGTTTTTTCCTTTCTCTGGTGATCCTGGCCCTGCTGGCGGGGCTGCTGCTGGTCCCCTGGGCCGTCTGCTGGCTGACGGCCAGCGGCGAACTGGATCAGGAAGAAGTCGTGGCACGGCAGGCACAGGGGGAATTCGTCCTGTTCGGGCCGGGGCTGGCGCAGGACATCATGGCCTACAAGCTGGCCCTGTATGCGGCCGTGAAGCCGGAAGTGGTGGTGCTGGGCTCGTCGCGGGCGGGGAACGTGCGCGCGGCCTTTTTCGAGCGCCCCTTCGTGAACATGGCCGGGGCCGCTACGGATCTGGAGAGCCTGCGCCTTCTGGTGGACAGGATGCTGGCCGTCCACAGGCCCAGGGTCGTGCTGCTGGGCCTGGACTTCTGGTGGCTGACGGCAGGCGCTCCGGCCGGGCGCCCTGAGCGGATCGTGCAGCCTTCTTTGCTGGATGCGTCCACCCTGCGGGCCCCCTGGCGCTGGCTGGTACAGGGACGCATCGCCCCGGCGGACATGTTGGCTCCCCTGCAGCATCGTCTGCGTGCCGACCGCTACGGGCTGGAGGCCCAGCTCCGCGATACGGGCTACGGACCGGACGGCTCGCTCTATGAAGGCGCGGTGCTGGATGGCCGCCGGCCTGCGCCGGACCATGCCTTTGCCCGCACGCTGCGCGAGCTGGAAAGCGGCAGCGGCGTCTGGGCCGGGAGCCTTGCGCCGGACAGGGAACGTCTGGAAGCCTTTGCCGAGATCTGCTGCCGTCTGCGCTCGCGCGGCATCCGCACCATCGTCTTCCTGCCGCCCCTGGCCACGCCCGTACTGGGCGCCCTTGCCGACAGGAACGGCGGTGATGCCGGCTGGTTGTCCGCCCTGCGGCAGGGCCTGCTGGACTGCGGCGTGGAGAGCATGGATTTTTCGGATCCCCGCGTCTACGGCTCCGGCGATTGCGAGATGATGGACGGCCTGCACGGCGGGGACGTCATCGGGGCCAGCCTGGTGCGCGACATGGGCGACCGGCAGCCCTGGCTGCGGGACATGCTGCACCGGGAATACCTGAGCCATGTGCTGCGCGAGCGGCGCGGTCTGGCGGCCGTGCCTGACGAGCGCCTGACCGCCCTGCCCGAAGCGGATTTTCTGGGCCTGCATTGCGCCAAGAAGCGTCGCGGCGAGGCCACGCCCCGGTTTTAGGCGCGAAGGCGCACAGACTGGAGAGCGATAGGGAAGGGACCAAGGGCCGCGTTGTACTGCCGCCCCGTCACTGGACGCAAGGTCTGAGAGAGGCGATGGCGCCGTTTGGCGTATATTGAGCTGCCCTTTTTCGCAGTTTTCTTGCAACAGAAAAAGCCGCGCTGTCATGGCGCGGCTTTTTTGCTGGGTCGTAGCCGGATACTGCCGGGAACTTCATCCGTTCCTGCATTGTCATGTCGCACACCCGTGTGCCGGTCTTTTTCCATGTCGCCGGGGGACGGGGAGTCGGGGGCAGACCGGGGGATACTATCCCCGCCATGGACCCTTATAAAGGTTTTGGGAAGGGAGCGGGGGAGCGCGAGGGGGAGAGGGAGAACCGTTTTACAAAACGGTTTCCCTCTCCCCCTCGCATATATCTGCTTACCTGCCTGTCGCCCGGCCCGATCAGTAACGCTCGGGCATGTAGTGGGGCGGCAGATCGTTGACCGGGGCCCCGTTACCGGTCTGTCCCAGCTGATCGCGCAGGTTGCGGGCCAGCTCCATGGTCTCGGCCAGACGGTGCTCCAGCGTGTCGATCTGCTGTTGCTGGGCCGTCAGGGCCTCGTTGAGTTCGCGCAGACGTTCTTCCTGAAAATAGGCCAGCTCTTCCAGCCGGATGATGCGTTCTTCCTGATCCATGAGCTCTCCTCGGCGTCCTGCGCCTGCGCCGGGCCGAATCCCCTGCTTGCGGCATATGTGCCTGCAGCGGCAGGGGCCGTGGGCGCGGCGTGCGTCCATCTTTACGTTTTCGGGCGATACCCTCGCGGGTACCGCCCGTTTTTTTATTCTTCGTCGTCGTTCAGCGCCGGGCCGTCAAAGCCCCTGTCCCGGCGGCGGGAGCCGAAGGCGGGCTTGCCGTCCCTGCGGAACGAGTTCTTGCGGAAGGGCTTGTCGGCATCCTGCCGGAAACCGGGCTTGCGGAAGCCGTCACGCTCGGGACGGCGGAAGTCGCGGCGGGGCGCACCCTCCCGCTCGTCATCGAAGCGGGGGAAGGGCGCACGGCGTTTTTGGCCGTCCTGCCCTTCGTTGCCGTCGCGGTCGTTGAAGCGCCGGGGACGGAAGCCGTCCTTGCGGAAAGGCTGGCCGTCATCGTCACGGCGCGGCCGGAAGGGACGCCGGGCTTCTTCGCCATCGCGATCCACGAAACGGTCGCCACGGGGACGGAAGGGACGTTCGTCCTGACCATCCCTGCGGAAGGACGGGCGGGCCTGCGGGGCCTCGTCGCCGTCACGGGCGGCATCGGGGAAGGGGCGCGGGCGGAAGGGCTTGTCCACATCCTGCCGGAAGCCGGGCTTGCGGAAACCGTCGCGGTCGGGATGGCGGAAATCGCGGCGGGGCGCACTCTCCCGCTCGTCATCGAAGCGGGGGAAGGGCGGCTTGCGGTCTTCCCGGAAGTCGCGGCGGCCCTCGTGCCGGGGGGCCAGACCGTCAGCGCTGCGGCGTTCGTCGCGCCAGCGCTCGGTGGTGTTTTCCCGGCGGGGCTCGCGGTGGTGGCCTTCGCCCGCATCCTCGGCATCGGCATGGCCGCCGCGTTCGGGCATGCGGCCGAAATCGGGCATCAGGATGCGGTGCTGGCGCAGGCGGTCGGCATCGCTGCGGGCCACATAGATCTCTTCCCCATCCTCGTTGCGGCCGCAGTAATACATGGCCGTGGCGATGCTGCCCGGCGTGGGGATGAAGCACTGGGTCTGCTGCGGGCTCCAGTGACGCTCCTGCAGCCAGCGGGCCAGCTCGTGCATGTCCTCGTCCGTACAGCCGGGGAAGGCGCTCATCATGTAGGGCACCACATACTGCTCGCGTCCGGCCAGACGGCTCTGCTCCACGAAGCTCTGGAGGAAGGCCTCGAAGACTTCCATGCCCGGCTTGCGCATCAGGTCCAGCACGCGGGCGGCGCAGTGTTCCGGGGCCACCTTGAGCTGGCCGCCGGTGAATTCGCCGGTATAGGCCGCCAGGGCCTCGGGATCGTTGAGGGCCAGGTCGGCACGCACGCCGCTGGCCACGCGCACCTGCCGCACGCCGGGCAGGGCCGCCACCTCGCGCAGCAGGCCCACATGCTGCATCTGCGGGGTGATGAAGGACTTGCAGACCGTGGGGTAACAGCAGCTGCTGCGGCGGCAGCGGGACGAAGGCCGCGCACCGGGCTCCGCCTTGGCGGACGTGGCGTCATCCAGGGCGCAATGGGCCTGCCACATGTTGGCCGTGGGGCCGCCCACGTCGGAGATGGCCACCTGACCGCGGCGGGACTGGGCCACCAGCTTGCGGGCCTCGGCCAGGATGGATTCCTGGCTGCGGGAGCTGATGCGGCGTCCCTGATGCAGGGCCAGCGAGCAGAAGGAACAGCCGCCGCCACAGCCGCGATGGCTGGTGATGCTGGTGCGCAGCATCTCGTCGGCCGGGATGGGCTCGCGGTAGCGGGGATGGGCCGCGCGGGCGTAGGGCAGGGCGTAGATCTTGTCCATCTCTTCCGTGGTCAGGGGGCGGGCCGGGGGCGCCAGCACCAGGGCGCGGTCGCCCACCATCTGCTGGGCCCAGGCGTTCTGGCGGTGCACCTGCTGTTCCAGCATCTGGGTCAGGCGCAGCAGTTCCGTGGCCTCGGCCTGCACGGCCTCGTGGGAGGGCAGCTGCATGCGCGGCAAATCGAGCCATTCTTCGGGCAGATCCACGGGGACGTTGTTCTCGTCCACCTTGGCCAGCCAGGCCGTGCCGTCGATACCGTGCAGGCTCTTGCCTTCGGCCAGACGGCGGGCGCATTCCAGCATAGCCAGTTCGCCCATGCCGTAGATGAGCAGGTCGGCCTTGGCATCCAGCAGGATGGAGCGGCGCAGGCTGTCGGTCCAGAAATCGTAATGGGTGGTGCGGCGCAGCGAAGCCTCGATGCCGCCCAGGATCACCGGCAGGCCGGGGAAGGCCTGGCGGGCCAGGTTGGCATAGACCAGACAGGCGCGGTTGGGACGCGTACCGGCCTTGCCGCCGGGGGTGTAGGCATCATCATGGCGCTTTTTGCGGAAGGCCGTGTAGTGGGCCAGCATGGAGTCCAGCGCGCCTGCGCTGACGCCCACGAAAAGCCGGGGACGGCCCATGACCAGCAGGTCGTCGGGCGACTGCCAGCGGGGCTGGGCCACGATGCCCACGCGGAAGCCGTGGGCCACCAGCCAGCGGCCCAGCAGCACGGGCCCGAAGGCCGGGTGGTCCACATAGGCGTCGCCGTTGACCAGCAGCACGTCCAGTTCCTTCCAGCCCAGGGCCTGCATCTCGGCGCGGCTCATGGGCAGGAAACGGGGCTGTCCGTCCACCCACGGGGCCTGGAACGCCTCGTTGCGGGACCGGGAGCCGGGGCGGGCATCGCGGCGGTCCGCGGGGCGTCCGGCGCGCGGGAAGGCCCCGGCAGGACGGCGCCCGTCACGGGGACGGTCTTCACGGCGGGGACGGGCGTCCCGGGAAGAAAATTCGTTACGTTCCTCGCGCTGGAAGCGGGGACGGTCGGCAGGCTGCGTGCCGGTGGCCGGACGCGGGCGGAAAGGACGGGGCGCGGCGTCGGTGGTGCTGATGTCGGTATCGGCGGGCGCGGGTCGGCGCCGGGGCTTGGGGAAGAAGGGCATGGTTTTCCTTTGGCGGCCTTGGGGCGCCACACGGATGGGGTGAAAGGTCGAAAGGGCGGCACCGCAGTGCCGTGGAAGGGGGAGCGCCCGGCAGGGACGCGGGGACGCTCCCCCGACGGTTACTTGGAAGGCGGCGTGACCAGCGGCATGGTCTTGGGCGCGGCCTCGCCGGCGGGAGGCATCTGGGCGTCGGGGTGACCGGCGCGGCCCATGGCGTGGCTCTTGCTGAAGCCCTGCCATTCCTCATGGCTGATGGCGCCGTCCTTGTTCTTGTCGATGGCGGCAAAGGCGCCGTCCTGCATCTGGGGGAAGAACTTCTTGAATTCTTCCTTGCTGACGCTGCCGTCCTTGTTGGCGTCCATCATGGGGAACTTGTCCACAGGGGCCTTGCCTTCGCCCATGCCGGGCATGGCCAGGGCGGGAGCGGCGCAGAGCATGGCGGCGCAGAGCAGGCCGCCCAGGATACGTTTGTTCATGGTAACTCCTTACGTCGGTTCAGGGTGAGGCTATTCCGGCCGTCTGGGCCGGGAGGCCTTCACCAGAGGGAAGGTGGCGGCCTTGCCGCGCCCCTCCCGAAATCTTCCGTGGGGAGACCTCCGGGGCAGCACCGGGAGACCGGCATCAGGGAAAGGCCGGAGCGCCGCCGGGGTCATGTCCTTCCGGGCCAAACGCGCTGGGGGAAGGATGGGACGGGGAAAGGGCCTTGTGCGCGAGCCCCAAAGCCCTCCTGCCCCCGGAAAAAATCGTCCGCTAGTCCTGCGGGTGCAGGGTGTAGTGCTCGCCCTCGTCGCGCAGGCGCCGGATGAAGACCTGCAGGTCGTCGGGCTGGCCGGGCTTGTGGTCTTCGGGATAGAGCAGGGCGGACATATAGAAGATGGAGCCGATGCGCAGCGCGTTGCGGGCGCTGGCCGAAAAACGGTGCAGACGGTGCCCGGCCTGGTCCTGGAGCTGCTCGGGCAGCTCTTCGAGATAGGCCTCGCCTTCTTCTTCCAGCGAGGCCAGCAGGCGGGCTTTTTCCTGCATGCGGGCCGTATAGGCGGGCATATCGCCCATGACGGCCAGGGCCGCCTGTTCGGCCTGCATGACGCGGGCGTGCATCTCTTCCAGCCAGGCCACAAGACGGGCCAGTTGCGGCGACATTTCCATGACGAGCCTCCTTGCGGGACAGCCGGGCAGCGACCGGCACAGGGCAAAAAGGCCCGGCGCAGGGGCCGGGCCTCCATGACGGGGTTAATCCCAGTGACGCTTGTCCTCGATGGGACGGATCTGCGGGGGCAGGCTGCCCGGCGCCAGGATCTTGAGTTCGGGACGCAGCTTGATCTTTTCGCGGAACTGGTGGAGCAGTTCTTCCTCGCGCTTGAAGCCGCTGGTCTCGATGAACAGGGTCATCTCGTCGATGCCGCCGGGGTTGGTGACTTCGATCTGCCAACGCTTCACTTCTTCGAAGCGGCTCATGACCTGTTCCACCTGATGCGGGTAGACGAACATGCCCATGATGCGGGCGGTGGTGTCCACGCGGCCCACGATGTTGCCCAGGCGCGGGCTGGTACGGCCGCAGGCGCAGGGGCTGCGGTCGATGTACGACAGGTCGCCCGTGGCCAGACGGATGAGCGGATAGGTCTTGTTGAAGGCCGTGACCACGATCTCGCCCACTTCGCCGTCCTTCAGCGGGATGCCGGTGTCGGGATGGCAGATCTCCACATAGCAGCGGTTGGCGATGTGCAGGCCGGTCTTGTGGAAGCATTCGTAGCCGATGCAGCCCACGTCGGCGGTGCCGTAGCCCTGGCGCATGATGAGGTCGTACTTCTTTTCCATCTGGGAGCGCATCTTTTCGGACAGGCGCTCACCGGTGACGAAGGCCACTTCGAGGAAGAGGTCCTTGCGCAGGTTCAGGCCCTTTTCCTCGGCCTTCTGGGCCAGGTGCATGAGGAAGCTGGGCGTGCCCACATAGCCGGAGACGCGCAGCTTCTGCATGATGTCCAGCTGGGTGGAGGCATCGGTGGGACCGGCGGGGATGACCGCACAGCCCAGGTTGCGCAGGGGCTCTTCGAACATCAGGCCAGCCGGGGTCAGCTGATAGTTGAAGGTGTTCTGCACGGCATCACCGGGACGGAAGCCCACGGAATAGAAGGCTTCGGTATAGCCCCAGTAGTCTTCGCCACGGTCTTCGGGGTCGAAGATGGGTCCGGGGGAGAGGAAGATGCGCTTCAGGTCCCCGATGTCCTTGGTCAGCAGGCCGCCCAGACGCGGGCCCATGGACTGCAGGAAGATGAGTTCCTTTTTCTTGAGGATGGGGATGTGCTTGATATCGGACAGGGTCTTGAACTTCTCCACGTTGAACTGCGCGCGGTCGAAGCGTTTTTTGACGTCTTCGGAGTAGCGGTAGGCGTAGGAGAGCAGGTCCTTGAGCTGGATCAGGCAATATTGACGGCGTTCGCTTTCGTCGAGCACTTCACGGCGGCTGTAGATGCCTTCGGTACGGTCTTTACGAGTCATACGGCCTCGCCTTGTAGAATTTTATTTGGGACAGTTGTTTACGCAACCTGAACCATATTTGCAAGCACTATTTTATTTTTACAATTATATCAAAAAGTTACTTATAGTTTTTAGGCGCGTCCGCCTTTGCCGCGCCAGCGGGGCGCGCCGCTTCTTCCAGGCCCACGGCCGTGAGCCCGTGGAGCACGAGGGCGTCGGGATCGCGGCGGCAGTACTGGTGCAGGGGGCTCTCGCCGCTGTCGAACAGGGCGAAGATACGGTCGAGCCGCTGCTGGTCCTGCAAAGGGACCTCCAGACCGGCCCGCCCCAGGGCATGGCCCGCCAGCCAGAGGGAAAGGGCCAGCTGCTGCTCGTTGCCCGTGATGGGCCGCGTGGCCGGGGCGTACCAGCCCGCACAGCTCACGGCGGGCAGCATCCTGCCCCTGTCGGCGTGCCGGCGGCGCCAGGCCAGGATGACGTCGGCCAGCTTCTCCTCGCGATGGGCGGGGCACCAGGCTTCCAGGTGATCCAGCAGGGCGTCGGTCCCCGCCGTGCCGAGGCGCACCTGCTGTGTGCGGGCGGCGGCCCAGCCGTCCAGCATCAGCACGGGCGTGAGGGCGTTCTCGCCGCTGTCCAGATAGGTGGCGCATGTCCAGGGCGCGGCCACGGGCGTATATCCGGCTTTGTCGGGGACGTTGCGGGACGTGCAGGCCGCAAGGCAGCACAGCAGCAGGGCGAGGCAGGGGAACAGGCGGGTCATGATCTCTCCTCGGTGGGGGAAGCGGCGGCCCGGCGCCGGCGACGCTGGTCCAGGATACGTTCCTTGAGACTGTCGTAAACAGGCGTCGAATGCAAGGCGTTGGCCGTGAAGGCCGCGGCGAAGGCGGCCAGCAGCACGGCCGGGGCCAGATGGAACCCGCCGCACATCTCCATGACCAGGGCGGCCCCGGTGAGGGGGGTGCGCACCGAGGCGGAGAACAGGCCCGCCATGCCCAGCACCAGCAGGGTGGCCGTCTGTTCCGGGGCCACCAGCCCGGCATCGCGCAGGGGCGCGGCCAGCAGGGCGCCGGCCATGCTGCCCGCCAGCAGGATGGGCATGAGGATGCCGCCGGAAACCCCCGAGGCGAAGCTCACGCAGGAAAAGGCGATCTTGCCCGCCAGCAGCAGTGCCAGGGCGAGGGCGGGCAGGCGCAGGTGCTCCAGCTGCAGGGTGGTCAGGCCCATGTTGCCCGTGATCTCCGGCCAGACGAGCAGCAGCACGCCGCAGCAGACAAAGGGGAAGACGATACGCACGGGCCCGGGCAGCCAGCGGGCCCTGTCCTGCCAGAGCAACAGGCGGATCATGCCCGCATTGTACACGGCCCCCAGCAGGCCGCAGGACATGCCGGCCAGCAGGGGCAGCCAGTACTGGCTCCAGTGCAGGCCGGGCAGCCGGGCGAAGGGGAAGACCAGGCCGAAGTCCAGCACCACGTCCACCATGAACCAGGCCGACAGGGCCGAAAGGCTGGTGAAGAGCAGCATGGGCAGGGTGAGCGGGGTCTTCATCTCTTCGAAGGCGAAGAACATGCCGGCCACAGGCGCGCCGAAGGCGGCGGTCATGCCCGCCACGCCGCCGCCCACCAGATAGCGGGGCCGGTTGGCGCGGCAGCGGTCGTGCCACATATAGCCCACGCCCGCGCCCACGGTGGCGCCCATCATGATGCAGGGGCCCTCGCGCCCCACGGAAAGACCGGCGCTGAGCGCGGCCAGGGTGGCCACGAACTTGCACCAGAGCACCCGCGCCCAGCGCATGGGCGGCAGCTTTCCGGCCGCGATGAGTTCCACCTGCGGGATGCCGCTGCCGCCGATGAGGGGCTCGTAGCGCAGGAGCAGCCCGGCCGTCAGGGCCATGAGCAGCAGCCCGGCGGCCATCAGGGCCAGCGTGGCCGGTGCGAAGGGATCCTGCCCGGCCATATGGGCGCGGACGGCGCCATTGATGATGGTATAGAGCCAGCGGAACAGGCCGATGACCCCGCCGGAGACAAGGCCCGTAAGCAGGGCCTGGGCCATGAGCGTCCAGGCGCTCTGACTGCGCAGGGCCGCGGATTCCAGGATGAAGGGAGGCAGAGAAGGGCGGAAGGCCATGGGTATCCTGTGGGGATGAGGGGCGCGGACAGGGCGCACAAAAAAAGATGTGCCTGCAACAGCCTGAAAATATAGGGAGAATGCCTGTCCTGACAGGAACAGTATGGAGGCTGGACAAAAAAAATTCAAGTTTTTGGCAAAAAACGAAAAAAAATGCTTGCCAAGTCGGAGGGAAATCTGTACAAGCATTTTTGTTGTGACGAACAACACCACCTCACGCCGAGGTAGCTCAGTTGGTAGAGCAGGGGACTGAAAATCCCCGTGTCGGCAGTTCAATTCTGTCCCTCGGCACCAGGGAATCCAAAGGCTTGCAGCGAAAGTTGCAAGCCTTTTTTCGTTATGGGCTTTTGCCGGACGCGCATTTGCGGCAGCCGCCCGGGGGCACCTTCTATCGGGCGGGCCTTCCCGCTCTTCCTCCTTCTTTCCCCGCCTTTTCCTTCGTCCTGTCTTTGTCCCGGTTCGCGGGACTGTCCCCGGCGTTACCGGTGGCTTCCCGATGCCCAAACGGGCCTTCATCCGTACGGGCTGCGCCCCGGAGCAGCACGCCGCGTGCCGCATATCCGGATAATCATGCCCCGCTCCCTTGCACCGTTGCCGCGTGTCCTCTGTCACGGCCTTCTCGCAAGGAGAAAAGCGGGAAGGAAACCTCCGCTCCTTCCCGCTCCCTGTGGCAGGTCTTTGGGGCATGGCCCGGCTCGCAGCCGGGAGTCAGGCAAGGGACATGCCTTCCCCGCCAAAGACCCGCACGGTCTCTTCTTCCCCCCAGCGGCGCAGCAGATCGCGTACGGCACTGGGGCCGTAGACCACATGCAGGCGCATTTCTACGCCCCGGCTGCGGGCGGCCTGCCGCAGCGGCGCGAAGGCCGCTTCCGCTTCCTCCTCGCTCTGGCGGCGCACATAGGCCGTGAACTCCGCCATGGCTCCGGCGGGCGCCAGCTGGTCCACCTCGCCGTAATGGCCGAGGTCGATACCGGCATCATAGACGGCACGGATGCCTTCCCGTCCGCCACAGGCGGCCAGCGGGGCGGCCGTGTCGCGCAGGGGGCAGGCGGCGGAAGCCAGACAGCAGATCATGCCAGCACCTTGGCCAGCAGGATCAGCAGGAGGCCGCAGGTGATGACGATGATGTCCTGTTGTCTGCTTTTGGAGATCTTGTTCCACATGATGTCCTCCGGGGGCATGTCGTAGCCGTCCCTTCTGTTTTTGTGGTTTTCCGTCAGGCGGCATCAGAAGTTGCCTTCCGTCCGGGGGGGATGCCGTCCGGTCATCGAACGCGCCGGGAAGGGCCGCAGGGCTCTTGCGTGCATCCCGTCAGGCCTTTGCAACGCCTGTCCGTCATTGCAGGAAGCAAAGGACCACCAGCAGGGCCAGGCCTGCCTTGACCGAAGCCACGCAGAAGCCGATGAGCGCACCGGAAAGGCCCGCGGCCTTGATGTCGCTGAGGTGGGTGGTGAGGCCGATGCTGGAGAAGCCCAGCAGGAAGCACCAGTTCATGAAGTTGCCGGCCATTTTGGCTTCTTCCTTGCTCATGAAGCCGAAGGTGTTCAGCAGGACCACGGCCAGGAAGCCCAGCACGAAGACCGGGAACTTGTCGAGGATGATGCGCATCTTGCTGGTATTGGCCAGCTGGGAATGCACCTTGGCGTCCTCGGCGGCCACCATGATGGCCAGCATCAGCACCACCAGGGGCAGACAGATGACGCGGCCGATGTTGTACACACCGGCCACGATGCCCGCGTCATTGCTGAAGGCGAAGCCCGCGGCCAGCACCTGGGCCGAATTGACGATGCCCACACCGGCGAAGGCCCCGAACTGGTTGGGGCTGAGGTCGAGCCAGTGGCCGATGAAGGGGAAGATGAAGAGCGCCAGCAGGCCGAACATGAGCACCACGGCGATGGTGTAGGCGATGTCTTCATTCTTGGCCCTGACGGCCGGGGCGATGGCCACACAGGCCGAGACCCCGCAGATGGACAGGCCGGCGGCCAGACAGGCCCCCAGTGAAGGCGACATGCTGAGGCGGCGGGAGAGCCACATCAGGATGATGGCGGAGGTGAACAGAAAGACGGAAATGATGATGATGGCTTCCGAGCCGGTCTTGATGAGCCCGGCGAAAGAATATTTGCAGCCCATGACCACGATGCCGGTCTTGGTCAGGGTGGTGGAGAAGCGCAGGCCGTCCCGAAAGACGGCGTGCACACCGACGGTATTGCAGATGACCATGCCCAGGATGATGGCCACGATGAAATCGCTCAGGTTGAGGGACTTCATGAAGGGATGCAGGGCGATGAGGCGCGGCGTTATGAACCACGAAAAAACGGCGACGCCTGTCAGCAGAAGGATACCGGGCAGGGCGGAAAGGCTTTTCCGGACAAAGGACGGTTCGTGTCGTTCACAGCTGGCCATCGTTCTCCCCTCATTGTGTCGTTACATACTTTTACAAAACGTAATACACTCCTGTTCTTTTCAAGATACCATGGTATTTGTGTTTTGTATGCAAAAAAAATAAAAAACTATAATTCACAACATAATATGATATGATTTTATTTACGTCTTATTTTGAAGGGATATATTCAAAAGTATGTGCATTTTTTCATAAGTAACGTATTATAAGAACTCTTTTTTTCATAATAAAATAAGAATGGACGCATATGCGGTATCCATGGCAGTCATGAAAGGTGAGCGATCGGGGGAACACGAAGAAAAGGGCCGCAGGAACGACATGGCAGGACGTTGCTGCAATGGGGCGGGGGGCTCGCCACAATGGCAGAGCCTGTCGATATGGTAAAAAATATTTTTTAAGATTTTTTGGGCGACGATACGCCCGCGCCCAAATGTCTGGCGGGGCGTCAACAAAGCTGCAAACAATAAATCGAGTTATTCACGGTGGTTGGTGTTCTGTTGCAGGAACGGCAGGCCCAGGGGCCTGCCGTGGGCGGGATGGGTGCTGTCCCGTGAGGCACAATCCTCAGCGCAGCGGAGCGGCCAGCGGCAACAGTCCTTCCGGCAGCAAGGGCGGGTGCTGGTCGCAGACCGGGCCTTCTTCTTCCGCCAGCTGCTGGCAGTCACGGCAGCGGCAGGCCCCGGGCACGGCCAGCAGCCGGGACAGGGGGATCTCTTCGCCGCAGTCCATGCACAGGCGGCGGCCGCTGCACCGCAGGTCGCCCAGCAGGCCCTCCAGGGCGCGGATGCGCGCCGCGCACAGGTTGGCGTGGCTCCAGGCCAGCAGCTCCGCCATCTCGTCGCGGGCGTTGTCCGCCTCGTCACCGTGGCCGTGGGGCAGGGCGAATCCGGCGCACAGGCAGGCCAGGTGCCGCCGTTCCTGTTCCAGTTTGCGTTGCAGGGAATGCTGGGCGTCGTCCATGGGCAAGACCTCCGGGGGATGATTTCCCGGCAGGATACACCGGCCCGCGCCCCGGGACATGGCAAAGCCATGACGGTTGGCGTTCGCTCCTGTGAAAAAAAAGGCCCCGCGTCGTGCGGGGCCCCTGACATGGCATATGGCGGGATGCGCGGGATCAGCGGCGGAAGCTGCTGACCACCTCCACGGGGATCTCCTGCCGGAAGACTTTGCGCACCAGCTTGGCGCTGCCGCGCACCAGATCCAGCTCGATGGGGCATTCCTCGGGAGCGCGCAGCGAGAGCTGCAGGCCGCCTTCCTTGCGGGCCTCGAAGCGGACGGTGCGCACGATCTGGCGATGGCTCTTGTCCATGCGCTCGGCCAGCAGCAGGAAGAGGGAGAGCAGGCGGATCTCCTCGCGGGTCTCCTGGTCGAACTCCATGAACAGCGGCACTTTCTTGGAGGGACGCTTGCGGTGGAAGTAGGTCAGGGCGGCCATGATGTCCACTTCACGGCGGGTGAAGCCCAGCAGCTCGGTGTTGCGGATCAGGTAGTGGCTGTGGGCGTTGTGGCGCGAGAAGGAGATGAAGATGCCGATGTCGTGCAGCAGGGCCGCATAGTGCAGCAGCTCCCGGGCCAGGTCGCCGGAGTCGTGCAGGCCCATGGCCTTGGCGCTGTCGAACAGGTCCAGGGCCAGGCGCGACACATGGCGGGAGTGGCGTTCCTCGAAGCGGCAGCGCCGCGCCAGATGCAGCACGCTCTCCTTGCGTACGGGATGGAAGCTGCCGTCGGCATGGGGCATGCGGGTGGACAGGTAATCCACCAGGATGCCGTTCTGCAGGTTGCGGTTGCTGATGCGCACGCTGTCGAAGCCCTGGTCCTCCATGATGGTCTGGAGGATGGCCGCGCCGGCCACGATGACGTCGGCACGGTTGGGATTGATGCCGGGCACGCTGCGGCGTTCCTTGAGGGTGCGGCCGCAGAGCTCCTTGACGGCCCGGCGCAGGCCGCCGTAGCTGAGCACGTCGCGGGACTCCTGCGGGGCCCGGCCCGTGCGGGCGGCGTCCTCGGCATCCAGGGCGGCGGCGATCTCGGCCAGGTTCTGGGCCGTACCGGAGCTGGCCACGGCCTCTTCGATGACGAAGTCCGCGATGCGCTGGAACGAGCGCAGGGCATTGTTGCGGATGTAATTCTGCAGGGCGGCGTAGCGCTTGGCGGAGATGGTGCCGGAGTCCTTGTCGAAGAAGAGGTTGGACAGGCGCACGCAGCCCATCTTGAGGGAATCGAGGTTGCGGTATTCCTCGGAATTGCCCACCACCAGCTCGGTACTGCCGCCGCCGATGTCGATGAACAGGCGCAGGCTCTCGGTATGGGCCAGACCGCTGGAGACGCCCAGATAGATGAGGCGGGCCTCTTCGCGGCCGGAGACCACGCGGAAGTCGATGCCGGTCTTTTCCTTGACCCGGCGCATGAAGTCCGGGCCGTTGGCCGCGTCGCGCACGGCGGCCGTGGCGATGGCGATGACCTCCGAGGCGCCGTAGACGCCGCACATCTCGGCCATGCCGCGCAGGACGTTGATGGTCCGGGCCATGCTCTCTTCACGCAGATGTCCCGTCTCGAAGGCGCCTTCGCCCAGGCGCACCATGTTCTTGACCTGGTTGAGGACCGTGTGCGAGCCGTCGGGCAGGATGCGCACCAGCATCAGGCGCAGCGAGTTGCTGCCCAGGTCGATGATGCCGATGACGCGTTCCCCGTCAGGCCCCGCCTGATCCGGGACTACAGGATGGGACATACGCACTCCAGCTCCACGCCAAAGATGTGCATGAACAGATCGCCCTTGACCAGCAGGCGGTCCTGCTCGGGGGCGCAGTCCTGGGCGCCGCTCAGGGTCAGCACCACCTTGCCGGGCTGCAGGTCGATGGCCACGTCGCGCACGGCTTCCATGTGGCGGTAATCCAGGGCGTCGGCCATGCGGATGAGGGCCGCGGCCTTGTTCAGGGCCTCGCGGTCCTTCTTGCCCAGGGCGGCGAAACGGCGGTGGCGCATGGCGGGCCAGGCCTTGCGGTGATAACGGACGAGCTGGGCCACCAGGGAGCGGTCTTCGGGCAGCAGGGCCAGGCTGGTGTCCTGCTCCACGATGCGCATGCCCTTTTTGTGGTGGCCCTTGCGCCCGGAAGCGAAGCCGATGTCATGCAGGCAGCAGGCGATGCGCAGGCGGTAGAGCCAGCGGCCGTCCAGACCGTGCAGGGGCTGGAGCTGATCGAAAAGCTGTTCCGCCAGATGGGCCACATGCTGGCCGTGACGGCGGGTGGCCTCCAGCTCGGGGCTGCCCGGCAGCAGATGCTCCAGCAGGGCCTCGCAGGGCAGGGGCGTCCAGTCGTGGGCGGCATCGGCCGTTTCGGGACCGGCGACCTTGACGCGCTTCTTGCCCGTCTTGGCCTTCTTTTCTTCCTTGTCCTTTTTCCTGGCTTTCTTTTGGGGAGTTGCGGCTTCCTGCTCCGCTCCGGCGTCCGGCGCCGGAGCTTCCTGCGCCGTCACGGGCGCTTCGGCCGGAGCCCGTTCGGGCTCTTCGGCGGGGACCGCTTCCTCCTTCATCGTTTCTTCAGGGCAGCCTGCCTGCACTTCGGGGGCAGCGGCCGCGCACTCCTTCGGCTGCTCCGGGGCAGCCTCTTCCGCGACGACCGGCGTCACGGCAGGCGCTTCGGCGGCTTCGGGAGCGGGCTGCGGCGTGGCCGTGCCGGGCAGGGAAGCCTGGAGAAGTTCGGCGCCGTCGTTGCGGGGAGCGGCGGCGGTGGTGGTAGAGCTCTGCCCCTGGCGTTGCTGCCGGCTGCGGCTGGTGCTGCTGCCGGTCTTGCCGGCGGGGCGTTTTTTGGTAGCCATGATGAAAGCTCCTTGGGATCAGATATCGTCCCTGCTGATATGTTGGGCGATCATGCGTTCCTGCGCGTTGACGGCAGCCTCCTTGCTGGAGGGCTTGAGCCGCGTATAGGTGGCATCGGCCTGCAGCTGCCAGGTCTGGACGTTGTCCGCCAGGTGGACTTCGAGGATGTCCTCGCGGATCTTGCGGCGCAGTTCGGGATCGAGGATGGGGGTCAGGACCTCGATGCGGTGGTCGAGGTTGCGCGGCATGAGGTCCGCGCTGCCGATGTACATGATGTCTTCGCCGTTGGCATGGAACCAGTAGATGCGCGAATGCTCCAGGAAGCGGCCCACGATGCTGGTGACCGTGATGTTCTCGCTGATGCCCGGCAGGCCGGGGCGCAGGCAGCAGATGCCGCGCACCTGCAAACGCACGCGCACACCGGCCATGGAGGCCCGGTACAGGGCGCGGATGATGCCCGCATCCACCAGCTGGTTGCACTTGAAGATGATCTCGCCGTTGCCGTAGCGCTTGTGCAGCTCGATCTCGCGGCGGATCATCTCCATGAGCGGGCCGCGCATGGCCTGGGGCGAGACCAGCAGCTTGCGGTACAGGTCGCGGTCCGCATAGCCGGTCATGACGTTGAACAGGTCGGTGACGTCGGCGCAGATGTCCTCATTGGAGGTGATGAGGCCCATGTCCGTGTAGATCTTGGCCGTGGAGGCATTGTAGTTGCCCGTGCCGATGTGGACATAGCGCGTGATGTGTCCGGCTTCGCGGCGCACCACCAGGCAGAGCTTGGCGTGGACCTTCAGGCCGATGAAGCCGTAGACCACGTTGACGCCTTCCTTCTCCAGCTCTTCGGCCCAGGTGATGTTGCGCTCCTCGTCGAAGCGGGCCTTGAGCTCCACCACGGCCACTACCTGTTTGCCGCGGCGCCGGGCCTCGATGAGGGCGCGCACGATGGGCGAATCGTTGCCCGCACGGTACAGGGTCTGCTTGATGGCCAGGACGTTGGGGTCCTCGCAGGCGCGGCGGATGAAGTCCAGCACGGCCTTGAAGCTGTCGTAGGGATGGAAGAGCACCACGTCCCGCTTGCGCAGGTGGCCGAACATGTCGCCTTCCTGGAACAGGCGCGAGATGTGCCCCTGGATGCCGGGCGTCTTGAGCTGGGGCCGGTCCACATTATAGAGGGTCATGAATTCGGAAAAGCCCATGGGCCCCTTGATGCGGTAGATCTGGAAGGGCTGCAGGCGCAGGCGCCGGGCCAGAAAGTCCACCAGCTCGCGCGAGGCCTTGTGGGCGATCTCCAGCCGCACCACGTCGCCGAAGCGGCGCTGTTCCACCAGGTCGCGCACGGCTTCCAGCAGGTCGTCGGCCTCGTCCTCTTCGATCTCCAGATCGGTGTTGCGGGTGATGCGGAACAGGGCGGAGCTGACCACCGTATGGCCGGGGAAGAGCAGGTCCAGATACTGGGCCATGAGGTCTTCCAGCAGCACGATGTCGTCACCGCGCACGTTGGGGTCGAAGCCCAGGGAGGCGTAGGTCTTGGCCTCCTTGTTGCGCGGGATGAAGATGAAGCGCGAGAGGTTGTTGGGGCACTTCAGGCGCACGAAGCGCGATTCGTTGTCGCGGTTGCGCAGCTGGATGATGAAATTGAGGCAGGTGGTGGAGATGGTGGGGAAGGGGTGCCCCGGGTCGATGGCCTGGGGCGTGAGCACGGGATAGATCTCGTTGCGGAAATAGCCGTCCAGGAAGCGGCGCTGCTTTTCCGAAAGATCGGTGTAGCGCACGATGCGCACGCCCCTTTCCAGCAATTGCGGAGCCAGGTTCTTGAGCCAGTGGCTCTGTGCGCGTGAGGTCAGCAGCAGGGTGCGGCGGCGTATCTCGGCCAGCTGCTTGGCCGGCGTGATGCGGTCGGCCGAGCCGTTGGGGGCGCCGTTGCGGTACTGGCGCAGGATGTTGGCCACGCGGACCATGAAGAATTCGTCGAGGTTGTTGTAGAAGATGGCAAGGAATTTGAGCTGTTCCAGCAGGGGCTGCTGGGGCGAGAGGGCCTCGTCCAGAACCTTGGCGTTGAAGTCCAGCCAGTTGATTTCCCGGTTGAGGAAAAGGTTGGGGCAGGAAAGATCCTGCATGTCTTCGGGCGAGCAGGGTTGCTCAGGATACTTGAGGACTATCTGGGAGGTCATGCCGCTCTCCTTGTGCGCGTAGCTGTTCCCGGAATACTGCTGCATGGTTGTGACAATTCTGTGACATTTTAGGACAGGATCGCGAAAGAAAAAGCGAAGAACAGCAGGCGGACGCCCAGGCCGCACCGGGGAGGTGCGCGGCCGGAAACCCGCATGTCCGTAAGGTGAAACTAGTTTTCAACAACTGGTGTTGAGGTGTTAGCACAGGCCTTGGCGGAGCTCAAGAGGGGGCAAGGGGCCCCTCGGGAGGGGCGGCGGAGAGCCGCAGGCAGCGGCGGCAGTATCAGACAAAAAAGGGGAGGCCTTGCGGCCTCCCCTCAGTATCGGGAACGGATCTCAGTCCTGCATGCGGAAGTCCACGCGGATCTTGAACAAACGCGTGGCGGGCAGGTTGAGGATGGGGATGCCCGTACGGGCCGTGATGTCATCCAGCGTGGCGCGCTCGTCTTCCCGCGAGGGACTGATGAGCGTGAACCAGATGTTGTAGTTGTGCTCGCGCAGGTAGTTGTGCGTGATGCCGGGACGGGCGTTCACTTCGCGCACGAAGTCGTCCATCCTGTCATCGGGCACCTTGGCCGCGCAGAGGGTGGAGACGAATCCCAGCTTGTTGGACTGGAAGTTGGCACCCAGGCGGCGGATGACGCGCCGCTCGCGCAGGCTGCGCACGCGCTCCAGGGCCTCCTCCTCCGGGATGCCCAGCAGCGTGCCCAGGTCGGCATAGGGGCGGGGCGTCAGGGGAAAGGCCGTCTGGATGATGTCCAGCAGGCGGCGGTCGGTCTCGTCCAGGGCTTCCTGCGTGGTGTGGGGACCGCAGTATTCAGGGGCGTCCGTCATGCTCGCTCACTTTGCGCCCGTGGCGCGCTTGGGCTGATAGGTGCACAGGGGCTCTTCGGCCATATGGTTGCCGTTCATGCTCCAGGCGCGGGCGCGACAGCCGCCACAGACCTTGTGGAACTCGCACACGCCGCACTTGCCTTCGTAGCACTTCTGGTCGCGGAACTGGCGGAAGTACTTGCTGTTGCGCCAGATCTCGGGGAAGGGCGTCTCGCGCACGTTGCCGCAGTTCAGTTCCAGATAGCCGCAGGGCTGCACCTGGCCGGTATGGCTGATGAAGCAGAAGCCCGTGCCGCCCAGACAGCCGCGGGTCATGGCGTCCATGCCGAAGGTCTCGGGCGTGACGGCCACGCCTTCCTCATGGGCGCGTTGGCGCATGATGCGGTAGTAGTGCGGCGCGCAGGTGGCCTTGAGGTGCATGCTGGTGGTCTTGCGGAAGTCGTAGAGCCAGTGCAGCACGTCCTCGTATTCCTCGGCGCTGATGACCTGGTCGGCCAGGCCGGAGGCCCGGCCCATGGGCACCAGCAGGAAGATGTGCCAGGCGGCCGCGCCGATGCGCTCGCACAGATTGAAGATGTCCTTGAAGCTGTGCAGGTTGTTGCGCGTGACCGTGGTGTTGATCTGGAAGGGCACCCCGGCCTGTTTGAGGTATTCGATGCCGCGCATGGAGGCTTCGAAGGCCCCGGGCACGCCGCGGAACTCGTCGTGGCTGGCGGCGTCGGCGCCATCGATGGAGATGGAGCAGCGGTTGACGCCGGCTTCCTTGATCTTGCGGGCCAGTTCGGGCGTGATCAGGGTGCCGTTGGGCGAGAAGGCGCAGGTCAGCCCCTTGTTGTGGGCATAGGCCACCAGTTCATAGACATCGGGGCGCATCATGGGATCGCCGCCGGTGAAGATGATGATGGGGTTGCCCACCTGGGGGAAGGTGTCGATGAGGGCCTTGGCCTCTTCGGTGGAGAACTCGCCCGGATAGGGTTCCGGGTGGGCCTCGGCGCGGCAGTGCTTGCAGGCCAGGTTGCAGGAGCGGGTCACTTCCCAGGCGATGAGCTTGCAGGCGGGCGTGCCGTCCTCAAGGGTGCGCACCATCTTGTGGCCGGGCGCGCCCCCGGGATGACCGCCGGGATGGGCGCCCGCGGCACCGGGATGGCCGCCGGGGTGTCCCCCCATGCCGCCGGGATGGCCCGGCATGTGCTTCTCGTCATGCATCAGCGCACCAGCCTTTGCTTGAGCAGGGTCTCGGTGAAGTAGGTGATGAGCATCTTGGCGCCGGCGCGCTTCATGCCCAGCAGGCTTTCCATCATCACGGCTTCTTCGTTGATCCAGCCGTTGAGACCGGCGGCGCGGATCATGCTGTATTCACCGCTCACCTGATAGGCGCACAGGGGCACGTCCACGGCGTCGCGCACCTGGCGGATGATGTCCATGTAGGGACCGGCGGGCTTGACGATGAGGCAGTCGGCGCCTTCGTCCAGGTCGGCCAGGGCTTCGATGATGGCTTCACGGGCGTTGCCGGGATCCATCTGGTAGCTCTTGCGGTCGCCGCAGGCCGGGGCGGATTCGGCGGCCTCGCGGAAGGGGCCGTAGAAGGCCGAGGCGTATTTCACGGCATAGGACATGATGGGCACCATGACCAGGCCGGATTCGTCCAGGGCGTGACGGATGGCGGCCACGCGGCCGTCCATCATGTCGGAGGGGGCCACCATGTCGGCACCGGCGGCGGCATGGCTCACGGCGGTCTTGGCCAGCAGTTCCAGGGTGGGGTCATTGAGCACCGCACCGCCGGGGGTCAGGATGCCGCAGTGGCCGTGGCTCATGTATTCGCACAGGCACACGTCGGTGATGACGTAGAGCGAGGGCCAGCGATGCTTGAGGCGACGCACGGCTTCCTGTACGATGCCGTCTTCGGCATAGGCGCCGCTGGCCTTTTCGTCCTTCACGGCCGGGATGCCGAAGAGGATCACGGACTTCAGGCCGTCATCCACGGCCTTTTCCACCTGCTTTTCCAGCTCGGTCAGCGACAGCTGGTACTGGCCGGGCATGGCGCCGATCTCCTTGCGGAAGGACTGGTCTTCGGTCTCCACCACAAAGTAGGGCATGATGAGGTCTTCGGCCAGCAGGGGCGGGGTCTCGCGCACCATGCTGCGGATTTCGGGGGTCCAGCGCAAACGTCTGCCGCGATGGAAGGATTGGGACATGGTTCTACCTCGATGCGGCAATGCCGCGGTTGTGTTTGGGGAGGACGGCGACGGTTCGTCCCCGGCCCGGCGGGATCGCGGGAAAGACCGGCGCCCGGAAAAGCCTGCGCCCTGATGCCGTCGGGCGGCAGGGCACGGGGCCTTCCGATGAGAAGGCCACCATAGCGCAAAACGCCACAAGGGAAAAGCCGCCGGGCACCACTGTGATTGCAGGCATGCAAGGCGGGTCGGCAAAGCTGTGAATGGGGGTGTGTATGGATGCTCGCAACGAATTGAAGGGAAAGAGGGGACTGGTCCGCCTGCTGAATGCCACGCGGTATTCCCTGGCCGGCTACAAAGCCGCCTGGCAGGACGAGGAGGCTTTCCGGCAGATATGCCTGCTGGCCGTGATCGGCCTGCCGCTGGCCTGCTGGCTGGGGCGGGACTGGACGGAATCCGTCCTGCTGGCCGTGCCGCTGGTGCTTTGCCTGCTGGTGGAACTGCTCAACAGCGCCATCGAGAACGTGGTGGACCGTATTTCGCTGGAATGGCATCCGCTGGCCAAGAAGGCCAAGGATATGGGGAGCGCCGCCCAATTCACGGCCCAGCTTTTCCTGGCTGCCGTCTGGGGCGGCTACGTTTTGGGACGATTATAGGGCGATGCGGACAGGGCAACCTGTGGCTGCGGCCGACGGGATCGATCTTCGTTTTGCGGGGAAAGGTGGAGGGGCATCTCCGGTATCGGACGGGTCTCCCCCCGTACTCCTTTCCTGGCATCACCGCACATCCGGTGACAGGTCCCTTTGGGCATCCGTATAGAGCTTTGTGAAATAGCGGCCGGCATTCCGCCGGAGAAAAGCCTGTCCTTCCATGTCCAGCTCTTTGGGGCATCCTGCCCGGAACAGCAGCACCTCTTTGCCTGCGGCACGCAGGGCGGCGATATGCCGCAGCAGCGGCGCATGGTCTTCCTGCCAGGCAATAGCGGATACCGTATACCAGGATGCATCGAGCGTCAGGAAATGCTTCAGGTCGTCCAGCTTCCAGGGCAGGGAAAAAGCGGGTGTGAAGCCATGCCAAAGGCAGACCAGATAATCCCAGCGGTTGAAGACTTCCACAATGATCCTGTCATGGAAGGGAAGTTCCCGCGCCAGCAGGGCCATATCATGGATTTTGTCCGTGATCAGAATCATCCGCGGATGGCGAAGCATGAGTTCGGCAATGTCTTTGCCGTCAAGTATGTGGAGCCCGCCTTTGAGTGTGAGACCGCGCACTTCAGCCAGTGTGGGCGGCACAGGAAGTTCCGGGGCCCCGGCCATGTCACGCAGGCGGTCCCAGTCATGCACGGCTACAAGGTGGTTGTCCCGCGTCACCTGCAAGTCCAGCTCAATATAGCGGTAGCCGCGACGCAGGGACTCCTCTACGGCTTCGCGGCTGTTGGTATGGCATTGTCCATCGATAACGCCGCCCGCGTGGGCGATGTACAGCTCCGGCGATGTGGACGCAAAGGCAAATACGCCGGGCTTGAGCGGAATATCAAAACATGAGGCCGCGGCATTGGTCAGCGCGTTCTTGGCCGTTTCACTGTTGTGGACGATCCCGAAGATCAGTGCGACGCATACGAGCGTGAACAGAATCTCTCTCTCTCTCTCTCTCTCTCTCTCATGGCTTCCCCCGCAGGAAGGCGCGTCAGCACCCTTCCCGAAGATCCTTTGCAGATAGAAGTACATGCTGCAACGGCTCATGACAGGCAGGTCGCGGCCGTCGAAATGCAGGCTTGCCCCTTTGATGTAGACGAGGAATGGGATCAGGCCGGAATTATCGCGACTGTAAGAACGGTGATCCCCCCAGAGAATGAGCATAGCTCCCTGCGGGAGTTTGGCCACATAGTGTCGCAGGGCAATGTCGGTATCGTGGGCCAAAGTCAGAAAAGCTGACCTAGATGAGGAACAGAAGCGTCGTTCAGGAGCGATGCGGTCCACATACTCCGGCAGATGCATACTCATGGTGATGATGAATTGGACGAAAGGACCTGAAGGCATCTGCTGGGCTGCATAGTCGAAAAGATCCTTGTCCGTGACGACGCCTGCCCACCAGCAGTCCAGAGGCCTGACGCCCGCAGCACGCATGACTTCGATATCGTGGTAGCGCGAGAAGCCCTGCAGCTTGTACGCGGCCCTGAGATTCATGTAGTTGGCGGGCAGACCATGAAAAACTTCCACAGGACGCCCGCCGGAACCCAGCTGGGCGATGAGGCTGCGCGGATAGGCATTTTCGTATTCGTAGTGGACGAAGTCAGGGCTGGCTTCCAGACCGTTGAAGAGTTCGAAATCGGAATTGGCGGAGGCCAGTTTCTTGGTCCCGTCCAGGCGCAGCAGGATGGCATCAGGGAGCAGGCTGCGCAGGAAGGGCATAACGGGCCGTCCGTCAACGTCCATTTCCAGCAACTCAAAGTCCAAAGACTCCACCTGCACCAGTGCCAGCTGTGACGGGGCGGCGGGGACGGGAATCTGATCAGTCCAAGCGGAGGAGCAGGTTCGGGCAGGGACATACGGGGGGGTAAAAGCAGTACCTGAGCCCAGTTCCATCAAAAAAGTACCCAGATAGCCCCGGTATTTGAGGGAACGACGTGCCGGAGGTTCGAACCGGGAGCGGCCTTCTCCCAAGATGAATTCCGGCGTGAAGTGTCGCGGCGGCTGGAGCAGGCAGGCATTGTACTGCGTTGCCAGCAGAGCGCAGGCCGGGATGATCGCCAACCAGCGGTGACGGTAACGGGGCTTACGGCCGCAGAGCCAGCATTGGATCGCGACAAGCAGGCTGAGAGCGACAAGGGCGGCTGGATCAATATAGGTCCACAGACTGCGTAAATCCATGCCTGCGATCTGCCGGCTGCCGTTGAGGATGGCGGCCAGCGTCGGCGGCATTCCCATACTGGCCGCATAACTGAGACAGAAGAGCGAAAGCAGGCCCTGCAGCAGGCTCACGATACGCAGGAAACGCGTCCCGCAGACAAGGACCAGCAGCAGGGAGGCGGCGATGTCCGCCAGGACAAGTCCCCGAATATCCACGCCGGAAAGATGCTGCGTGATCAGGCTTTGACCGGCCATCAACAAGGCCAGGGACGCTGTGCTCAGGTGCCCGGAAGGAGGGATATGCTGGACTTTTTGGGACATGGCACCGGGGGATGTGGTTGAGGGAAAGACCGGAATGTTTCAATCCGTACGATCCCTGAAGGGAGGGGGTGCGGAAAAGGATCTCACCGGCTTCGCCGTCTTGTCAACTCCTCGTTTCCCCCTGAGGGGGGAGGTCCCAAACCACAAAGGAATTTTTGATGAAAGAGCCCCGGCATCCTGGGATGCCGGGGCATTTTTTGTCTTTGAAGAAAAGGGCCTACAGACCGATCTCTTCGTCAGTGAGGTAGCAGGCGGGGTCCTGGGCCCATTCGTCGCCGTAATAGGCTTCGGCGCGGGCGCGGAAGTTGCCGCCGCAGATGTTCAGGAAGCGGCACTTGGCACAGCGGCCGCCCACATGGGCCTTCTTGTCCTTGAGCTTGTGCAGCAGCTCGATGTTGGGGTCGTCCCAGATCTCGGAGAAGGGGCGCTCCAGCACGTTGCCGAAGGTGTGGTTGCGCCAGAACTGGTCGGCATGCACCTTGCCGTCCCAGGAGATGCAGCCGATGCCGCGGCCGGAGTTGTTGCCCTCGTTGTACTGCAGGAGCTCGAAGATCTCTTCGGCGCGCTTGGGATCTTCACGCTTCATGCGCATCCACACATAGGGACCGTCGGCGTGGTTGTCCACGGTGAGGATCTCTTTGGGCTTGCCGGCGTCGAACAGGGCGCGGGTCTCGTCCATGATGAGGTCCAGCACCTGACGGGTCTCGGCGTGATCCAGGTCTTCCTTGATGAGCTCGGAACCGCGGCCCGAGTACACCAGGTGGTAGAAACAGGCGCGGGGCACTTCCAGGTCGGCCAGCAGGCGGAAGATGCCGGGGATCTCGCCCACGTTACGCTTGTTGATGGTGAAGCGCAGGCCCACCTTCAGGCCTTCGGCCTGGCAGTTGGCCACGCCTTCCAGGGCCTTGCGGAAGGCACCGGGCACGCCGCGGAAACGGTCGTGCACTTCTTCCATGCCGTCCAGGGAGATGCCCACGTAGGAGAGGCCCACGCCCTTGAGTTCACGGGCCTTTTCCTTGGTGATGAGGGTGCCGTTGGTGGAGATGACGGCGCGCATGCCCTTGGAGGTGGCATGGCTGGCCAGTTCCACCAGGTCCTTGCGCACCAGGGGCTCGCCGCCCGAGAAGAGCATGACCGGCGCGCCGTAGGCGGCCAGGTCGTCGATCATGGTCTTGGCCTGTTCGGTGCTGATGTCGTCGGCGCCGTCCACGGGCACGGCCTGGGCGTAGCAGTGCACGCACTTCAGGTTGCAGCGCTTGGTCATGTTCCAGACCACCACGGGCTTCTTGTCCTTGGAGAACTGGAGCAGGTGCGAGGGCAGGTTGCCGGATTCACGGCCGTAACGCAGGGCGTCGGAGGGCTCCACCTGACCGCAATACAGTTTGGAAATACCGATCATCGTACGATCCTTTACAGCGAGTCGCCGTTTGTGCCCCGCCGGGATAGCGGACACGGGGCGGGGGGTATGGCGCGGGGAAGCCCGGAGGAACGCCCGGCCTGAGTGTCTGGGGACGGGACAGGATCATCCCGCCGTCATGGTGCCTGTCTGCCCGGAAGGCCGTGGGGCCTGCCGGAAGCAGAGGGAAAAACGGTGGTTGCGGGGCCGGAACGGGGAGGGGCGCCGATGCGGCGGCCCCTCCCCGGCAGTCACGAAGTTAGCCGGCGATCTTGGCGCGCAGCACGTCGAACGCGGCTTCCACGCCGTCGGCCTTGGTGCCGCCGGCCTGGGCCAGGTCGGGACGACCGCCGCCGGAGCCGCCGCAGGGCGCGGCCACGTCCTTGATGAGGGCGGGCGCGGTGAAGCGGCCGTGCAGGTCCTTGGAGACGTAGAGCAGCAGGCCCACCTTCTCGCCTTCCACCGTGGCCAGGCAGGCCACGCCGGAGGGGATGCGGGAGCGCACGTCGTCCATGATGTCGCGCAGGGCCTTGACCGGCACGCCGTCCAGCTTGGCGGTGAGCAGCTTCACGCCGTTGACCTCGGTGGCCTTCTGCACCAGGTCGGCGCCGGTGGCCGGGCTGGCGGCCGCCTTTTCGGAGGCCTTGCGCAGCTTCTTCACATCGCTGTGCAGGGCCTGCACGCGTTCGGCCAGCTGGCCGGGCTTGGCCTTGAGCAGGGCCGAAAGGTCGTGCAGTTCGGCACGCTGGGCCACGGCCAGGTCATAGGCGTTCCAGCCGGTGACGGCCTCGATGCGGCGCACGCCGGCGGCCACGCCGCTCTCGGACACGATGAGGAAGCTGCCCGCCTGGCCGGTGTGGCTCAGGTGGGTGCCGCCGCACAGTTCCACGGATTCGGTATGGGCGTCGTCGCCCATGCTGACCACGCGCACGGTGTCGCCGTATTTTTCGTTGAACAGGGCCATGGCGCCGCTGGCCACGGCCTCGTCATGCTTCATTTCCTTGGTGCAGACAGGGTAGTCGGCCATGATGGCGCGGTTGACCTGACGTTCCACGGCGGCCAGCTCCTCGGGGGTCAGGGCCGCGATGTGGGAGAAGTCGAAGCGCAGGCGCTGGCTGTTGACCAGCGAACCGGCCTGCTTCACGTGGGTGCCCAGCACGGAGCGCAGGGCGGCGTGCAGCAGGTGGGTGCAGCTATGGTTGCGGGCCGTGGCCATGCGGGCGTCTTCTTCCACGCTCAGGGCCACTTCCTGGTCGATGCGCAGCAGGCCCTGTTCCACTTCGATGTTGTGGACGATGAGGGTGGGCGCGGGCTTCTGGGTATCCAGCACGCGGGCGGCGCCGTCGGGGCCTTCCATGCGGCCGGTATCACCGGCCTGGCCGCCGGACTCGCCGTAGAAGGGGGTCTGGTTGGTGACCACATAGCCCTTCTGCCCGGCGGGCAGTTCTTCCACGCTCAGGCCGCTCTCGTCCAGCAGGGCCACGATGCGGCCCTGGCCGTTCAGGCCGCTGTAGCCGGTGAAGACGCTCTGCAGGCCGTCGTCGGCCAGCTGCTGGAACAGCGAGGAGCCGCTGCCGTCCTGGCCCAGCAGGCCGGACTTCTTCTGGCTCTCGCGGGCGCGGCGGCGCTGTTCGGCCATGTGGGCCTCGAAGCCGGCCACGTCCACGCTGAAGCCGCGCTTTTCGGACACGTCGGTGATGATGTCCAGCGGGAAGCCGTAGGTGTCGGACAGCTTGAAGCAGAACTCGCCGGGGATGACCTTGTCGCCGGCCTTTTCCAGTTCGGCCAGCTGGTCTTCCAGCAGGGCCAGGCCCTTGCCCAGGGTGAGGGAGAAGCGCTGTTCTTCCTCATGCACGGCGCGGGCGATGAAATCGGCGTGTTCGGTCAGTTCGGGGTAGTCCTCGCCCATGATCTCGGTGACCTTGCGGGCCACCTTGTACAGGAAGGGCTCGTGCACGCCCATGAGCGTGGCGAAGCGCAGGGCGCGGCGGATGAGGCGGCGCAGCACGTAGCCGCGGCTCTCGTTGGAGGGCAGGGTGCCGTCGGCGATGAGGAAGGCGGCGGCGCGGGCGTGGTCGGCGATGACGCGCAGGGCCGTGTCCACGTCATTGGTGTCGGGCGCGCTGAAGCTGTACTTTACGCCGGCCAGCTCGGCGGCGTACTGGATGATGTCCTGGAACAGGTCGCAGTCGAAGTTGGAGCGCTTGCCCTGGCAGACGGCGGCGATGCGTTCCAGGCCCATGCCGGTATCGATGTTGGGACGGGCCAGACGGTCACGGGTGCCGTCGGCGTGCTGGTCGAACTGGGTGAAGACCAGGTTCCAGATTTCCAGGAAGCGGTCGCAGTCGCACTTGCCGATGCCGCAATCCGGGCCGCAGGCCATGTCTTCGCCCTGGTCGATGTAGATCTCGGAACAGGGGCCGCAGGGGCCGGTATCGCCCATGGTCCAGAAGTTGTCCTTCTCGCCCATGCGCACGATGCGCTCGGCGGGCAGACCGGCCACTTCCTGCCAGATGGCGGCGGCTTCGTCGTCCTCGCGGAAGACGGTCACCCACAGGCGTTCCTTGGGCAGTTCCAGTTCTTCGGTCACGAACTTCCAGGCCCAGGTGATGGCCTCGCGCTTGAAGTAATCGCCAAAGGAGAAGTTGCCCAGCATCTCGAAGAAGGTGTGGTGGCGCGCGGTGCGGCCCACGTTTTCGAGGTCGTTGTGCTTGCCGGACACGCGCAGGCACTTCTGCGAGGTGGTCACGCGCGGCACGTCGCGCACTTCTTCGCCCAGGAAGAACTTCTTGAACTGCACCATGCCCGCGTTGGTGAAGAGCAGGGTGGGGTCGTTGGGCGGGATCAGGGGCCCGGAGGGCAGGATGTCATGCCCGTTGCGGGCGAAGAATTCCAGATAACGGCGACGAATCTCTTTGGCGGTGAGCATAGGGGCTCCATGTTGCTGCCCGGAAGGGCGATAAAAAAACGGGCGGCCCCGCAGGGCCGCGTTGCACACAAAAAACTAGTCCAGATCGGACATGGCGGCGCTGCCGTCGTCCAGATCCTCTTCGCTGGGGATGAACTCCTGCGGATGCATGCCCAGGAATTCCGTGACCTTGGCTTCGATCTGGCGGCGAAGTTCCGGGTCCTCGTCCAGCAGGGCACGGACCTTTTCGCGGCCCTGGCCCAGCTTTTCGGAGCCGAAAGCGAACCACGAGCCGCTCTGCTCGATGATCTTGGCTTCCAGGCCCAGGTCGATGAGCTCGCCCGAGCGGGAGATGCCCTGACCGTAGAGGATGTCGAAGGTGGCGCTGCGGAACGGCGGGGCCACCTTGTTCTTGACCACCTTCACGCGGGTGCGGGAACCGAAGGACTCTTCCTTGTCCTTGAGGGTCTGGATGCGGCGGATGTCCATGCGCACCGAGGAGTAGAACTTGAGGGCGTTACCGCCGGTGGTGGTCTCGGGGCTGCCGTAGCCGGTGACGCCGATCTTCATGCGGATCTGGTTGATGAAGATCACGGACGTGCGCGACTTGTGGATGGTGCCGGTAAGGCGGCGCATGGCGTGGGACATGAGGCGGGCATGACCGCCCACCTGGCTCTCGCCCATGTCGCCTTCCAGTTCGGCCTGCGGGATGAGGGCGGCCACGGAGTCCACCACCACCAGGTCCACGGCGCCGGAACGCACCAGCATGTCGGCGATGTCCAGGGCCTGCTCACCGTAGTCGGGCTGGGAGATGAGCAGCTCGTCGGTGTTGACGCCCAGGCGCCGGGCGTAGTTCACGTCCAGGGCGTGTTCGGCGTCCACGAAGGCACAGGTGCCGCCCATTTTCTGGCATTCGGCGATGATGTGCAGGGTAAGGGTGGTCTTGCCCGAAGATTCGGGGCCGAAGATCTCCGTGATACGGCCGCGCGGGATACCGCCCACGCCCAGGGCCAGGTCGAGACCGATGGAACCCGTGGGGATGACGGGGATATTGACATGGGCTTCGTCGGAAAGCTTCATGACCGCGCCTTTGCCGTACTTGCGTTCGATGGTGGCAAGTGCGGTGCCCAGGGCTTCGGCGCGGGCTTCTTCAGGAGAAAGGGCCGGTTTTTTGGCCATAGAGACGCTCCCTGTAGGAAATTTAAGCAACGCAGTATAGCAAAGCGCGCACGGCAAGGCAAGGAAGGCGGCAGGCCTCCCGGGACGGGCCCTTGCGGGCTGCGGGGATGCCGCCTTCGTCACGGCACGGGCCCCTGCGCATGCCGGGCATTACAGGATACGCCCCGGGCAGGGGGCCAGCTGTGCTGGCGCGCACAAAAACTGCGTTATTCAGGAATAAATCTCAATAATTGTCAAGGGGAGAAGGGCCAGCTGTGCGGCGGCAGGAGTGGGGCGCGCTGCTCCTGCTCCTCAAGAGCTTCCCCATCCTTGCACGGGGCCCGCAGAGGCGGCAGGACGAAAAAAAACCTATCCAAAAGCTGTGAAGATCCGGGCCGGGCTCTTGCCTCCTGCCCCCGCTTTCGCGTAGAAGGCGGGCCATGATGAACACTCCCTCCGATTTCCAGACCCCCGCCGCGCCCGGCATGGTCAATACTGACCAGCGGCCGGTGGATGTGGTCGTGCTTTTTTCCGGCGGCCTGGACAGCATCCTGGCGGCCAAGGTCCTGGAGGAACAGGGCCTGCGGGTCTGCTGCCTGCACTGCCATTCCCCCTTCTTCGGTGATCCCGGCGCCGTGGAGCGCTGGAGCAACCTCTACGGGCTGGACATCCGCACCCTGGACGTGAGCGACGATTTTTGCGCCATGCTGCGTGCCCGCCCGGCCCACGGCTTCGGCAAGGTCATGAACCCCTGCGTGGACTGCAAGATCCTGCTCCTGCGCCATGCCCGCCTTTACATGGAGAGCATCGGCGCGCGCCTGCTGGCCACGGGCGAGGTCATGGGGCAGCGTCCCATGTCGCAGCGCCGGGACGTGCTCAACGCCATCCGCCGCGATGCCGGGGTGCAGGACATCCTGCTGCGTCCCCTGAGCGCCCTGCATCTGGCGCCCACACCCGCCGAGGAGGAGGGCTTCGTGGACCGTTCCCGTCTGCTGGGCATCAGCGGGCGCGGCCGCAAGGACCAGCTGGAACTGGCCAAAAAGTACCAGCTGCCCGAGATCCCCACGCCCGGCGGCGGCTGCCGTCTGGCGGACAAGGAGAACGCCCGCCGCTACTGGCCCGTGCTCTCCCGCTGGCCCGAGCCCGACACGCGGGCCTTCAAACTCTCCAATCTGGGGCGGCAGTTCTGGGCGCAGCAGGACGGCCGGGACTACTGGCTGGCCATCGGCCGCACCAGTGCCGACAACCAGGCCCTGCACACGGTACTGGGCAAGGACGATGCCAAGATCCACCTGGCCGACATCCCCGGTCCGCTGGCCGTGGCCTGCGGGGGCCGTACATGGCCGGAAGAGGTGCTGCGTGCGGCGGCGGCCCTGATGGCCTCCTACTCCGGCAAGGCCGTGCGCCTGGGGGCCCCCGTGGGCGTGCGGGCCAGCTGGCTGGGCGGCGGCTGGCAGGGCGAGGTGCTGCCCTCGCGTGAGGGCATCTGGCAGGAGCCGGCCTGGGTGCCGGCCCGTGAGGAACTGCGTGCCGAGCAGAAAGCACGCCTGCACGGCATCCCGCCGCAGGAGGAGGCGGGGGAATAGGCGCGTACCGCTTTACAAGATGACGTTTTCCGGGTAATGAGGAGCGATTCCTCATTATGGGGCAACAATGCCAAAATCGTGCCTACAGGGCCAGTTTTGGGAGGCTTATATGGACCAGAAGGATATAGAGTATTTCCGCAAGCTCCTCACCAGCATGCTGGAGGAAGCCAAGCAGAAGGGCGACTCCACCATCGAAGAGCTCACGGACAGCAACGAAGTCTTTGCCGACCCTGCTGACCGGGCTACCGCTGAATCCGACCGCGCCTTCACCCTGCGCATCCGTGACCGCGAACGCCGCCTGATCCGCAAGATCCAGTCCGCGTTGCAGCGCATCGACGACGGCACCTACGGTATTTGCGACGAATGCGGCGAAGAGATCGCCATCCCCCGTCTCAAGGCCCGTCCTGTCACCCGTCTGTGCATCAACTGCAAGGCCAAGCAGGAAGAGGACGAACATCTGCGCGGCGACTAGCGCGCATCCCTGACCTGTGCCGCCGGAGCGCGGCATCCTTTGACCTTTTCACAAAAAACGGGCTCCGGCCCGTTTTTCTGTTTTTTGCCCCGGCTTCGCGCCGGTAAGGACATCCCCGGCAATATCTATGGACGCCCATCTTTTTTCCCGTTTTTGCGAGGAGCTCGCCCCGCGCATCATCGGCGGCTGGCTGGAAAAGGTGCAGGAACCGGCCCCCGGCCTGCTGGCCTTCAACATCAATCTGGCCGCGCGCGGCCAGAGCTACGGTCAGGCAGGCGGCAGCCGCAAGTGCCAGCTGTGCCTGCGCGCCGCACGCAAGGAACCCTTCCTCTTCCTTTCCCGCAGCCGTCTGGCCGCCGGGCGGGCCCCCTCGGCCCCGGTCATGCGCCTGCGCAAATATCTGGCCGGGCACCGTATCCTGGCCACGGTCTGCTGCTTCAGCCGCCGCCAGCTCTGGCTGCTGGTGGGCGGGGAGGCCGCGGCCGAAGAGGCCCTGCGCCGCCAGATGGTGCTCTGGAGCCCGGCGGAAGGCGAGGAGGACGGCCTTTCCCCTGAGAGCGGGGCGCAGCCGGACATGGCGGACATGACGCCGGAGAGCGGCGAGGCCGCGGAGCGGGAGCCCCTGGCCACCTGGCTGCTGCTGGACTTGCGCGAAGGGGCCTCGGTACGCTTCTTGCCCGTGAGCCGCAGCCCGCAGGAAGAGTCCCTGCGCTGGCCGGAGCCCGGAGAGCTGGAAGAGGCCCTGGCGCACTGGCGGGACTGGCCGGTACTGACCCCGGCCCTGCGCCGTGCCCTGCCCCTGTATGACGAGCTGGACCGGCAGGCCCTGCTGGAAGACCTGCGCCTGGGCGGCGGGGACGTGTTCTACTATACGCCGCCGGATGGAGAGGCGGAGGAGAAGGCCGGGAGCGAGCGGCCCTCCTGCCGCATCGCGGCCTGGCCCCTGCCGGATGCCCTGGCCCAGGGCTGGCATGAGGAACAGGGGGAAGACATCCTCGGCCTGGTGGAGAAGGCCGGGCAGAAGCTGGTGCTGGAAAAGGCCGCACGCGACGCCGCCGGTGCCGCTGCCCTGCCCCTGTCGCGCCGTCTGCGCAAGCTGGAACAGCTGCTGGCCAAGCTGGATGAGGAAGAGCAGCGCCTGCTGGGCATGTGCGCCGCCCGTGAGGACGGCCTGCTGTTGCAGGCCTGGCTGTGGCGCTGGCCTGCGGATTTCCGCGCACCGGAGCTGGTGCTGCCGCCGCCGGATGAAGGCGACGGGGACACGCCGCGCAAGACCGTGAAGCTGGATATGCGGCGCAGCGTGCGGGACAATATGGAACGCCTGTTCCATACGGCCCGGCGCGGCCAGCGTGGCCTTGAACATCTGGCGGAACGGCGTGCGGTGCTGCGGGCCGAACTGGCCACCGTGCAGGCGGCCCGGCAGGAAGCCCTGCTGGGCGGTATCGGGCACGCCGCCGGAGAGGCCGGGAAGCCCGACAGGAACACGGTGGCGCTGGGGGCCCTGCGCGGTGCGGCCCTGCCGCGCAACGTGCAGCTCTTCGTCAGTGACGACGGCTTTGCCCTGCTGCGCGGCCGTGACGCCAAGGGCAACATCGCGGCCCGCAAGCTGGCCGCGGCCCACGACATCTGGTTGCATACCGACGGCGGCCCCGGCTCGCACGTCATCATCCGCCGGGCCCATGCCGGACAGGAAGTGCCGGAGCGCACCCTGGACCAGGCCGGGGCGCTGGCGGCCTGCAAGAGCTGGCAGAAGGACGCGGCCCGGGCGCGCATCCTCTACGCCGAGGTGCGCCACATCCGCAGCATGCGCGGCGCGGGCACAGGCACCGTGCGCATGGACAAGATCCTCTACAGCCGCGAGGTGCCGGTGGATGCCAGTCTGGAGACCCGTCTGCTGCCGGAAAGCCCTGCGGGGAAGACGGACGGGACGGGCAGGGACTGAGCTCCGCCGTACGGCTTTTGCGCCCCATGGGCGTGCCCTTTGTCCTTTTCGGCTGACGGGCCCGTGCGTGCGGCCGTTGCCGTGCTGTCGCGGACGGGCGCGGCATGATCTGGCCCGCGTCTGCCGGCAGGGACAGGGGCACTGTCCCGACTGAACGACGGGCACAGGCAGGTCCGGTGATGCGCGCAGGGACGGGGCCTGCCGGTAAAAGGGCCCGCTGGCGGCAAAGAGCGGTAGTGTCTGCCTTTACGGCAGTGGGGTGGCGTCGCGCGCCTGGGGATCGTCCGTCTTTCGGCCCGTTGTGTCGATGAAGTACCAGGTATCGCTTTCCCAGTACCAGTGCTCGCCGCCGGAGCCCGGGACCTCCTTGCGTTGTCCCGTGTCCGTGACTTTCGCCTTGCCGCCTTCGAAGGGGAGGGCAAAGGCGAAACGGGGCGCTATCACCACCCGGCCGCTCTCGTCCGCATAACCCATGCGGCCCCGGTCATCCACGATGCGGTACAGGCCTTCGCGGACATAGTCGGGGCCGTTGTCATAATGGAAGGGGACGACAGCTGGTGACGCGGCACAGCCGCACAGGAGCAGGGCCAGCAGCAGGGAACAGCCTGTATTTTTCATCAAAAATTCCTTTGTGGTTTGAAACCTCCCCCTTCAGGGGGAAAAGAGTGGTTGACAAGACGGCGGAGCCGATGAAATCCTTTTCCGTAACCTCTCCCTTTAGGGAGGGGCAATCCGCACGACCCCTATCCGTCGGCTGCGGAGTCAGTCGGCGGACGGGGCGACTGTGGATTGAAACATGGGGCTCCTTGATATGTACCGGTGAGCACTGACAGACGGGGATGGTCCCGGGCTCCGGCCCCGCCATCATGACGATGGGACAGCGTGCGTCCGGGATGGCCACCGGGCAGACAGCGGCGGCATCTTTCAGGTAAACGGTATGGAAAAGCCACCCTTGCGGGTGGCTTTTTTTGTCTGGGAGCGGACAGGGGCTTTCCCGCTGTCCTACTTGAACAGGATCAGGCAGACCATCTCCATGTCGTCGGGGCCGTCGTTGTAGACGGCATGCCATTCGCCGTCGGGACAGACGGCCGTGTCCCCGGCATGGAGCATGACCTCGGTGCCGTTGTCGTCATAGCGGCACTGGCCCTTGAGGATGTGGTAGACCTCCATGTCGCCCACATGCTGGTGACGGCCCACGGCGTCGCCGGGCCCCAGGCGCACGATGTTGAACAGGCGCCCCTTGTCGTAGAACTCGCCTTCGTTGAGGAGCTGGGTGGCGTGGGCCAGGCCCGGGCCTCCGGCGATCTGTTTGTCGAAGCGGATGTGGTCTTCCTTGCGGCGGATCATGGTTCCCTCCTGGGGGTTGGACGGGGTTCGGGCCCGTCATGGGCGCACGGGTCAGGCCGTCAGCTGACGGTCCTCGTCGGTGGGCGTGTCGTCATCGACCGCAGGCCGGGGCCGCGACGCCAGCTTGCCGCCGGGACGGGGCTTGCGGTTGCGCAGGGGACGCTGGGGCCGGGCGCTGCCGTGCGGGGCGCGACGGTCGGCGGGAGAGTCGGGCAGGGCCGCCGTGGGGCGCGTGGCCATGTCACGCGGGCTCCGGGCACGGGGCGGCATGTCCTTGATGTGCACGTCCATCTGCGGGAAAGCGATCTCGATATTGTTCTTGCGGAACAGCTGGTCGATCTCGAACAGCAGCTCCGAGGCCGTCTTGACGCTGACATCGTAGTCCCGCACCCAGAAGCGCAGGGTGAAGTCCAGAGTGCTGGCGCCGAAGTTGGAGAACAGCACCACCGGCGCGGGGTACTTGAGGATGTCGCTGTGGCCGTTGGCCACGGAGGCCAGCAGCTTCATGACCAGGGTGGTGTCGCTGCCGTAGGCCACGCCCACCACCACGTCACGGCGCACCGTACGGCTGTTGCGCGTCCAGTTGATGAGGCGCGTGGACACGAACTCGGAGTTGGGCACGTAGATGACGGCGTTGTCGTAGGTCTCCACGATGGTGGCGCGCACGCTGATCTTGCGCACGCGGCCCGTGGTTGTGCCCACTTCCACCACGTCGCCTACCTGCATGGTGCGGCTGAAGATGAGGATCAGGCCGGAGAGGAAGTTGTTGATGATGGTCTGCATGCCGAAACCGATACCGACGGACAGACCACCGGCGACCATGGCCAGGTTGCTCAGTTCCATGCCCAGCGAGCGCAGGGTGAACAGGCCGAAGAACGCCCACAGGGCGTAGGTGAAGGCCGTCTGCAGGGGCTGGATGAGCGTGGGGTCGATACGCAGACCGCGGCTGGGCATGCGCGAAAGGAAGAGCGTGCCCATGCGCACGGCGGTGCGGGTCAGGAAGAAGACGCTGATGATGAGCAGCACCTGCACCATGTTGAAGCGCGTCTCGCCCACGTTGACGCCCTGGAGTACGAAGTCCTGCAGCAGGGAAAGGCCGCCGGGCAGGGTGCAGACCCACAGGGACATGCCGCCGATGACCAGCAGCAGGATGACAGGCGCGGCCAGGGCCAGCATGAGGCTGGAGACGGCCGCCGAGCCGCCCTCGTCGGGCAGCTGGTCATTGTAGCGGTTGATGGCCGACATGCTGGCCACGCTGATCTGCAGGGCCAGCGAGCAGGAGACGTAGAACAGGTACAGGCCCATGCTGAAGATGTGCAGGCCCATGACGGCCAGCACCAGGGTCACCCAGAAGATGAAGGCGCTGCCCGACAGGATGGTGGACTCAAGCTGGGTGCCGGCCTCCAGGGTGTGGCTCCTGGCGCGCCACAGACGGTGCAGGAGCATGAGCACCACCCAGGCGATGAGGGTCACCACCGGCGGCAGGGGCAGGTAGATCAGGATGTAGGAAAAGAGCGTCAGAGGGATGAGCTGCCACAGGGGGTTGTTGACGGCGGCCTTGTCCGGGTGCTGCAAGCGGCGCAGGTCCCAGGCCAGGAAAACCTCGCCGATGATGATGCTCAGGTTGCCCAGGGCCAGGAAGCAGCGGAACACATCCCCGTGGGCGGACAGCGACGAAGCCAGCAGGGACAGGCCCAGGCCGATCCAGGGCAGGCTCACATGGAACATGTGGCGGCCCACCTCGCCGTGGGTCCCGGAATGGCGCCAGCGACGGTAGAGCACCATGCCGGTGAACAGCACCAGCAAAAGGCAAAGGGCGAAGCGCAGGCCGGCCGTATGCCAGTCGTCGGCGCTGACGGGGATCTCCACGGGCAGGCGCAGCTGGATGCCCTGCCAGACATATTGCAGGCGTTTGGGCACGGTCTCCCAGGTCTCGAGGCTGAGATAGGGCACCGGGCCTTGCAGATAGTAGTCCCGCCACAGCTGGGGCAGCATGGTGGCGATGTCTTTCTGTGCCTTCTTCAGATCGGCCATCATGTCCTGGGTGGGCGACAGCACGGAATCATAGCGCTTGATGACGTCGGTCAGGCTTTTCTGGGCCTTGGTGACCTGGCGCGAGTAATCGCGGATCTCGGCGTTGGACGGCAGATCCTTGGTCTCGGGCAGGCTCTCGGCCAGATGGTTGACGCGCTCCAGCAGGGAGTTGACGCTGTTGCGGGCCAGCAGCACGGGGTCGATGACCTGCTGCATCTGCTGCACGGTGAAGGAGATGCGGCGGTCCAGGGCCTCCAGCGGGTTGGGCCAGTTCTTGAACGTGTTGATGAGCAGGAGCAGGCGGCGGGCTTCCTCGACGATGGGCCGCGCCTGCTTGGACATGGTCTCCGCCTGCTTGTTGATGTCACGCACCAGGCCGCGCGTACTGCTGTTGATGTCGTCCAGCATGTCCTTCTGGCCGGCCCAGATGTTCTCCAGCGGGTCCACCGTGGGAGCCGCATCGGCTTCGGCAGGGGCGCTGGAAGCGGCTTTTTTGTCCTGGGCCTTGTCGTCCTTTTTGGCGTCGGCCTTGTCGTCGTTTTTCTGGGGCGCTTCGTCGGCCAGGGCACAAGTCGGGCCGACGAGGGAGGTCATCTCCCGGCAGGCGTCTCCGGAAAGGGCCGGCACGAGGCTGAGGACGGTCAGCAGCATGAGAACGGGCAGGGAACGGAACAGGCAGCGATACATGGTCCACCTCAGGGAAAGGCCCCTGCCGGAAAGGGACAGGGGCATCATGACATTGAAAAGCCAGCAATAGCGCAAGATGTGCTGATTGAAAAGAGGTCTTCCTGTAAACATGCGGCTCCCCCCGGGAGCAGGCGGATGGCCCGGCTTTACAAGCCCTTCCGTGCCCGGCATAGTGAGCTCATGTCCCAGAGCCTCTCTTCTTTCCTCCGTCAGGATGTCCCGGCCTCTGCTCCCAGGGCGGCTGTTGCCCTGCAACGCTTTTCCCCCGCCGACAGCGGGGCCGTGGCACAGGCCCTGCCCCTTCTTCTCGACCGCGCGGGCCTGGCCTCGTCCTTTTCCCTGCGTTCGGCCCATGTGCTGGTCAAACCCAATCTGTTGACGGCCACGCCCCTGGCCTGCACCAGCCCCGTGGTGGTGGCCGCCGTCTGCCGCTGGCTGCTGGACCAGGGGGCCCGCGTGCGGGTGGGGGATTCGCCCGGTTTCGGTACGGCCACGGCCGTGGCCCGGCAGACAGGCGTGGAAGAGGCCCTGCGGCCGCTGGGCCTGCGGGTGGAGTCCCTGGCCGATCCCCGTCCGCTGGAGCTGCCCCTGCGCCGGGGCGGGCCCGTTTCCTTCGGGGTGGCCCGGGTGGCGCTGGAAAGCGACGTCATCTTTTCCCTGCCCCGGGTCAAGGCCCATTCCCAGATGCGCCTGACCCTGGCGGTCAAGAACCTGTTCGGCTGCGTCTGCGGCCTGCGCAAGGCCCTCATCCATACGCGGCAGGGACAGGAGCCCGACTTTTTCGCCGACTGCATCGCCGCCCTCTGGGCCGGTCTGCCGCCGGTGGCCGCCGTGGCCGACGGCCTGACCGCCATGCATGTGACGGGCCCCAGCAAGGGACAGCCCTTCCCTCTGGGCCTGCTGGGGGCCAGCCCTTCGGCCGTGGCCCTGGACGAGGCCCTGTGCGCGGTGCTGGGCCTGCCTCTGGCCGGCACGCCCCTGGGCGCGGCCCTGGAACGGCGGGAAGCGCCGGGATGCCGCCGTGCGGGCTGGCAGCCCGACTATGTGCTGGCCCGGCCCGAAGATTTCGACTGTACGGGCTTCATCCTGCCGGACGAGCTGATGCACACCTCGTTCCGGCCCTGGCGCCTGTTCAAGAGTTGCCTGCGCCGCCTGTGGCTGGCGCGCCGAAAATAACGAAAGCTGCTCCCCCGGGGAGCGAGGAGTTGACCATGCCTGTGATCCTGCCGGGCCAGACCGACATCTATGCCCTGACCGATGCCCGCCTTTCCTGCGGCCGCACACTGGAGACCGTGGTCTCCGCCCTGCTGGGGGCCGGGGTCAAGATCATCCAGTACCGTGAAAAGCACATGAAATCCGGTGAGATGCTGGAAGAATGCCGTCTGATGCGCCGCCTGACCCGCGAGGCCGGGGCCTGCTTCATCGTGGACGACCATGTGGACCTTGCCATCCTGGCCGAAGCCGACGGCGTGCATATCGGACAGGAGGACTTTCCTCTGCCTGCGGTGCGCCAGCTGGTGGGCCCCAAGATGTGCATCGGCCTGTCCACCCACAGCCCGGAACAGGCCAGGGCCGCCGTGGCCGTGGGCGCCGACTACATCGGCGTGGGGCCCATCTTCGCCACCAAGACCAAGGAGGACGTGGTGGCCCCGGTGGGCTTCGATTATCTGGACTGGGTGGCCGCCAACATCAGCATCCCCTTCGTGGCCATCGGCGGCATCAAGGAACACAACATCACGGATGTGGCCCGTCACGGGGCCCGCTGCTGCGCCCTGGTCTCCGAACTGGTGGGCGCTCCCGACATCGCCGCCAAGGTGCAGGCCGTACGCGCCGCCATGCAGCGGGGGATGTAGGATATGATTTTTGAGGGGCGGGGGACCCCCTCGCGTTGCTGTCGATGCCCGTAGCTTCCTTCGTCGCAACGGGCACGGCCCTTCGGGCCGCCATACGGTCACGCCTGGCGCGAGAGGGTCCCCCGCCAAACTCTCCTCCCCCTCCCCAGCGCGCTTTATCCCGTCTTTCCTGAGCGAGGAGATGTGTGGATGATCCGTATTTTTTCTTCCAGAGGCACAGCCTTTCGTCATGCAGGCCGATGTTGTGTGATCGAAAAGAAAGAGGCGACCGTCATGTGGCGGTCGCCTCTTTCTTTTCAGCTAGGTAATGGAATAAAGCGCGTTTGGGGAAGGGGCCCCTTCCCCGGCAAAGTCCGATGACAGGCCTTAATCGAAGCTCTTGGCCCAGCGCAGGATATGGGCGTGCAGCAGGCGCACGGCCTGGAGGAAGCGGGGGCCGCGGCCCTGGTAGTGCTGGCAGAGCTGGTGCCAGAAAAAGGCCATGCTGGCCAGTTCCGGGCAGGACTGCATGTGCTGGAGGATGGTCATGCACAGGGGGTGGCCCGTGGGATCGAAGCTCTCCGGCAGGGGGGCGCATTCCTGCAGCAGGGTCTGGAGCAGGTGGGCGCAATGGCTCAGGGCTTTGCCCACGCGGGCCGCGAACTGGCTGGAATAGTTGGGGCAGGCCATGCTCAGGGGCACATTGGTCAGGGGCGTGGGCTCCGTGGCCCCGGAGGTCAGGTCATCCAGGATGCGCCGCCAGTAAACGCGCTGCTGGCAGAGCCAGAGGGTGCGGTCATCGGCCTTGTGGTCGGACAGGCAGGTGGTGGTGATGAATCCGCGCGAGTCGGTGGCCGTCTGCCAGATGCGGGCCTCACGGCAGGCCGAGGTGGTGATGCCTTCGCTCCACTGGCCGCTGGTGAGCTTGGCCAGCACCAGGTCGGCCACGATGGAGGCGCTGATGTGGTGGCGGCACTTCTCGCCCAGGACGCAGTCGTGGTCATGCGGGCAGGGATGGCAGGGCAGGGTGGGCTCCAGGCAGCAGCTGCCGGGCAGGTAGGGGCCGGTATCGCAGGGCTGGGCCGTGGCCAGGAAGATGGAGAGCAGGGGCAGGCCCAGACCGGCCGCCAGATGCATGGTGCCGGTATTGTTGGTGACCAGCATGGCCATCTCGCGCAGGACGGCGCCCAGCTCGAAGATATTGGTCTGTCCCACCACGTCCACGAAGGGGGTGCTGGTCAGGCGGGCGTATTCGTCGGCCAGGGGGCGTTCCGAGGCCTCGCCCAGCAGGACGGGGCAGATGCCCTCTTCCTGCCAGATGCGCTTGCCCAGCTCCACAAAGTGGCTCACCGGCCACTGGCGGCGTTTTTCGCTGGCGCCCAGCTGCATGCCGATGAAGCCGTGCCGGATCACCGGTGCGTGGGCCAGCAGGCGGCGGGCCGTCTCGCGGGCCTCGGTGCCCAGTTCGCTGAGCAGGCCGGAGCCGGGCTGGGAGAGCAGCCGGCCGGAAAGGCCGCCCAGCAGGGGAGCGCCGGTCATGCGGAACATGTCGGCCAGGTTGAAGGGCGCGTTGCTTTGGCGCAGCTCGGCGGCATGGAGGAAGGCGGGCCAGAGGCCGTCCACGCGCGGACGCCCCTTGTGGTCCAGTCCGAAGCCCAGCACGGCCTCGGGCGCGGGGGCCAGGGCGGTGGCCAGCAGACGGGCGGGCATGCTGGGCGTCAGGTTGATGATGTGGTCGGCCCGCACGGTGGCGCGCAGGTTTTCGGCCCACGCCTGCAGTTCGTGGCGGGTGGCGTCGGCCTGTTCGGGGCTGACCAGGTGATCGGGCACGGTGAGCAGGGGGCTGGCGAATTGCAGCAGGCCCTCGGTGTCCGCGTATTTTTCCAGACAAAGCAGCGTGGTGCTGCGCCCGGCCTTGTGCAGGTCGTGCAGCAGGGGCTGGCTGAGCAGCAGATCCCCGAAGCGGTTCAGATTGATGACAAGAGCATCCAGACGCATGACAGTTTCCTTGCGGAGGGTGAAGATTCCCGTGGTGCTGGGCACGCTGACGGGGGGAGCTTTCTAGCAGAACTGGGCGCGGACGTCCAGACGGGGCGGGGATCGGAAAGGGCTCGGCGGGAAAAGCGGCAGCACGGCAGAGGACCGGGGAGGCCGCCGTATCACGACACGCCGTCCATACCCGGCGGCCGTCAGGCACGCACGGATCGTCCGTTGCCGGACGGACGCAAAAGATGGCCCCGCCTCTCCGGAAGGTACCGGGGCGGACCAAGGTCAGCGCTGCGGGCCAGCGCCGGCGCCGGATGCAGGTGCCTGTCAGGGACGCCGTTCGTCCTGCGGCTGGGCCGGGGCCTGTTCCTGGGGGGCCGTGCTGAAGGGCGAGGTGATCTCCCTGGCCAGCAGGGTCACGAAGAGGGCCGGGATCCCGGAATCCACGCTGAACTCGCGGTGGGCCAGCAGGCCTGTGCGCATCTGGCTGCTGCCGCGGGCATTACGGCTGCCCACGTTCTGGAGCATGAAGCGCTTGGGGCGTTTGTCGCTGGGGACACGGCGCTGAACCAGCAGGATGTCCGAAAGGACGAGGGTCGCGCCCTTGCCGGAAAGTTCCGACGGTGCTCCGTAGCCGCCCTCGACCATGCGATGGGCCGAGGCTGCGTCGGTGATGCCGGCTTCCAGCACGCTGGCCTGGATGATGAACCCGGCCTGGCTGGGGTTGTCGGTGATGTCGTACTTTTCGGCGCGCAGCAGGCGCTCCACTTCGGCGCGCAGGCCGAAGACATGGCGGCTCTGGTCGCGGACGCTGACGTAGACCACAGGCGTGGTGTCATCGTCGGCCGGGGCCAGAGAACCCTGGCGCAGGACCTGGATGTCGGTGGGGGCAGGCTGCCGGTGCTTGCAGCCCGGAAGCAGCAGCAACAGCAGCGCGAGGAGGAGAAAGAGCGTTTTTTTCATGCGTCTCCGGGACGGCGACAGGGCTTGCGGCCCCTGCGGGGGAGCTGCCCACGCCACGCGGCAGCGGGCACGATGGCAGGAGGACCGGCGCGTCCGCTACGGACGCGGTACTGTCTCCGAGGTCAGCCCTATACCGCAGAAATCACAGGCATGTCCAGCAGGCGGCCTGCCGCGGTAAAAAGGCGGTTGTCGGCATCCGGGCACAGGCCGGTACGCAAAGGGGCCCCGTCCTGTGCCGGACGGGGCCCCCGGGAAAGCGGGTCTTAACGCACCAGGTAGGGCATGCGTACCGTCAGCGCCTCTTCAGGGCAGTCGATCTCGCACGGCAGGCAGAACCAGCAGGTGCGGTTGGCCTCGAAGGCCCGGCCGCAGGCCATGCAGCGGGCGGCTTCCTTTTGGGCCTCTTCAGGCGTGAGGACCTGTTCCGTCACGGCGGTCAGGCTCCTTTCCGCAACAGGCAGCCGGGTCAGGCTGCCCCGGGACACCCCGTTGGAGCGTTCGAGATGGGGCTCGAAATCATTGCACCAGCCCTTTTCCGCCATTTCATCCAGAGCCAAATATATATATGACTACTCAGAAGAGCGCTTTTTTTGTCAAGTGCAGCGCCGGTTTTTCACGGGTCAAAGGCAGGAAAAAGAAAGGGGCCGCAGCTGGATGCTGCGGCCCCTTCCATATGGAATAAATGAATGATCCCGGCGTGCTGCGCTTTCGTATGCCGGTCAGCTCCTGATGGACTCCAGGATGGCCCGGCACAGGGCGTCTTCCAGCCCGGCGAAGGCCTCTTCCTTGCTGCGGGGATTGCCGCGGCTGGTCACGGCAACGGTGTGCAGGCTGTCCTTGTCGGGGATGCGGCGGGCGGCCGTGCCCACGGCGGCTTCCATGGCCCAGCTGGTGTAGCTGTCGCCCGCGTCGTGCAGGGTGGCGCCCACGCCCACCGTGGCGCCGATGCCCGCGCCTACGATGGCGCCGCCGCGCCCGTCCACCAGGCCGCCCAGCAGCACGCCCAGCATGGTGCCCGTGCCCACGTTGCCCAGCGTGCGTCCGGCGCTCACCCGGCTGCCGTCGCTGGTGGCCCAGACGTCGCGGATCTCCACCAGGATCACCAGGTCGGCTTCCTTGACGTCCGAGGCCGGGTTCAGGCCGCGTTCGCTCTGCAGATAGGCCGTGAGCATGGAGTGCAGGTCCTCCGTCATGCTCTTGCCGTTCTCGATCTTGATGAAGACCCTGTCGCCCCGTTCCAGGGTGACGGCAGGCAGGGGCGCGCCGGGCTCCGGCGCCGGGCGGGCATCGTGCGAGGCACAGGCCCCCAGGGCCAGGGACAGAAGCAGGAGGAACAACAGGCTCAGGATGCGGTGCGGATGCATGACGGCTCCTTGAGGGGGAAAATGATCCCGGTCATTTATATGTTGTATCCCAGGCCGGTAGGCCTGTCCAGACGGCGGAAAGGGCGCGCCGGGAGCCCCTGTGGCGGCGACGCGGGCTTGACGTGGCTGCATTTTGCCGTATCCTCCGCGCACACGGCAGGCCTGAGGGCCCTTGCCGCGGACCTGGCGGGCCCGGCTTTTTTCCTGCTTCTTTTTCCTTCCGGGCAGCCTCAAGGCAGCATGAACGGTCCACGGGACCGTCTTTTTTCATTCACCTCCTGCCACTGCCGTCCGGCAGTCGGATGGACAAGGGACATCATGGGCAAGCAGCTGATCATCGTGGAATCGCCGGCCAAGGTGAAGACCATCAAGAAATTTCTGGGACCGCAGTACATGGTGCAGGCCAGCGTGGGCCATGTGCGCGACCTGCCGTCCAGCAGTCTGGGCGTGGACGAAGCCAACGATTTTGCCCCCCAGTACGAGATCATCGACAATAAGAAGAACGTGGTCAGCGAGCTGCGCAGCGCCGCAGCCAAGGCCGACACCGTCTATCTGGCCCCCGACCCGGACCGCGAAGGGGAGGCCATCGCCTGGCATGTGGCGGAGCTGATCCGCGACAAGGCCAAGGACATCAAGCGCATCCAGTTCAACGAGATCACCGCCCGCGCCGTCAAGGAGGCCCTGGCCCATCCGCGCGAGCTCAACCAGCACCTTTTCGATGCCCAGCAGGCCCGGCGCGTGCTGGACCGCCTGGTGGGCTACAAGATCTCGCCCCTGCTCTGGAAGACCATCAAGCGCGGCATCTCCGCCGGACGCGTGCAGTCCGTGGCCCTGCGCCTCATCGTGGAGCGCGAGGCCGAGCGTGCCGCCTTCAAGCCGGAAGAATACTGGCTGTTCAAGGCCCTGCTGGGCGCCGAGGTGCCGCCCTCCGTGCGTGCGGAACTGGCGCGCATCGGCGGCAAGAAGGCCGTGATCCGCAATGCCGAGGAGGCCAACGCCCTGGAGGCCGAGCTCAAGGGCCAGCCCTTCGTGGTGGAGAGCGTGGAACAGAAGGAGCGCGAGCGCGCGCCGCAGCCGCCCTTCATCACCTCCACCCTGCAGCAGGCCGCCAACCAGCGTCTTTCCTACACGGCCAAGCGCACCATGAACATCGCCCAGCGCCTCTACGAAGGCGTGGAGATGGAAGACGGCAGCATCACGGCCCTCATCACCTACATGCGTACCGACTCCACCCGCATCGCCGACGAGGCCCGGCAGGCGGCGCACGACTTCATCCAGCGCGAGTTCGGCAACGATTACCTGCCGGCCAAGAAGCGCGTCTACAAGACCAAGAGCGGCGCGCAGGACGCCCACGAAGCCATCCGGCCCGTGGATGTGAACATCACGCCCGAGATGGTCAAGGCGGCCCTGCCCCCGGACCAGTACAACCTGTACCGCCTGATCTGGTCGCGCTTCGTGGCCTCGCAGATGGCCGGGGCCCGCTTCCACGACACCACGGTGACCGTGGCCTGCGGCCGTACCCAGTGGAAGGCCAAGGGCGAGCGCCTGCTCTTTCCCGGCTTTTTGGCCGTGCTGCCCCGCGGCAAGGACGAAGGCGATGCCGAGCTGCCGCCCCTGGAGGCCGGCCAGACCCTGAAGCTGGAGAAGCTGGACAAGGAACAGAAGTTCACCCAGCCCCCGGCCCGCTACAGCGAAGCCAGCCTGGTGCGCGAACTGGAAGAGCAGGGCATCGGCCGCCCCTCCACCTACGCCAGCATCATCTCCACCCTGCAGGACCGCGAATACGTGAGCCTGCAGGACCGCCACTTCATCCCCACCGATCTGGGGCGCGTGGTCTGTGAGCAGCTGGTGCAGCACTTCCCGCATCTCATGGACGTGGGCTTCACGGCCGAGATGGAGAGCCTGCTGGACAAGGTGGCCGACGGCGACCAGCAGTGGGTGGACCTGATGCATGCCTTTGCCGCGGATTTCAACCCCACGCTGGCGGCTGCCGCCAAGAACATGCAGAGCGTCAAGGGCGGCCTGCCCACCGATCTGGCCTGCCCCGACTGCGGCAAGCCCCTGATGATCAAGTTCGGCAAGGCCGGGCCCTTCCTGGCCTGCAGCGGCTATCCCGACTGCCGTTTCACCAGCAATTTCCAGCGCACCGAGGACGGCCGTCTGGAGATCGTGGCCCCGCAGAAGCCCGAACTGGAAAAGGTGGGCGAGTGCCCGCGCTGCGGCAAGGATCTGGTCATCAAGCACGCCCGTACGGGCAGCCGCTTCATCGCCTGCACGGGCTACCCGGACTGCAACTATACCGCGCCCATGGCCACGGGCGTCATGTGCCCGCGCTGCGGCGAAGGCCGCATGGTGGAAAAAAGCACCAAGCGCGGCAAGCTTTTCTATTCCTGCGACCGCTACCCGCAATGTGATTTCGCCCTGTGGGACAAGCCCGTACCCGGACCTTGCCCGCGCTGTAATTCCTCCTATCTGGTGGAGAAGCGCGGCCGCGACGGCAGCGTCAAGATCATGTGCCCCACCAAGGGCTGCGGCTATGTGAAAGGAGGCGACGATGGACAGGATGCCTAAAGCGCCGGCCTCGCCGGTGCTGGTGAGCGCCCCGGTGGATGGCCTGGGCGTACCGCTGAACCTGGAGGCCCGTGCGGCCCGGCTGCTGGACGAAGGGCAGGCCGTGGTCCTGCTGACCGTGGTGGAGCGCGAAGGCTCGGCCCCGCGTGCCGCCGGTACCCGTGCCCTGCTGACCGCTGCCGGTCTGGAAGGCACCGTGGGCGGCGGTCTGCTGGAAGCCCGTGCCGTGGAGGCGGCCAATGTCTGCCTGAAGGAAGGACGCTCCGCCCGCGTGCGCTGCGACCTCACCGGTCTTGGCCCCGACAGCGACATGATCTGCGGCGGCAGCATGGATCTGCTCTGTGAATATCTGACGCCTGCGCAGGCGCCCCTGTTCCGTGCGGCGGACGCGGCCCTGAAAGCCGGGCTGACCGGCATCTGGCTGCTGGACGTGAGCCGGGCCGATGCGCCCGTGCGCGACCTGTATCTGGATGCCCTGCCCGAAGACCAGCCCCTGGTGGCGGGCCTGCACGAGGGCGCGGAAGCCGTGCGGCCCCTGCTGGCCGGGCGCAAGGGCCGTCCCGGCCTGGTGCGGGAAGGTCTGGTGGAACGTTATGTGGAGGCCCTGGACGCGCCGCCGGTGCTGCTGCTCTGCGGCGGCGGCCATGTGTCGCTGGAGACGGCCCGTCTGGCCCATGCCGCCGGTTTCGTGGTGGACGTGGTGGACGACCGCGCGGAGTTCGCCGATCCCCGGCGTTTCCCCATGGCCCGGCGTTGCCTGACCCTGCCTGCCTTCGAGGATCTGGCGGCCCGCTGCGGCATCGGCCGGCACCATTATGTGGCCATCATGACCCGCGGCCACAGCTTTGACCGTGAGGTCCTGGCCCAGGCCCTGAAAACGGACGCCTTCTATATTGGTATGATCGGCAGCAGCAGCAAAAAAGCCTCGGTCTACAAGGCGCTGCGTGCGCAGGGCGTCAGCGATGCGGCCCTGGACAAGGTCTGCTGCCCCATCGGTCTGGGCATCGGCGCGGACACGCCGCAGCAGATCGCCGTCTCCGTGGTGGCCGAGCTCATGGCCGCCAGGGCAGGGACGCTGGGCGCTCTTCGGGCGGCCCGCTGAGGTCCGGAAAGCCCCTAAAAAAGTGGCGTAAAAAATTAGTCAATTATTCCAATTGGTTACAAGAAAAAAGTACGGTTCGCTAACCCATTGGAATAAAAGGATTTTTCTTTATTGAACTTTAAGAGCAAGATAAGCCTGCATTTCTTGACGCATTTTGCAAAAAATGTTTAGCAGGGGATTCAAAGCCCGCTCGCTTTGCGGGCGGGCTTTCCACGTATCGGCAGTTCGCTGCTGTCCCAGGAGTAAGATATCATGACCGGAAAACAGACCATTCTGGCAACGCTGCTGTTGCTTCTCTGTTTCAGCCTTGCGGCATGCAAGGATGAAGGTGCTCAAAAAGGTCAGATGCCCGCCCCGCCGGTGGGCGTCTTCCAGGTGGAAGCCAAGGACGTGCCCTGGCCTTCCGAATTCCAGGCCCAGGCCTCCGGCTCCCGGTCCGTCGAAGTGCGTGCCCGTGTGCAGGGCATCATCGAGAAGCGTCTGTACCGTGAAGGCGAGTTCGTCAAGGCCGGTCAGCTCATGTTCCAGATCGAGCGCGACCAGTACGAGGCCGCCGTCCAGCAGGCCGAGGCCCAGTACGACAGCGCCAAGCGCGAGTGGAACCGCGTGCGCCCCCTGTTCGCCAAGAACGCCGTCTCCCAGAAAGATCGCGACAACGCCAAGGCCGCCTATGACAACGCCAAGGCTGCCCTGCGTGCCGCCAAGATCAATCTGGACTACTGCCAGGTGGTGGCCCCCGTGTCCGGTTACAGCTCCAAGGAAAGCTTCACGCCCGGCAACCTGGTCAGCAACAACTCCCTGCTGACCTACGTGGACCAGACCGATCCCATGTACATCGATTTCTCCATCGCCGCGCCGCAGCACATGCGCCGTCAGCAGCTGGCCGCCGAAGGCCGCCTGCTCTTCCCCGAAGGCAACATCTACAAGGCCCGTCTGCGTCTGCTGGACGGCAGCATGTACCAGGGCGAAGGCCAGGTGGACTTCATCGACAGCCGCGTGCAGCCCGAGACCGGCGTGGTGCAGGCCCGTGCCTCCTTCGCCAACAGCGACGGCCAGATCATGCCCGGCCAGTATGTGCGCATTTTCATGGACGGCGACGTGCTGGTCAACGCCGTGCTCATCCCCCAGAAGGCCGTGCTCATCACCCAGAAGGGTTCCTTCGTCATGACCCTGGACAAGGACAACGTGGTCGGCACCCAGAAGGTGGAGGTCAGCGAGACCATCGGCGACATGTACCTTGTGGACTCCGGCCTCAAGGGCGGGGAACGCATCATCTGTGAAGGCATGGTCAAGGCCCGCCCCGGTGCCAAGGTCAGCGTCATGGGTGACGGACAGGCCCAGAAGGGACAGGCCGCCCAGAAGACCGCTCAGAAGTAGGTGATGGTCTATGGCAGCTTCGGCAAAACCAAATATCTTTTTGCGCAGACCGATCCTTTCGTCGGTCATCTCCATCGTGATCACGCTGGTGGGCGCGCTGGCCATGAAGGCCCTGCCCATCGCCCAGTATCCTGAACTGGTGCCGCCCACGGTCAACGTGACGGTCTTCTATCCCGGCGCCTCGGCCGAGACCATCGCCGGTACCGTGCTGGCCCCCCTGGAAGTGAACATCAACGGCGTGGAAAACATGCTCTACATGACGTCCACGGCCTCCTCGGGTTCCGGTTCGGGCTCCATCAACGTCTATTTCAGTCTGGGCACCGACCCGGACATGGCCCTGGTCAACGTCAACAACAAGGTCAACCTGGCCCAGACCACACTGCCCGAGACCGTGCGCCTGCAGGGCGTGCAGGTGACCAAACGTTCACCGGCCATGCTGCAGATCATCGCCCTGTTCTCGCCTGACGGGCGTTATGACGCCGTGTACCTGCACAACTACATGCAGGTGAACGTGGCCGACGAACTCAAGCGTGTGCCCGGCGTGGGCGACGTGACCGTGTTCGGCTACATGGACTACGCCATGCGCATCTGGCTCGTCCCGGACAAGCTGGCCAAGTACGGCGTCACCGTGAGCGAGATCGCCGCGGCCATCCAGGAGCAGAACTCGCAGTTCTCGCCCGGCCGTCTGGGCGACGCGCCCATGCCCGATACCGCCCAGCTTTCCTGGCAGATCGATACCAAGGGGCGTCTGGCCACGCCGCAGGAGTTCGGCGAGATCATCATCCGCACCGGTGAGGACAGCGCCATGCTGCGCCTCAAGGACGTGGCCCGCATCGAGATGGGCGGCAAGGACTACAGCGTCAGCAGCGAATACAACGGCATGGTGGCCCGTGCCATGGGTATCTACCTGCTGCCCGGCGCCAACGCCATCGCCACCGGCGAGGCCGTCACCGCCCGCATGCAGGAGCTGGCCAAGAACTTCCCCGAGGGCATCGACTACAAGATCATCGTGGACACCAACGACTTCGTCATGGAGTCCATCAACGAAGTGGTCCACACCCTGGTGGAAGCCATGATCCTGGTGTTCCTGGTGGTGTTCATCTTCCTGCAGAACTGGCGCGCCACCCTCATCCCCTGCATCGCCGTGCCCGTGTCCATCATCGGTACCTTCGCGGGCATGTTCGCCCTGGGCTACACCATCAATACCCTGACCCTGTTCGGTATGGTGCTGGCCATCGGTATCGTGGTGGACGACGCCATCGTGGTGCTGGAGAACGTGGAACGCATCATGAGCACCGAGCACCTGCCGCCCAAGGAAGCCACGGCCAAGGCCATGAGCGAAGTGACGGCCCCCGTTATCGCCATCGTGCTGGTGCTCTGCGCCGTGTTCATCCCCGTGTCCTTCATGGGCGGCCTGGCGGGCCAGATGTACAAGCAGTTCGCCATCACCATCTCGGTGTCCGTGGTGCTTTCGGGCATCGTGGCCCTGACGCTGACCCCGGCCCTGTGCTCCCTGCTGCTCAAGCCGCATGCGCATGACCATCAGCCGGCCAAGCCCTTCGTCGTCTTCAACTACTTCTTCGGCAAGACCACGCACCGCTATGTGCGTACGGTGCGTTTCATCAAGGACCACGGCCTGATCTCCATGGCCCTCTTCGGCTGCATGATCGTCAGCCTGGTCTTCCTGTTCCGGGTGGTCCCCGGCGGCCTGGTGCCCAACGAAGACCAGGGCTACATCCTGGGCATGACCATCCTGGACGACGGTGCCGTGCAGAACCGCACCCGTGACGTGACCCGCGTGGTCATGGACGTGCTGCGCAAGAACCCGGCCGTGGACACGGTCATGACCCTGAATGGCCTGGACATCACCTCCATGTCGTCCAAGAGCAACTACGGTACCTTCTTTGCCGTGCTCAAGCCCTGGAGCGAACGTACCACGCCGGAGAGCAGCGCCTCGGCCATCAGTACCAAGGTGCTGGGCGTGACCATGATGCAGCCCGAAGCCGTGACCATCGGCTTCACGCCGCCGCCCATCAGCGGCATGTCCACCACGGGCGGTTTTGAAGGCTTCATCCAGATGCGCGGCGCCGGCACCAGCCAGGATCTGGAAGCCACGGCCAATGCCTTCGTGGCGGAAGCCACGTCCCGTGACGAGAACGGCCAGCCCAAGTATCCGGCCATCGGTACCCTGCGCAGCCTGTTCTCCACCGGTGCCCCGCAGCTCTACGCCAACCTGGACCGTGAGCGCTGCAAGGACATGGGCATCAGCATCAGCGATGTCTTCACGGCCATGAACGCCACCTTCGGTGCGCTCTACGTCAACGACTTCAACTACCTGGGCCGTACCTTCCAGGTGCGCATGCAGGCCGAGGCCGATTACCGCTTGCTGCCCGAGTCCCTGCACGACATCTTCGTGCGGACCAACAAGGGCGGCATGGTGCCCCTGGATGCCATCATGACCCTGGAACGCCGCACGGCGCCCCAGACCATGGAACGTTACAACGTGTTCCCCGCCGCCCACCTCATGGGCGAACCGGCCCCCGGCTATTCTTCCGGTCAGGCCCTGGAAGCCATGGAAAAGGTGGCGGAAAAGATGCTGTCCAGCGATTACGGCCTGGGCTGGGTCGGTTCGGCCCTGCAGGAAAAGCTGGCCAGCGCCGACACCACCGTCATCTTCGTGCTGGCGCTCGTCATGGTCTTCCTGATCCTGGCCGCCCAGTACGAAAGCTGGTCGCTGCCGCTGGCCGTGCTCACGGCCGTGCCCTTCGGCGTGTTCGGCGCCCTGGTGGCCACCTGGCTGCGCGACCTGTCCAATGACGTGTACTTCCAGGTGGCTCTGGTCACCCTGGTGGGCCTGGCCGCCAAAAACGCCATCCTGATCGTGGAATTCGCCGTCGAGGCCTGGCGCGGCGGGCGCAGTCTGGACGTGGCCGCCATGCATGCGGCGCGCCTGCGCTTCCGTCCCATCGTCATGACCTCGCTGGCCTTCATCCTGGGCTGCGTGCCGCTGGCCATCAGCTCCGGCGCCGGTGCCAACAGCCGTCACGCCATCGGCACCGCCGTGGTGGGCGGCATGCTGGCCGCAACCTGCATCGCCACGCTCTTCGTTCCCTACTTCTTCCGCACCATCATGCGGATCTCCCTGAAGCTGCAGGGCAAGAAGGACCCCAACGAAGGCAAGAAAAGCTTCGATGAGGAGGAGGATATATGACCCCCCTGCTGAAAGCGGGCCTGACGCTGGTGCTCTGCCTGGCCGTCACGGGCTGCTCCCTGGCTCCCGACTATAAGCGTCCCGAGCAGGACATCCCCAAGGAGTGGCGTTCCGTGGATCTGGGACCCAGTCCGCTGAACACCGACTGGTGGACCCGCTTCAATGATCCCGTGCTCAATGCCCTGGTGGAAGAAGCCCTGAAGAACAACCAGGATCTGGCGGAAAGCCTGGCCAAGATCGATTCCGCCGCGGCCAAGCTGGGCGTGGGCACCAGCCAGCTCGCCCCCTCGGTGAGCGGCGCCGGTGCGGCCACCTCGCAGAGCAACTCCACCAAGATCGCCAACTACAACAGCATCGCGGACCGTTCCTACGTGAACTACCAGGGCCAGCTCTCGGCCAGCTGGGAGCTGGACTTCTGGGGCAAGTACCGCAACAACTACACCATGCTGTCGGACGTGCTGCTGAACACCGTGGTCAGCCACGAGGCCCTGCGCCTTTCGGTGGCCAGCCAGACGGCCCAGAGCTACTTTGCCCTGCTGGCCCTGGACATGCAGCTGGCCACGGCCAAGCGTACCCTGCGCACGCGTGAGGATGCGTTCGGCATCTATACCAGCCGCTACCGTCAGGGCGACATCACGGAGCTTGACTGGCAGCGTGCCCGCGCCGAAGTGGAAACGGCCCGTGCCCAGGTGCACAGCTCCACGGTGGCCGTGGACAGCGCCGAAGCCAGCCTGGCCGTACTGCTGGGCCGTTCGCCCCGCGACATCATGAGCGCCGTCATGCCGCGCGGCGGCGACATCAGCAAGCTGCCGGCCCCGCCCGTGCTGCCTGCGGGCCTGCCGTCCGAGCTGCTGGAGCGCCGTCCCGACGTGCGCGCCGCCGAGTACATGATCATGGCTTACAATGCCAATATCGGCGTGGCCCGTGCCGAGTTCTTCCCGTCCATCTCCCTGACGGGCATGCTGGGCACCCTCAGCGCCAGCGTGGTGAACCTGTTCAGCGGTCCTGCGGGCGCCTGGAGCTACGGCGTGACCGGCTCCATGCCGCTGCTGGACTTCGGCCGCACCTGGTATAACGTCAAGGACGCCGAGGCCCAGAAGGAAGCGGCCATCGCCGTGTACCGCAAGACGGTGCAGAACGCCTTCAAGGACGTGCGCACCTCCCTGACCTCCCAGCGCGAGGCCGACGCCATCGTGGCGGCCAGCCAGGCTCAGGTGGACAGCCTGCGCCGCGCCGCGGAGATCGCCCGCCTGCAGTACGACAACGGTTACACCGACTACCTGACCGTGCTGGATGCCGAACGCCAGCTGTTCAGCGCCGAGCTGAGCCTGGCCAACGCCCTGCGTGACCGCCTCAATGCCGTGGTCAGCGTGTGCATGGCCCTGGGTGGCGGCTGGCAGGATCCCAACGTCAAGCCTTCCTTCCCGGTGGCTGACGCGGAAGAGCTGGTCAAGGCCCATGACGCTGCCGGCCAGAAGGCCTCCCAGCCTGCGGCCGCTCCTGCGAAGGAACAGCCTGCCGCCAAGCAGTAGGCACGATCCCCCCCCTGAAAAGACACAGGAAGGACGCTTTTGGGCGTCCTTCCTTTTTTTGTGTCCCATGTTGCAGGCCATCCCCCAAAAGGCCGAGAGGCCGCATTACGGGGCAGCATGCGGGCACAGAGGATGTCCTGCGACGGGGATGTCTTTACAATCCGGCGGGATGACGGCTATCCTGCGGCCATGCTGCATAGAGTACATTTGTTTTTGGCTGGTCTGGCCCTGTCTGCCCTGACGGTCTCCCTTGCTCCTCTGCCGGTGTTGGCGGTGGAGAAGGGCAAGGCGGTGCAGGCCCCGGCGGGCAAGGCCGCTGCGGGCAACAGCAAGGGCGGGCAGGCCTGGAGTTTCGGCACCTCCCGCGACAGGAGCAATGCCCTGTGGCATGACGGCGTGGAGACGGACTCCCTGCGCAAGCGGGCCCTGGGCCGGGACAGGGGCAATTCCTCCAGCATCGAACATGCTCTGCGCGAGGCCGACCGCCAGGCCAAGGCCGAGTCCCGCAAAGCCAAGGAGGCGGAACGGGAGGCGGAGGAAAAAAGCCGTCTCGGCATGAACATCCGGCGCGATGACTCCGTCTGGCGTGCCGAGCTGCCGTCGAGCGAGGCCCGCCCTGACGAGCTGCGGCCTCTGGAGCGGCGGCATGTGGTCCGGGCCTATGCCGACTTCATGGACAGCGATGATGCCTCGCTGACCATCGGTCCGGAGCTGATGCTCAAGGACGAGCACAACGAATGGGGCAAGAAGTCCCGGCCCGAGGAGAACGACCCTTCCGTGGGGCTCGGTATGCAGTTCAGTCTTGATTTTTGATGCCGTCCGGGCGGGATGTCCCGCTGCCGGCACGCCTGTGTCCGGGCAGGGTGCGCGGGTGCGGAGGGGACGTTTTCGGTCGGATGCGGCACGTGCTGCAAAAGAAAAGGGGGGACAGCCTGTCAGGCTGTCCCCCCTTTAGGTGTCCGATGCCCGGGGTGTGGTCCGGGCGCTGTCTCCGTCTGCCCCCTGATGAAGAAGCGAGGGAGGCAGGAAGGCAGACGGACTACCGGGCGGAGGTTTCCGGCTCGTGCGGCAATTCTTCCTTGCCCTGGAGTCGGGTGATCCAGATGGTGCTCAGGCTGCTGATGACCGCCGCGACCAGCAGGTAGGCGCAAAGGTACCAGGGCTGGCCGTCATTGCTGCTGACCAGCATGGTGGCGATCATGGGGGTCAGGCCCGAAGCGAAGATCCCGGAGAACTGGTAGATGAAGGATACGGCGGAGTAACGCACCGTGGGTTCGAAGCTGCCCGAGAACAGGCTGGACATGGTGGCGTACGCCGCGCCGTAGATGATGCCGAAGGGCAGGGCGATGGCCAGGAAGACCAGCGGCACGTTATGGCTGAAGTTGTGCAGCACCCAGAAGGTGGGGTAGGCCGTGATGCCCAGCAGGATGGCGGCGATGCCGAAGATGCGGGCACGGCCCCAGCTGTCGGCACGCATGCCCCAGAAGGGGATGGCCACGGCCATGACCGCGGCGGCGCCCACGATGACGAACAGGCTCACGGTCTTGTCCAGGCCGCAGGAGTTGGTCAGATAGGTCAGGGAGAACACGCCGAACACGTTGAAGGCGATGCCTTCCACGAAGCGGGCGCCCACGCAGGCCGTCAGGGTGCGGGGATAGTGCTTGAAGGCGGCCAGGATGGGGTACTTGACCTGTTCGGTCTTCTTCTTGGCGGAGGAGAAGTCCTGGGTCTCCTGCACGGAGATACGGATGTAGGCACCCACGCCCACCAGGATGGCGCTGAGGATGAAGGCCACACGCCAGCCCCAGGCCAGGAAGGCTTCGTCGCTGAGGAAGAAGGACAGCAGACCGATGACGCCGGAGGCCAGCATCAGGCCGAGGGCCAGGCCCACCTGGGGCAGGCTGCCGTAGAAGGCGCGCTTGTGAGGCGGCGCGGATTCGAAGGCCATGAGCACGGCGCCGCCCCATTCGCCACCGATGCCGATGCCCTGGGCCAGGCGGCAGAGGACCAGCAGGATGGGGGCCCAGATGCCGATGCTGTCGTAGCTGGGGATGAGACCGATGCCCACCGTGGCCACGCCCATGATCTCCAGCGTCAGGACCAGCATCTTCTTGCGGCCTAGTTTGTCGCCGAAATGGCCGAAAATGATTCCGCCGAAAGGACGGGCCACGAAGCCCACGGCAAAGGTAGCGAAGGCAAGGATGGTGCCCACCGTGGGGTCGGCAGCGGGAAAATAAATTTTATTGAAGACGAGGCCGGCCACGACACCGTACAGGAAAAAGTCATACCATTCGATGACCGCGCCGATGAGGGAGGAGATGACCACGCGGCGCAGGTTCTGCTGGCAGTGTCCGTTGTTGGGAGTATCGCTCATTCTCGTTGCTCCTTGGGTGCGGCTAGGCCAGTTTCAGGACCTTGCGGGCGTTTTCGTACATGATCTTGTTGCGCACTTCGTCGGTGAAGGGGAAGGCGGCATAGGCGTCCAGAGCGTCACGCAGCTCGATGAAGGGGTGGGCGCTGGCAAAGAGCACCTTGTCGCTGATGGTGGTGCACATGGCCTTCACATAGGTCTCGACCTGGGGAGAGCGCTCGTACTCGGAGATGTCCATGTAGACATTGGCGTTGCGCTGGCAGGTGTAGATGGCCGCATCCACGAAGGGGTAGCCGCCGTGGCTCATGATCAGGGTCAGCTCGGGGAAGTCACGGGCGACCTTGTCCACGTCGCGGGGATCGGCGTATTCCAGGATGGCGCCGGGCACGCACGGCGGAGGAGCCATGGTGATGAAGACGGGCACATCCAGTTCGCAGCACTTGGTGTACAGGGGGTAGAAGCGGGCGTCGCTGGCGGGCATGTGGGCCAGATAGGGGTCGATGGCGATGCCCTTCATGCCGTATTCCTTGACGACCTTCTCGATCTCGCGCACGGCGGCCATCTTCTTGTGGGGGTCGATGCCCCAGAGGCCCACGAACTTGTTGGGATAGGCACGGCAGAATTCGAGCACGCTGTTGTTGTTGGCCGGGAAGCCGTAGGTGGTCTCGGCGTCACGGCCGGTGATCACGCCCAGTTCCACGCCCATGGCGTCAAGGTCGGCCACGATCTCGTCCAGGGGCTGGGGCTTGCGCTGGTCGAAGCCGATGACTTCACAGGCAGCCTTGAACATGGTGCTGTTCTTGATGCCGTTGATGATCTCCGGCGTGTTGGGCCGGAATCGAAAGTCGACAACTTTCATGGGTGAACTCCTTGGTTGTTGGCTGGGGCCTGCGGCAGGAGGCTACCTCAGGCAGTATATCTCACAGGTAACGTTATATCTAAACGAGCAAAATTTTTTTTTCAACAAGCGCCAGTCATTTTAGGGGTTTATGGAGATATTATGATAACTGTTATTACATTTTTGGTGCAAAAATGCATCATTTTGGGCGGGGGGGAAATTCGGGAAGAATTTTTTTTTGATCTATCTGACAGTCAAGCCTTCACAGCCAGAATGCTGCATTTGATGCTGCTTTCAGCGTCATGAAAATGATGCATTTTGGCATCATCGGCCTCTGAAAAGGCTGTGAAAAAAATTTTTAGACGCAAAATTGCATCATTTTAATATATTTGCTGGGGGTCTAAAAAAAATATATTAAAAAATCAATATGTTACCAAAATGGCACAGGCATTGCTATTTATTTCGCAAGCGATTCGTCGCGAAATATGTCAAACACCCTTTCAAGAGGAGAACAGATATGTCTCAGACCGTTTGCGAATGCAGATCCCCCCAGGAACAGCGCCTGCTCGATAAGATCGAAGGCAAGGTCGACCGTTTCCGCGCCACCCACGAGCGCGTGTTCCGCATGCTGGAACGCTTCGACGGCATGAAGCCCCGCATCGACATCGAACGCGCCCTGTACTTCACCCAGTCCATGCAGGAAACCGAAGGCCAGCCCCTGGTGCTGCGCTGGGCCAAGGCTCTGATGCACATCGCCCAGAACATCACCGTGTACGTGCAGGACGACCAGCTGCTGCTGGGCCGCGCCGGCTGCGACGGCCGTTACGGCATCCTGTACCCCGAACTGGACGGCGACTTCCTGGACATGGCCGTGAAAGACCTGCCCACCCGCGCCACCTCTCCCGCCACCATCACCGCTGAAGACGCCAAGCGCGTGATCGAAGAGATCGCTCCTTACTGGAAGGGCAAGACCTACCACGAAGCTCTGGCCGCCGCTCTGCCTCCGGAAATCCACAAGCTGACCTACGACGATCCCCAGGGCCTGATCTCCCGCTTCATCGTCAACGAAACCTCTTCTTTCCGTTCCTCCATCCAGTGGGTGCATGACTACGGCAAGATCCTGAAGCGCGGCTTCAACGACATCAAGCGCGAAGCCCAGGAAAAGCTGGCCGCCCTCGATCCCGCCAGCGCCAAGGACATGTGCGAAAAGAAGCCCTTCCTGGATGCCGTCGTGATCGTGTGCGACGCCATCGTGCTGTGGGCCAAGCGCCACGCTGACGAAGCCCGCAAGGTGGCCGAAAAGACCGACGATCCCGTCCGCAAGGCCGAACTGCTGCGCATGGCCGCCAACGCCGAACGCGTGCCCGGCGAACCCGCCCGCGACTTCTGGGAAGCCTGCCAGAGCCAGTGGTTCGTGCAGATGTTCTCCCGTATCGAACAGAAGACCGGTACCACCATCTCCAACGGTCGTATGGACCAGTACCTGTATCCCTACTACCAGCAGGACATCGAAAACGGCAGCCTGGACAACAAGAAGGCCATCGAACTGCTGGAATGCATGTGGGTGGGCATGGCCGAATTCATCGACATGTACATCTCTCCCTGCGGCGGCGCCTTCAACGAAGGTTACGCTCACTGGGAAGCCGTGACCGTGGGTGGCCAGACCCCCGACGGCCGCGACGCCACCAACGAACTGACCCACCTGATCCTGAAGTCCAAGCGCGAGTTCCCGCTGCACTACCCCGACCTGGCCGCCCGTATCCACAGCCGCTCGCCTGAAAGCTACCTGTGGGACGTGGCCGAGACCATCAAGGACGGCTCCGGCTTCCCCAAACTGATCAACGACGAAGAAGTCGTGCCCCTGTACGTGGCCAAGGGTGCCACCTTCGAAGAAGCCCTGGACTACGCCGTGTCCGGCTGCACCGAAGCCCGTATGCCCAACCGCGACACCTTCACCTCCGGCGGTGCCTACATCAACTTCGCCGCTGCCGTGGAAATGGTGCTGCGTAACGGCCGCATGAAGAAGTACGGCGACATCGTGCTGGGCGAAGAAACCGGCGATCCCCGCAACTTCAAGACCTGGGACGAATTCTGGAACGCCTATGTGAAGCAGCACATGCTGTTCCTGCGTACCGCCTTCACCCAGCAGTACATCGTCAACAACCTGCGTGCCCAGCACTTCGCCCAGCCCATGGGCTCCGCCATGCACGACCTGTGCATGAAGCACTGCATCGACCTGCACCAGACCCACATCCCCGAAGGCGTCGACTTCGGTTACTTCGAATACATGGGCCTGGGCACCGTGGTGGACTCCCTGTCCGCCATCAAGAAGCTGGTGTTTGAAGACAAGAAGCTGACCATGGACGAAGTCATCAAGGCCATCGACGCCAACTTCGAAGGCTACGAAGACGTGAAGGCCCTGCTGAAGTCCGCTCCCTGCTACGGTAACAACGATCCCTACGCCGACAGCATCGGTCACGAGATCGACCGCCTGTCCGTGGAATTCGCTGCCAAGTACAGCCAGAAGGACCTGGGCATGCACTACAACGTGCGCTACGTGCCCTTCACCTCTCACGTGCCCTTCGGTAAGGTGGTGTCCGCCACTCCCAACGGCCGCGTGGACTGGTTCCCGCTGTCTGACGGTTCCTCCGCTTCCCACGGCGCCGACGTCAACGGTCCTACCGCCGTCCTGCTGTCCAACTACAACACCAAGAACATGGGCATGCGCGACCGCTTCGCCCGCATGCTGAACATCAAGTTCACGCCCAAGTGCGTGGAAGGCGAACAGGGCACCGAAAAGCTCGTGTCCTTCATCCGCACCTTCTGCGACCTGAAGCTGTGGCACGTGCAGTTCAACGTGGTGAACAAGAGCACCCTGCTGGCCGCCCAGAAGGATCCCCAGAAGTACCGCAACCTGATCGTGCGTATCGCCGGTTACAGCGCCTACTTCGTGGACCTGTCCCCCGACCTGCAGAACGACCTCATCGCCCGTACCGAACACGACACCATCTAGTTCCGGTCACCAACGGCGGCGGCCTCGTGCCGCCGCCGGCCTGCACCGCCTCCGGCTGCCCTGCGGGGAGGCCGGAGGCCTTGGCGTTTTTCAGCTCTCCCTTCGTCAACCTTCAACATCTCCGGCGGTGACCCCGTGATCGAAAACAACAACGCGCGCGGCCTCGTTTTCAATATCCAGAAATATTCCGTGCATGATGGTCCCGGCATCCGTACCATCGTCTTCACCAAGGGCTGCGGTCTGCGCTGCCGCTGGTGCAGCAACCCGGAATCCCAGCACAGGGAACCGGAGCTGGCCTACAACCAGGGCCGCTGCCTGGGGACGGACAAGTGCACCCGCTGCTTCAAGGCCTGCCCCAACGGCGCCCTGTCCCGTCGCGAGGACGGCTTCGTGGCCATCGACCGCAGCAAATGCGTGGGCTGCAAGGACATGCCCTGTGCCGAAGCCTGTCCGGCCCAGGGGATCATCGTCTACGGCAAGCCCTACACCGTGGCCGAGGCCCTCAAGGTTGCGCAGGAAGATGCCATGTTTTATGCTCGCTCCGGTGGCGGCATGACCATCTCCGGCGGCGAGCCCCTGTTGCAGAGCGAATTTGCCCTCAACCTGCTGCGCCTGGCCCGTGAGCGCCGTGTGAAGACCTGCATCGAGACCTGTGGTCTCGTCCCCACCGATGTGGTGCGTGAGGCGGCCCAGTACCTCAACTATGTGCTGTTCGACATCAAGCACATGGATCCCGAAGTGCACAAAAAGCACACCGGCATGCCCAACGACCTCATCCTGAAGAATTTCCAGACCCTGGTGACGGAGTTCCCGGACCTGCCCATCACGGCCCGTACGCCCGTCATTCCCGGGTTCAACGATCATGGCCCGGACATCAAGGCCATCTGCGACTTCCTCAAGCCTTTCGAGCATGTGAAGTACGAGATGCTGCCCTATCACCGCCTGGGCACGCAGAAGTACACCTTCCTGGACCGTGTGCCCCCCATGGGCGACGTGACGCTGGACGACAAAAAGTTTGCCGCCCTGCAGAAGATCGCCGTCGCCACGCTGGGGGACCGCGTCGTCATCCCCCGTTAGGCCGGGCTTTCGTGCAACCGTAAAGGGTCCGTCTTTCGGGGACGGGCCCTTTTTTTGCCTCCTCTGCCTTCTCAAGGAGCGGATATGGTCAACTGGCACAAATTCTTCACTTCCATCCTCGATACCATTTCCGACGGTGTTTTCATTTCCGACGCCATGGGCACCACCCTGTATGTGAACCAGATGTATGCCGATCTGGTGGGGGTGCCTGCCCGGGACCTGCGGGGCAAGAACGTGCGCGACCTGGTCAGCGAAGGCTTTTTCGACCTGGCCCTGAACCCCGAAGTGGTGCGCACGGGCAAGCCCGCCACCTATATGCAGAAGCTCAAGGACGGCAAGAACGTGGTCATCTCCGGGTCGCCCGTTTTTGACGACAAGGGGCGCGTCTGTCTGGTGGTCACCTTCGTGCGCGACGAGACCCGCCTGGCCGAGCTCAACGAGCAGACCGGCGAGCAGCGCAAGCTCATCAAGGAGATCAACGACAAGCTGGCCTTCGTGGCCCAATCCCAGGGGCGCGACCTGGAACCGGTCTTCTCCAGCAGCGCCATGCAGTCGGTGGCCATGGAGCTCAAGCGCTACGCCAGCACGGACGCCACCGTGCTCATCATGGGCGAGACCGGCGTGGGCAAGGACGTGTTCGCCCGCCTGACCCACCGCTGGAGCCGCCGCAAGGACAAGATCCTGCTCAAGGTGGACTGCGGCGGCATCTCCGAGACCCTGACGGAATCGGAAATCTTCGGTTATGTGCCCGGTGCCTTCACCGGTGCGTCCAGCAAGGGCAAGCCCGGCTATTTCGAGATCGCCGACGGCAGCACCATCTTCCTCGATGAAGTGGGCGAGCTGCCCCTTTCCATGCAGACGCGCCTGTTGCGCGTGCTGCAGGACAACGAGATCGTGCGCGTGGGCAGCTCCCAGCCCCGCAAGGTGGACGTGCGCATCATCGCCGCCACCAACCGCAACCTTGAGGAATGCGTGGAGGCGGGCACCTTCCGCCGTGACCTGTTCTACCGTCTCAACGTGGGCACGGTACGCATCCCGCCCCTGCGCGAGCGGCCCGAGGACGTGCGCGTGCTGGCGGAGCTCTTCCTGCGCCAGTACACCACCAAATACCGCAAAAAGCTGGCCTTCATGGACATCACGCTGGACATGCTGGCCCAGTACCGCTGGCCGGGCAACGTGCGCGAATTGCAGAACCTGGTCCACAGCCTGGTCATCACCCGGCAGGGGCCCCGCATCTCGCCCCGCGACCTGCCGTCCAGCATCAGCGGCCTGCACGACGAGAGCGGCGGCCATCTGGATGCCGTGCTCATGCAGGCCCGGCCCCTGCGCGAGATCATCGCCGACATGGAGCGGGACTTTTTGCGCCGGGCCATCGAGGTGCACGGTTCCGTCCGCCGGGTCTCGGAGCTGTTCCAGGTCAACCGCAGCACCATCTTCCGCAAGCTGCAGGGCAGCAAGGGACACGACAAGGACGAGGATGGCGGTTCGGCTTCCTGATGCCGTCTTCCTCCCGGCTTGATCGTTCGCATGACGCAAAAAAGGCGCTTCCCCGAGGGGAAGCGCCTTTTTCGTCGGTATGGCGGAAAGCCCGGCTAGGCCTGGGCAGCGTCCTTTTGCTTGTTGCGCCGGCGCAGCACCAGCATGGTCACCACCATGAAGATCAGGCCGGACGCGAAGCCGGGCAGCAGGCTGCCGTGCATGAGGCCGGAGACCATGTAGCCCACCGCGCTGCTGGCCGCCACCACACAGGCATAGAGCATCTGGGTGGAGACGTGTTCCAGATGGGCGCAACCGGCGCCGGCACTGGACAGGATGGTGGTGTCGGAGATGGGCGAGCAGTGGTCGCCGAAGACGCTGCCGGCCAGGGTGGCGGACAGGCAGATCAGCACCAGGTTGGGATCCACGGCCTGGGCGACGGGCACCACGATGGGGATCAGGATGCCGAAGGTGCCCCAGGCGGTACCGGTGGAGAAGCTCAGGAAGCCGGCCACCACGAAGATGATGGCGGGCAGCAGGCCGCCGGAGATGCCGCCGTCGGCCACCATGGTCTTGACGAAGAGCGGGGTCTGCAGCAGGTCACGGCACACGCCGCTGATGGCCCAGGCCAGCACCAGGATGGTGTTGGCGGGCATCATGGCCTTCATGCCTTCACCGGCGCAGTCCATGAAGGATTTGAGGCTCATGAGGCCGCGCGGCACGAACATGAAGAAGGCCACGGTCAGCGCGCCGAAGGAGGCCCAGACCAGGGCCTTGGAGGCGCTGCAGTTGCCGAAGGCCGCCGCCAGGGTATGGTAGGCGGGATCGCTGCCCCAGTAGCCGCCGCTATAGAGCAGGGCCAGCACGGCGAAGACGATCAGGCTGCCGATGGGCACGAGCATGTCCATCAGGTGGCCCTTGGCGCTGGCGCCCATCTCGGCCTGTTCGGCGTCCACGTTGCCCAGTTCGCCCTGCTGGGCGCGCAGTTCGGCCTTGCGCATGGGGCCGAAGTCGAAGTTGCCCAGGCAGACCATGACCACCATGATGATGGAGAACAGGGCGTAGAAGTTGTAGGGGATGGTGGCCACGAAAGCGGCAAAGTCGCTTTCAAAGGCGCCGGTGGCTTTCAGGTTGCTGCCCACGGCGGCAGCCCAGCTGGAAATGGGCGCGATGATGCAGATGGGGGCGGCGGTGGCGTCGATGATGTAGGCCAGCTTGGCGCGGGAGATCTTGTAGCGGTCCGTCACCGGGCGCATGACCGTGCCCACGGTGAGGCAGTTGAAATAGTCGTCGATGAAGATGAAGGCGCCCAGGCCGCCGGTGGAGAGCATGGCCACGCGTTTGCTCTTGATGCGCTTGGTGGCCCAGTTGCCGTAGGCACGGGTACCGCCGGCACGCGAGATGGTGAACACCAGCGCGCCCAGCAGGGTACAGAAGATGATGATGTTGAAATCGACCTTGTTCACCATGGTGGTGAAGGCGATCTCCACGGGCTTGATGATCAGGTCGCCCGTGCCCATGCCCAGGCAATAGATGACGGTGCCGCTGAGAATACCGAGGAAGAGGGAGGAAATGACTTCCTTGGTGATCAGGGCCAGGGTGATGGCGATGATGGGCGGCAGCAGAGAGAGCCAACCCGCGTCAAACGGATCCATGAACATGCTCCTGTCTTGAAGGTCTGGAAGGCGCAGCGCCGCATACGGCTTACCGGCATGCATCCCCCGCCGGCGCGTGATCTTCCCGGTCGCGCTGGACTGCGTGCGCGGAAGTATATCATGCGCGCCTTGGAGCGGCAATACAAAACGGCCGGGAAAACCGGAACGGATGGGCCTCGGGGCGGGCCGTCGCGGAGCCCGTCACGAAAAAACGCCTGAGGACTGTCCTCAGGCGTTTTTATCCGGCGTATCAGAAAAGATGCGGAAGGCGCGGGCTACAGGCTGATCTCGCCGTACTGGGCCTCGTACTGCTGGATGGCCTGCACCAGGGCGGCAGCCAGGCGCTTGGCGCTCTCAGGGCTCATGCCGATGGCCTGCTGGGGCCGGACGGCCAGCACCGGGCCCTGCTGGTCGTTTTCCTGACGGCTCACGCAGGCCGTGAGCAGGATCTCGCCACGGGCAAAGGTGGTCTGGAAGGCATTGGCATAGATGGTGCCCATACCGGGGGCGGGCAGCATGGCCACACGCATCTGCGGCTGTTCGGGCTGCTGTTCCGGGGCATGGCTGTTGGCGGGAGTTTTTTTCAGGGCGGGCATGGTCTCCTCCTATTTCTTGTTCGGGGTTTTGGCGGGCTTTTCCTTTGCCGCCGGAGCCGCCTCATCAGGGCCGTCGGCATGGGTCCGGATGCTGACCCGGGGCAGCTCGGCGAACTGGACGCTGCCCGCATCCATGCGGCTGATGATCTCGGCGGTGATGTCCATGGACGCGGGAGCGGAAAGGACGTTCTGGCGGGCCATGACGGCCACGTCGCCCTTGTCGGCGCGCCAGGCTTCGATCTGGGCCAGCATGTGCTTGCTGACCACGTCGCGGGCGGCGGCCTGTTCCAGAGCCATCTGGCGCTGCAGCAGGGCCAGGCCCTGGCGCAGCTCCTGCTGGCGTTTTTCTTCAGGGCTTTTTTTCAGTTCCTCCTGATAGGCGGCCAGGCCGTTCTGTAGGATGGTCTGGACCTTGCCCAGATGCTCGTTGGCCTGCCGGGCGGCCTTGGACTGGCTGAGGACGCGTTCCACATCCACGCAGACCACGTCAGGGCCGGTGTCCAGGCAACCGGACAGGGGCAGGGTCAGCATGAGGGCAAGGCCGGACAAAAAACGGGAGAGATGGGGCATGGCTCTCTTCCTTGGAGTGTGTTTTTACCCACCTGAGTAATTCTTGTGCATTCCATGATATGGATCAGTTGTCGGTGGAAATGTTGGGGAAGCGAAGAGGAAGATCCGTTGCGGACCGGAAAACCAGCAGGGCCGGTCCCCCGGAAGGTGCGGAGACCGGCCCTGTTGAAGCGCGGCGGTCGTGACTCTCAACGGCCGCCGCGCAGGCTGGATGTTTAGAACTCGTAACGGAAGCTGCCGAACACACCGTGGCCGGTGGTATGCTGGCCGGCCTGCAGGGTGTAGTTAACGCCGAAGCTCATGGTGTCGTTACCCATTTCCAGGCCGACGCCGCCCTGCCAGGTGAGGTAGTCCATCATCTGGGTCTCCACCTCATAGGTGCCGGGCAGACCGGTGAAGGCCACTTCGGACTTGGCCTTGATGTCACCGGCGGCCGGGATCACACTGAAGTCCACGCTGGGCTTGAAGAACCAGCCGCTGTCCAGAGTGATGTCCTTGCTGAAGGTCACGCCCACCGGGAAGGTCCAGATGTCCTGATGGAAGCCGTCGCCTTCCAGAACGGTGCCGCCGTCGGCGTCCACGTCATAGCCCCAGGTGTTGAGGCTCATGTAGCGCACGCCGATATGCGGGATAATGTCCAGCACGCTGGTCTCCAGCTTGTATTCGGCACGCAGACCGGCGGAGATGGCACTGGCCTGCACGTCGGCTTCCAGATCGCCCATGCCCATACGGCTGTCCAGATCCTGCTTGAGGTCGTTCCAGGTGCTGGTGTAGGAGACGTCGGCCATGAGGCCGAAGTTCTCGTAGTTCCAGCCGGCGTAGGCGCCCAGGCCCCAGAAGCTCATATTGTTTTCGGTGCTGTTGAGGTCGCCGCCGGAGGATTCGGCGTAGCCGCCGCCGATGTTGAAGGTGATACCGGCGCGGATGGCGTTCTCGAAGGTGTAGTCGGCACCCAGGGAGACGCCGCCCAGGTTGCCGTTGAAGCCGTAGTCCATGCTGTCGGCTTCCATGCCCCAGCCGTGCTGGTTCTGCCACAGGGGAGCGATCCACAGGGCGAAGCCGGTGGTGTTCCGGTCCACGATCTTGCCTTCGGCGTCCATGGCCTGTGCGCCGTCAGCCGGATTGGCAAAGCCCAGACGGTTGACCACGGCATTGCTGGCCGCGTCGGAAGCCATCTTGGTCATCTGCGGCACAGCGCCGGCAAAAGCGATGCGGGCAGCGCTTTCGATGGTGGCCGCGGCGGCCTGATGATCCGCGCCGATGAAACGCTTGTCCGTGGCGCGGCTCAGGAAGCGGATGCCGCGCTCTTCAGCGTCCACGTCGGCATAGTTCCAGCCGTTGGTACCGGCAGCGCCATGGCGCGCATACAGGGAGTTGACAGCATCGCCCATGCTGTCGTCCAGGCCGGTGAACACGTCGTGGGCGTCGCGACCTTCAGCCGTGAAGGTCTTGCCATCAGTGAAGGTCAGAACGACCATGTCGCTGCTGGACTGCAGGTTGTCGCCACTCCAAGCGCCCTTGTCAATGGCAGTCTCACCAACACCTGTGACGACTTCATAGTTCCCACCGGCCACAGCATCGGTGATGGTCAGCTTGGCGCCACTTTTAACAGTGAGCGTGGCTCCATCGGCATTGTAGATATTCTGGTTGCCGTCCACGATCAGATGGCTGTCACTGGTCATGGTCAGCGTGCCGCTGTTGTAGATGTCCTTGCCTTTGGCGGCGGTGTTGCCACTAAAGGTGTTGGTACCCTTGATGGTCATCTGGCCGGCGTTGGTGATGGCGCCGCCCTGTCCGAGGCCGCCTTCAGCCACAGCCGTGTTGCCCTTGAAGGTGCTGTCGGTGATATCGACCGTGCCGTAAGTGCCGTTCCACACAGCGCCGCCGTTACCGGCCTTGTTGCCTTCGAAGGTAGAGCCGGTGATGGTGATGATGCTCTTTCCGGGTGCACTACCGGACGTATTGGTGACAGCGCCACCCATGCTCGTGCCGGCGGCGTTGCCCTTGAAGGTGCTGTCGCTGATGACGACGGTACCGTTGTAGTTATTGATGGCACCGGCCTTGGCACTGGAGTTGTTGGCGAAGGTCACGCGATCGACCTTCAGCGTAGCATCGACGGCGTTGTAGATGGCGCCGGCGGCCTCGTCGGCCGTGTTGCCTTCAAAGCTGCCGCCGTTGACGGTCAGCGTGCCTTCGTTCCAAATGGCGCCGCCGAAATTGGCATTGTTGCCCTTCAAATCGACATTGTTAAGGGTGAGGTCACCCTCGGCGCCCATTTGGTCATCGCTATTGAAAATGGCACCGCCCTTGTCGCTGGCGGTATTCTTGGCCATAGCGACATTAGAAATTACAGTTGTACCTTCATTGTACAGCTGGGCACCCTGCGTCGCCGTAAGGCTACCGGTGAGGGTGCCGCCAGTGAGCGTCAACTGGTGCTTTGCACCTGCCGCCAACGTTGCGTTATCAGCAACTGTAACTTCGATTTTTCCGGTGATGATCGAGTTGTTGACAGTTACGCTGACACCCTCTTTGTAGCTATCACTCATCCCATAGTAGACGTCAAAAGCGACTCCGCCTTTTTTAGCGATGATGGTGGAATTATTGATCGTGATGTCACCATAATTGTTGGACATGGTGTAAGTGCCATCTCCTAAGAGATTTGTACCATCAACGACCATATTGTCCAGGGTGAGATCGCAGTAGTTTTGGATTCCCATTTTGAAGACATTGGAACCCTGGGCGACATCGAGTGTGCCATTTTTTAAAGTGACGGTGCGATCTTTTTCCAAATGGACAGTCTGGTTTACAGTGCCCGTCGAACCAACAGGGGATTCAGTAAAGGTATACTTATTTCCATTAAAATCGATTGTAAGATTTTTGATTGTAGTATTTTTGTCATTTAAAATCGATTGTAAGATTTTTGATTGTAGTATTTTTGTCATTGAATATCCCAATACCGCCACCAGCTGTTATGGGAGAGGTCACTTTGATGCTGGCTGACTCCTCTTGTAGGGCCTGCGCAAAGGCCGTGTTGAATTCCGTCTTATTAGCAGCGGTGTAGTCAGTAGCCACAGCCACACCGGCGCCGCCCATGACCAGCATGCCGGCCACGGCCAGGCTGCCGAAAGTGTTCATCAGGTGGCACTTTTTGAGCACCGCCTTGTACCGGTTGATGAGGTTCCCGATGGCTCCCTTGGTCAGTTGCATAACAGCATCTCCCGAATTTGCGACGTCCGGCCAACAACGGGCGTCAGGTGTACAGGCAGGCTGTCAGGGCGCGAGACAAAGAACCGCTGCAAGTAATGATAATGAATACAGTACATTGCATGTGGACTGCCCATAACAGCATTGCGTTCGCAAATGTGGGCGGATATGATGCTCCTAATGATGATGGAGAATGGAACAAAATATCGCCCACACTCTTTTGTTAGGACAGAATTCAGGTAGAGTAAACAAAAAAATGTACATTTATATTCATTTTTTTGTTAAGTACTGATTTATTGTCCGTTTTGGGGTGGGTCAAGGATGAAAACATATGCAGAAACTTGGAGAACGCATCCGTCATGTACGGGGCAGAATGTCCCAGGAGGCTTTTGCCGGCCTGCTGGGCATCAGCAAGGGCGCGCTCGGCGGTTATGAACGTGGGGAAAATTGTCCCAATGCTGATGTTATCTTAACTATTTGTAATAAATGTAAAATCAATGTCTCTTGGCTGATGTCGGGAGCCGGGGCCATGCATGCCCCGGACAACATTGATGAGGATGAGCGGCCGGAAAACAGACCTGCCCCCCCTGGAAGACGGAAGCCAGACGGCCGGAGAATTGTCCTGCCAGATGGCGCCCGGCCAGGATTGCAAGGCAGAGAACAACGCCTTGCGGGCTCATTGCCGCTGGTTGCAGGAGCGCCTGGACCAGCTGGAAGCGGAGCGCCGGGATCTGAACAGGGAAAACAGGCTGTTATGGCAAAAAAATGCCGGTCTTGGCGAACGGCTTGCCCGCCTGGAACAGTCACAGGAGATGGCCCGCGTGAACGCCCGTGCATCGGAAGAAGACACGACGGCAGCCCTGACTGTTTCCCGCCACGGAGTGCGCTGCAACCGTCTGCAGGAAAGCTGCAAGACGGACAGGACCTAGGCAGAAGATCCTTCTGTCATGCGCCCGTTGCTGCAGGGATAACAGGGACGGCATCCATATCGCTTTTCTTCCGGTATCTTTTCTGTCCGTTACAGAGTCGTATGCGGGATGTCCCGGGATCCGGGGCATATCCGGAGGGCGGATAAGCGTGTTCCTGGTCTGCGGCGATCCGTGACTTCCCTGATGTCCTTTGCCGGTAGTGCGGATCTTTTCCGGTACCGGGTCTGGGGGCATGCCCGCTTTCCTGCAGGCCTGCTCACGGACAGGGCCTGCCCCATGCTCTTGACGGGACAGGCAGATATCGTACTCTGTCAGGGCTTAAACTGATTGCTTGAAATATGATAAGAAATATGTAAATATACTCTTTATGAGCAGATTATGCACAATAGGTGAAGCAGCGCGATTGCTTGGAGTATCCATTCCCACCCTTCGCAGATGGGAAGAGAGCGGAAAACTGGTTCCCGAGCGTACAGCCGGCAAACACCGTCGATATGACATCACAAAACTCAAGCCCGAGCTGGCGATCGCAGATACGACCCGTACGACCATTGCCTATGCCCGGGTCTCCAGTCATGACCAGCGGGAAGATCTTGAGCGGCAGAAGCAGGTGCTCGAACTCTACTGTGCACAACACGGCTGGAACTTTACGCTGCTTTCCGATCTCGGTTCAGGAATGAACTACCACAAAAAAGGATTGCGCCGTCTATTGGATGCCATCCTTTCCGGGGATGTCGGACGGCTGGTCATAACCCATAAAGACCGGCTGCTCAGATTCGGTGCTGAGCTCGTATTCGCCATCTGCGAAGCAAAAAATGTTGAAGTCGTCATCCTCAACCAGGGGGAGGAATGCTCTTTTGAAGAAGATCTTGCCAAAGACGTCCTGGAGATCATCACGGTCTTTTCCGCCCGGCTCTACGGCAGTCGATCCCATAAAAACAAAAAGCTTCTTGAAGACGTCAAAAAAGCAGTCGAGGATAATGCCCTGTGCTGATGGCCCACAAGATAGCCCTTGACCTCAACAATCATCAGCGGACGTACATGCTGCGTGCGACTGGTGTTGCCCGGTTCGCGTATAACTGGGCTCTTGAACAATGGGGCATCCAGTACAGGGCATGGCGCGAAGACGACACGCTTCCAAAGCCTTCCCAGTTTTCCCTCCGCAAACAGCTGAACGAGATCAAAAAGGAAAGCTTCCCCTGGATGCTCGAGGTGACGAAGTGTGCCCCTCAACTGGCGATCATCCAGCTTGGAGAAGCCTTCAAGAACTTCTTCGCGCATCGTGCCGCCTATCCGAAATTCAGGAAGAAGGGCGTGCACGACAGGTTCAGCATCTCCAATGACCAGTTCGCCGTTCAGGGAAAACGTATACGGATCCCCAAGCTTGGATGGGTCAGGATGCGTGAGGCTTTGCGATTTTCAGGAAAGCTCGTATCGATCACTGTTTCCCGCATGGCCGACAGATGGTTCGTGAGCATCACGGTGGATACGGAAGACAGACGACAGCAGCACAACGAGAACCAAGAAGCTGTTGGTGTCGATCTTGGGGTATCCGCCCTTGCGACGCTCTCCACCGGGGAAGTGGTACAGGGGCCGAAAGCTTACAGCAAGCTTGTCAAAAGGCTCGTGCGACTCTCACGAAGTCTTTCGCGAAAAGCGCGTGGGTCGAACAATCGTGAAAAAGCACGACGGAAGCTCGCCAGGCTCCATGCCGGGATCGCCAATATCAGGCAGGAAGGACTGCACCAGCTTACGACATCGCTTGCCAGAAGGTTCTCCATCATAGGCATCGAGGATCTGAATGTACGCGGGATGCTGAGAAACAGACGTTTATCCAGATCCATAGCAGATGGCGCCTTTTATGAGTTCCGTCGGCAGCTGGAATATAAAAGCGGCATATATGGCGGGACAGTTGTTGTGGCCGACCGCTGGTTCGCCAGCAGCAAAACATGTTCCGACTGTGGTCACCGGCTGGAAGCCTTGCCTCTGTCCATGCGTCATTGGGTATGCCCCGAATGCGGGACATACCATGATCGTGACGTCAATGCTGCCATCAATTTAAGAAACAATGCCGTGAGTTCCACGGTGTAAGCCTGTGGAGAGGAAGGCTCTGGCTTTCTTTTCGGAGAAAGTGAAACCGGCCTCGATGAAGCAGGAAGTTAGCATTGAATCTATTTGTCTAGTTATGAATAGATTTAAGTAGGTATAACAGAACGGCAAGACCTGACATCTGGAGCGTGCATGAACAGCAGTTATCCTCTGGTATTTTCCGTCACCTCGGGCAAGGGGGGCGTGGGCAAGACCAATATCTCGGTCAATCTGGCCCTGACCCTGGCGGCGCGCGGCAAGCGCGTGCTGCTTCTGGACGCGGACCTGGGGCTGGCCAATGTGGACGTGCTGCTGGGCCTGCATCCCGAAAAGAACATCTTCCACCTGTTCCATGAGGGGGCGTCCCTGCGGGACATCCTGCTGCCCACGGAATACGGCTTCTCCATCCTGCCCGCCTCGTCGGGTGTCAGCGAGATGCTGGCGCTCAATCCGGGGCAGAAGCTGGAGCTGCTGGATGCCATGGACGAGCTGGAGGACGATCTGGATTTCCTCATCGTGGACACGGGCGCGGGCATCAACGACAGCGTGCTCTATTTCAATGTGGCGGCGCAGGAACGGCTCCTTGTCCTGACCCCGGAACCCACCTCCCTGACGGACGCCTATGCCCTGATCAAGGTGCTGAAGACGCAGCACGGCGTGGACCGCTTCCAGGTCTGCGTGAACATGGCGCAGGACATGAAGAGCGCCCGCGAGATGTTCGTGCGGCTCACGGACGTCTGCGACCACTTCCTGGGCGGGGTCTCGCTGGATCTGGCCGGTGTGCTGCCCCGCGACCCCGGCGTGCACGAGGCCGTGGTGCGCCAGCAGCCCTTCTGCCGCTGCCTGCCGGAAAGCCCGGTCTGCCGGAGGCTGGAAAAGATGGCGGACACCATCCTGCGCTGGGAGCCCGCTCCCAGTGCCGACGGCAACATCAAATTCTTCTGGAAAAAACTGCTCTACCGCTGAGACGCCCCTTGCGGGGACGGACGGCGGCCGGACGGAAGGCCATAAAAAAACGGCGTCGAAAGACGCCGTTTTTTGTCGTGCATGGGCTGTCCCCGGGCTGCGGGGGCAGGGGGCCGTCCTTACTTCACGGTCACCAGCTCGTAATCCACGTTGCCGATGCCGATCTTCCGGGCATGCTCGATCTGGCTGCGCCAGTTGGTCTTGGGATGGATGTCGGTGAAGTGGTCGTTGTGCTCGTGGGCGCACTGGCCCAGCACGCTGGTGCTGATGGCGGGCGCGGCGTTGACCGCGTCGATACAGGCGTGGTCCAGGGCCACGGGGTCGAAGCCGGCGAACATGCCGATGTCGGGCACCACGGCGGCGTCGTTCTCGGCGTGGCAGTCGCAGTAGGGCGAGACCTGGTTGACGATGCTCACATGGAAGTGCGGGCGGTTCTGGATGACGGCCTTGGTGTATTCGGCCATGCGTTCGTTGAGGATGGTGCTCTCGGCGTCGAAGGCGTTGCTGATGGCGTCGAAGTTGCACACGCCGATGCAGCGGCCGCAGCCGGCGCACAGGTCATGGTCGATGCGGGCCTTGTGGTCTTCGCCGATGCTGATGGCCGACTGGGCGCAGTAGTGCGTACAGGTCTTGCAGCCGCGGCACTTTTCGGCGTCGATGCCGGGCTTGCCGATGCTGTGCATGGCCATCTTGCCCGCACGGCTGCCGCAGCCCATGCCGATGTTCTTGATGGCGCCGCCGAAGCCGGTCAGCTCGTGGCCCTTGAAGTGGGTCAGGCTGATGAAGATGTCGGCGTCCATGATGGCGCGGCCGATGAAGGCGCTCTGGAAGTGGTCACAGCCTTCCAGGGGCACTTCCATCTCGTCGGTGCCCTTGAGGCCGTCGGCGATGATCATCTGGCAGCCGGTGCTCAGGGGCGAGAAGCCGTTTTCCTGCGCGGCGGCCAGGTGTTCCAGGGCGTGCTTGCGGCGGCCCACATACAGGGTGTTGCAGTCGGTCAGGAAGGGGCGCCCGCCCAGGGAGGTCACCTTGTCGGCCACCACCTTGGCAAAGTTGGGACGCAGGAAGGACAGGTTGCCCGGCTCACCGAAATGGATCTTGATGGCCACGAACTTGCTGTCCATGTCGATGCTGTCGATGCCGGCCTTTTCGATCAGTTTTTTCAGCTTGTCCAGCAGGCCGGTGCCCACGGGGCAGCGCATGTCGGTGAAATAGACTTTGGAAGCGCTCATTGTCGTCTGTTCTCCAGCGTAGAGGTGTTGAGCGCCGCCCCGGAGGACGGCGCGGACGTTCGGATGTTACAGGCCGTACTGGCGGCCCAGGGAAAAGGCCTTGCCCAGCGGCTCGCCCACGCGGCAGTACTGTTTCTGACCGCCGTCGTAGAGCAGGGGATCGATGCGGTACATGTCGGGCTGGCCGCTTTCGTTGAGGCAGTCGCTCTCGATGCCCACGTTGAGGATGCGGCCCACGAACTGGGTATGGCTGCCCAGTTCCAGCGTGGCCTGCAGTTCGCATTCCAGCACCAGCGGGCACTCGTCCACATAGGGGGCATCCACCACCTTGCTGCGCACGGCGGTCAGGCCGGTGGCGGAGAATTTGTCCTCCCTGGCACCGGAGACCATGCCCGCAAAGTCCACCATGGCGGCCTGGGCCGCCGAGGGCACGCAGACCGTGAACGCCTTGCGCGCCACGATGGCCTTGTGCGTCCAGCGTTCGGGCCGCACGGAGACGGCGATGCAGGGCGGGTTGGAGCAGCAGATGCCGCCCCAGGCGGCGGTCATGATATTGGCTTTGCCTTCTTCATCATAGGCGGCCACCAGAAAGGCCGGCATGGGGTAGGCCAGGGTGACGGGACCAAGAGCTTTTTTCATGGTGTGACCTCCTTGTCATGCATGATGTGTTCCGCGCAACCGCTTGTGAAGGATGGCTGTATAGCATCGCCTGCGGCCTGTAGCAACATGTGGGGAGTAACATGTTTGCTGCAAAGGTGTCATTGTCTTTTCCTCTCGACATGCATCGCCGGGAGGGCCGCGGGGCTAGCCGTCCTCCAGGGGTTGCAGGGCGTGGTGCAGGCGCGGCAGCCGGCGCACGCCCGCCAGCAGGATGCCCAGGGCCACGCAGGGGGCGGCCGCCAGGGCCAGGAAGGCGGGGCCGTAGCCCAGCAGATGGGCCACCAGCCCGCCGTAGGAGGCGCTGCACGAAGCGCCGATGCCCTGCAGGGTCATGATGACGCCCAGGCCCAGGTTGACGTGGCCGGTGCCGTTGAGCAGCCGGGCGGCAAGGCCGGGCGTGACCACGCCCAGGATGCCCGCGCCTACGCCGTCCAGCATCTGGACGGGGATGATGCTCCACGGGCTGTGCCAGAAGCCCGCGATGCAGCCGCGCAGGGGCAGGGCCAGCAGCGCGCACCAGAGCAGGATGCCGTAGCCGCGCCTGCGGGCCAGACGGGCGGCCCAGAGGGCCACGAGGATCATGGTGCCCTGGGCGATGACCACGGTGGCGGCGGTATAGGCCGCGCCGTTGATGGCGAAGCGGGCCACGGCGGACTGGCCCAGCAGGGGCAGCATGTGGGCGTTGCCCAGATGGAAAAAGAGCATGACCAGCCCCACGCAGAGCACGGGCAGGGCCGCGGGGCCGTGCCGGAGGGCCGCGCGCTGTGCGGGCGTGGCGTGTTCCGCTTCAGGGGCGAGCCCCCGCGCCTGGGCATGGTCGATGTCGCGGGGCGCGATGCCGTGCAGGGCATAAAGGCTGAGGAGCAGCATGCCGCTCATGACCACGAAGACGCCGGGCACTCCGTACCAGTAGCCGATGGCCCCGCCCAGCATGGCGGAAAGGCCGTTGCCCGCGTGGTTCCAGGCCTCGTTGCGTCCCAGCTGGGCGGGCAGGTGGGACTGGCCCGCCAGCCCCAGGGTCAGGCCGCTGATGGTGGGGGCCATGGCGGCCGCGCAGACGGCCTGGACGATCTGGGCACCGCCCACCAGCAAAGGATGCTGGCAAAGGAAGATCAGGGCCAGGGCGGCCACGATGCCCAGCGATGCCAGGGCCAGCAGCAGACGCTTGCGGCGGGTGGCGTCGGCCAGGGCGCCCAGGGGCGCGGTGACGGCCATGCCCGCCAGACCGCCGATGGTCATGACGTAGCCGATGCTGTCCGGCGTCCAGCCGTGGCTTTGCAGGAAGATGCCCAGAAAGGGCCCCAGGCCGTCGCGGACGTCGGCCAGGGCGAAGCAGAGCAGGGAAAGACAGGTCAGGGAACGTGTCTTGGCCGCCAGATCCGGCGGCAGGGAGCGAGGAGCGAAGAACGACAGGGCGGACATGCGGCCTCGGGAAAAGACTGAAGGTTGGAAAACAAAAATTGTTCCGAAAAAGTCCCGCTTTGGCAAGAGCAGGGGGCGCAGGGCGGCATGACGGGATCCGTCCGCAAAAAGGAGAGCGGCGGTGACGGGCCGGGGGACGCGCTGCCCGGGTCTCCGGCCGGTCCGTGTACCGGCGCGCTGGCCGGAGGGGGCATTCTTTCATGCCGGGGACCCTTGCCAAAGGGGGAGGAAAAGGGCTAGGAAGACCCTTTCATTTTCAGGAGAGGAGGCTGCTGTGGCATCTCCCTATATGGATGGCGTGCGCCGGGCCCTGCCCATCGTGCTGGGCTATGTGCCGGTGGCGTTCGCCTTTGGTGTGCTGGCCGTCAAGAGCAACATCCCGCCCGCTCTGGTGGTGGCCATGTCGGTGTTCCATTTCGCCGGTTCCGGGCAGTTCGTCTGCGCGGGGTTGTGGGGGGCCGGTGTGGGGGCCATGTCCGTCATCGTGGCGGTCTTCGTGGTCAACCTGCGCCATCTGCTCATGTCCGCCGCCATGGCCGAGCCGCTGGCGCCGCTCAAGCGCTGGCAGCGCTTTCTGTTCGGCTGCGAGATGACGGACGAGACCTTCGGCGTGCATATCACGGCCTTCCAGCGCGGCTGGAAGCTGTGCACGGCCACGCTCTTTACCTGCAACCTCACGGCCCACGCCTCGTGGGTGCTGGGGACGGTCATCGGCGTGTTCTGCGGCGGTCTCGTCCATGACGTGAAGCCCCTGGGCCTGGACTATGCCCTCACGGCCATGTTCCTGGCCCTGCTGGTGCCGCAGTGCGTCAGCCGCCTGCATGTGCTGGTGGCCATCGTGACGGCCATCCTTTCCCTGAGCCTGAAGCTGGCCGGCATGGGCCAGTGGAACGTGGTGGTGGCCACGGTGCTGGGCGCCACGCTGGGCGTGATCCTGTTGCACCGCAACAAGAGCGCCCTGCCGGAAAAGAAAGAGGAGGACGCGGCATGATCTGGATACAGCAGCACGCGGAACTGCTTTTTTGCCTGGTGGGTTGCATGCTGGTGACGGTCATCCCCCGTGTGGGACCGGTCATGTATCTGCATGCCGAGAGCCTGCCCGACCTGCTGCGCCACTGGCTCTCCTTCGTGCCCGTGGCGGTCATGGCGGCCCTGCTGGGCCCGGACGTCTTCATCTATCAGGGAGAGTTCATGCCCACGCATCACAACCTCTTCCTGATGACGGCCATCCCGGCCCTGCTGGTGGCCTGGTGGAGCAAGAGCTTTTTCGGCACCATCGCCTTTTCCATGGGCTTCGTGGCCCTGATGCGCTACCTGGGGTGGTACTGATGGCACACGAGCCCCGGCCGCACTGTCCCTTCCACCTGCGGGAGGCCCATCTTCCCCCGGCCCTGCGCAAACCGCGCAAGCCCGCGCCGCCCCTGCCGCCCCCGGCCCGCAGCGCCCGGCTGCTGGTGCGTCTGGCCGCGGAGGATACGGCCCTGTTCCGCTTTTTGCTGGAAGGCTATGACAACACGGCCTATTTCACCGTGCTGGAGCCGCGCACGGCCCTGCTCAAGCTGGTCTTTTCGCCGCACCGGGAAGAGGCCCTGCGCCGGGCCCTGGCCGAGATGGCCGAGAGCCTGGATTTTTCAGTGGAACCCTGGCCCCTGGACAGGGCCTGATACCGTTGACGGGGAGGTGCCCGGCAGGGCGGCCGTCCCCGGCGTCCCCGGCACGTCGTCTGCCCGGCACAGGCAGCGGACGGCCGGGAGACGGGAGTTTTTGCCATGGAGAAGGATGCCCCTTCAGATGCGGGGACCCGCGCGGACCAGTCCCGCCCCGCCGGGGAGGAGAGCGCCCCGGACGGACAGCTGGACGCCCTGCTGGCGACCCTGGCCGCCGCGAGCTTCGATGCGGAGCGGCAGGACGGACCCGGCAGCCTGCGCGCCACCTGCGCCTTCCACCGTCGTGACGAGGCCTATGTGCTGCACCGCAAGGCCACGCTCTGGGCGGCGGAGACGCACGAATACATGCAGGTCCACTGCTTGCCCCGGCTGGACATGGCCGCCTGGGAGCGCATCCGTGACGGGGCCCTGGCCTGGGGGCAGGAGCGCATCCGGCCCCACGACGAGCATATGGCCTCGTATGTGAGCGTCATCATCCTTTGCCGGACATGGCATCAGGATGCGGCGGCCGCCGTGGAGCGCTGCCGTGTCTGCAAGAGTTTCTGGCTGGGCCTGCGCGGCTGGATGCGTCTGCGCGCGCTGGCCCTCATCCTGCCTTCCGCGCCGTGGCGCGACACCGTCCCCCCCGATGCCGCCTGCGTCTGCAACAAGGCAGCCCGGGCCACCCTGCTGCCGCTGGCGCGCAGGGCGTTCCCGTCCCATTTTCCTCAAGAGCGTGCATCATGAATTCCCTGTATCTGCTCCTTGGCGGCCTGGCCCTGCTGGGGCTGGGCTATTTCGTTTACGGCGCCTGGCTGGAAAAGGTCTGGGGCGTCGATCCCTCCCGACCCACACCGGCCCACCAGTTCCGCGACGGCGTGGACTACATGCCGTCCAAGGCTCCGGTGGTGCTGGGCCACCATTTTTCGTCCATCGCCGGGGCCGGGCCCATCAACGGCCCCATCCAGGCCGCCGTCTTCGGCTGGCTGCCCTGTTTCATCTGGGTCGTCGTCGGCGGCATCTTCTTCGGCGGCGTGCATGACTTCGGCTCCCTGTTCGCCTCCCTGCGCAACAAGGGCCGCTCCATCGGCGAGGTCATCGCCGGCAGCATCGGCCTGCGGGCCAAGCGCCTGTTCGTCATCTTTTCCTTCCTGACCCTGGTGCTGGTGGTGGGGGCCTTCGCCTCCATCGTGGCGGGCACCTTCAACGGCTTCATGACCGATGCCTCGGGCGCGCTGGTCCACAACCACGTCAACGGCTCCACGGCCACCATCTCCCTGCTGTTCATCGTGCTGGCCGTGATCTTCGGCCTGCTGGTCTACCGTTTCGAGATGCCCCTGGGCAGGGCCACCCTGCTGGGCGTGGCGGGCATCGTGGGCGTCATCGCCCTGGGCCTGCGCTTCCCCCTCTACGCGGGCTACGATACCTGGATGTGGCTGCTGGGCCTGTACATCCTCGTGGCCTCGGTGACGCCCGTCTGGATCCTGCTCCAGCCCCGCGACTACCTCAGCTCTTTCCTGCTCTACGCCATGATGCTGGCCGCCGTGGTGGGCATCGTGGCCGCGCATCCGGTCATCGAGCTGCCCGCCTTCACCTCCTTCGAGGTCAACGGCCAGTATCTCTTCCCGGCCCTGTTCGTGACCGTGGCCTGCGGGGCCATCTCGGGCTTCCATTCGCTGGTGGCCTCGGGCACCACGTCCAAACAGCTGAGCAGCGAGCGTGACGCCCGCCTGGTGGGCTTTGGCTCCATGCTCATCGAAAGCGCGCTGGGCATCGCCTCGCTCATCGCCGTGGGCTACATCTTCACCCGGAACGGCCATGCCTTCACCAGCCAGACGCCCACCCAGGTGCTGGCCGACGGCCTGTCGCAGATGCTGGCCTGTGCGGGCCTGGGCAGCGAGAGCGCCCGCGGCGTCACCTACGGCCTCATCATCCTGGCCGTGTCCACCTTCTGCCTGACCTCGCTGGATACGGCCACCCGCCTGGGCCGCTATATGTTCCAGGAACTGTGGCTGGCCCCGGGCCAGAGCGTGAAGGACGTGCGCGGCTGGCGCGCGGTGCTGGTCAACAAATATGTGGCCACGCTGGTGACCGTGGGCCTGGGCATGAGCCTGGGCTTTGGCGGTTATGCCAAGATCTGGCCCCTGTTCGGCGCGGCCAACCAGCTGCTGGCCGCGCTGGCCCTGCTGGCCGTGGCCTGCTGGCTCCAGAACCTTGCCCGCCGCAACGGCATGTTCCTGCTGCCCATGCTCTTCATGCTGCTGGTGACGCTCTCCGCCCTGGTGCTGGGCATCGTGGCCCAGGGCCGTGCCCTGCTGGCCGGGACGGGCGGGGCCGTGGCGGCCCTGCAACTGGTCATCGCCGTGCTGCTGCTGGCGTTGTCGCTGGTGCTGGTGCACGAAGGTTGGCAGGCCCTGCGCCGCAAGGGGCGCCCTGCGACGGAAAAGGTCTAGACCGGTCTTTCTCTCAATAGGCTGGCGGGGGCGGAGCTGCCTTTGAAGAGCTGCGCTCCTGCCCCGGTACACGATAAAAAAGGCGGATCCGTGGATCCGCCTTTTCACGTTCTGATGTCTGCCGGTCGTGCCGGGGCCGCCCGGCAGGATGGTGACTCGTGGCATGGTGATGCTTCGGCGTTGCCGCCGTCACGGCGCGGAGGCCATCCTGCAGACGGTCTGCTCCGGCGGCTGCCCGTCCCGGGGATCTAGCCGTTGAAGATGACCGGCTCCTTGCGCTGGGCTTCGGGCAGGTGCCCCTTGGCGTACCCCAGGCTCAGGGCGCTGACGAAGCGGCACTGCTCCGGTACCTTGTAGCGGGCCTTGATCTCCGGACGGTCCATGAAGTCCTGGGCAAAGCCGATCCAGCAGGAACCGATGCCCTTGGCGTGGGCGGCCAGCATGATGTTGGCCGTGCACAGGGTGCCGTCATACACGTACCAGTGCGAGGTCGTGTCCCCGTAGACGCAGATGACGTTGTTGGCGTCATAGAAGATGTTGTAATTGGGGTTGTCCAGCCATTCCCTGTACTGGGCCAGCCAGGGAAAGTCCGCAAAGTTCTCTTTGAGCCAGGCTTTGATCTCGTCGGAAAGGGCGGCGATCTTTTCCCGTCCCTCCAGGGTCACGAAACCCCAGGGCTGCATGCCGGAGCCGGTGGCGGCCTTGGTGCCGACGGTCAGCAGCTCCAGGATCTCTTTTTTGGGGATGGGCCGGTCCTCATAGGAGCGGCAGGAACGGCGGGTGAGGATGCATTGCAGGGCGTCCATGAAAGACCTCCCGGGTCGGAAAAGGAAGGGAACGTCCGCAGACTGCGCGGACACCCTGCCAGTATAGCGCGGGGGCTCGCAAAGGTCGAGCCGGAGGAGCGTCCGCAGGCGGTGTGTGGCGGCCATCCCCGGAGGCAGGCCGCTCTGGTGCGGGAGGCGCGGCGCAGGAGGATGCTTTCAGCAAAGCCGGGAGAGAAGGGCGGCAGGCTCTTGCATCTGGGGGCAGCGGTTCTGTCCCGGGATGCGAGGGGCTGCGGCAAGAGGAGAGCTTGCGGCAAGCTGGATGGAGACTGCAGCCCTTCCTGTGACAGGCAGTGATGCGGGAGGGTACCGGGATGCCTGGTCGGATATGGGCGGGCTCTCCGGCAGGCAGTGGGCGGGGCCTGTACCGGGCGCTGGACATTGCGCCGCGCTTCCCGTACTCAGCGCAGGAAAGGCGCTGCCTGTGGGGCGGCCCCGCCATGCTTCTGATGCATTTTTCCTTCGTGTCCGTTTTTCCGGTGGACAGCGGGCGTTGCCCCGTTCCCCGGCGGCGTGGGGAAGGTCCCGGAAGAGGGCGGGAAGATGTCGCGGCGCCGGAACATCTTACTGGAGACGATATGACACGGACCTTTTTGGCCCTGATCTTCCTGCTTCTGACCGCTGTTGCCTGCCCGGCCGGGCAGCATCCCCTCACCGTGACCCGGACTGCCGACGATTTCTACGCTGCGTTCGACCGGGACATCCTCATCAAGACGAAGTTCTGTTCCGTCCGGGCGTTTCAGGAAAAAGCCCTGCTGCGCTCGGACCTCTTTGGCGAACTGGTGTTCATGGACGGCACGCGTTGCAGCGTGGACACGGTCTATGTCCGCAAGCGTCTGCGGTGGGGGACCCATAATGTCACCGTCACCCGCGAAGGGGAGGGCATCTACCGTCTGGCGGGCTCCGAGACACTGCTCTTCGCGTCACGCTGCTCCACGCTGGCCCTGCGGGACGAGGCCGTACTGGAGATGCAGGACAGCCTTTCCGGCATCTTGCATCTGCATGGCGGCACCTGCCGGGTCGAGGGCGTTTTCGAGGCTGTCTCTTATTGAGAAAAAGGACCCAAGGACATGAACGATATCGTTGCGGAGAAATTCGTGTTGATGTTTTGTTTTTTTGATAAAAAATTATTTAATTACTTTAATAATATTAACATGTTGTGAAAGTAATAAATTTCTTGATGTGATAGTGTATATATGCTATTAGATTGTAAAAATAATTTTTTAATTTTAAATATGCGTATGTAAAATTATATAATGGAATTTTTTTATAAACTGGGAGGTATTATGGCTACAACTGATAAAGAACTGGCGAATTTGTTTATATCTCGGTATCCGAAAACAAATTATTATATGCAAACTATTCTTGTTGATGTTTCAAAATATATAAAAAATGTTGGGAAAAGAAGTTTTTTTTCTGGGGAAGATAAAGGGGATAAATATATAGCACTTTTTTATAAAGACTTTGGAAATCTTTTGATATGGATGGCTAATGAATTTGTTTTTACACAGAATATAGAAAATGAAGATGATATATTCAATGTTGTTGACTTACTTTTTAAGCGGTATGCAACAATATACCCAAATTGGACAAGAGAGTATGCCTGTATAGAATATTTGCTGGAGCAAAAAAAGATAGCGATATTAGCGATACATTCTGATATAGTAAGTGATATATTGCTAGGTGCTACGGAGATACGGAGTAGAGAGGGGTGTTTCGAGGGTGGAATAAAATATTCTTTTGATTTGCTTGTATTTAATTACTGTGATCCATTTAGCGTTTTAAAAAAGTTTCTATAAGAGTATTTATTGTTTTAACATATAACATGGGTATATATAATTTAGAAAAATTGTGCATGAATCTTGAAAAAAGCGGCCACAGGATTGTCCTGTGGCCGCTTTTTCTTTCTGGTACCCGGAGCCGGGCTTGAACCGGCACAGCCGGTGGCCGAGGGATTTTAAGTCCCTTGTGTCTACCAATTCCACCATCCGGGCGTGGGCTCCTTTGTAGCTGGCAGCTCCTGCGGCGTCAAGGGGCGGGCGTTGCCAGACGGGGGCCGAGCCGCTACACTGCCCAAGGCTCCGCCGTCACAGGGGAGGCCCGGCAGAGGGGCGTGTCCTCGTGCCGCAGTGCGTTGTCCGGGCCGTTTCGCATGCCTCGGCCTTGCCGTGGATGCAGACAGGGAAGCTCCATCGGGACACGCCCGGGGACGTCACGGACTGTCAGGCAGCGGCGAGGGGAAAGCCACGAAAGGATGCCCTTGGGGCGCGTCGCCCGCGCGGTATCCCGTTCGCGACAGACCGCCGTGCCGGTGCCGAGGCAAGGCATCCGCTCGGGAGTTCGTTTGGGCTCAGTCCGCTATCGTCCATGGCCGTGGCCGCCCGTGTTCGGGGGCGTGGCCGTGGACGTCGGCATCTGTGAGGCATTCGCCGTGCCGCGGACGGCTTTGAGGATGGATGCCTTTGTGTGCCCCTGTGTCCCCTGTATCGCGGAGCCGTGGAGGAACGATATGTCATTCTGGAATACCTGCATCCTGGCCTATTGCCGTCTGGGCATCGCCGGGCTTTCGCCCAAGGCTCCGGGCACGGCCGGTTCGGCTCTGGCCGCCCTGCTGGCGCCGTTGCTTTTTCTGCCCCTGCCGCTCTGGGGCCGTCTGCTTTTTCTGGCCGTGATCGTCGTGACCGGCGGTCTGGCCGCCACCCGTGCCGAGATCCTGCTGGGGCGCACCGACCCCGGGGAAGTGGTCATCGACGAGCTCGTGGGCGTCTGGATCGCCCTGCTGCCCCTGGGCGCGGGCCAGTGGTCGTGGCCCGGTCTGGTCTGGGCCTTTGCCCTGTTCCGTCTGTTCGATATCTGGAAGCCCTGGCCCGTGCACGCCTCGGAAAACTGGCTGCCCGCAGGCTGGGGCATCATGCTGGACGATATCCTGGCCGGTCTTATGGCCATGTGCTGCATGCTGGTGCTGCGGGCCCTGGGCTGGGTCTAGCAAGAGGGGAGAGAACATCCTCGCACGCTGCCGCCGCTGCCCGCGGCTGTCTCCGGCGCGACGGGTATGGGGCCGGAGAAACCGCTTTCAGTGCTGGGCAGCGCGAAAAAAAGCCCCTTCCCTTTGTGCCTTCCTGTCACTCCGCGCGTTTGATGCGGGAGGGTGAGAGGAAAAAGGCAGGCCCGTCCCAGGACGGTCAGGGGGAGGCTGTACTCTTGGAGGAAACAAAAAAAGGACGCTGCGGCGTCCTTTTTTTGTATCTGTTGCAGGGAAAGGGGAAGAAGATCTCTCCTGAGCTCCCATGTTTGCCTGGGCGGGGCTGTGCGGCTGCGGGAGGGACGGTGAGACTTCTCCGCCATCCACAGGACGCAACAAAAGCGCACCTCTGTCAGTACAGTCAGGGGTGCGCTGAAAAGGCGGGGCGGGTGCGGGCTACTTCATGCGGTAGGTGATGCGGCCGCGGGTCAGGTCGTAGGGAGAGAGCTCCACCTTCACGCGGTCGCCGGGCAGGATGCGGATGTAGAACTTGCGCATCTTGCCGGAAATGTGCGCCAGCACTTCGTGGCCGTTTTCCAGCTCCACACGGAACATGGCATTGGGCAGGGCTTCCTGCACCACGCCGTCAACTTCAATGGAACCTTCTTTAGCCATATTTCCTCCAGAAAAATTCAGATAAGCGGCGAATATCTACACAGAAGAGACAAGGTCTGTCAACGCTTTCGTGCGCTCTTGCCCTTGCGGGGAGCCGTCGCGGGCTCCACGGCGGCCCGTTCCCGCGGCGTGCGGCACAGCAGCCACAGGCCCGCGGCCATGAGCGGCAGGCAGAGCAGCTGGCCCATGGTCAGCCAGCCGAAGGCCAGGTAGCCCAGCTGGGCATCGGGCACGCGCACGAATTCCACGCCGAAGCGGAACACGGCGTAGAGCAGGGCGAAAAGACCGGAGACGGCGCCCGCCTTGCGCGGCCGGGCGGAGAAGATCCAGAGCACCACGAACAGCACCAGCCCTTCCAGCAGGCCTTCATAGAGCTGCGAGGGGTGGCGCGGCCAGGGCCCGCCGGTGGGGAAGACCATGGCCCAGGGCACGTCGCTGACCTTGCCCCAGAGCTCGCCGTTGATGAAGTTGCCCATGCGGCCCCAGAACAGGCCCTGCGGCACCAGCGGCGCGATGAAGTCCGAGACCTCGAGGAAGGACTTCTTGCGGGTGCGCGCGAAATACCAGAAGGCGCAGAGCACGCCCAGCAGGCCGCCGTGGAAGGACATGCCGCCGTTCCAGATGCGCAGGATCTCGCCGGGGTCGTCGATGTAGGCGGGCAGATCGTAGAAGAGCACATAGCCCAGGCGCGCGCCCAGGATGACGCCCAGCATGACGAAGGTCAGCAGGTCGTCCACATCCACGGTCTTCCAGCCGGAACCGGGACGGGAGGCCCGCCAGCGGGCCAGGCCCCAGCCCACGAAAAAGGCCAGCAAATACATGAGGCCGTACCAGCGCAGCTGCAGGGAGCCGATGCTGAAGGCCACGGGATCGATGGCAGGGAACTGCATCCGTCTTAGTCCAGGGGCTTGGCGTGGAAGGCGCCGCTGCGGCCGCCGTCCTTGAACAGCAGACGGACACGGCTGATGACGATATCGCGCTGCACGGCCTTGCACATGTCATAGATGACGGCAGCGGCGGTCTGGGCGGCGATGATGGCTTCCATCTCCACGCCCGTGGGGCCGGTGGTGCGGGTCTCGGCCTCGATGCGCACGCTGGGCGGGGTGTCGCGCACTTCAAAGCGCACGTCCACGAGGTTCAGGTTCAGGGGATGGCAGAGCGGGATCAGTTCCGAGGTGCGCTTGGCGGCCATGATGCCGCCCACCTTGGCGCAGGTCAGCACGTCGCCCTTGGGCAGGGCGCATTCCTTGAGCAGTTTCAGAGTATTGGGCGAAAGCTCCACGATGGCTTCGGCAATGGCCACACGCTGGGTGTCGGGCTTGGTGCCCACGTCCACCATGGTGATGTTGCCGTCCTTGTCCAGATGGGAAAAATTGTCCTGCATGAGGCGTATCCTTGCATTAAGAGTGTGCCTTGCTGTGTAGCGCATGGACAGGCGCAAGGCAAGGCGGCCGGGGCCTGCCGGGCAGGCCGGGAGCGGAAAATGGCGGGCCGGAAATTTTTTTGCAAAAAACACTTGCCAGGCAGGGGCAAATCCGCTACATACATTTCCGCGCCGAAGTGGTGGAATTGGTAGACACGCTAGGTTCAGGGTCTAGTTCTGGCAACGGAGTGGGAGTTCGACTCTCCCCTTCGGCACCAATGGAAAGCAAGGCTGGTAGAAATACCAGCCTTTTCCTGTTTCTGGGGCCGGGCAGTTTTTGTGCCGGTCAGGGATGACGGCCGGTGGCAGGCAGCAGCCTTGCCCCGGCTTTTTTCATGCCCTGTGTCTTCCTTGGAAACAGAAGACGGCGGCTACTTGCCTGTTGCCGGCAGCATGGAAACAAAAAGACGCGCTCTTCCCGTGGAGGAAAGGGCGCGTCTTCTGCTTTGGCGTACGGAGCGGGAGCGGCACTGTGCACGACGGCTGCAGGCTCCCGGAAGGGCGGAGCTCAAAATTCCAGCTTTTCCAGCCGCAGGCAGCGTCCGGCCACCACAAGGAAGGCATCTCGTGCCTGTGCGGCCAGCATCTGGTTGGCCAGACCCAGGCCATCGTCGAAAACACGGGCCAGACGTTCCGCCCGTATGCCGCCGAGGCCGGTCTCGCCGGAGACCAGCACCCAGCGGCAGGGGAAGGCCCGCATGGTGTGCAGCAATTCGTCCACTTCTTCCGTGAGGCTGGTCTCGAAGGCCGCCGCATCCTGCGGATCGTCCAGCGCGAACAGGATGTTGCTCATCCAGAGGGTCACGCAGTCCAGCAAGATGGTGGGCACGGGGGCATCCGCGGCCTGTGCGGCCAGCAGGGGCGCCAGCTCCCGGCCCGGATGCCGGGGGCATTCCAGCGTGTGCCAGTGGGCGGGGCGGCGGCTGCGGTGGCGCCGGATGCGTTCGGCCATGGCAGGATCGTCTCCCAGGGGCCGGGCCGTGGCCAGATACCAGACAGGCCCCCGGGCCTTTGCCGAGACCAGGGCCTCGGCCAGCGCGCTCTTGCCGCTGCGGGTCCCGCCCAGGAACAGGGTCAGGTCAATATCTTCCATAGGGCTTCCTCCTTCAGGGGGCGGTCGTCATATCCTTACGGCAGGCAGCAGACCGCCAGCACGGCGCACTCCGTGGTCTCGATGAGGGCCCCGAAGACGTCGCCCGTGACGCCGCCGATGCGCTTGCGGGCCGCGGACAACAACCAGAAGGCCACCAGTCCGGCCGCCAGCAGGCCGTAGAGGCCATGCCGTCCCATCACGAGACAGGCCGCAAGGCAGAGCCCGAGGGCCGTATAGGCGTAGCGGGGCTTCATGCCGTCGTGCATCATGGAGCCCAGACCGCCGGGCCGGGCCGAGGGCAGACGCATGCCCACGAAGACCTGGCAGCGGCCCAGCAGACCGGCCAGGCAGCAGGCCCCCAGCGCATGCAGGGGCGCCGTCCCGGCCAGTGCCGCCAGCGCCGCGACCTTGGTGGAAAGGACGAAGAACAGGGCCAGGGCGCCGAAGCTGCCCAGGCGGGAATCCTTCATGATGGTCAGACGGCGTTCGGGCGAGGTCTCCACCAGCAGGCCGTCGCCGCAGTCGGCGACCCCGTCCAGATGCAGCCCGCCGGTGATGACGGTCCAGACAAGGGCGGCCCCGATGCCGCAGAGCGCGGCGGGCAGGCCCAGCCGGGCAGCCAGCAGCAGGGCCAGAGCGCCCAGAGCGCCCACCAGCAGGCCCACGGCGGGCAGCCAGGCCACCACACCGGAGAGCGTGGGGGGCAGAGGGGCGGAGCCCACGGGGATACGGGTGAAGAAGGCCAGACCGGCGCGGAATGAGGTGATGATGGACATGCGGTATCGCCTTGCTGGAGGTTGAAGGAAAAAAGTCGTCGTCCTCAGATGCAGGCCACTGCCGCCGGCAGCAGGGAAGCCAGCGTCGCGAAGACCAGCAGGGAGCCCCACATAAGGCGCACGGCCTGCCGGATATGCCGGGCCGTGGCCAGCGGGGTGCCGTCGCCCAGCCAGGGATGATCGCGGTACAGGGGGCCGTACCAGGCCGGGCCGCCAAGCCGTAGGCCCAGGGCCCCGGCAAAGGCGGCTTCGCTCCAGGCGGAATTGGGGCTCTCGTGGGCATGGCGGTCGCGCCAGCCCACCCGGCGGCAGGCTCGGGCATCGAGGCCGGGCAGCAGGGCCGCGGCCAGCATGATGCAGGGCAGGGCCAGCCGCGCCGGGCACCAGTTGAGCACGTCGTCCAGGCGGGCGGCGGCTGTGCCGAAGCAGCGATAGGTCTCGTTGAGCTTGCCCCACATGGCATCCAGCACGTTGGCGGCACGGTGGCAGGCGGCCAGGGCAGCGGCCCCGGGCAGTCCGGCCAGCAGCAGGCCCGTTGCCGCCCAGAACAGGGTGGAAAGGATGCCGTCGGTCAGGTTCTCGCCCACGCTCTCCACGCAGGCCCGGGCCACGCCGTGGGCATCCAGCTGTTGCGGGTCGCGCCCCACCAGCATGGACACGGCCCGGCGGGCCGCCTCCAGATCGCCCTGTTCCAGCGGCAGGGCCACACGGCGGGCGTGTTCGTCCAGGCAGCGGGGCGCCAGACAGAGGGAGACCACGACCACACAGACGGTCCAGGCGGCCGCGCCGCCGAGCATCTCTCCGGCAAGCCGGACAGGCAGTGCCGCCAGCAGGCCCACCGGCAGGACCACGGCCAGACAGGCCGCCAGACCGGCCAGTGTCATGCGTGGCCCGTTGGGACCGCGGCGGAAGACTCGTTCCATGATGGCGGCCAGGGCCCCCATGCCGCAGACGGGATGGATGCGGGCCGGGGGTTCCCCCAGCAGACGGTCCAGCAGCAGGGCGGCGGGCAGGAGAAGGAAGGCGGACAGTGCGCTCATCGCCATGCTCCTGATGTCCCCGTGGCCGCTGCCGGCGAGATAAGGGAGAGCGTCGCCAGCGCAGCAGCGGCGCGGGAAGGGCTACAGCCGGACAGCGGCTGCTTCCGGGGCTGGGGGCGGAAAGAGATGCCGTTTTCCCCGTGCCGGAGGGCAGGGACAGGATAAAACGTGGGCCGGGAAGGCTGGGGGGCAGTGCTGCGCATGTGGGTTCCTTGCGTTTTTCCGGCCTTGGCCGGGCCGCCAGTCTGCGAAAAATCGGCTGCCTGCGCAAGGGGAGGGCAGGTGCCATCCGTTCTTGTCCGCCTTCATCCCGCGCTTCCAGCGTATCTCCCGAAAAGGCGGCACCAGCCGGATGGCGCAGATCCCGTCATGGTACATGGCCGGACGTCCCCTGTGCCTGCTTGCGGGGCTGTTCCGCGGACGGCAGCCATCTCGTCCGCTGTCCGCAGGGCGGCGAGTGTTGCATTTCCTCTGCCTGCAGGAGGGGCAACAGTCTCCGGGAGCCTGTGAGCGCTGCCTTTTATCATCCTGATTTTGTTTGTTAAAATAAAAAATGGGAAAAATCGAAAAAAAAGCTTGCCAGCGGGGGGCGAATCCTGTAGACAGATTTTCGCGCCGAAGTGGTGGAATTGGTAGACACGCTAGGTTCAGGGTCTAGTTCTGGCAACGGAGTGGGAGTTCGACTCTCCCCTTCGGCACCAATGGAAAGCAAGGCTGGTAGAAATACCAGCCTTTTCCTGTTTCTGGGGCCGGGCAGTTTTTGTGCCGGTCAGGGATGACGGCCGGTGGCAGGCAGCAGCCTTGCCCCGGCTGTTTTCGTATGCCGGGCCGTCCGACGGCGCTGGTATCCCGTATCCGAATCGTTGCAGGACAAAAAAGGAACGCGCCTCATCCCAAAAGGAAGAGGCGCGTTTTTGTTCACTGTGCAAAGCCAGGACGGGGCTGCCGGGTGTATCTCAGGGCCGTGTCCGTTCGTCGCAGCGCGATGGGAACAGGCCCCGGGGCCGCAGGCTCCTTTGTCATCAGGGCGTATCCGCCCTCCTAACGCAATCCGGCCAGCCAGGGCAGGAAGGCGGGCTGGGACGGACGGCGGGGGGCCTGCCAGCCGGAATCGCGGCGGCTGTCGGAGAAATAGAGGCGCTCCTGCAGCAGGCGCGGGCCCATGTTGCCGGGCTCCATCTGCACCATGAGCTGGAAGGGGATGCCGGCATTGGGGCGCATGGCCATGATCTTCTGCACCAGTTCCAGCTGCGAGCCGAAGCGCTCGTCATGCAGCAGCCACTGGCTGGCGCCGGGCATGTCCGTGGTGCGCTGGCCTTCGGGCAGCGGCGTGATGACGGGCAGCAGCAGGAACTGGTCGAAAGTCCGGCAGGCCACGGACTGACGGGCCAGGGCGGTCATCAGGCCGGAGGGCGCGGCCACGCGGGTCTCTTCCTGACCATGGGGACGGCCCAGGGCATCCAGCCCCCGGATGCGGACCACCAGCTCTTCCTGCCTGTCCGCCGGGGGCAGCAGGGGATCGAGCTGCGTCTGCCAGGCCGGGGCGTCAGCGGGGCGGGCGGGCAGCTTTTCCAGATAGAGCGCCCGCCAGAACAGGGGGGCGAAGGCATCGGGCAGCACCACCAGCTGGCGGATGTCACGTCCCTGGGCGGCCAGGGAGGCCTGCATCTGCTGCGTGTGCCAGATCTGGCACCCCAGGGCCAGGGCCGGGTAGAGGAGGATGCTCCAGAACAGGGCCAGCCGGACGCCGGGTTTGCCGTCCGAGACGGTGAGCGAGGCCGTATCCTGGAAGGGGAAGGGGATGGCCCCCTGGGCCTGGGCACGCTTCTTCTCCTGCCGCAGGCCGTGCCAGATGCCCCAGAGCAGGGGCAGGGTCATGAGCAGGTCGATGATATAGACGGCATTGAGGCGCAGGCGCTCCCCGGAGAAGGGCAGCCAGACCAGCGTGCCGTAGGTGGTCAGGGCATCGAGCCAGATATGCAGCAGGACCATGAGCATCATGAAGGCCCAGACCCCGCCGAACGACCAGGCGTTGCGGGTATCGTAGCGCCAGAGGGGCCGGGCCAGGATGGCCAGCAGCAGGCCCATGAGCGGTGCCGCCGCCAGGGCGTGGGTGATGCCGCGGTGCAGCAGCAGGGTCTGCAGGGGGCCGCTGGCGGCCAGGATGTCCAGATCGGGCGAGGCAGCCGCGAAGGCTGCCAGGGGCAGGGCCCAGCGGGTGGCGGGGCGCTGCGGCATGGCCAGCATGGCAAGGGCGCCGCTGGCGGCATGGGTGACAGGATCCATGATGTTCCTCTACTGACGGAAGGGGCTGCGCTGCCGGGGGACGGCCCGGTAGGCGGGATCTTCGGGCGAGATGTCCCGGCCCATGTGGCGCATGTACATGTTGAACTGGCTGCGCTGCATGGACTGCATGACGTCCGGCCGGTTGAAATAATACAGCATGGTCTGGGTGCTGTTGTTGCCGGTCATGGGCTGGCGCATGCTGTCCGCACCGCTGACGCCGGCCGGCACGGTGTCGGGCTCCGAGGTCCCGGTGCCGATATCCTTGGGGCCGCAGGCGGCCAGCAGGGCCGCCAGGACGCAGATGACCAACAGGAAAAGGGGCGAATGTCTCATATTCCACCTCGGCCCGACTATACGGACTGGCGGCGTGGCTGGCAACCGCACAGGGGGCTGGCTTTTACCGTAAAATAGTGTAGAGTGCAAAAAATTATTATTGGTAATTGCGTATGCAACAATTTCTTATCTCTGCCCTATGTTTATGCCTGTGCCTTGCCGCCACGTCTGCCGCTGCGTCAGGCAGGGCCCTGCGCGTCGGTCTCAGCGATGAGTATCCGCCGCTGTCGTATATCGACGAGGACGGGCAGCGGCGGGGATTCGAATACGAGCTGGCGGATTCCCTGTGCCGACGTCTGGGGCGCACCTGCGTCTGGACGTTCACCACGCAGGCGGACATGGTGCAGGGCCTCAGGGACGGCAGTTTTGACCTGATCTTCGCCCAGCGCCTGGAGCCGAAGCAGGAAGGGCTGCTCTACAGTACCCCGTACTACCACTCCCGGGCCATGTGCATCGGGCGTCCCGGCGGGCGCGGGCCGGAAGAGGCGGGGGCCCGCATCGGTGTCTATCAGGGCTCCGTGCTGGTGCAGCGGGCCCGGGGCTTTTGGCCGGAGGCCGACATCGTCACCGGCAGTGTGCAGGAGCTCATCAGGCGCCTGCGGCAGGGCAGCATCGATGTGCTGTTCATCAATGATCTGGCCGGTTATGCCTTTTTGCTGACGGACGAAGGGCTGGAATTCGACCGCCTGGATGTCCCTTTCGATGCCGAAACCAGAGCCACGGGGAGCTGCGTGGCGGTCAGGGCCGGGCGCCCCGAATTGCTGGATGCCGTGAACAGGGCGCTGAAGGCCCTGCTTTACAGCGGGGAGCTCCACAACCGCAGCCGCAGTTATTTCCAGTATATCATCTACTGACACCGGGCGGCGGTACGCTGCCGGATCTCCATGATATCTTTCCCGGAGGGGAGTTTTCCAAAGTTTTGCCATGATCGGCTTTATCCGCAACAAATCTTTGCCGGCCCGTCGCTACCTGGTCCTGCTGGTGCTGCCCTGGTGCCTGATGCTCCTGCTGACGGTGGCTGTGCTCTGGCCCTATCTTGTCGGCTTCCGCACTACTGTGAAGACCTTGCAGGACGTCCAGCTGCCCGGGATCCTGGAAGCCCAGCGCACCCGGACCAACCTGAACATGCTGCGCAAGCAGCTGGCCATCATCTATCTGGCCGAGGCCCCTCTGGAACGGCGGCGGGCCCGTCTGCATGCCCAGGCCCTGCTGGCCGGCATGGCCCATGATCCCTCGCCCGTGGCTACTGAAGTCCTGGCGCTGGGGCCGCGCATCCGGCAGCTCTATGTGATCTGCATGGAGGCGGACAAGGGCCTTTCCCGGCTCCATCGCCACGAGATGGAGATGATGCTCGCCCTCAACAGTCTGGAACAGGCCACGGGGCGCAAGATGGCCGGGGAGGTGATCTTTTCCCATACCGGCCGGGACGGCGTGCGTCATGGCCGGATGGCCTTTGAAAAGATGCAGCGCCTGATGGCTCCGGTAGAGCAGATGTGCGCAGGATCGGAAGAGTTCCGGGACATTTGCGACCTGTTCGGAAAGCACAAGCGCGCTCTGGGCGAGGCCTGGCGGGAAAAACTCGCTATTGACGCCCAGGCCCGCGCCCTCTGGCAGTCTTTGGAAGACGAGCTGCTGCGTCTGGTCAATGAGGTCTCCTCGCGCGAATTGCAGCGCTCCCTGGAAGAGGCGGAGTCCCTTTCCGAAGCCACGGAATACATCGTCTGGAGCATCTTCCTCTTCACGCTGGGGCTGCTGGCCTTTTTGCTTGTCCTGCTCCTGCTGCTGCGGCGCGACCTGCTGCGGCCGCTGGTGCGCATCGCCGGGAACCTCTCCCGCCTGCGTGACGGCATGCAGCCGGAGCCCATCCCCGCTGTCCGCATCACCGAATTGCAGGAGGTCGTGGACATCGTGCCCGACATCGGCGGCTACCTGGGCTCCCTCAGGGAACGCAGCTGCCGTCTGGAAGAGGAGAAGGACGCCTACTCCCGCATGAGCCTCATGGACAGCCTGACGGGCATCCCCAACCGGCGCGCCCTGGACATGCGGCTGGCGGATCTGGCGGAGCTGCGGCAGGCGGCCAGCCTCATCATGCTGGATGTGGACCTGTTCAAGATCTACAACGATACGCTGGGACATCAGGAAGGAGACGCCTGCCTGCACCGGGTGGCCCAGGCCATGCGCGACGGCCTGCGCGGCGGCGACCGCGAGATCTTCCGCTACGGCGGGGAGGAGTTCGCCGTGGTCCTGGACGAGGTGTCGCCGGAGCATGCCCTGCATGTGGCCGAGCGCCTGCGCCAGACCGTGGAGCAGCTGGGCATCCCCCATCCCGGCAGTCCCGCCGGGCATGTGACCATCAGTCTGGGCGTGGCCGCCGTCGAGGTGCTGACGCCCGAGACCCTGCCCCGGCTCCTGGAGACCGCCGACAGCGCCCTGTACAGCGCCAAGGAACACGGCCGCAACAGGGTCCACCTTGCCGGAGAGCTCGTGAAAAAGTCCGCTTGCCTTGCGGCGGGCGACAGGCTATAGCTCAGTTTTCCATCCCATCAGGAGATAATGCATGCGCCCTGCTTCTTGCGGCATCACCCCCGAAGGCTGGCCCACCATCGGCATCACGGCCCTGACGGCCCTTGTTTTTGCCTGCCTCGGCTGGCCGGTCCCCGCTGTCCTGGCTCTGGCCCTGTGCTGGTTCGCCTTCCACTTTTTCCGTGACCCCGAACGCGTGGTGCCCACCGCGCCCGGCCTGGCCGTCAGCCCCGCCGATGGCCGCGTCATCCGCATCGAGCGCAAGCCCGATCCCCTGACCGGTGACGAACGCACCTGCATCAGCATCTTCATGAACGTGTTCAGCGTGCATGTGAACCGCTCGCCCGTGACCGGCGTGGTGGAGCAGATCCGCTACTGGCCGGGCAAGTTCGTCAACGCCGCCTACGACAAGGCCGCCACCGACAACGAACGCTGCGGCTACCTGCTGCGCGGCGAAGACGGCGCCGCCTGGACCATGGTGCAGATCGCCGGGCTCATCGCCCGCCGCATCGTCTGCCGCGTGTCCGAAGGCGATGCCCTGGAGCGCGGCCAGCGCTACGGCATGATCCGCTTCGGTTCGCGTGTTGACCTTTACCTGCCCGAAGGCTATGTTCCCTCTGTGAACATCGGCGAGCAGGTCTTTGCAGGCCAGAGCACGCTTGCCACCAGAAACTGATTTCGAGTCAAGTGGAGCATGGTTGTGGACACCCAGCCGCAAGAAAAAAAACTGCCCGTACACAAGAGCATCTACCTCCTGCCCAACCTCATCACGTCGTTGAGCATGTTCATGGGCTTTTTGTCCATGGTCTGGGCTGTGCAGTCCCGTTTTGAAGAAGCGGGTCTGGCCATCGTGTTGTCCGCTCTGCTGGACGGCATGGACGGCAAGGTGGCTCGCCTGACCCATACGGCCAGCGAATTCGGTGTCCAGTATGACTCCCTGGCCGACCTCATCGCCTTCGGTCTTGCTCCGGCCTTCCTGCTTTGGCAGTGGCAGCTGGAGAGCCTGGGCCGCTTCGGCGTGGTGGTGGCCTTCCTCTTTGCCGCCTGCGGCGCCCTGCGTCTGGCCCGCTTCAACATCAGCACGGCCGTGACCGGCAAACGCTTCTTCATCGGCCTGCCCATCCCCGCCGCGGGCTGTACGGTGGTGGCGTTCCTGTATTTCGCCGGTATCCTGCCGGAGTTCTTCCTGCCCGCCCTGCCCTATGTCAGCATCGTCATCGCGCTGGGCCTGGGCGTGCTCATGGTGAGCCGCGTGCGCTACTTCTCCTTCAAGGAGTATGATTTCCTGCGTGCGCATCCGGTGCGTTACCTGCTGGCCGTCATGGTCATCTTTGGCCTGGTCTACGCCCAGCCGCGCCTGTTCGGCTTCCTGCTCTGCGCCGTCTATATCTGTGGCGGCCTCTACTACTCTTTTGTCATTCTGCCCCGTCGTAACCGTCAGCTACTACGCGCCCTGAATCTGCAGGACGAGGAGAAAGCTGCGTAACGGTTTGTCGCCCCGCGGGGGCGGATCGAGAACCTTCTGATCGCCGCCGGCAGGGCGGCCGTTATGCAGTAGCATAACAAACAAGCACCCTTCGCGGGTGTCCGATCAGAGGAGTCAGATCCATGTCCAACCGCGTGTTCTTTTTCGACACCACCCTGCGTGACGGCGAACAGTCGCCGGGCGCGACCATGAACCTTCAGGAAAAGCTCCGTATTGCCCACCAGCTCGAAGTGCTGGGCGTGGACATTATGGAAGCCGGTTTCCCCGCCTCCAGCCAGGGGGATTTCGAGTCCGTGCAGCGTATCGCCCGGCAGGCGAAATCCATCCAGGTGGCCGGCCTGTGCCGCTGCATGGACAGCGACATCGACCGCTGCTGGGAGGCCGTGAAGGACGCCAAGAATCCCCGCATCCATACCTTCCTTTCCACTTCGCCCCTGCACATGAAGTACAAGCTGCGCAAGGACCCCGAAGTGGTGCTGCAGATGATCGAAGCCGGGGTGCGCCGCTGCGCCGGGTACACCGACAACGTGGAGTTCTCCGCCGAGGACGCCTCCCGTTCCGAACGTGACTTCCTCTGCCGCGTGGTGGAGACCGCCATCAAGGCCGGCGCCACCACCATCAACCTGCCCGACACCGTGGGCTATGCCCAGCCGCAGGAATTCGCCGACCTCATCCGCTACGTCATCGAGAACACGCCCAACAGCGACAAGGCCATCTTCAGCGTGCACTGCCACAACGACCTGGGCCTGGCCGTGGCCAACACCCTGGCCGCCCTCAGCGTGGGTGCCCGTCAGGCCGAGGTGACCATCAGCGGCATCGGCGAGCGCGCGGGCAACGCCGCCCTCGAAGAGCTGGCCATGGCCCTGCGCGTGCGCAAGGACTACTACGGTCTGGAGCACGGCATCGTCACCGAGCAGCTCTATCCTTCCTGCCGCCTGCTCTCCATGACCATCGGTCAGCCCATCCCCAACAACAAGGCCATCGTGGGCGCCAACGCCTTTGCCCATGAGTCCGGCATCCATCAGGACGGCATGCTCAAGAACCGCGAGACCTACGAGATCATGACCCCGCAGTCCGTGGGCCGCAACGAGAGCAACCTCGTCATCGGCAAGCATTCCGGCCGTAATGCCGTGCGCAACAAGTTCGAGAGCCTGGGCTACAGCCTGGATGACGACCAGCTGCAGATCGTCTTCGAAGCCGTCAAGGCCCTGGCCGACCGCAAGAAGACCCTGCACGACGATGACCTCATGGCCCTGGTGCAGGAAGAAGTCTACCGCATGCCCGACCTGTACCGCCTGCGCCATGTGAGCGTGCAGAGCTCCGACGCCGGCGGCGTGCCGCCCACGGCGGCCGTGCTCATGGACGTGGACGGCATGGAAAAGAGCGGCGCCGGTTTCGGCGTGGGCCCCGTGGACGCCATCTTCAATGTCATCAACGACATGCTGGGCCGTGAACCCCAGCTTGAGCAGTACGCGGTCAACGCCGTCACCGGCGGCACCGACGCCCTGGGCGAAGTGACCGTGCGCCTGCGCGAAGGCGAGTTCTCGGCTGTGGGCCGCGGCGCCCATCCCGACATCCTGGTGGCCACGGCGCGTGCCTATGTGAACGCCCTCAACCATCTGGCCAAGAAGGAAAAGGAAGGCGAGCGTCTGCACTGCCAGCACAGCTAGCGAGTGTTCCTGAGGGGAGGGGGCACCCCTCGCCTAGCGCGAGAGGGGTGCCCCCTCCCCTCAAACTCCCCTCCCCCTCCCCAGCGCGCTTTAGTTGGGGCTAGGTGGCTCTTGGGCCACAAGGCCCCGTGGGTACGCCCTGTGTCCCTGTCCGGGAATGACCCGCCGGGGAGAGGAAAAGGCAGCCAGCAGGAGAGCCCTGCATATTTTATGACCGCCCCTGTGGGAGCTCTGCCCACCTCCCGGATCTTTCCGGGGTGGTGCCGGGAGACCTTCAGCAGGGAAAAGCTGGCGCATCGCCCCGTCTGTCATCCTCCTGAATAAAGCGCATTTGGGGGAGAATGGGGGGCCCGGGGGGAAGGAACCCCCTTGGGGCGCTAGTCAAAGGGGGTTCCTTCCCCCCGCAATCGCATTCCGTATCAAGGAGAACCATCATGCCTCAGACGCTTGCGCAAAAGATCCTGCAAGCCCACACCGACGACGTCATCGAGCGCGACGGACAGATCGTCCAGTGCCGCCTGTCCCTGGTGCTGGCCAATGACATCACCGGCCCCCTGGCCATCAAATCCTTCAAGGGCATGGGCGCCAGCCGCGTGTTCGACAAGGACAAGATCGCCCTGGTCATGGACCACTTCACGCCCCAGAAGGACATCGCCTCGGCCAACCAGGTGATGATCAGCCGCCAGTTCGCCCAGGAGCAGGGCATCACCCACTACTACGAAGGCGGCGACTGCGGCGTGGAACACACCCTGCTGCCCGAACGCGGCCTGGTGGGCCCCGGTGACGTGGTCATCGGCGCGGACAGCCACACCTGCACCTACGGCGGCATCGGCGCCTTCGCCACGGGCATGGGCTCCACCGACATCGCCGCCGGCATGGCCCTTGGCGAGACCTGGATCAAGGTGCCCCCGACCATCCGCGTGAACATCAACGGCCAGATGCCCAAGTGGCTGCGCGGCAAGGACCTGATGCTGCTGCTCATCAAGACCATCGGCGTGGACGGTGCCCTGTACAAGGCCCTGGAATTCGGTGGTTCCGTCATCGATGCTCTGCCTGTGGAAGGCCGTCTGACCATGGCCAACATGGCCATCGAAGCCGGCGGCAAGGTGGGCCTGTTCGCCGTGGACGAGCTCACCCGCCAGTACTGCGCCGAGCACGGCCGTCCCGGCGTGACCATGAGCCTGGCCGCTGACGAAGGCGCCGTGTACGAGCGCGTGGTGGACATCGACGTGACCGGCCAGGAACCCGTGGTGGCCTGTCCGCACCTGCCTTCCAACGTGAAGAACGTTTCCGAGCTCAAGGACCTGTCCGTGCAGCAGGTGGTGGTGGGCTCCTGCACCAACGGCCGCATCAGCGACATGCGCGATGCCGCCGAGATCCTGCGCGGCCGCAAGGTGGCCAAGGGCGTGCGCTGCATCATCCTGCCCTCCACCCCCGCCGTGTGGAAGCAGTGCCTCAAGGAAGGCCTGATGGAAGTCTTCATGGATGCCGGCTGCATCGTGGGCCCCTGCACCTGCGGTCCCTGCCTGGGCGGCCACATGGGCATCCTGGGCGACGGCGAACGCGCCGTGGCCACCACCAACCGCAACTTCCGCGGCCGTATGGGCAGCCTGGATTCCGAAGTCTACCTGTCCAGCCCCGTGGTGGCGGCCGCCAGTGCCGTGGCGGGCTGCATCGCCGGCCCTGACCAGCTCTAAGCCGTTTTTTCAGAAAGGATCACGTCATGAATTACAAAGGTACGGCCCACAAGGTGGGCGAACATATCGATACCGACGCCATCATCCCGGCCCGCTTCCTGGTGACCTCTGACGCCAAGGAACTGGGCGCCAACTGCATGGCCGGTCTGGAACCTGACTGGGTCAAGCGCGTGAAGCCCGGCGACATCATGGTGGCCGGCCGCAACTTCGGCTGCGGCTCCTCCCGCGAGCACGCCCCCATCGCCATCCTGGGCGCGGGCATGCCCGTGGTCATCGGCCACAGCTTTGCCCGCATCTTCTACCGCAACGCCTTCAACATGGGCCTGCTGCTCATGGAAGTGGGCGACGACGTGGACAAGATCAATGACGGCGACGAGCTGGAAGTGGATGCCGCCACCGGTGTCATCCGCGACCTGACCAACGGCGCCGAGATCCAGTGCCCGCCCCTGCCGGCCTCCATGGCCGCCATCCTGGCCAAGGGCGGCCTGGTCAACTATGTGAAGGAACGTCTGGCCGCCAAGGGCTAGGCGGACAGCTGCTGGCTGAGGGGGAGCAAGGACAGTTTTTGCACACAAGCGCAGTGCTGCGGCGCTGCATGAGGATATCAAGATGAAAAAGACCATTTGTCTGTTGCCGGGTGACGGCATCGGTCCCGAGATCGTGGCCCAGGGCGTGGCCGTCCTGGAAGCTGTGGCCAAAAAGTTCGGCCATGAATTCGACTTCGTGCCCGCCCTCATCGGCGGCGCGGCCATCGACGCCACCGGCGAGCCCCTGCCCGCCGCCACGGTGGAAGCCTGCCAGAAGGCCGACGCCGTGTATCTGGGCGCCGTGGGCGGCCCCAAGTGGGACAACATCGAGCCTGCCCGCCGTCCTGAAAAGGGCCTGCTGGGCATCCGCAAGGCCCTGGGCCTGTTCGCCAACCTGCGTCCCGCCCTGCTGCTGCCCGAACTGGCCGGCGCCTGCCTGCTGCGTTCCGACATCGCGGCCCGCGGTCTGGACCTCATCGTGGTGCGCGAGCTGACCGGTGACATCTACTTTGGCGAGCCCCGCGCCATCGAAGAACGTAACGGCCTGCGCGTGGGCTACAACACCATGATCTACGACGAGAACGAGATCCGCCGCATCGCCAAGGTGGCCTTCGAGACCGCCCGCCAGCGTCGCAAGAAGGTCTGCTCCGTGGAAAAGAGCAACGTGCTGGAGACCTCCCGCCTCTGGAAGGCCGTGGTGCAGGAAGTGCACGCCGACTACCCCGACGTGGAACTGAGCCATATGTACGTGGACAACGCCGCCATGCAGCTGGTGCGCGATCCTTCGCAGTTCGACGTCATCCTCACCGGCAACATCTTTGGTGACATCCTCTCCGACGAGGCCTCCGTCATCACCGGTTCGCTGGGCATGCTGCCTTCCGCCTCCATGGGCGCCCAGGCCCCGGCCCTGTTCGAGCCCATCCACGGTTCCGCGCCCGACATCGCCGGTCAGGACAAGGCCAATCCGCTGGCCACCATCCTGTCCGCCGGCATGATGCTGCGTCTGGCCTTCGGTCTGTCCGAAGAAGCCGACGCCGTGGAGAATGCCGTGCGCCAGACCCTGCGTGACGGTTTCCGTACCGGCGACATCATGGAAGACGGCTGCATCCTGGTGGGCTGCGCCGAGATGGGCCGTCTGGTGGCCGAACGCCTGTAGTCTCTGGTTTCTGTTTTTCCGGAATGGAGCGGAGCTGCCCTGCGGGGCGGCTCCGCTTTTTGTATAAAAAGAAAACCTCCCGCTAGGCGGGAGGTTCAAAAAAGCTTAAA
>ERZ772882.99-NODE-99-length-115006-cov-14.073797_pt1 | contig 115006 bp, 79 predicted proteins | sample MGYA00580576_ERZ772882 | MGnify/ENA primary metagenome ERZ772882 (study PRJEB29015, sample SAMEA2737658) | human gut metagenome | biome: human gut; feature: human-associated habitat; material: faeces | place: China | collected 2012 ... | reverse complement strand
TTGAGAAGCAGAAAGCCGAACTGCAACGTATAGAGGAAACCAAGCGACACAAGGAACAACAAGTAAGCCTTGCCGAACAGGAACTCAAACAGGTAAAAGCAGAGATACGCACGGACAAACTAAAGAAAACAGCCACCAATGCTGCTACCGCCATAGCAAGCGGTGTAGGTTCTCTTTTCGGAAGCGGTAAGCTGAAAGAACTGGAACATCACATCGAGCAGCTACATCAGGAAATTACCAAACGGGACAAAGCTACTGATGAATTAAAAATTCAGATACAACAAATACAGGAACAGCATAGCAGACAAATTCGTAATCTTCAAAGAATACATAATCAAGAACTTGAAGCCAAAGACAAGGAAATATCACGATTGAGCACCTTGCTTGAAAAAGCCCACAAATGGTTTCCCATGTTCAAAGAGATGTTGAGAATGGAAAAATTATGCGCTGTTATCGGGTTTACCAAAGACATGATAGAAAACCTCTTGACAAAGAAAGAATCCATACAATGTAGTGGCAAAATTTATTCCGAAGAACACAGGTGGAAATTTGACATCAAGAATGATATTTTTAGGGTTGAGAAACATCCGATGGATAGTGGTAAGCTTATGCTGACCATAAACCGACAACCCATAGTACAATGGTTTAAGGAACAATGGGAAAAGTTACAGCAGAATCTACGTAACTCGGTGCAGAGAGAGCAAAAATCCAGAGGATTTAGAATATAGAATAGCCTATTATTAATAAAATCAAGTATCTATGCATCCAAACAGATTGTTTTTATTACAGAATCAAAATCCTAAGAATTTATAAAAAATGAAGCCTAAAGAAGTTTTGGAAAAATGGATAGATTGCTTTAACAAAGCAGATGCTTATCATATAGCAGAGCTGTATGCTACTAATGCAGTAAATCATCAAGTCGCAAACGAACCAATAATTGGTAAAGAATCAATCTACAAAATGTTTGTGAATGAATTTGCCACTGCTAAAATGGTTTGTATGGTGGAAAATATTTTTGAAGATGGCGAATGGGCTATCATGGAATGGAAAGACTCTCTTGGACTTCGTGGATGCGGATTTTTTCATGTAAAAGATAACAAAATCGTCTTTCAAAGAGGGTATTGGGATAAACTTTCATTCTTGAAGCAACACAATCTTCCAATTGAATAAGTACTATCAGAATACGGACTGGGAAATTGAAATACCCAGTCCGAGTTATATAATGAATTTTACTTGTTAAACTATTTAAAGTCAGTTGGATAACAAACCATACCTTTCACATTCTCAGTAGCTCCAGGTATTAATTCAGCCACCATGCAATATTCATGAGAGACTTCGAAAGGAAATTCAATTCCTAAATCGATAGCCTTGCGATAGCCAAATCGAGGATAATACTCTTTATGCCCCAATACGACTGCTGTGCCGTAACCCAAAAGTGCTGCCCTCTGATGGGCTTACTGAATCAACATCCCCCCCAATTCCCTTACGCTGGAATTCCGGCAAGACTGCCAATGGAGCTACACTCAGGGATGTGACAGACTGGGTGTCACTATCTATCTTTACTTCTGTAAGTAAGATATACCAGACAATTTGTTTTTCTGTCATTTTCTTGTTCTTATCTAATTGTTAGGCTCATTGTTGTTATACATTGTTTAATTATAGATAAATCGTGAATATCCTTCTCTCTTAAATCGTAGCCCGAATGGAATACTTGTTGCCCTTTTGCAGAAATGCAAGGGATGCTTCTGCCTTCAAAGACTGCTGTTCCAAAATAGTCCGGTTGAAATTCATACCAGCCTCCATCCAAGTCGGCTTGTTTGGAAGTGCCGTCCGCATTCAAGACAAAAGGATGGATATCAATATAGCCTAATTCTTTGCTATACAGTTCCACACGGGTGGGCAACCAATTTGTTTCAATTTGATATCCTCTCTCCTGCAAAAGATCAAGGAGTTGGTCTGTATAATTGGCATCAAAATCAATGTCAATATCTCTATGCAAGCGGGTTTGCTGTCCGTACAAGACATCCACTCCCCAGCCTCCATCCAACCAAAACTGCATGTCCAGGCTTTCCAACAAGTCCAAAACTTGAAATAACTCTGTAATCGTAGTGTGTTCTTTCTTTGTCATATAATAATTCTTTAATAAATAATACTATGCGTAATTATCCAACTGCTTGATTGAAGAAATAAAATTTGCACCCACTCCAATCAGAAAGATAACCCATCCGCTGATCATAAAGACGGATGTGATACCCCATGCTTCCACCCAATATCCTGAAGCTACGATACCCAGCATTGATGGAAAGGTACTCAAACTAAAGATGAGAGAAAAAGTCCGTCCAAGCATGTCCGAAGCCAAGTTCTGCTGAATAATAGCGATGAAAAGCGCATGGTAAATGGAATAGGCTATGCCTCCTGTAAATGTTAGGCAAACAAAACCTATAAATGCGCTTGATGGTAAATAACTGGCGCTAATCAGATACAATCCCAATATCACATAAGCCGTATGCATCACTAATGTTTGCTTGCTTTTCAAAGCCTTACAGGCAAGTACTAAACCGCCCAACAATGCCCCTGAGCCCCAACCCATTTCCACAACTCCCATTTGCAAAATGTTTCCGTTGAAATGCAGAAGCGTCATAAAAGGAAATAACGTAAAAACAGGCATAAGGACAAAAGTCACCAGCGTAAAGCATACGAATAAAGGCAAAATGCCCATTGTACGCCGCAAGGTATGCCAACATTCCGTCAGTTCTTTTTTGAAATCTGGAAGAACTTTCGTTTTTTGAAGAGAAGGAATCTGGACACAAAGTAAGGTCAGACAAGCAGCAACAGCTCCGATCACATCTATGAGCAGAATATACTGTATGGGAAGCCAAACAACGAGGCTTGCCCCTACAACGGGAGCTATCACCTCACTGAAGGATTGAATGGAATGGTACAAACCTGATACCCTGACAAGATGGTGCTTGGGAACCAGTAGAGGGATGCTTGCCTGTAAAGCAGGTGCATGAAACGTACTGCCTATTGAACGACAAGCAGTCAATAGATAAAAAAAAGAAAGGTCTTTATAACCCTTGGTTATCACAATAAAAAGACATAGGGTACAGAACGCGATGAACAAGTCCGAATAAAACATCGTTTTCTTTCGATTCCATCTGTCAACATAGACCCCGGCAAACAAGCCTAATACAAATTGTGGTAAAAATCCAGCTAAAATAGCCAGAGATAAAGCTGTCGGGGATTTAAATTCGTTGCTAATCCAAAAAATAATGGAGAAGCCAACAATCGTACTTGTTAAAATAGATATGAGTTGGCCTATTCCTATCACGGCCAAAGTTGATTTCCAATGATTCATTGTGCTAATATTTCATGCGTTTATAGATAAGTACTTTCGTACATTAAGCAAAACGAAATTCTATCCACACAAAAAACTTGTATTATAATCCACTCCTGACGTTGGAATACAATAACAAATACTTTCAGGACGATGTAAAGTCCTGAAAAATCAAAGTGAATGGATAGATAAATATTAGTCTTTTCTCATCGGATTCTTTTAATATCGCTACTCTTTTATTATGTAGTGGTTGTATTATCTTAAATAAAACAAAAACACCCGACTTTACATTCTTGGGTGCAAAACTGGGTGTTTGTTTTGCAATCTGCTGATTTTCAGCGTTTGTTGCGGAGAGACAGGGATTCGAACCCTGGGTACGGTTGCCCGTACACCGCATTTCGAGTGCGGCCCGATCGGCCACTCCGGCATCTCTCCTAATCGACGTGCAAAGATAACGATTCCTTTCGATAGTTGATACGTTTAAATAAAATTTTGGTCTTTCCCGTTCAAAATCAATCGTTACGTCGATTACCTCCAAACCAATACAAAATCTCTCTGTTCGAAAACAGTCTGCAACAAAATGGGGCTTAAAACTCCAAATCCCAAATGCCGCAAGCCCGCTCCAATTCAATCAACGCAACCGCGCAATCATACTCAGCCTCATTGAAAGTCGTTTGAACCTCATTATATGTGCGCTGCGCATTGAGAACCTCAAGAATACCAGTCTCTCCTCGCTGATAACTGAATATCTTTTTCTGGAGAATCATCTCTGCATCTTTCAACATATTGGTATTATACCGCTGTGATTGTCTCAAAGCAATCACATATTTATGATAGGCCTGCATCACTTCCGAAGCAATTTGCAATTCAGCCGCCTCGTAACGCTTCTGACTCTGAGCAACCATAAATTGAGCTGCACGTAGTTCGCCTTTATTTGTATTCGAAAATTTCAATGGGATACTAATCCCCGCTGAAAATCCGGTATAAGCGGGGGCTGGAGCGATCTCATTACGTACAATGTATGAATGGTTGACACCGACATTCAAACCCAGATCAACCACCCGATTGGCTTTGGCCAGTCGCAAATTATTTTGCGACACCTCATTTGATTTCAAAGCGGCCTGCAAATCTGCTCGGTTTTGTTTCGCCATTTCAATCAATTGAGCCGGATCAAACGCACGCACCGGACTGCCCAAACGTCCCTCCAAAGAGTCTGGTAGCATCATCGTACTGTCGCCTTGCAATAAAGCGAGAGCGATCAAAGCATTGCGCAATTCACCTTCGCTATCGAATACACTGTTGCGCATCGTATTCGCTTCAAGTCGGGATTGCAACGCATCGACCTGCGTAATTTCACCAAGACTAAAACGAATACTATCGGCACAAGCCAACTGATCCATCTGCCGATACGACGAAAGTTGAATATCCAATTGCGCTTTCTGTTTAAGAGCTGTCAAATATGCGATTGTAGCATCGGCTTGTAAGTTGCGGAAATAATTTTCGAGCAACATTTCCGTCACCTCCTGTTCACTACGGGCAACAGCAATTCGGGCTCGACGTTTTCCACCCAGTTCAAGAGTATAATCCAATGAAGCATCCACGCCAGAGCCCATCTGCAAGTTCCAATCCTGGTTATTCGAATACCCAACAGACAACTCAGGATCAGGCATCACTTTGGCTGCCTGCAATTTTGCAGCTGCAATATCAACGTTATATTTCTCAGCCAAATATTCGGCATTGGAACTCCGCACTTGACTGATAAATGCTTCATAGGTCAATACTCGTTTCGATTGGCCATACGACAAGCCTGCCATACAGCAACCGACAAGCACAATGAAAGTGTTCCAATATCTCATTTTAATGACATTTTAGCGTGATGTTTATGTGCATATCTCTTTTCCACGGCATAATAGAGAGCCGGCAGAATATATAGAATTAAAATAGTTCCAAAAAGCAGACCATAAACGATAACCGTTGCCAAAGGTCGTTGCACATCCGAACCGATACCGGTCGAAAGCGATGCCGGCAGCAATCCCAGAACCGCCACAGTAGCGGTCATTAACACAGGGCGTAATCGATGCGCAGCTCCTGCGACCACAGCTTCTCGGAGTTCAGTACGACGACGGCGCAGGTTATTGATATGAGAGATCATAATAACCCCGTTTTGGATAAAGACCCCGAACAGAGCAATAAATCCGACAGCCGATGAGACATTAAAACTCATTCCTCGGACCACCAGAGCCAACATACCACCAAAGACAGCCAAAGGCAGCATGCCGATCAACAATCCTGCTTGCCGGAATTTTCCAAAAGCAAAGAAGAGCAGCAGGAACATGACGGCAATGGTAATGGGGACAATCAGGGCCAAACGTCCGAACGCTCGGTTTTGATTTTCGAGCTGTCCGGCCCAATTCAGGTGAAACTTATCGTGGTCATACGGCACCTGCTGTTCGATTTTTTGACGAGCTTCGTTGACAAATGAGGAGAGATCTCGTCCACGCAGATTCATACGTACCGTCGTGAAACGTTGGTTCATTTCGCGGGAGATCATGCTGGGCCCCGTTGTCGTTTTGACCTCAGCAACTGCCGAAAGAGGAATCATTGCCCCAGACGCAGAGGTCAGCATCAGTGCTCCGATCTTCTCGGGTGTATTCCGTGACTGTTCATTATAACGGCAAATCACATCATACACCTTGCTCCCAATAAAGACCTGCGAAACCGACTTCCCTCCGATTGCCACCTCGATCAGTTCCACCACATCCGAAACATTCAGCCCATACTGAGCGATCTTGTCCCGATCGGCTACAATCTGCAGCTGCGGGAGGAAAGGCTCTTCCATGATCCCGACATCGGCCACTCCATCCACTTTGGCCACTACACGCTGAATATCTTCAGCTATGCGACGGCTTTCAGCGAGATCCTCCCCATAGACCTTGATGGCCAAATCACTGTGGGCCCCGGCAATCTGATCCATCACCATATCGATAATCGGTTGTGAAAAGCCCACACTGTATCCCGGCATCGTATCCACCACAGCCGCCATGTCAGCAATCAGGTCTGCCTTTTTGCGTCCGTTTTTCCAGGTATCGTAGGGTTTCAGGCCGATCATCACCTCAATATGCGAAAAGGAGAACGGACACACCCCTTCATCATCCCGTCCGGTTTGGGTCATCACATAAGTCACCTCATCGAACTTTTTGAGTTCACTGCGAAGCGTTGTAGCCATCTCGGAAGACTTTTCAAGCGACATTCCGGGCGGAAGCTGCACCTGCAACCAGATACTGCCTTCATCGAGTTCTGGCAAAAAGTCTTTTCCGACATGAATCGAAAGGCCGACAACCGTCAACAGAACCGCCACAATCGGCAAGACCAATCGTTTCGGAGCAGCTATCAACTTTTCGGTCTGATGTTTATACCCCTCCGTCAGCCGCTCCATCCAACGGTTCCGGTGAACTTTCTGCGGCTTATGATAGACCGAAAAGGCCAAACCCGGAATCAGAATTAACGCGGAAGCCAAGGCCCCGATCAGTGCAAAACAGAGGGTAAAGGCCATCGGAGTAAAAAGCTTCTGCTCGACACGATCAAAAGCAAAAAGCGGCAGATAGGCCACGATAATAATCAGCGTAGCAAACAGGATCGGTTTGGCCACTTCGGCTGCCCGTTTAGCAATACCAGACTCTTCGAGCGGTGCAGCCGGATTATCCTCCCGTTTTTTGAGGATGGTCTCCATCATCACGATCGTACCATCGACAATGATTCCGAAATCGATCGCTCCAAGCGAGAGCAGATTGGCCGGAATGTCGGTAAGCCACATCAGAATAAAGGCCGTTAACAACGATATCGGGATGGTAATGGTGGCCAACAGTGCTCCCCGTGGACTGCCCAAAAAGATAATCAGCACTCCGATTACCAACAAGATCCCGAAAGAGAGCGTATGCGAAATGGTATTCAACGTGGCATCGACCAGCTCAGTGCGATCATAGAAGGTGTGAATCTGAACCCCCTCTGGCAAGATATTTTCATTGAGATCCTCGACCGCCTTTTCAATTTTTTCGAGCACCTGCGACGGATTCTGGTACCTCAACAGCTGTACCATTCCCTGAACACCATCCTCGCAATCGAGCCGATCATCGAGATAGCCCATGATACCCTTGCGTTCAAGGTTGCCATATTTCAACTCCCCAAGATCCTTGATATAAACCGGAGCTCCGTTTACCGTCTTGACCACGATATTGCCCATATCCTGCAGATCCCGGACCAAGCCCACGCCACGCACCACATAGCTCAAATCGCCACGGATCAACGTACTTCCTCCCGCATTGGAGTTATTCTGCTCGATCGATTCGGTAACCTCTCCCAACGACAGGGAGTATTTGGTCAGTTTGTTCGGATCGATTTCAATTTGGAACTGCGTAGTGATTCCGCCAAAATTCGACACGTCGGCAATTCCGTCGATCTGCCGTAAGCGGGGGATAATAGTCCAAAGATTGATCTCGGTCAGCTCTCGCAGGCTACGGTTACCGGTCACCACGTAACGGTAAATCTCTCCGGTCGGTGAGGTAAGCGGATCGAGTCCCGGCTTCGCACCGAACGGCAACTCGACATCATTTATTCGTTCCAAAACCCGTTGGCGTGCCCAGTAATCGTCCACGCCATCCTCAAAGACCAGCGTAATTTTCGAAATCCCGAAAAAGTTTTTGCTCCGCATCACCTTTAAACCGGGGATTCCGTTCAGTTCCCTTTCCAACGGAATGGTAATCTGCTGCTCCACTTCGGTTACGGCCAGTCCTGGCACCTGGGTAGCAACTCCAACCGACACGTCCGCAATATCGGGATAGGCATCGACCGCCAGCTGTCGCCAAGCATATATTCCCAAGCCTGACAACAGCACAAAGATCGTCAGCATCAACCAGCGACGATGGATCAAATAGTGCATCATCTTTTCCATCGCCTACTCGTCTATAAAGATTCCACCTTCGGTCACAACCCGTTCTCCTTCATTCAGCCCCTCCAAAATTCGGGTACGACTGCTATCCGCTGTTTCGGTTTTTACACGGCGACGGAGGTATCGGCCTGGAGTGAGCTCAACAAACACATAATCATCATCTCCCTGCTGCATGATTGCCGTTGAAGGAAGCACAATCGCCTTTGCAGGTGAACTCTGGAAATGGACTTCACAAAACATACCCAGTTTCAACTCTCGTGCAGCATTATCACAAGCCACAATTACCTCCAAAGAGCGCGTCTCCTCATCAAGGATCTCTCCGATGTAATATAACGTTCCCCAAATCGCTTGATCGGGGTGCGCATCGGTAAACACTTCAACTTTATCACCTGGGCGAATCGCACCGAAATATTTCTCTTTAACCAAAGCAGCCACCCAAACCTGAGACAAGTCAGCCACTACCGCCAATGGTTCGGCATCCTCCTTGACATAACTGCCTATGGTCATATCACATTTGACCACCTCCCCCGCAATCGGAGTAGTCACTTTCAGGCTCTGTCCCATACTCAACGACGATTCATCGATATTAAAAACCTTCAGCGTCGATTTGGCCTGCTCGAACTCTTGCCCTGCTACGATCGCCTCATTCCGGGCCATTTCAAGCTCTTTTTGGGAAGCTACGCCATGGTCTGCCAACTCCTGTTGGCGACGGTAATTTTTCTGCGCCAATTCATTGGCTGAACGAGCGGCAAAATAGCTTTTAGCCGCTTCATAAAAATCCGATGACCCCAATTCAAAAATAGGAGCACCAGCCTGGACACGTTGACCAAGATGAACAAACGATTTCATAACCCGCCCCGCAAAAGGAGTGGCAATCTCGGCATATTTACCCGCCACAGGGCGGACGGTTCCGACCGTTTTAAATTCTCCGGAAAACTCTTCCAGATGTGTTGTCTGGACTTGGATACGTTTTAGAGCGGGTGAGTTTTCTTCCACAACCACCGTATCCCCATTGAACGACAGTTCCTGGGAAGAAGAGGCGGTTTCAGTCCGGCCACAAGCCACCGCCCCGACACAAAGACAGGTTAAAATAAGAATATGTTTCATTGATTTTACGCATTACTATATTGACACATACATCCACCCGACAACCGCACCCGATATCAGGTGTCGATACGGAGGAATGTTTTCTGGCTAACACGACGTGAGTCGTTGCCAGAAAATCGATAACGAATGGCCATAGCGGGCCATTACCACCAAAGCATTACGCCATCACTGGCGGAGCACGTAAAGATCTATGAAAAACAGTCTGAGAAGCTATAGCCCGGATCTCCGGCACAAGCAACACAGCCGTTAGCGACAAGAACAGCGCTAACGCTGCAAAAAAGAGTGCAGGCGCGCAGCTTTGAAATAACGACAGGGCCGAAATCAACGTCAACTGACTCTCTGAGTGCGTATCGGTAAGTGGATGGGCCTTATCGTGAAAGTGCGAGTGCACAATCGTCACGCCATTAACAATGTGGCCATGGTAAAAGAAACAGATATTCGCATAATACAGTGCGAATATCGCTACGGTAATTACCCCTATGATTCTTCTGGCACGTTGAGACATGACGGTAGATCAATGATGCTACAAAAATAGCGTTTTTTTAGATTTTACCACTTGCCGCTTGAAACTCATAACGATTGTCTGGTTTATGCTTGATGGAATGGTAATAGATAGTCATTTGCATGAAAGGCAATTCATGGTCAAAACAACAGGCCTCCTAACACGCTACCATGATTTATTGCCATTCTTACGTTGCATCATAACTCCACCACCTCACCACCCATAAACAAATAACACGAAAGAGCTACAAACTCCTTCGTGTTATTTATCATGCTGGAGACACATTTTGACTCCTATATCGTCATGTGCCGTCACCGCGTTTTATGACATCATCACTTGTTTGGTGCAATCTCCTGCATTCGTTCGTGATACAGACGGGTGACTAAAGCACAAGCATCCTCCAATCGGATACTTCCGGTATCAATGACCAAATCATAATTATGCGGATCATCCCATTTATGTCCCGTATAATGTTGATAATGGTCTCCTCTAGCCCGATTAATACGAGCAATTTCCGTCCGGGCCTGTGCTGGATCAAGATGATACTCCTCCACACAACGGCGATATGCGCTTTCCGGATCCGAATAGCAAAAGACGCGAATAACCGATTTTTCAAGTCGATCCTTGAGAATATAATCTGCACACCGGCCGATAATCACACACGGGCCTTCACCAGCCAGTTTACGGATCACCCGACTCTGTGCCACAAAAAGTTGATCCGCTGACGAAAGGCTCTTTTCAATAGGGGCCTCGTAGTCTTGCAAGATAATTTTAAGCAGATAGTTGGATGAAACGGATTGTTCATTCTCGGATACAAATTGCTCTGACAACCGGCTCTCTTTAGCAACCATCGAGATCAGCTCTTTGTCGTAAAATTTAATTCCCAACCGAGAAGCAAGCATTTGCCCCAACAGACGGCCACCGCTACCAAACTCACGTGCAATGGTAATCACTACCGAATCATGGACATGGTTCGCCACATCCATTTCTGACTGTTGGGATGATGTACGGCCTGTCAACCAACGATCAAAGATCCGACAGTACGGTACAATAAAGTGAGTTACGGGACCAACCAACAGGGCCGCAATCACCGTTCCTTCGCGTACACCTTCCACACGTCCCGTGTAAAAAAGTGAAATCGCACAGGCAATCAACACCAACGAGACGTCGAAATACACTTTTACGAATCCGAACTCACGTTTGACAAATCGCGAGATGACCTGAACCAAATATTCACCCGTAACCATAGCCACATTGGCCTTAACCTCAAAACTGATTCCGACGCCCAGCAAAACACAGCCCACCAGCAGGGTCAACATTTGAGTCAGATAATGTGCAGGTAGCAGCCACCACAAAATATTCATCGACACATCGATAAAGAAGCCGAAACAGAGTGTAATCGGCACCTGCAACAACAACTCGTAACGTTTTTCACGAATTTCGTGCCGTTTCATCATGCACATTTCGAGCACAATAAACAGCAAATTCATGATAATGGTGTAGCTACCCAGCGTACCTGAGGGCACACACAGGCTCAGGACATAAGGGACACTGGAGATGGGAGAAGTCCCCAACAAAGCGCGGGTAATCACCGCAATACTAAAGGCATTCACAAACACGGCGCCCAAGAACAGCAAATAGCGCCGCAACAACTCTTTTCGACTCATAACATCCACGCGACCGAATATATCGGTCACGCGAATTTCCCAATTTTTCCGCACAAAGTCAATTTTTCACTCCTCCTCCTTGCCATTTTTATATGGATTTCGCTTCTCTTCTCACGCAAAACACAAACACGACATCATCTATATCAACATATTAATAACAAATCCCAACTATTCCATCCTGTTACACCAAACGTTCCACCAACAACACTTCCACATCCGCTCGCACTCACATCCACTTGATTCAAAATTTGAGGTCGCCACAGAAAATACAACCGCCTATCCGAATCGTCTGCACAGCCAAAAGACGTTAACAAGAAAGCCAAACATCTTATCAAAAATGGTTCTTAAATTCTCATTCTCCCCAAATTCACCACATCTCAAAGAATCGAATTATTGCTTATCTTTGTCAATAGTGATAAGTATCGATAAAACACAACTATGAGATTTGACGAACTCGGACTCGACCCGGATATTTTACGCAGTCTCGAAGCGATGAATTTCCACGAGATGACACCGGTACAGGAGGCAACGATTCCCATTATACTCAACGACAACGACTTGATTGGTTGTGCCCAAACCGGCACAGGTAAAACCGCTGCATACACCCTGCCCCTTTTGGACAAGCTCATTCGCAAACCCAATTCCGACAATGTGGTCAGGTCACTGATTGTCGTCCCCACCCGCGAATTGGCCATGCAAATCGATGTACAGTTCCAAGGATTTTCCTATTTCTTGCCTCTCTCTACAACTGTTGTTTATGGAGGAGGAGACGGCATAGGATGGGAACAACAGAAACAGGGGATGTTGCGAGGTTCCGATATTGTCGTTGCAACTCCCGGGCGATTATTGGCCCATCTGGCCAACAGCGGCATAGACCTTTCGCATGTGGAATATTTCGTACTGGATGAAGCGGATCGCATGCTCGATATGGGGTTTCACGATGATATCATGAAAATCATCAAAGCCCTGCCCGAAAAGCGACAGACCTTGCTGTTTTCCGCTACCCTACCTCCCAAAATCCGGGAATTGGCCAAACAGATTCTGCATAACCCTACCGAAATCAATATCGCTGTTTCCAAACCCAATGAAGCGATTGAACAAGGTGCTTACATCTGTTACGAAACGCAAAAACTCGATTTGATCCGTGAACTGTTTTCCAATCCGCTGGATTCGAAAACCATCATCTTTGCCTCGTCCAAACAGAAGGTCAAAGAGTTGACTTTTATACTCAAACGGATGAAACTCAATGCTGCTGCCATGCATTCCGACCTGGAACAGGAGCAGCGCGAAGAGGTGATATTAGCTTTTAAAAACGGGAAAATCGATCTGTTGGTAGCGACGGATATCGTTGCACGAGGCATTGATATCGAAGATATTGGAACAGTAGTCAATTATGATGTTCCACACGACCCTGAAGATTACATTCATCGCATCGGACGTACAGCCCGGGCCAGTGCGACAGGACGTGCTTTGACATTTGTCAACGAAAAAGAGCAGGGTAAATTTCACCGCATTGAATTGTTTATGGAACGGGAGGTAGAAAAACTACCTTTACCGGCTCAGTTGGGCGAAGGTCCCGCGTACAATCCCGATACTGAAAAACGTCGCAATAACAGAGGTGGACGCAACGGCAATCGTCGTCAAAACGGGCGGAGAGGCGGCCAGAACGATCGCGGAAACAAAGAGCGTCGCAATGACCAACGTTTCCAGTCCAAAGGGCAAACCGACACACTGAATAAACAGGCAGATTCAGCCGACAAGGATAGCACTCCGAAACACCGTCAAGGCGAACAGACAAACAGCACCAAACAAGGGGCAAAAGCTCCTTCGGATATCTATGCACAGTTGTCCAAGTCTCAACAACCAGGAGAATCCACGTCAAAGCGGGATGATGCAACTTCTGCCCAGTCCAACAACACATCCAAAGATTCCACTGGGGCCAATTCTGCCAATAAAACGCGAAGTGGTTACCGACGTCACCGGCGACATTTCTCGTCCGCACAGAAGCAAACTGCAAATAGACCAGAAAAAGAGACAAGACAAGATACTGTTACGCTTAAACCCCAATAGTCAACAAACAAACGTTGTAATCAATAAAGGATTTGACTTAACTATCCAATCCCCTCTCTCATCAAATCAGGTGTCATCAAATTAAATTTGAGGCACCAACAATCAATAAAAATTTAAAAGCTCTAACCGAACAACAAAAAATTTCTGCTCATCTGAAATATTTTTTACACAAAAGACACTATACGACAATTTGGCAGAAAGTTCGGCACGTTTGGATCTGACATTGTCATAAAATTTTCACTAAATTTGAATCAACTAATACAACCTCAAATAACAAACATCCTAACCTTATGAAACGAAACGCCCAGAGATATGGTTCGTTAGTGCTGGCTCTCGCCGCCCTCTGCACAACCGACCTCTCAGCTCGCACTACGTTCTCAACTATTACCGATGTTGCTTCAGTTTCACAGGCTGCATCGACCAACAAGCCCTGTCAACAAGAGGCCAAGGCACCTCAACTGGGAATCGATCCTCTTCAAGATGTGATCGATGCGATGACCATTGAAGAGAAAGTATATCTGCTCGTTGGAGCAGGCACAAGCGCTACTGACCTGGAAGCAGCCATCATCGGCCAAACCCGCAAATTGGTTCCAGGTGCAGCCGGCACGACCTTCCCGATCGCCCGTTTGGGAATTCCTGCCATTGTTTTTGCAGACGGACCTGCCGGGCTCCGCATCTCGGCCAAACGCGACAGTACAGATCAGACCTTTTATGCGACCCAATTCCCCATCGGGACTCAATTAGCCGCAACATGGGATACTTCTATGGTTCGCCGTGTCGGCAATGCCATAGGCAATGAAGTGCATGAATACGGAGTCGATGTGATTCTCGGACCTGGCATGAATTTGCAGCGCAACCCGCTCAATGGCCGCAATTTCGAATATTATTCGGAAGACCCGTTATTGACCGGTAAAATCGGTGTGGCTATGGTGAAGGGTATTCAGCAGAAACAGGTTGGAGTTTCGATCAAACACTTTGCCGCCAACAATCAAGAGACGAACCGACTTAACAACAGCTCGATTGTCGATCCTCGCACATTGCGCGAGATGTACCTTCGCCCATTCGAGATCATTGTCAAGGAGGCTGATCCATGGACAATCATGAGCTCCTACAACAAGTTGAACGGAGAGTTTGCAGCAGAGCGGACAGACCTGCTCACTACCGTTTTGCGTAACGAATGGGGATACAAAGGAGCTGTGATTTCCGATTGGTTAGGTGCTGACGATGCACCCCGCAATATTTATGCAGGGTGCGATCTGTTAATGCCAGGTTTACCCAATCAACGTGAAGAGCTACTGGCTGCTATTAGGGAAGGAAAACTCTCTCTACGTGATGTGGATCGCAATGTAAAACATGTTTTGGAGTTAATTCTCCGTTCTCCACATTTCGCCAAATACCCCTTCTCGGACAAACCCGACCTGAAAGCATCCGCTGCCATTGCCCGCACGGCTGCTGCCGACGGTATGGTTCTGCTCAGCAACCAAGACAATACTCTGCCTTTGGCTTCATCCATCCGTAAAGCGGCTATTTTTGGCGTCTCGTCGTACGATCTGCTGCCGGGAGGTACGGGAAGCGGTACCGTCAACAGTGCCTACACTGTTTCCGTCGATCAGGGGCTGGCTGCTGCCGGCATCCGTCCCGACAAAAAATTGCAGCAAACCTATCAACAATACATTGTTGCGGACAAAGCGACCCTTCCGGCACCGAAACGCTGGTGGGAGCACCACATCCGCCCACAGGCCCGTCAAATGGAGGTTTCCGATGCAGAGATTGCCCGAGCTGCTCGCACACAAGATGTAGCCATCATCACGATCGGACGTATCTGCGGCGAATTGTTCGACCGCATCGTCGGCACGGATTATTACCTCTCCGATATGGAACTTGGATTGATTCGCAGAGTGAGTGAAGCCTTCCATGCTGTTGGCAAAAAGTGTATTGTCGTACTGAACATTGGAGGTCCGGTAGAAACAGCTTCGTGGAAAATGATTCCCGATGCGATCTTGGTAGCTTGGCTGCCGGGACAGGAGGGTGGCCATGCTATTGCCGATGTTCTGACCGGAAAGGCCACACCTGCCGGCAAACTCCCGATGAGCTTCTCCATCCGTTATGAAGATGAGCCCACAGCGGCCAACTTCCCGCACCGTGAAGATTTGGATATAGAGGTATTCCACGAATCGCTCTCGACCAACCACACGTTGCCCTATACCGGCACAAAGAACCTCGACTACACCATCTATGAAGAGGGCGTATTTGTAGGCTACCGCTATTTCGACACCAAGAATGTAGCCGTATCCTATCCTTTCGGTTATGGACTCAGCTACACGACATTCCAATATGACGACATGACACTGACCCGTGAAGGGGATCAATTCCGCATCACCTGCAAGATCACCAACACAGGCAAGCTTCAGGGTCGTGAAGTGGCACAACTTTACGTTGCGGCTCCGGGCAAGGATATGATCAAACCGGCCAAAGAGCTGAAAGCCTTTGCCAAAACCGATCTTTTGCAGCCCGGCCAGGCTCAGACATTGACCATGTATGTTCCTGTCGAGACATTGGCATCATTCGACACCGAGTCGAGTAGTTGGCAACTGGAAGGCGGCACATACAAGTTTCTGATCGGAGCATCATCCGCAGACATCCAGCTTGAAAAGACTGCCGATCTGAAGGCCGCATGCATTGAAAAGGTACACGACGTATTATTACCACCTGATTCGATTCCTGCTGCGGATCAAGCAGCCCAATAGAACAGCATTGAGCCATGGGGCATACTTTCCCATGACTTACATGACTTAATGGACAACTGAGACTCGTTATCAAACGGGCAGAGTCCATTAGGTTCGGAATCTATCTTTTAACCACAATCGGGGCGGCATGTCAATACAAAAACAGGTCGCCCCGATTTTAATCACGACCGCCATGATTTGGGAACTCACTTTACGACTGCTGTTGGCCGGAATCCTTGGAGCTGTAATCGGCCTTGACCGCGAGTATCGCGCGAAGGAGGCTGGTTTCCGCACCCATTTCCTTGTATCTTTAGGCAGCGCGCTTTTCATGATTATCTCGCAATACGGTTTTGCAGAGATACTCCACAACGATCCGACCATCAAACTCGATCCCAGTCGTGTTGCTGCTCAAATTGTCAGTGGTATTGGCTTTTTGGGGGCCGGCACGATCATTTTCCAAAAGCAATTTGTCCGGGGGCTGACGACGGCTGCCGGTTTGTGGGCAACAGCCGGAATCGGTATGGCAATCGGCGGAGGATTGTATGGACTGGGAGTTGCGGCAACCCTGCTTACGTTGGCGAGTCTGGAGCTTCTGACCCTATTATTTAAAAATGTCGGATTACGCACAATGATCGTTCGTTTCACCACCCACCGCCAGGAAAATTTAACCAAGATTCTCAACGAACTGGATCAAAGGCACTACAGGATTATCAGCTACAAGACGACAGAAGAGCATCACGGAGACCAGACGCTGTACCGCGTGGCTCTCGTGATCAAAATTCGGGAGCAAAAAGAGGAGCAGGCCATCTTCTCTTATATCCAAGCCCTGCCTGATCTGACCTTGACCGAAATGGAATAGTTCCACCAAAGGCGACCTATACCCATAGACAGACACATAGAGTTTCCACTTCTAATTCTAAAAATCCTCGTCCGACAAAAAAGCCGGCACCCAAAGGCACCGGCATTACCAACACATTAACACAAATCAAACAGTCTATCGTTTCTTGCTCCCTATGGCATCTGGAGAAGATTCCGGCTTGCGCGCGGCTTTTAGATTACGAAAACAAAATTAGGCTGCTACACCCTCATCCTCAATCCCCATTTATAGGGAAATTTCCTGCTCATCATCCCCATACCGGGCCATTCCGGCATGCATGGAGAGATTATCTTTTTGTCGATTTACAGGACGCTCCGTACGCTTTCTGAAAAAAAATTTCTATATTGGCAAACCTTTCGCCTTTCGTAACACATTACGGACAATTTGCGTTCGATACAATTTCTATAGATCGATCAGGTCCGCCGAAAGGGAAACAATCTGAGATATTCAACACAAAACTGTATCACAATGAGTACAAAAATGAAACCGGCGACCCTCTGCGTACAGGCAGGGTGGACCCCCAAAAAAGGAGAGCCTCGTGTACTTCCCATTTATCAGAGTACCACTTTCAAATACGAAACCAGTGATCAAATGGCCAAACTGTTCGATCTCGAAGAGAGCGGCTATTTTTACACCCGTCTGCAGAACCCGACCAACGATGCAGTGGCTGCAAAAATCGCAGCACTCGAAGGTGGTGTAGCAGGCATGCTCACCTCCTCGGGACAGGCCGCCAATTTCTATGCGGTGCTCAATCTTTGCTCGGCAGGTGATCACATTGTATGCTCCTCGACCATTTACGGTGGAACATTCAATCTGTTCGCAGTCACCATGCCGAAAATGGGTATCGAATCGACCTTCATCAACCAGGATGCCCCCGAAGAGGAGATTGCTGCCGCATTCCGTCCCAATACCAAATTGTTGTTCGGAGAGACGATCAGCAACCCGGGTGTGGAGGTGCTGGACATTGAAAAATTTGCCCGCATTGCCCACAGCCATGGGGTACCTCTGATTGTCGATAACACTTTTGCCACCCCGATCAACTGTCGTCCGTTCGAATGGGGAGCCGATATCGTCACCCACGCGACCACCAAATATATGGACGGTCACGCTACTGCTGTCGGTGGAGCCATTGTCGATAGCGGCAATTTCGATTGGGAGGCTCATGCCGACAAATTCCCCGGTCTGACCCAACCGGATCCCTCCTATCACGGACTGGTTTACAGCAATTCTTTCGGCAAAATGGCCTACATCACCAAAGCTACCGTGCAGTTGATGCGTGATCTTGGTTCGATTCAGGCACCTCAGAACGCCTTTCTCCTCAACATGGGACTCGAAACGCTGGATGTCCGTATGGAACGCCACTGCCGCAATGCACAGAAAGTGGCCGAATACCTGCAGGCCAACGACAAGGTGGCATGGGTACACTATCCCGGCTTAAAAGAGGACAAATACTATGCACTGGGGCAAAAATATCTGCCCAAGGGTTCTTGCGGTGTCATTGCATTCGGTCTGAAGGGAGGGCGTGACGAGTCGATCCGTTTCATGGATTCGCTGAAGCTTTGTGCCATTGTTACCCATGTAGCCGATACCCGCACTTCGGTGCTGCACCCGGCCAGCCACACCCATCGCCAGCTCACGGACGAGCAGTTGATTGCTGCAGGTGTAGCTCCGGATCTGATCCGATTCTCGGTAGGTATCGAGGATGCGGATGACATCATTGCCGACATCGAACAGGCCATGGAGGCGATTCGGTAAGCAAGAGACAGATCTCCGACAAAGACGACAAACGGAAACGACACTTACCGAAGATAGTAGCTGAGGTTTTCCCAAAGAAACGACCGGTGTCGTAATAGTAACGGGCTTGATTCGATTCAAGTCATCACATAGATTGATTCGGACAGTTGATTGGAACTCTTGATTCGGGCAGGCACATTGTAGCGATCGGCCCCAAATGTTTCCGATTGATTATTATTGATTTTGAATATTGCCCTTCTGGAAGTAGCACCAAAGCGATCCTCAGAAGGGCATATTTATTTGTGAGTGCAGAGGTGCGTTCACTGTTCTGTTCTCTTTTACAAAAACAGCTAATTTCCCCACCGGCAACATACTCCGAAACCTAAGGAAAGAGGAAGGTTATAAGGGAATACAGACAAACTACGCAAGAACACGAACCACACTGGATTGCATCGCATGAATGGCTAACACTAAAAAAATCTAAAAATTCAGTGAAGGAGGCATACCGGTTTGGTTCCCGTTTCCAACCCATACAAAACATCGAGTGAACTGCTGCGCCCCTCCTCATTTATCGCATAAACACTTTCATCGGACATGGAGGCGATCACATAGTTTCTGACCAAAGCGGTATGCCATCCGGTTCTTTGCGCATTGCGCACTGCAAAGATCAGGATACGTGCTTCCGAGAGAGCCGCCTCAATCTCCGGCGGATAACGGCGATAGAGTGTACGCCCCAATCCCCAGATAACTGGATGGCGTGCGTCCAGCAACAACTGGAACACCTCTTTTTCGAGTGGAGAATGGAAACCGCTCATCACGACCCGATCGGTGGAGCAACACTGTTTGGCCCATTGGAGAGCCTGTTCTCGAATGGCAGGAGGAACAACGCGCGAGGCGAAGAAGGCAACCGACGGACGGTCGAGCAGAGCGTAATTGCCCTTGTAATCGTAATCGAAAGCCATAAAAACGTGGGTTGCCGTATTGACTTACCCCACACTCAGGCCTTCGCTGCCCCAACAGAAATAAGCAACACGGACAGCCCACGGGAAACGAGTATTGCACAAAACAGGCCAAAACCTATTGTACAATACATACGTCCACGGAGCGTCCTGTTACATCTCTTTCTGTTGATCAAAGTTGCGAAGTTTGAGTGTGAAAGAAAACGTAACGAAACGTTCGTAATATGTCTGGTTCTGCGGATCGTCGCTGAACCTTCTACAAAAATAGAATATTAAATCGAAAAGCTACCACCAGCCGCTGATTTTTGCAGGAGGGATGCCGCATCAGAAAGGGTGTGCATTGGTTGTAGCAGGGCTGATCGACTCAAAAGGCAACGCTTCTTGTCACGTCGGGCGGCCCAATTCCCCACCCGTTCGATCTAAACTCAATGCACCCGTTTCATCAAACCGTTCTCTCACCCAACAAGCTCCCTCACCCCGCCAATCCTCAATAAAACACCTTTAATCTCACCTCGATTTACATTCACCCATAAAAAAACAGAGTCGAAATTTGGTACAAAAAATTTTTTACCTATCTTTGCACCACAAAAGTAATCCTGCTCTGTTCGTCTAACGGCTAGGACGAGAGATTCTCAGTCTCTAAATAAGGGTTCGATTCCCTTACAGAGTACTCAAACATCCGAACGATCACGGTTCGGATGTTTTTTATTTGTGGTTTTGCATACCGCACCACCCACACCAACCGATCCGTGCAGCTCCACTCCAACCCTCTGTCTGCACTTTCTACATTCCTTCCCACATTACATCCCTTGTTGGCCAATCGGAAGCGCATTACTCCAGCTCTTTCCCTCTGACCGAAATCTCAACACAATCAAAATCTCAATAAAACATTGTGCTTCTAATCCCGCTTCACTTCATCTTCCCCAAACATACATAATCAAAAAAACATCGGGTCGAATCCGACCCGATGCCCCCATTTAATGAAACTTTTGTCGTGTAAACGACAGGAGAGAATGTACTACTCAATGGTGCCTCCTTTCCATGAAAGGTTCCTCAAGGTATTTACAAAATCGTTTTAAAATCTTCAGGGAATTCCAAATCCTGCGTAACACCTTCACCGTATACACGAATCCAGGATCGGAACCCATCCCGACCTTCAGTCAGTTCGATCACACGCGCTCCACTCGGTTTCAAATCATTATAAACGGTATCGCATCCGCCGAATCGACCAAACATCAAAAACATGTTATTCCAACTCATGGCATAGTCGTTGTCGTGATCATGCCCGCAGATAATGGCTTTCACATCACCCATCTCCTTCATCGAAACGAAAAGTCCCGAGTTGACTAACGGTGAATAGGGTTCTTCTCCGAAATTACCCCGCATCACCCGCCGCGTATCGAGACGTGTCGCGTAATTGTACTCTGGTAACGGGATATGGAAGAAAGCCAATGAAGGAATCGGAGTACCTCCGTTCAATTGTTTGAACTGTGCGCTTCTCTTGCGATACCAGTCTATCTGGTCAAAATGAATGTAGTCGTACCCTTTGATTCCAGGTAACTTGGAAAGTTGATTCGAATCGAAAAGATAAAAGACCCATTTGACCGAATCATCCTGCGCAGAGGTGAGGGTAATCAGATCGTTCGACACGCCATAAATACCCTCAACCAGACTATTCACATTGTAAGGCAGCGTGCGTACCAGGTCATACACCTCACGACGACTCATTCCGAACTCCTGATCGTGATTGCCCAATGTCACGGCAAAGGGAATTTTGCGCTCGGATATAGGGGCTAAAATCTCTCGCAGCGACTCCTCCGCAGGCCGGCCAAAAATGATATCACCCGTATGAATCACCAAATCGGGTTTTTCGCTGTCGAGCATTTCGATCACATTCTTCAACGCCCGTTCAGAGCGGGGATCCCCGGACACATAATGGGTGTCGGTCAGATGCAAGATTTTAAATTTGCCGTCGGGATTGAATTTAAATTTGGCAAACTGCTGCAAGTTATCCTCTTCGTTTGCGGTTGCAGCCGAGGCTGTCTTTTGCTTCCCCGACTGACCAGCCAAAACCTCCTGCACACCTGCAGCAGCGGCCAATCCAGTCAATCCGGCCATAGCCGACTTCTTAATAAAAGTACGACGATTCATCTGTTTCTGCGAGAGCAAACCTTCACTCTCAGCCTCTATATTCGTTTTTGTTTCGATTGTATCCATTGTACGTAATAAAACTCTTACATCCAATCTGATGTTGGGAGCACTCCCATCAGTTTTAACGTTGTACCTAAATTACATCCGTTCACCAATGCGCACAGCGTCAGTGCTTATTCCCATTACAGTTTATCTTCTGTTACAAAGACTATCGTCACAGAGATTCGACTAACTACCGGCAGCAATGATCAGTCCGAGCCCAACCACAAAGAACAGGAACATCAATGTCAGCAGACCATTGACTTTTCGTTCTCCTTTGCTGAACTCTTTCCAAATAAAGACGCCCCAAAGTGCAGCGACCAATGTGGCTCCTTGTCCCAGTCCGTACGAGATCGCAGCACCAGCCTTGCCAGCCGCAATCAGATTCAGCCCATTACCCAGGCCCCAGATCACACCTCCAAGCACACCGACCAAATGAATCGGGAATCCACCTTTAAAATAGGCAGAGATGGAGACAGGATCACCGGCTACGGGACGCTTCATCGCGATAGTATTGAACAGGAAAGTGCTGACGAAAATTCCCACTGCAAATATTACCATAGCAGTATAGGGGGTCATCTTTCCAACGGCAGGCTCAACGAAATTATCCAGATCCATCGAGATCGCGACAAAACGATAGAAGAATGACATCAACAATCCCGATACCAAAGCCAGAACGATTCCACGTGTGGAGGTTGAACTGCTGGGTGACACCTTTTTGCAGGCAACACCGTTAAGTACGATAGCGACAATCACCAACAATACACCACCGAACAACAGTACTGGGTCTCCTTTTGCCGAACCGATATAATTGATCAGCACACCCAGGACAAGAGCCAAACCGACACCAACCGGGAAAGCCACCGCCATACCGGCTACAGCGATAGCTGCAGACAACAGAATATTGCCGGCATTGAATACGACACCGCCCAGAAAAGCGCTACCGATATTACTCCAATCGGCCTGAGCCAGATCGGGGAGGAATGAACGGCCTTCCGTTCCACAACTGCCCGCTGTCAAGGCCCACACCAACGAAAAGAGCAAAATACCGATGACATAATCCCAATAAAACAGCTCGTAACGCCAGGTTTTGCCGGCGAGCTTCTGGGTGTTACCCCAGGAGCCCCAGCAAAGCATCGTCACAAAGCAAAACAGGATTGCCAGAGGATAGCTTTGAACGATATACATAGTAAGGTTAATATTAGGTTAGCGAAATATGGTTATTTGGTTTGCGCTTCTGGCACATCTCCATAGACAACAACGTTCTTGATCTGCATGGAGGCATCTTTAACGGGATTAAGCCATTTCAGTGTAGCCACATGGTCACCCATTGGCAGATCGAACGTATAGGAGAGCTGCTCATAACGGCGGTCATGATAATTAACAGGCAAACTGGCTTTTTCAGCAACTTTACCATCAACAATCAATTCGATTTCAGCCACATAATCCCATGGGCCGTTGAGATTACCGTTAATTACGATGCCTTTGCCGGTAAATGCAAAGTTTTCAACCTTCTGCTCCTGGTTTTTCGACCAACGAACCATTTTGGTCGGATAATAACCCGGGAAGCTCTCCTCGAAAGCCACAGTAACAGGCTGTTGAACCGCAATCGTCACATTATCATCCGAAACAGTACCACCATTACGAGCAATCATCTGTTCAGCCTGCTGGTAACTCATCTGGTAAATATCGGCCAACGACACACCCGTATAAACCACTTCACGATTCTCTACCTGTGCCAGAGCTGACAAATATTGCTGTGGTATTTTGCTATATCCGAACATGGTTCCCAAGATACCCGCTGCATTGGCCGGATTACAATCCGAATCCTGACCGCAACGCATAGAGATATCCATCGTCTGAGTGAAATCGCCGTTACCATACAACAAACCGATAACAATATAAGCGGCATTCAATTTCGCCTCGATATTGTAGGGGTCAAATGCTGCACAGAAATAGTGTTCCTCCCATTTCTTTTCGATCTCGAACCAGGTCTGTTTCCAATCGTTAGGATATTTTTTATAATTGGTCAGCACATCCGAAATGCATTGATGGAATTTGCTTTCAGCCGGAATAGTTTTCAGTGCTTCGGTGACTACAAACTCAATGTCATCCGAAACAAAGGCCAAAGCATACATTGCTGCCACATAAACACCTCCATAATAGCCATCGCCATAATTCATGATATGACCGATACTGTCGCAAATTACCGATGCAGAGTTTACCATACCGGGAGACATCAGACCTGCAAAATCGGCTTCAATCTGAAAGTCGATATCGTTTGCATGGTAGTTGTTTTTCCAATGGCCCGATGCGGGAGCCTTAATTCCATGCAACAGGTTGTAACGTGCAGCCTGGTTGGCATGCCACAACGGATAAGGTGCATTGGCAAATTCATATGCAAAGGCATCTACAGGAGCTTCCAAACCCAAGCTATCGAATACCTTAACAAAGGTTACATCCATATACACATCATCATACAGCCCAGGCGAGTTGTCATACCACCAGGTCATTACCGAATCATGCCAATCAATCTTCACATATTCGGGAATCAAACTGCCCTGAAATTTGAACTCAGTCGGTCCGCCATAAGTACAACCGATAGCCTGGCCAGCCCAACCACCTTTGATTTTATCCAGCAACACCTCTTTAGACAGTGTTACCTGTTCGGGCAGAGCACTTTTCTCACCTGAAGACTGGCACGAAACGAACATTGCCGCACATACCGTCGCACATAAAAATAAATGTTTCATCAAAATTGTAATTTTATTAAGTTAGTTGTTAGATATTCCTTTAACGTTCACAAACATCGTGATCTTCTCAAAACAAGATGCAGCACTAAAGGCAAAAATGGTTCTCCGTTTTCAACATCTGTACAATAAACCTTTCACGATCATTGTAGGCCTGCTTCAACATTCATCATGCAAGCAATCACGACTTAGATACACAGCGTCAATAATCAATGTTTTGTCTTATGTACCCGCTGTCATATAATCCTGACTCCTGTCCTCAGATCGGTTTTGAATCTCACCTTCGACACAGAAACCGCACAACAACAATTTATCAAAAGGCCCTATAAAATTGTTATCACTCTGCTGCTGTTCCTCATTGCAACTCCTTCAAATAGGGCAGTGATGGTTGAGCTCCACGTCGCGTAACAGAAATAGCAGCTGCCCGATTGGCAAAACGCACCGCCTCAGCCAAGGAATCACCCCGCCCGAGAGCTACGGCCAATGCCCCACAAAAACAATCTCCGGCAGCTGTCGAATCGACCGCCTGAACCCGTTGTGCTGTGATCATTTCCGAACGACCGGTTGCCGCTTCATAGGTAAATACCCCCTGAGCCCCCATCGTGATCACCACAACTCCAATTCCCATGGCAGCGATCTTTTCCGCAGCCTCACGAGCACTTTGAGGATCAGACACCGTTACGCCACAGATCAATTCGGACTCTGTTTGATTGGGAATCAAAATATCCACCAAAGCTAATAATTCTGCCGGCAGTGGCTCTTTAGGAGCCGGAGCAGGATTCAAAATTACGGTAGCTCCACAGCGTTTGGCCTCTCTCGCTGCCGCAACAATAGCCGGGATAGGTATTTCGAGCTGCATCAAAACAATATCCGCCGTTTCGAACAGGTTCTTTTTCACTTCGACCTCTGCAGCTGTCAATGCCATATTCGAACCCGAAGCTACAGCAATGACATTCTCTCCCTGCGCATCGATTAATATCATAGCCACTCCCGAGGGATTGACAGCATCAGGAACAATTCCCGATGTATCAATTCCCTCGTGAGCCAGCGAGGTGATCGAAGCATCTCCCAAGGCATCTTTCCCTACTTTTGCAATCATGGCTACCGGAGCTCCGAGGCGTGCTGCTGCTACTGCCTGATTAGCTCCCTTACCCCCTTGGGCTGTAAAAAAACGCCCACCCAAAATAGTCTCCCCGGGTCTAGGCAACCATTCTGTTTTGATCGTCATGTCGGTATTAATACTTCCGACCACCACAATGGATTTGGATCTGTTTTTCATATCATAGTTTAACACGTAGGAACACTTTCTGCCGACCGGAATTCCGACACACTAATCATTCGACAACATATCGTGAGCAATTTCCAAATATCATTCAACCCTATTTCGGCTGTCTATCCTGTTCACTTCCCTTAACAAAAGTGACAGATCTCATCTCACTACCATTCCGGAATTGTCGGTTGCGCAAAAAGTTGAGCAAATTCAAGCCTTTAATCATGCTCAAACGATTGCGCAACTATACAAAAATAAAAAAAGTGATTGAGAATTCCAAATTTTTCCACTACTTTTGGACAAAATAATTCGGCCCATGAGCTCCGAAAATAGTCTGAAAAGCATTGCACAACGCACTGGCGTATCGATATCAACGGTTTCTCGCGTTCTGAACGGGAAACATGAGCAATACCGCATCAGTCCCCGGACAGTTAAAAGGGTATTGGACGAAGCCAAACGGATTGACTACAAACCTAGTTTGGTTGCACAAAGTTTGCGCACCCGAAAAAGTTACACCATTGGGCTACTCATCCCCAGTATAGACAACCCCTATTTTGCCCATATCGCCAGTGAAATCGTATTAGAGGCCCGACGTTATAATTATACGATTATTCTTTTGAACTCTCTGGAAGACGAAAAGACCGAAAAGGAGTGCATCGAGACCCTGTTAGCCCGCAACATCGACGGAATCATCCTGGTTCCCTGTGGCGAACGGCCAGACTATTTGGAAAAGATCGATAAGCGCAGCCCGGTTGTATTAATTGATCGCTATTTTGAATCCACCTCTCTCTCTTACATCTGTACAGACAACTATCAGGGAGCTTTGGAAGGCATGCAACTACTATTGAGAAACGGCCATCGTGATATTCTGTGCATTCGGGGCGTTCCACACTCATCTCCCTCCAAAGAACGCGTCAAAGGCTATATGGATGCTATGAACGAGGCCTCTTGTAGCCACCTGTGCCACATAACCGGAAATGACTACTCCATAAACAACGGTTACTTGGAGACCAAATTAGCCATTGGCTGTTCGTCTCGACCAACAGCCATCTTTACATTGAGTAATACGATTATGTTGGGAGCGATCAAAGCGATTGGCGAATCTTCGTTACGGATACCCGAAGACATTTCGATTTTGTCATACGATAATAATCTCTTCTTGGATTTTATGCATCCATCGATCACTCGTATTTCGCAACCGACTAAAGAGATCAGCCAACTGGCGGTGAAGGTTTTGATGGAACGGATGTCCAATCCCGACATGCCTCCCAAGCAGATCAAAATGCCGGCACAAATCATTGAGGGTCATTCCATCAAAAAGCTCCTATAAAGCCGATCTTTTCGACATTTCATTGCCAATACCAAACCGGAACAACAACACCGAGTTACTTACATAGCCCATTCGGTCACAACAAAACCATTCAATTCGCCCTTATACAATATAAATAGGTAATCTTACGGTTTACGGTTGCACATTGTAAAATCACCTCAACCCGACTTTTGTATAACTCCATACGGAACTAATCACCCCCCAGAGCCACCACTGCCTCGTCTCAATACACTCAATGTGACCAGATCAAGACCTGGTCCAGGCTGTTATTAGCACATAGTTCGTGATTCCTAATGCGCGTCTATCTCATCGCAGTACAAATTTGCGGCTACAAACATTACCCAATCATTTACCAATTCTCAAAAGCTCAACTACACCACCCTATCGTTCTCATACAACGATACAGGACCGATCAAACCCATTGATTGTTCAGGTTGCGTTTTACGACCTCCGACCCATTTTTGCGCCGTTTCGTTATCTGTCAATGTACGCATATAATTTCCCAGCGTCGTGGTCACTTTCACTTCAAGCAGATTCTCCCCCTCCCGCAATTTTCCGGTCAAATCATACAACCTGCGTCCGCACCAACGTACACCGCACGGCTCTCCATTCAGCGTTACCTCAGCAATGCCGGCAACTCGCCCCAAATTCAACACAGGATGTTGAGCCGGACGATCAACCACAAAATTGGTCCGATAAATAACTTCACCGGCAAAATTGACGAATTCTGTATTGCGTAAATCCTGCAGCTGTTGCATCCTTACTTTTCGAGTCCACGACTCACGAGCATGATGCAACTCGACATCCCAATCCTCAATATTCACCAACGGTTCACCAGTCAAAGGCAGTGGTTGCCACTGTGGGCCTTTACGATTTCGATCAAAAACAATCAACAGCAACTCCGTCGGTCCCAAATCGAGCTCCATTCCACCATCTCGATCCAACTCCACTCGGAAACGTTCTCCGGTCAGCGGATTCCAAATCCATGGCCAACGACCTCGGGTAATCTCTTTGGCAAAGTTGATACGTGTCCGATGCGGTTCATACAGTTTGGAATTCACAATCAAGAAAATCTCCTCATCCCGATCAGAACAATACCGATTTTGCAACAGGAATGGATCCGGATTCGAAAAGGTCAGATAGGGTGTCAATCCGTACTGTTTCTGTACCTGCGCATACCAATCCATAAAGTTGTTATCGGCCGGTTTGTCGAGCAAAACAAACCGATCCGGGAACTCCTTGAGCCGTTCAATCCACTGGCACACTTGGCGATCCTCCTCCTCATGATGATTCCACCCCAAAGAAAGATGGGGCAGCTGCTCGATACAGAACAAGCGTCCACCCTGACGTACAAATTCGTACAATTTCTCCAAACTGGCAGGATGCATCCGCTCAACAGCCACCAAGAAGAGAGTCCCATAAGCTTTTTTACCACAACAGAGTCGACCGTTACGCACGGATGCCTGCTCAATCAGCTCATCCGAAAGGTAATCACATCCGCTGCCATGCTTGTGAATCGCCTCCCAAACAAATGTGAACCACCGCACATTGGTATCAATCGGGAAGGGCTCATTCTGCATGCCCATCGTACTCCACATATCTGAAAGAGGCGGCAACAACGCAATATCGGTGTACATATCGGTCTGTTGTAAAAGGGCTGACAGGCGTGCTTTATAATCCATAAAATAATGCAGGTAAGGCCACCATGGGTTGTTCTCATTGTAGTACGCTCCGTAACGGATCCATCCGGGGAAAGGAGCGTCGGGCGGTGAATAGTTGAATCCATGAAAGACCGAATGGGTGATTCCCGAAAAGAGCGTATGGTCGGATCCCAACTTCAGAAACTCCAGGGTAGCACTGAAGACCAAATAGGTATTGGTCATATCTTCAGCGCTGATTGTCCTCCGTCCTGCAAGATGACCTGCAGACGAGATATACTTATTGATCATCGTATATCCTCGGCCTCGCCGGTAATCCTCCGTTCCCATCTCTTCGCCCAATTTATGTTTGAGCCAGTTGGTCGTCCACGACTCCCCTTCCGGGATATCACAATGGAGCGCACTGTTCAACGGATGCACCCCTCGGCCATAGGCTTGGACCCGAGAAAGTACGCCCAGCGACCGACACCACTCCTGATACGGGATAAAAAAGCGTTCATCCAACAATTCTGCCTGTGTCCGACAAAAATCGTAACGAACCCGTTCCACCCGATCACGAACCTGATCGGTCATCTCCACGCAATAATGGGAATCAATTACGTTACCCATGCCACCGGTCTTGAACATAGTCAACGGCAACATAGGGATCGGATCATAACCCCGCCGACGAATAAACTCTTCGCGCATATCGTCACACCAGTTGGCACCCTCCAGTTCGAGACCATCCACAAATAGTGCCCGTATATATTGCCGCAACGGCCCGATCCGCTGTTCAATCGCATCCGACATTCGGGTCAGATACTTGCGCACAGCTGCTGCATTGAAATGGTTAAGCGTCGGGCCATTTGCACCCGGAACACCGTTAATCACCTGCATAAAACTGTGGACTTTGACCAAAGCATACAGGGCATAGCGGCCTTCTGGGACCTCAACAACAATCCGGTCATTCGCTTTCTGATCCGACAGATCGACAATCCGCTCGAAATCATCCAACGGATCGGGCACCAATTGTAATGACACCATCTCCATGGTTCTTCCGGGATAGGGATTATTCACCTGCGGATCGGCCTCCTGGAAAAGTTCAAAAGCCGAGTACTCCACCCGAGCTGGGCCCTCAATACGCTTCAAAGCAATCACCATAACCTGCCCCCGTTCGTCATCTTCGAGATATTCCGCCCCGAACGGCCATCCGCTGCCCACAATCAGATCACAAATCATACCCAACCGTTTCGCCTCATCGAACGTCACCTTTAACAGGTCGATCCATTCGGGCGAAAGCCATCGCACAGGATGTGTATCGAGCGGATCGGCCTCTTCCGGAAACTTCACAGGATTGATCTCAACCCCTCCTACTCCGGCATCGTGCAACAGCCGCAGTTCACGCACCAGCTCTTCGGCTTGGATGCGATTACCGTTCCACCACCAACGGACAAAAGGGCGGTCACTGCTTTCAGGATTACAGAAGCAATGATACAACTCGCTATCAAAACGTAATGTCTCTTTCTCGATTGCTCGTCTGGCCCAGGCTGGCATTGAAGTTAAAACGGCTCCACCCACAGAAAGCGAAGCACACCGTATCAGAAAAGTTCTTCGATCCATATATTAATTTGTATTTATTCTTCTCTTCAGTAAAATGATTTGCAAGAAAACAGGCACAACAAACGAACAGCATTTTCTTTGTATCTACTTGCTGGATAAATAAAACGGTTCGTTTTATTCCAATCGGATTAGACACAGTTACCTTTTCTCCATTTGTTAAAAATAACAAGATATTTCTGAGGAGGTCACCTCCTTCGTAAAATCAATAAAAAAGAAACTGGATGGATGACGATGAATTTGTCAGTCATCGTCATCCATCCAGTTTTGCGAACGTTTGGGGCTTATTGCCCAAACACAATCTTATTCTACGACCAAAGTTGCCTTTTTGCGTACATCAGGTTGGTTGAAGGTCACTTTCAGCCAACCATTTTCATAGCTCCAATCATCACATTTCGTTCCGTCAACCGTTACTGAAGCAGGACGTGCATCGAGCAACATCTCCACTTCATAGGTACGTGAGGTGTAAATTCCCTCATACTCACCTACGGTCGGATTAACCACCAGTTCGGTACGATTACCCGACTGGTTACAATCGTAAACGGTCTTGGCGATTTTACCCTCCTCGTAAGCAAAGGTGACACCGTCATCCTCATACAACGTGTATGAGCTGTTTCCATACGGATATACTTTCAGAATCAACGTATCGATCGGACGCTGACCAATATAGTCCATATATTTCTGCATCGGGATGATTGCACCAGCTTTAACCATTGCAATACCTGCACGGTTGTCAGGAACCTGATGGAACACGGTCTTGTTCTCACCCTCAACCTTCTTGTCGGTCCACAGATCAATCCACTGACCTTTCGGCAGGTAGATAGAATCGCTGAATACACCGATCAACAGGTTATCACCGAACATATACTGATAAACCATATCATCCACATTGCGATCGTCAGGATACATCAGCGGCATCGAACGCAACATCGGCAGGCCGGCGAGATGACCGTTCAGAGCAGTCGAATAGATATAGGGGAACAATGCATGACGCAACTGAATATAATCGCGATACATAGCGCGTTCGTGCGGAGAGTAGTACCACGGGTGCAGCAGACTAAACCAGCTATTGATCTGGATCCAAGGCAGGAAAGTACCCATATGTAGCGATCCCATCTGATCCTGTGCCGACATTACGTCGCAAGAGGTATTCATCAAACCGCTCGAACCGAGGTTCAGCTGATCAAACAGGGCAGTACGCTCACCACCGTTATCACCACTCTGGTTGGCAGTCCAACGTTGAGTACCGGCATAACCGCCACAATAGTGCTGCCATGGGCGGAGTCCTTTGTGATCCCGGAAGACACGATTCATCTGGCGAGGCATCAACACTTGATTCAGGTTATGCATCTCCTTATCGGTCAAACCATTGTAATATTCACGATCTGGATGCTCGTCCAGCGTACGGGCAGGATCGAGTTTGAAACCGTCCACACCTTGATCCATGAAGTTGGTCAAGTGATCGAACCAATGCTCCAGCCCCGACTGCGGACGGCCTTCGCGTTCGGCGATAAGATCCTCTTCTACAATACTCTGATCGTGATCGATGCAGAGCCACAGTCCCAATTTGTAACCCAAACCGTGCAAACGACCGATGAAACAGCCTTTCCATTCGCGTTTTGGGAATTTATGCTCTTCCCAATAACCTTCGGGCGGGAACAGTTTGTAGTTCCAGCTCTTCTTGGTTGAGAAATCGTAATATTCGGACATCCACTGAGGCTCGATCCACAACACTTCGCAAGGGACTTTTTCACTACGGAAACGCAGCGCATCATTCATAATCTCAAACTGGTTCTCCTGCATGTGGCCACCGAACGACAGACCATACATCCAACGCGGCAACACATAAGCACGGCCTGTAATCAACGTATAGAGATTCAGCGTTTTCTGCAACGAACCACCCATAATCAGGTAGAAATCGGCGCCTGAGGTGGTGTTGTAAATCAACATCCGCTCTTTGTCAAAACGGGCTACATCGAAATAGTTGCGAACCGTCGTGTTGTTGAACACGCCCCAACCGGCCGAACTCATCATGAAAGGAATCGGAGCCTCGGCAATCTGGTAGGTTGCCCACATGCGCAACAACTCTCCACGGTGCTGAATATGGTCACGGCTGGTACTACCACCACCATAAAAACGCTCGTCATCAGCCAAAATAAAGCTCAGAATCGTATTATTGGAGATGTCGCCCAACTCTGTTTGCTGTTGAGCGGCAGCGGCATTGGTCGTATCACCGATAATGGACTCTTCGCGACGCGGTTTCTGGAATTTTTCATTGATGGTCGCACTCATCTCCTCAATCACCGGCGTACCTGTTCCCAAATAAGCGGCTTCCTGAACAATAGGTTTGTCTTTCAGGTCGGTCACACGAATGCTACCATCCTTACGACTCACCCAAACCTTGTAAGCAGATGTGGTGTAAATGGTCGATTCACCCACATTGCGTTGTGCCACCTTGACTGGGGCCCAATCGTTTTTGATCAAGCCGTAACGCTCCAGCCATGAGGTTGCGAAGGTGTCAACTTCACTCACCCGCACCCGGAAAATATTATCAGTACAGAAATCAATCTGCATCTTCTGGCCGTTACGCAGTTTCAGTTCGACCTGTGTAGGCGCAGCCCAGGTCGAAACCGCAAACATAGCGGTCATCGCAAATAAAAAAAGTTTTTTCATAGGGTAATAGTCAGTTTATGATCTGAATTGATTAATTTGAGTTCGTGCTATATAGTCCTTGCCCCCTGGTCTCTTTACGCAATAAGGCTTTTATTAAACAACGTTAAAAAAGTTTTCACCTTATGGAATCACGTACAGGGATAGCGATTAGAGATTCGATTTTCATTCGATCAATAGACATCTGAGCTTCTAACGAGCCAATTGAGACTTCATAAAACATACACAGTAATAATCAAACTCTTATATCCGACAGATTTTTCATATTACACGCTAAGGACAGATCAACAAATCATGCATGGCATGCAGCAGAAATCAGTTCCCGTACCATGTTATTATTTTGATCGTGGACAAAGATAGCAAAATTATGGGAATTTTAAAGTGTATATACACAGCTTGTTCCTCACACCATCACCCTGCTCAATCTCTGTTTTCATTAGGGATTTTGCAAGACAGCCGACCGGTCATACCAATAACACTTTGACCGGGATAACAGGACAAGCCGTTGACACTTTGCGCCGACATATATATATAATATAGTATCATTCCTCCTATGAAAATATAGTGTTTCATGAATAGCCCTGACAATCATCCCAATCGACACATTATAGTACAATTCAAAAAAACATTTATTGCAAACATTAGGATATTCTAACAATCGCATAACCAACCATCGCAACCTAAAGGCTATTAACCATATTCATCCTTGTTATTCCAATCGAAACAAAAACACACGTTATCAACAACATACGAATACACATCCAGCAACAATCTTTAATCACCTTCCTCCATCTATCTACGAAGCAACCATTCACACGCTACACCTATATTGTTAAAAGAGTTGTCTCTATTAATAAAAAAGTTAAAAAAAACTCATCCAAACGGCCGATTGGAACATAAAAAGCGCTTTCAAGGCTTTTCTGTTCCGTACAATTTCGTAACTTTGAGAAGTTTTAAAATTAACGATACAACTACATCCTTTGCATATGGAAGTTGAAAATACATCGGGGGCCCGTACAGGAGTCAAAGTAACGGGCCGCGTCTCGCAAATCATTGGACCGGTGGTGGATGTCTCGTTCGAAGGTACCGAAAAAGAGATCACCCTGCCGCGTATCCACGATGCGATGACCATTATCCGCGATGACGGTCGCGAATTGATCATCGAAGTTCAGCAACATATCGGAGAAAACACCGTCCGTACGGTAGCGATGGATTCAACCGACGGTCTGCGCCGTGGCATGGAGGCTTTCTCCTATATGCGTCCTATTACCGTCCCCATCGGTGATCAGGTCAAAGGTCGTCTGCTGAACGTCGTGGGCGAAGCTATCGATGGAATGCCTCAGCCCAAAGTAACCGAAGAGGCTTATCCGATTCACCGTGAGCCTCCAAAATTTGAAGAGTTGACCACCTCTCGTGAAGTGCTCTTCACCGGTATCAAAGTGATCGACCTGTTGGAACCTTACGCTAAAGGTGGTAAGATCGGTCTGTTCGGTGGTGCCGGTGTGGGTAAGACCGTGCTGATCATGGAGCTGATCAACAACATCGCTAAACGCCACAACGGGTTCTCTGTCTTCGCCGGTGTCGGTGAACGTACTCGTGAGGGTAATGACCTGCTGCGTGAAATGCTCGAATCTGGCGTTATCCGCTACGGCAAAGAGTTTATGGAAGGTCTCGAAAAAGGAGAATGGGACCTTTCCAAAGTGGACTACAACGAAATGGCCAAATCTCAGGCCACATTGGTATTCGGTCAGATGAACGAACCTCCTGGAGCTCGTGCTTCAGTGGCCCTGTCAGGTTTGACCGTAGCAGAATCTTTCCGTGATGAAGGTACAGGCACCAAAGATATTCTGTTCTTCATCGACAACATCTTCCGTTTCACTCAGGCAGGATCTGAGGTATCTGCACTGCTGGGCCGTATGCCTTCAGCCGTAGGTTACCAACCGACCCTCTCCACAGAGATGGGTGCCATGCAGGAGCGTATCACCTCTACCAAGAAGGGTTCTATCACCTCTGTACAGGCAGTTTATGTGCCGGCCGACGACTTGACCGACCCGGCTCCGGCAACCACCTTTACCCACTTGGATGCCACCACCGTGTTGAGTCGTAAGATCACCGAATTGGGTATCTATCCGGCTGTCGATCCGCTGGAATCCACTTCGCGTATCCTCGACCCGCTGGTTGTAGGTGAGGAGCACTATCAGACCGCTCAGCGCGTAAAACAGATTCTGCAACGCAACAAAGAGCTTCAGGATATCATCTCGATCCTCGGTATGGAGGAGCTGTCGGACGAAGACCGTCAGACAGTCAACCGCGCACGTCGTGTACAGCGTTTCCTGTCACAACCATTCACGGTGGCCGAACAGTTTACCGGTGTTCCGGGTGTCATGGTATCCATTGAAGATACGATCAAGGGCTTCAAGATGATCCTCGACGGCGAGGTAGATTACCTGCCGGAACAGGCATTCCTCAATGTCGGTACGATCGAAGAGGCTATTGAGAAAGGTAAGAAGATTTTAGCACAAGCTGCCGTATGACCTTAGAGATCCTCTCCCCCGAACGCACGCTGTTCAGCGGTGAAGTCGAGAGCGTGACCCTGCCGGGCGCTCTGGGCGAATTCACCGTGCTGCGCCATCATGCGCCGCTGATCTCGTCGCTCGATGCGGGCGAGATCCGTTTCCGGCAGAAAGGATCCGATGTACAGAGCTTTACGGTTAAGGGAGGTTTCGTCGAAGTAAAAAAAGACATCATTTCGGTCTGCATTCGATAAATCACCCCAAAACACTGGCTCGACAACGGGCCATAACAGAACAAGAATATGGCAAACGAGATCGATATCAACACCAAACGCAGACTTTCGCAACGTTACATTCTGTGGTTGACGGCCATTACCGTCATCGGCGGATGGGCCGTTGCACTGCCACTCTACTTTTGGTTACCGAGCTTCTACCCGCCAGCTTACCCTTTTATTATGCTCTACTTCTATTTGTGGGCATTGGGCTTCTCGTGGTTGGTCAACCGTCCCGTACGCGACAACAAGCTCGCGACACAAGGTTACCTCTACTTCAAAGTGGCCAAAATGGTGGTAAGCATTTTGGTTGTCGGAGCGGTTATCGGTCTGACCCAATGGGAAAAACATGCGTTTATCCTGTTGTTCCTGTTCTGGTATCTGATCTATCTGATTTTCGAAACCCGGTTCTTCTGGATGTATGAGAAGAGCCGTAAAAAAGAGGCTAAAGCGTAAAGATGAAAGCATCCAGACATATCCGACTGGTCTTCACCCTGATGCTGACGTTGGCACTCGCGCTACCTCGCGTAGAGGCTGCCGTTTCGGAGAACCGTGACACGACTCGGATCGACACATTGGCTGCAGAAGCTGCCCAGAGTGTCGAAAAGGTCGATGCCGACGCTGCCAAAGAGACGGCTGCTGAAAACAAAAGCGAAGAGGCTATCGACGTCAAAGGGATAGTTTTAGGCCACTTGGCAGATTCATACGAATGGCACATTACCACCTGGGGACACACTCACATCACAATTCCCCTGCCGGTAATCGTCCATGGCAGCGATGGGCAATGGCATCTGTTCTCATCGTCACATCTTTCACACGGTGAGAGTTATGAAGGTTTTTACATAGCTCAAAGCGGTGAACATGAAGGCAAAATCGTAGAGCTGAACGCACAAGGTGAAGAGGTTCGTCCATTAGATCTCTCGATCACCAAAACGGTACTCGCCCTGCTGATCAACTCCACACTGCTCGTTCTGATCATTTTGGGAACCGCCCGCTGGTACAAAAAACGTACCGCCCGCACCGCTGCTCCCGGAGGATTTGTCGGGCTGATGGAGATGGCCATCATGATGATCCATGACGATCTGATCAAAAGCTGTGTAGGCAAAGATTACAAACGGTATGCTCCCTACCTGTTGACGGCCTTCTTCTTCATTTTGGTCAACAACTTGATGGGATTGATTCCGATCTTCCCGGGAGGAGCCAACGTAACAGGCAATATCGCAATTACTTTCTTACTGGCTCTTGCCACTTTCCTGATGACCAACCTGTTCGGTTCAAGGGAATATTGGAAAGAGGTCTTTTGGCCCGAAGTCCCCACCTGGTTGAAATGTCCGGTCCCGATGATGCCATTGATCGAATTCGTCGGTCTGTTCACCAAACCGTTCGCGCTGATGATCCGACTGTTCGCCAACATGATGGCTGGCCACGCCGTGATCCTGAGCTTGACGTGTCTGGTCTTTGTCACAGCCAGCATGGGTGCCGCCATTAACGGAACCATGACGGTAGTCTCCGTCATCTTCTGTATCTTCATGAATATGTTGGAACTGTTGGTGGCATTTATCCAGGCCTACGTATTCACCATGCTATCGGCGGTATTTATCGGACTCTCCCGCGTAGAGTCCCACCACAAAAAGGAGGAGACCGAAGCCTAATAACTTTTTAGAGTTCAACACATACACGAACTACTCGAAACAATCAATAAAACCAAATAAAGAACCAATAAAACCAAACGACTATGTTACTTTCCATTTTACTGCAGGCAGCAGCCGGATTGACAATCGGAAAATTGGGCGCAGCACTTGGCGCAGGATTAGCAGCTATCGGAGCAGGTATCGGTATCGGTAAAATCGGTGGATCAGCCATGGAGGCTATCGCCCGTCAACCGGAATCGGTCAACGATATTCGAACCAATATGATCATTATCGCAGCCCTTCTCGAGGGTGTTGCACTGTTCGCCGTGGTAGTCTGCTTCCTGGCTCTGTAAAACAATAAAAAAGAACAACAATGGGACTCCTATTACCTGAAACAGGTCTTCTGTTCTGGATGCTGCTCTCCTTTATCGTGGTTTTCGCGGTACTGGCCAAATTTGGCTTTCCGGTGATTACCCGCATGGTGGAGGAGCGCCGGGAATATGTGGAGCAGTCCCTGCAGGCGGCCAAAGAGGCCAACGACCAACTCGCACAGGTCAAAAGCCAAAGCGAAGCGCTGCTCCAAAGCGCACGCGAACAGCAGATGAAAATTCTCAACGAAGCCTCGGCTACCCGCGATCGGATCGTTGCAGAGGCCAAAGCTCAAGCTCAAGCCGAAACACAACGACAGATTGAGGATGCCAAACGGCAGATTCGTCTCGAGCAGGATGCCGCGATTCGTGCAGCTCGTAGCGAGATTGCCCTGTTGGCCGTAGACATTGCCCAGAAGGTGATTCGCGAAAAGCTCGACAACACTCCGGCTCAGATGAGCATGATTGACCGTCTGCTGGACGAAGCACCCGTCATGAAAGGAGATACGAAAATCCAGTAAAGCATCACGCAGATGAACACAGCAATGATTCCCTTGCGCTATGCCAAAGCGCTGTATGAATTTGCCGTAGAGCAGTCAGTAGCTGACCGTGTTTACGGTGAAATGCAGCTGCTTGCGGGGTGTTTCAGTGCAGAACCGGCACTGCGACGTGCACTGGAGAATCCAGTCTTGACGCAGGAGCAAAAGGCAGAGCTGGTGTACAATGCCGCTGGAGGTGATCCGAGCGACGCACTCAAACGATTCGTAGAGTTGGTACTTGAACATAAACGCACACCGTTTTTGCAACGCATGGCGCTCGGGTATCAGGAGCTTTACCAAAAGGCACACAACATCAGTACCGGACGGTTACAGACCGCCGTGGAGATTGATGCTGCGACTCGGGAACGCCTTACGAATTGGATCGCTTCACGCACACACGGGACTGTCGAACTCAAGACGCTGGTTAATCCTGAAATTCTGGGAGGATTCATCTTCGAGATGAATTCGTTGAGATTGGACGCAAGCATCGCTGCGCAACTGCGGGAAATCCGCAAACAATTCATCGACCGCAATAAGCGGATCGTCTGAAAAGTATCAATGCCTAAGCAGTTAGGCCATATTAATTTGATCGATTATGTCTGAAAATATCAAACCAAGCGAGGTGTCGGACGTGCTGCGGATGCAGCTCGAAGGGATCGACAACAAATTGCGGTTCGATGAGGTGGGCACGGTGTTGGAGGTTGCCGACGGAGTGGCCCGTATCTACGGACTGCAAAATGCCGAGGCCAATGAGTTGCTCGAGTTCGACAACGGCATCAAGGCTGTGGTGATGAACCTCGAAGAGGACAACGTCGGCGTCGTACTGCTGGGACCCACCGACCAGATCAAGGAGGGCGACACCGTCAAACGTACGGGTCGTATCGCCTCGATCCAGGTGAGCGAAGGCATGTTGGGCCGCGTGATCAATCCGTTGGGAGAGACTCTCGACGGCATGGGATTGATCGGCGGTGAGACAACCGAAATGCCTCTGGAGCGCAAAGCGCCGGGTGTCATCTTCCGCCAGCCGGTGAACCAGCCGCTGCAGACGGGCCTCAAGGCTATCGATGCGATGATTCCGATCGGTCGTGGTCAGCGTGAGTTGATCATCGGCGACCGTCAGACCGGTAAAACATCGATCGCCATCGACACAATTCTGAACCAAAAAGCCAATTTCGAAGCAGGCAAACCGGTATATTGCATCTATGTAGCAATCGGACAAAAAGGTTCGACAGTTGCTGCATTGGTCAACACCTTGCGTGAAAAGGGCGCAATGGATTATACCATCGTGGTAGCCGCAACCGCTTCGGATCCGGCCGCATTGCAATACTTCGCTCCATTTGCAGGAGCAGCTATCGGAGAGTATTTCCGCGACACCGGACGCGATGCACTGGTCGTTTACGATGACCTCTCGAAACAGGCCGTTGCTTACCGTGAGGTATCGTTGATTCTGCGTCGTCCGTCAGGACGTGAGGCCTATCCGGGTGATATCTTCTACCTGCACTCACGTCTGTTGGAGCGTGCCGCAAAGATCATCAACCAGCAGGAGGTTGCCGAAAAGATGAACGACCTGCCACCCAGCCTCAAAGGCAAAGTGAAAGCTGGTGGCTCACTGACCGCCCTGCCTATTATCGAAACCCAGGCAGGCGACGTTTCGGCTTACATCCCGACCAACGTGATCTCCATCACCGACGGTCAGATCTTCCTCGAAACCGACCTTTTCAACCAGGGTATCCGTCCCGCCATTAACGTAGGTATCTCGGTATCGCGTGTGGGTGGTAACGCACAGGTTAAAGCGATGAAAAAGGTGGCCGGTACACTGAAGATTGACCAGGCACAATACCGCGAACTCGAGGCCTTTACCCAGTTCGGTGGAGACATGGACCCCGTAACCGCACAGGTCATCGACAAAGGACAAAAGAATACGCGTCTGCTCGTTCAGCCGCAATATTCACCGATGCCGGTGGGTCAGCAGATCGCCATCCTTTACTGCGGTGTTCACGGACTGTTGAAAGAGGTACCACTGGATAAAGTCCATGACTTTGAAAAGGCACTCATCAATAACCTGCAGGGCACCGATGTATTGGAGTCATTGCAGCAGGGTGTCATCGACGACAAGATCACTGCAAAACTCGACGAAGTAGCCGCATTGGTTGCCTCATCACTCAAAACCGCATAGGCCATGGCATCGCTCAAGGAGGTCAAAGCAAGAATCGCATCGGTCAACAGTACGCTGAAGATCACGTCGGCCATGAAGATGGTGGCCTCGGCTAAGTTGCACCATGCCCAGGCGGCCATCGAGAGCATGCTGCCCTACGAGAAAAAGCTCAACAGCATGCTCGCAGGGTTCCTTACCTCGGGTGTAGAGGTTAACTCCTCTCTGGCCCAGGAGCGCGAGGTACACCGGGTAGCTTTGGTAGCGGTAACATCAAACGGCTCATTATGTGGTGCCTTCAATGCCAACGTAATTAAGCGTTTGCAAGCACGCATCGAGGAGTATCAAACGTTGGGCAGCGAAAACATTCTGCTATACCCTATTGGGAAAAAGGTGGAAAAGGCTCTGACCAAAACGAAATGCTCTGTACAAGGCAGCTATCAATCGATGATTGACAAGCCGAATTACGATGCAGCTGCAAATCTGGCCGCTGAATTGATGGACAAATTCGAAAAGGGTGAGATCGACCGTGTTGAATTGATCTACAACCATTTTAAGAGCACCTCGACTCAGGTTGTCACACAGGATCAATATCTCCCGGTTGAAATGCCCGAAGCGGAAGAGAGTCGCGACAACTATCGGCCCGATTATATCGTTGAACCGAATACAGAAGAGGTGATCCGTGAACTCGTTCCTCAGGTATTGAGTCTGAAGATTTTCACCATTCTGCTTGATTCGGCAGCAGCAGAACATGCAGCTCGTACGATTGCGATGCAGATGGCGACAGACAATGCGACGGAATTGCTGCAAGATCTTACCATTCAGTACAATAAATCTCGTCAGCAAGCCATCACGAACGAATTGCTCGATATGATGGGCGGAGAGATTGCTAACTAATTTTGCAAGGTCTATCGGGGTTACTTTTGGAATAAACAATTTTCTATCGCAGACCAACAGAAAAGATCCCAACCAATAAAAGAGCGGCGTGGAAGAATCCACGCCGCTCTTTTATTGACACATCGGGACAGATTCACAGCCAATCATAATATCTGAGGTTAGCAATAAGAAAAAGTCAATGCTCTCTCATACAACAAGACCTTGTATTAGGCATTCAGTAGACAAATGGTTACTCGGAAAATAGACTAACCTCTGGCACAACGCTGTTTTCTTACACAGCATGTGCGAAAAAGATAAAATGCCAAACTGCATAAAGTTGTGAGCAGTTCGGAACAGGAGAGCGCCAGCCAAATACCAGGGGTATCCAACCATCGAGGAAGTAGCAAAAAGGCAGGAATCAAAAAGAAAAAACCACGCAACAATGCCAATAGAGTTGCAGGTCCCACTCGTTCCAAACTCTGGTAATAGCCGATAGTGGTTAAATTGAGGATAAAAAAGATAAAACCCGCTGCATAATAGGGGAACCCGGAGGTGGCAATCGCAAAGGTCGGATCATTAGGAGAGATAAACAACCCTACCAAAAGATGGGGAATACATACAAACAACGACGTCACCGCAGCGCCACACAACACAGCGGTCAACAGTGCTATTCGGATAGTTTTTTGTACTCGCTGCCGGCACCCTGCCCCAAAATTATAACTGATGATCGGTTGCGCAGACTGTGCGATCGCATTACCCACCATAAAAACAAAAGGAGTATAGTAGCAGGCAATTCCAAACGCCCCGACACCATGTTCACCCAAATAGTGCATAAATAGGTGGTTTCCCATAAACATCAACGTTGCCAACGTAGCTTCAGCCAGCAGAGCCGACGAACCGATCCGGCACTGATACCCAATATTACGGATAAATAATCGCATACTTTTGCGGCTCCATTTTATTGGGTATAAACGAAGAAAACGAGCATACAGGAGCAAATATCCGACTGCGATCAAACCTCCGATCACAACACTGATAGAGGTAGCGATAGCAGCACCTTTAACGCCCCACCCCAAAGGAAAAATAAACACCCAATCGAGTACCACATTGATTCCTGCCGAGATCAAGCTGCACGCCATAGCCAATCAGGGACGACCATCCAATCTAATCACAAAGAGGGAGACAGCGACCCACATGGTAAATAGCCACGAGGGTACAGACCACAACATATACTCACGTGCCTGCGGTAACAAATAGGCAGAAGCCCCCAACAATCGCAACAGTGTATCAGGAAATATAAGGGCAACTAAAGAAGGGATAGAGGCAAAAACTGTCACTGCAACAAGTGCCTGCGTCACATTGATACGTGCTGTCCGAAATTTACCCCGAGCAGATTGAATCGATGCAACCACTGAACATCCGACCCCAATCATCAACCCAACGCCCGTAAATATCATCAACAAAGGGATTGAGATATTTACCGCAGCAATTCCATCACTTCCTACTCCTTGTCCGACAAAAATACCATCGATAGCTGTCACTGCAGACATTCCCAACATTCCTAACAATGTGGGCACAAAATACTTGCTGAATAGTGTAAAAACATTTAACGTCTTCAAATCAATAGCGTCTCTTTCCATACTAATCAGAATCTACTTACAGATCAACCAATATCACAATTGAAGTTAAAATCGCTAATACGATCTCTGAAACAGTCTCTTACCTGAGATACTGTCCTACTTAACATACGCCTACAGGGCCAATAACACCACGGTCATCACCGCTCCCTGCTTGCTTCAGCTTACCATGCATCTCTTTCTGCTACGATTGGCTCCCAAAATTTTATTCAACAAACGTGCATACCCAAAGACGAAAAAGGCCGGATAAGGTGAATGGTTTTACCCAGTCATCTTATCCGGCTTATGAGGCCCTCCGATGAGGATTACAAAACGTCCGTTCAGGTTATGTCGGCACAAATATGGGCCAAAAATTCTACGCTTGCAAACAACACCGATATTTTTCCCTGAATAGGCCTTAATTCTGGACTGTTTTATTTACCCACATAAGGCGATTGTCAACAAATCTCACATTCCTCAAGACATAGATCCACATTACTTTACCGTCAACACAACTCAATATAAACTATTGAATATCAATCGACATAAGCCTCCATTTGCATCGTACAACATTATAAACATAATCTCAAAGCATCTACATCGAGGGCAAACAAAAAACGCACAAGCCAGGCAAAATCCGATCGATTTGTCTCAATAAAAACAGACCGGACCGAGGCGACATACGACAAAAAAAGAGCGGCGAGGAAAATAGTTCCTCGCCGCCCACGCAAATTAACGTAACTAACTATTTGTTATATTTTTCGCGGAACTCTTTGCGGAAGGCTTTACCTTCTGCTTTGATTGCTTTTTCAGTCTCTTTCGATCCAATTTTCACATTCATGTCACGTCCACCTCCCAATGCCTGGTATAGACTGACAACAGCCTGCATTTTTTGATAATCATCCGAAACCTGAGTCAACTGTGCGCTGAGCAACGATTGTTGAGCGGTTAACACCTCAAGATAGGTGGAAGAACCCAATTTCAACAACTGCTGTGTATAATCGACAGAACGTTCAAGAGCTAAGATCTGCGCTTTACGAGCCGTACTTTTATCTTGAGCAGCCTTGTACTGATACAATGCATTGCTGACCTCGCTACCTGCATTCAGAATTGTCTGTTGGAAAGCGAGCATCGACTCCTCTTGCTGAGCCTGAGCGGCACGCAACTGAGCACGATTTCGACCCTGATTGAAGATCGGAACCAACAATGACGCAGCCGCATTAGCAATCAACTTACCCGGATTCACCACAACATTACCGAGCGAATTGGTCCAACCTGCCGTACCGGTAATTGACAACCCCGGATAGAATGCGGCACGAGCTACATTAGTAGCGGCGTAAGCAGACATCAACGCAGCTTCAGCAGCCTGAACATCCGGACGGTTGCTCAACATTTGAGCCGGAACACCTGCCGAAAGAGTAGAAGGCAATGCCTGCTCAGCCAAAGTCCCTGGACATTCAATCGCCTGTGGTGCAACACCGAGCAAAATCGACAACGCATTCTCAGTTTCACGAATACTTTGTCTCAAATCGGGCAATGACGCCTCGATTGAATGGCAATTCGCCTCACTTTGAACTACAGCCGCTTCATTGGTATTACCAGCCAACTTCAGCGCTTTCATCGTTTCTACGCTCTTGTACCAGGATGCAACGGTCTGTTCGCTGATCGCCAATTGCTGATTCAACATCTGCAAAGTATAATATGCGTTGGCAATAGCAGCGATCACCTGCGTACGCACAGCCTGTGCATAAGCCTCGCTCTGCATCAACGCGGCACGGGCACCTCGTTTCGAATTCAGCAAGCGACCGAAGATATCAAGCTCCCAACTGGCAGTAGCCGGCACCTGATAGGTCCAGGAACGACGGCCATTCTCATACCAAGAAAGACCACCACTGGGATTCAGATTGAAAGATGGCACATACGCCAAACGTGCTGACTGCAAACTGGCGTGAGCTGACTGTACCCGGAGATAAGCCGTTTGCAAATCAATATTATGCTCGAGACCCTGTGCAATCAGAGTTTGCAAATAGGGGTCACGAAATACCTCCTGCCAAGGAAGATTCCCCATCGAAACGGTATCGCCGCGCAAAGTGTCACTTGACGAAAGCGTATCACGGTACATACCGGCGGTAGTCACCTCGCTGGGTCTGGTATAGTTGCGGTAGATGTTGCAACTGCTGAGCAACATCATCGCCGCACCTCCTACCAACAAGATACTATATTTAATTTTCATATTGAACAATTCTTAAAGTTACACACTTTCCGCACATTAAGCGAGTTTCTCCATCTCTGCATCAATATCGGCAGATTCCACCTCCATCGGCGTGAAGCGCTCCTGGAGAGATTGGAAGGCCACGAACAGTACCGGTACGATAAAGATCTGTGTCAACATACCGATCAACATACCACCGATAGCACTGGTACCGATCGTACTGTTACCGTTAGCACCCACACCTGAAGCAAACATCATCGGCAACAGACCGATAACCATTGCCAACGACGTCATCAGAATCGGACGGAGACGGGCAGCAGAACCGGCGATGGCAGACCAAAGAATGCTCATACCCTGACGGCGACGATCAACTGCAAACTCGACAATCAGGATGGCGTTCTTAGCCAACAGACCGATCAACATGATCAAACCGACCTGCATATAGATGTTGTTATCGACACCCATAAACTGAGCGAAGATAAACGAACCGGCCAAACCGAAAGGAATCGAAAGCAACACAGCCAACGGCAAGATATAACTTTCATACTGTGCACTCAAAAGCAGATAAACGAACACCATACAGAGCACGAAGATCAATGCAGTTGTACTGGTACCGGTGTTTGCCTCTTCACGTGTCATACCTGAGAACTCATAACCATAACCTTGAGGCAACGTTTCAGCAGCCACTTCACGAATAGCCTGAATTGCTTCACCTGAACTATATCCAGCAGCAACCGAACCATTAACAGACATAGAAGTATACATATTGAAACGATCGATATTATCTGGTCCGTACACTTTACGCAAACTCATAAACTGCGTAATTGGAGCCATCTCAGAGCCGTTTCTCACTTTAATCTGGTTCAACGTCTCAGGACTGATACGAGCAGAAGGATCTGCTTGAATCATCACACGATACAATTTACCGAAACTGTTAAAGTTCGAAGCATAAAGACCTCCGTAATACCCTTGCAAAGTAGTCAGAATATCTCGGGGAGAGATACCGGCCTGCTTACATTTTGCCGCATCGATATCGATCATATACTGCGGGAAGGTCGGGTTAAATGAAGTACGTGCAGCTGCAATCTCTGGCCGCTGATTCAATTTGGCCAAGAACTGATTGGCTATTTCAAAGAAACGATCCAAATCTCCACCCGTTTTATCCTGCAGGTTCAATTCGAAACCGTTACTCAAACTATATCCAGGGATCATCGGGGGACCGAAGATCAAGACATTAGCATCGGAGATACCCATTTTAGCCTGCACATACAGTGAGCCAATTACCGAATTCAGATCCGACTTTTCGATATCCTCACGTTCAGCCCAATCTTTCAGTTTTACAATGATGGTACCGTAAGTATTACCCTGACCAGCAATGAAGCTATATCCGGTAATGGTGGTACGCGATTTAACCGCAGGATTGGCCGCGATCAAACTATCCAACTGCAACAGAGCTTTTTGTGTACGTTCCTGAGAAGTTCCAGGAGGCATATCCAATACAGCGAAAACAGTACCGGTATCCTCGTTAGGAACCAAACCTGTCGGTGTTACTTTCATCAAGAAAACCAACAAGAAAACTCCCAATGCAACACCGCCAAAAGCGATCCAACGATGCTGAACAAAGAACAGCACGCTCTTCTTATATTTTTGGAGCAACGTAGAATATGCCGCATTGAAACCGTTATGGAACCGAGTGACAAATGTCTTTTTCTCCTCTTTATTCGGATCGTGAGGTTTCAGGAACAGGGCGCACAGTGCCGGACTCAACGTCAATGCGTTGATCGCAGACAAACCGATAGCGATAGCCAAAGTCAAACCAAACTGGCGGTAGAAAGTACCAGAGGTCCCCGTCATGAAGCTCACGGGGATGAACACGGCCATCATCACCAAAGTAATTGAGACGATAGCACCGCCCAATTCACTCATCGCATCGATAGAAGCCTTACGCGCCGATTGACACCCCTGATCCAACTTGGCGTGTACACCTTCGACAACCACGATCGCATCATCGACGACAATCGCAATAGCAAGGACCATAGCGCAAAGAGTCAACAGGTTCAAGCTGAATCCTATGACATACAGCACAAAGAAGGTACCAATCAATGCAACCGGAATCGCAATCAACGGAATCAACGTTGAACGGAAATCCTGCAGAAAGACATACACTACAATCACCACAAGCAGGAAGGCCTCCAACAACGTCTTGACCACCTCATGAATAGAGGCGAAAAGGAAGTCATTGGCACTCATGATGACCTCTGTTTTCATTCCGGGAGGCAGTGTCGGTTCAATCTCTTTCAGATATTTTTCAATATTCTGGATAATTGAAGTGGCATTTGATCCGGCAGTCTGGAACACCATTACAGTCACACCAGGATGGCCATTTACCTCATTACTGAAACCGTATGTCAAACGTCCCAATTCAATGTTGGCAATATCTTTCAGACGCAGCACTTCGCCATTTTCAGTCGCCCGAATAACAATATTTTCAAACTCCTCTTCAGTTTGCAAGCGTCCTTTGTAACGCATCACATACTGGAAAGACTGATTGCCCTGCTCACCGAATTGGCCCGGAGCCGCTTCAATATTCTGTTCAGCCAATGCAGCAGAAACATCCGAAGGCATCAATTTATATTCGGCCATTACATCCGGTTTCAGCCAAATACGCATAGAGTAATCGGTACCCATCACCATCGCCTCACCAACGCCCGGCACACGTTTTACCTCCGGCACAATATTGATATTGGCGTAGTTTTCCAGGAATTTTTGATCGTACCGGTCATCATCGCTATACAAAGCGAAACCCATCAACATACTGGTCTGGCGTTTCTCTGCGATGACACCCACCTGAGTAACCTCAGCAGGGAGAAAACCCTGAGCCTTAGCCACACGGTTTTGGACATTGACCGCCGCCATATCGGGATCCACCCCCTGTTTAAAATAAACAGAAATAGATGCACTACCAGTATTAGTAGCAGTGGAGGTCATATAATCCATGTTCTCCACACCATTGATCTGCTCCTCAAGAGGAGCAATTACGCTGTTCAATACAGTCTGAGCATTAGCACCCTGATACGTCGTACTTACACGGACTGTTGGAGGGGCAATATTCGGATACTGTTCGATAGGCAGCGTCAGTAACCCCAGTAAACCCAGGATGACGATGAGGATTGAGATCACCGTCGAGAGCACCGGACGCTTAATAAATTTATCTAGTTTCATATTGATTTCCTCGTTTTAGCAATCTCTATTTCTGTGCAGCCTTATCTTTAGCAGCCGCTGCACCCTGAGCAGACTGCGGTTGAGTCATCGCTTTTACTTTGGCAGCTGATTGTTCGGGTGTAATAGGCTGAATCTGGGCACCATCACGCAAGCTGGCAACACCTTCCAACACCACACGGTCACCGGCATTCAGACCACCTGTAACCATATAGTTCTTACCATCTTCAAGTTCAAAGACAGTAATTTCAGTGTTGTGTACCTTAGAACTATCATCTACGACATACACGAATTTCTTATCCTGCATTTCAGTTGTTGCACTCTGCGGGATAACGATAACCGAATCGAGTACACTAGGCACCAAAATGGTTCCAGTCGCACCGCTACGCAAAACACGATTCGGATTTTTAAACAACGCTCTCAGCTGAACCGCACCGGTCGACGGATCGATCACACCACTGACCGTTTCGATTTTACCTTTGAGAGGATACATCGAACCGTCAGCCAGAACCAACTGAACTTCCGGCATTGCCTTGATCATATCGGCAATTGACCCTTTTTCATCACGAGTCATTGTCAGCAGCTGTTTCTCGTTCATTGAGAAGTAGGCAAACATCTCATCAATATCAGAGACGATAGTTAACGGTTCTACCGTTGCTGAACTAACTAAACTACCGACACGGTATGGGATGGTACCGACAACACCATTCGATGGACTGGTAATAGTTGTATATGAAAGATCATTTTGTGCATTAGCCAAATTAGCTTCTGCCTGTGCCAGGTTGGCTTGAGCGGATGCCAAAGCTGCTTTTGCGACCTGTAATTCGTAGTCACTGATAATGTTTTGCGCGTGCAACTGAGTTTTACTTTCCAATGTCAATTTGTTGGTTTCGACATTAGCTTTTGCGACCTCAACAGTTGCAGCAGCAGCCTGTACTTGTTTCTGATAAGGCACGGCATCGATCAAGAACAGCGGTTGTCCTTTCCGAACAACGGCGCCCTCATCCACACACAGCTTTACAATATGGCCACTCACACGAGGACGGATTTCGATATCCTGTTTACCTCGGATCGTAGTCGGATAGGTACTGTTCAGCTCCTGTGAGGTCGGTTCCACTGTCATAACAGCCAAAGCGGCTGTGGGCATCATTCCTTGCTGCGAGTTTCCGCAGGCGAATGCCAACAAGGCAGTCAGCGAACATGCAGTTCCTTTTACTAAGGCCCCTATGGCCTTTCCATTCTTCATTTGTTTCATATGCTTTCCTGAAATTGATTTTTCGATTCCAATACACAAAATGCAGCGCAAAACTAATCATTTTAACGGGATAGTCATCAATTTGTTATGCACTCAATACTCTTTTTCGGATCAAATGCGACAAATCGGACATTACAACCGGTTATCTTGACATCCAAATGCCGACTCTCTCATCGATGCGACCATTTTGAAGTGATCACAGCCCTCAATCAGAGATCCCGCACGAACTCAACACAAACATCCATCTTGACGCCCGTTTATTCAAAAAGCAGGCCAGTTCAGACGCTTTTGTGACTGTCCCAAGCTCACACGATATACTTAATCCGTTTCTTCCAACAGACACAGGCAAAATAAACGGTAACATCACCTACTTTTTATTCTTATTTAACTGAATATCAAGTTTTATATCACGCTACACCTCAAATTATATTATTTACTACATACGCTAACCTATACAAAATCGTGTCGTTATCGCACGTTTAGCTCCAATAAAAGCCTCAAAACAGCATCACAACGATGCAATTTATTTTCACCATCCGTTACACCGAGCCTTAGCTGTTTCAAACCGAACAAAGCGAGCAAAATCTCATTAATTGATATTGATTCCCACAAAGTTACAATGTTTCAAATAAACATCCAAGCTCCATTTTCGTGCCAAAATTCATGATGATATATGACGTTTTTAAGCTGAAAATGAGATAAAAATCACAGCATTACGAAATGCTGTGAAAAAACCGACAGAAATTTCAATTCGTTATGAAAACCGGCAAATAATCCCTAACTTCGCAGAGCTTTGAATCATTTTCGCTCATTGTTTATAATCTGCGAGACCATATCAAAGCTATTTTCCGGCTTAAACCTCTAAAAAGTTGCAGGGAATCCGGGAAAGTATCCGTAAACATTCGCTCCTTAATTTAATCACAGGATTAATACTTGGAGCTATATCCCTTGATCTGAGCTCTCGGGACAAAGGGACGAAACAAGAAGCAGTGGTAGGGGGAATAAACGAAATTTCACAGCGCGGTAGCGCGGCAGCTTGTTAACTTGGGTCTCGATCTACACCAGGTCCGCCCCCATCGAGGTCACGGAGGAGAGCAAACCTCGAAAAAACAACGCACAGTCAGCAATTTAAAGTACTGACACAAAAACCCGAATCACTATCAGAACTGACATCAACGATCAGACACTACTAACGATATGGACAGAAGGACATTTCTCCGCCGAAGCGCACTGTTAGCTGCAGGTGGATTCCTGGCCGCTATGTCGCCGACACTGGCCGAAGCGGCAGTCAAGGCTGTAAACAATGGTTCTTTGAGCTTCGACTCCGAAGCTTACAAACGATTCAAAAATTCGGAATTCAAGTACCATCCCTACGTACGTTGGTGGTGGAACGGAGACAAGGTCGAAGCCGATGAATTGATCCGAGAGCTGCATCTGCTCAAAGAGGCAGGCATTGCAGGAGTCGAGATCAACCCAATCGCGTTCCCGACCACTGGAGATGATTTGGGCAAACGGTCTCTCCGGTGGCTCAGCGATGAGTGGATTGACATGCTGAAAGTCACTTTCGACGAAGCCAAACGGCTCGACATGACTTGTGATCTGTTGGTCGGTTCGGGATGGCCATTCGGCTCGGAGGAGCTACCTGAAGACGAACGGGCTCAAGTAGTACTGGTCGATGCCGAACGAATCGAAGGCCCTACAACATTCGAGATCTCAAAATTCACCATCTGTAAAAATGTCGATCCAGGCGTAACTGATGTCAATCCGTTGCGTACTTTCGATATTCTCTCCCTAAAATTGGTTCCCAACCCGATGAGCGGGATCGACCAGGCGATCGATCTTTCGGATCAGATCGGCAATGAGGTGATTTCGGTCGATGTTCCTGAAGGCAAATTTGTCTTTTATGCCCTGGTACGGGTCAAATCGTTTGCCTGCGTGATCAACGGTGCTCCGGGAGCGGCCGGTTCGATCCTCGACCACATGAACAAAAAGGCGGTCCGCAAATACCTGGATCACATGGCCGAGACTATCGAACGTCGTATCGGTCCGCTGAAAAACTATATTCGTGCCATGTTTACCGACTCGATGGAGTTGGAAGGCTGTAACTGGACTGGCGACTTTGCTGAGCAGTTCCGTCTGCGCCGGGGATATGATCTGATGCCCTACCTTCCCTTCATGATGTTTAAGGTGGGACGTTTGGGAGATGTACTCGACTACAATTACGGAGCACAAAAAACTCCTGAATTCAAGGCTGAGCTGGAGCGTGTACGCTTTGACTATGAACTGACTAAGGCCGAACTGCTCAAAGAGCGTTTTACAGATACCTATACTCAATGGTGCACTGATTTGGGCGTTAAATCACGAGCCCAGGCCTATGGCCGTGGATTCTTCCCGCTCGAATCAAGTCTCGGATATGACATTCCCGAAGGTGAATCGTGGACAACCAACTGGCTCAAACACCGTCTGGGCGAAGAGATGCGCGACGATGAGTATCGGGCCGGTCGCGGTTATACGATGATCGACAAATATGTCTCATCGGCTGCACATCTGACCGGTAAACGGGTGGTCAGCTGCGAAGAGATGACCAACACCTATCTCTGCTTCCGGGCAACGCTCGAACTGATCAAGATCGGATCGGACATGAGCGCCATTTCGGGTATCACCCATTCGGTTTGGCACGGCTTCAACTACTCACCGGCCGATGCCCCCTTCCCGGGCTGGGTACAGTACGGTTCATATTATAATGAGAACAATACTTGGTGGCCCTACTTCAAATATCTGAATGCTTATAAAGGACGTCTGTCATCCATGTTCCAAAACGCAGACATGTACACCGACATGATCATTCTGCCCCCCAACTACGACATGTGGGGAGAGATCGGCGTACAGACAGAGCCCTTCCCCGGCACATTGAACGTACTCTACACCTCGTTGATCTGGGAGGCCATCTGCAAAAACGGAGGCCAGGCCGACTACACCTCGGAGACCGTACTCAATGCCTCAACCGTAAAAAATGGCAAACTCTGCTACGGCCCCAAACAGTACGGCACCCTCTTCCTGCCTGAGGTAACGAGCACCACCCCTGCAACGCTTGAGAAACTTTACGAGTTCGTTTCACAGGGTGGTCGTGTTTTCTGCATCGAAAAACTTCCGGCAAAATCGCTCGGCTTCAAAGATTACAAAAAGCGCGACGCAGAAATCGAGGCGTGGGTCAAAAAATTACAGACCTTCCCGGATCGATTCATTTTGGTCAAAAAGCCGGAAGACAACAAGTTCGTCGAATGGTATGCCGATTTGATTGAACAGTACAGACTGCCCCACTATCTGACCATCGAAAATCCCGATCGCTTCTTCATGCAGACGCGTTGGAAAGGAGAGGACGGCAACACCTTCTTCTTTATGGCCAACGTACACATGCACAACTCATACAAAAGTCGTATCACCTTCTCGAACGAAATTACACGCGGTCGTTACCCATGGGTATGGGATCCGGACACCGGCAAACGCTATCGGCTCACCCTGGAGGATGGAGGCTTTGAACTGGAGTTGGGTCCTGCAGAGACCATTTTTATTGTCTTCGACACAGTTTCGAAGGGCGAAAAATGGCAGCCGCTGCCCACAACAACCTCAAAAGCAATTGAGCTCAAGGGTTGGGATGTCGAGTTGCAGCACGCCCGCGAGGGTTGGACCAAGACAGATCACATGGAGACCATCACCGACCTGAAAGAGACCCAATGGGTCGATTTTGCCGGCACAGTCATCTACCGGACCCAACTGGATATCGCAGGAGCACCGGATAAAGATGCGATTCTGAATCTCGGCAAGGTGTACGGCATTTCACAGCTCTTTGTCAACGGAGAGGATTGCGGAGTCAAATGGTTTGGCAACCGGATCTATCCAATTGGAGACAAACTTCACACCGGCAGCAATGAGATCGAATTACGTGTAGTCACCGTATTGGGCAACTACATGCACTCACTCACCGACAACGAAACAGCACAGAAGTTCACAGCTGGTCGCAAAGAGTGGCCGACTCTGTCGTTAGGTATTGTCGGACCTGTCACCTTATATTAATATAAAGGGATTGGCTATTGGAATTGAACAAGGATTTTGAATTACAGGAAAGGCTGTTGCCATTCCACATAATAGTAAAGAAACAACAAAAACCTTTCAACAACTAACAAAATATGACTAAGCTAAAATTTCTCGCATTAGCCATCGCCTTGATGTGCGGCGCCACGCAACTCTCGGCCAAAGATTACCAGGTTTCGGACTTCGGAGCCAAAGCGGACGGCATCACCCTGAACACCAACATGATTCAGCGCGCAATCGACGCCGTGAACGAACGCGGTGGAGGTCGACTCGTTTTCGGTCCGGGGAAATACCTCACTGGAACGATCTACCTCAAAAGCAATGTAACCTTGCACCTCGAACGAGGCGCGGTTCTGCTCGGTTCGACCAACCCATTTGACTATGTGAAAGATCCGTATGTACGTTGGATGGCCATGATCTTCGCCATGAAACAGGAGAACATCGGCATCACCGGCAAGGGAACCATCGATGGTCAGGGTTTTAAAACCGCCAACAACATGGTGCAATACATCCAGCGAGGTATCTATGAAGATCCTCTGAAACTGGACCGTCCCAATGAGACCAACCGTCCGGAGAATATCTATTTCCGCGAATGCACCAACGTTACAATTACCGGCATTACGTTACGCGACCCGGCCAGCTGGAACCAGACTTACGACCAGTGCAAAAATGTATATGTGGATGACATCTACGTAGAGGCCAACTCATACTGGAATAACGACGGTATCGACATCGTCGATTGTGACGGTGTTGTCATCAAAAACTCGTTCTTCAACGCTGCCGACGACGTACTCTGCTTCAAATCACACGATCCGAACAGCATTTGCCAAAACGTAGTGGTAGATAACTGCGTAGGACGTTCAGGTGCTAACGGTTTGAAATTCGGAACCGTATCAAGAGGTGGTTTCCGCAACTTCAAAGTGACGAACATCACCATTTACGACACCTATCGTTCAGCTATCACCTTTGCTGCTGTTGACGGTGGTCTGATCGAAAACATTTTTGTTGACGGTGTTCGCTCAATCAATACAGGTAACGTAATTTTCCTGCGTATCGGCGACCGCTGGAGCCACGGTAAAAAACCGTCAATGAAAGGCGTTACCATCCAGAATGTTTATGCAGAAGTACCTTTGCGTAAACCCGATGCCGGTTACAATTACGAAGGTCCGATCGAGGATATGCCTCGTAACATCTCGCCGGCCAGCATCATCGGTCTGCCCGAATATCCGATCGAAGATGTAACGTTGAAAAACATCACGATGGTATATCCGGGTGGTGGCAACAAATTCTTTGCTTATCGCGGCACCACACCGGCCGAGTTGGATTCAATTCCCGAAATGCCAACCCGCTATCCCGAATTCTCGCAGTTCAAAGAGCTGCCGGCTTGGGGCTTCTATGTTCGCCACGCCAAAGGGATCACCTTCGACAACATCAAATTCATTGCTGAAAAGGGTGGAGATTATCGTCCTTGTATCGTAACTGACGATGTTGACGGCTTCAAAATGACCAACGTGGAATTCGATGAGCCGGGAGCAGAAGGCAAAGAGCAGGTAGTCACCTACAAAACAACTGTCATCGAATAATTTGCAAACAATAACAATAAATAGATAATAACTTAAAAATCAGAGATCATGATCAAGACGAAATTTTTCGCACTCGCCCTGTTGCTGATCGGTACCGTTGCGGGTTCCGCATCCGCCAAAGAGTATAAGGCATCGCTCTTCGGCGTTAAATCGGACGGTATTACCAACAACACCCGCTCAATCCAAAAGGCAGTGGACTTCATAAGCGAAAATGGCGGTGGAGAGCTTGCATTTTATGTAGGACGCTACCTGACCGGCACGATCCACCTGAAAAGCAATGTAACGATCGTCATCAAAGAGGGTGCTGCATTGATGGCTTCTACCTCACCTTACGATTACGACTATGTAAATGGCAACGCTGCTCTGTTCATAGCTGATACTGTCAAAAACATCGCCATTACTGGCAAAGGCATGATTGAAGGTCAGGGAGCCTTGGTTAACGAACACTACAAAATCCAAGGCGAAAAAGGCAACTTGGCCGAAGGTAAAACCAGTGCTCCGGCTCTGATCTACATGAACGGTTGCAGTGGTGTCAAAGTTGACCAGCTGCTGCTGAACAATCCGGCTGGTGATGTAGCTGTTTTCAACAAATGTTCAGACGTCACCGTATCAGGTGTTACCGTTGACAGCAAAGTAGATGGAGCTGCAGATGGTATCGTTATCGAAGGCTGCACCAATGTCAAAGTAAGCGATTCCTATATGGATGTAGCAGGTACTGCATTGAAACTGGAGGGTGCCGCTTCAAAAGGCGTATCAGCCGTAAACTGCATCACTCCTGCAGGCAAAAAACTTACGCCCCGTAAATAGGGCCTTTTGTCCGGCGCCCGCTGACCCGGACGCCGGGCCCAAATGAAGCGAGAGAGGATTTTTTGAGGAGAGAAGATATACTGAGTTGTCATCATATAATACTGAACCCATTGCGACAAGCACAACATGGTTCAGACTTATATTTTCGAATAGACTCTGTATTTCCGAGACTCTTAAGGACGAACCTTGCCAAAGAATCCAAACCGCTCATCCTCTACATTTGATTAGAGAAGACCACGAAGCTGCGCTCTATTGGCCTCGATTGCATAAAACAGAAAGAACAACAGGGTGCAGGCAAATGATGAAACAACAAACCTGAGACTAGAAAAACTTCCCTACTACTAACAAAACGACAACCTAAAACAGACCTAACCACCACTTCTAAACCATGGATCGTAGAACATTTCTCATACGCAGTGCAAAACTGGCCACAGGAGGACTCGCATTGAGTCTGCTCCCCGGTTTGGCACAAGCGGTCGAAATGGCCGACAAGGCTGTGCAAGCGGCCAGCAACGGAACGTTGCGCTTCGACCATGAGCTGTATCACCGTTTCGCTAATCCGGATTCCATCTATCACCCTTTCGTACGATGGTGGTGGAATGGCGACATGGTCGAAATCGAAGAGCTGCGCCGTGAATTGCGTGTGATGAAAGCTGCCGGAATTGGTGGAGTCGAGATCAACCCAATCGGTATTGCCGAAGAGGATAACGATATGGGCAAACGTTCATTGCGCTGGCTGAGTGATGAATGGATCGAGGCACTGCAAGCAACTTTCGATGAGGCCAAACAACTCGATATGACCTGCGATCTGATTGTAGGTAGTGGCTGGCCTTTCGGAGGAGAGTTTCTGGAAGGCGATGAACGCGCTCAAGTGGTGTTGATCGACGCCCACAAGTTGGAAGGACCTACCACTTTCGAAATTTCGAAATTCGCTATTTTCAAGACAGTCGATCCAGGCGTGACTGTCCCCTTCCCTGGACGTACCTTTGAACTACTATCCCTCAAACTGGTCCCCAATCCTATGGATGGGATCGATCAGGTCATCGATCTTTCGGATCAAATCGGCAACGAAGTGATCCGCGTCGAGGTTCCTGAAGGTAAATATGTTTTTTATGCACTGGTCAAAGTAAATGCCTTTGCCAGTGTCATCAACGGAGCTCCGGGGGCTGCCGGTCCGATTCTCAACCACATGGACAAAGCGGCAGTCAACAAGTACCTGCATCACATGTCCGATACGATTCAGGCTAAAACTGGCCCGTTGAAAAACCATATCCGTTCCATGTTCACTGACTCGATGGAATTGGAGGGGTGCAACTGGGCGTCGGACATCCTGGAGGAGTTTAAACGGCGTCGCGGATATGACATCTTCCCCTATCTACCCTTTATGATGTTTAAGGTAGGACGGTTGGGCGATGTTTCGGACTACAACTACGGAGCTGCCAAAACGCCGCGCTTCGCCCGTGAGATCAACCGCATGCGGTATGATTTTGAGCTCACCAAAGCGGAGCTGCTGCGCGAACGGTTCAACGACACCTATTTGACTTGGTGTAAAGAGTTGGGCGTACTCTCTCGAGCTCAAGCCTATGGACGAGGCTTCTTCCCATTAGAGAGCAGCATCGGCTACGACATTCCCGAAGGAGAATCGTGGACGACCAACTGGCTCAAGCACAAGTTGGGCGAAGAGATGAGCAACGAGGATTACCGTCGCGGACGTGGCTATACGATGATCAACAAATTTGTCTCTTCGGCGGCTCACCTGACCGGCAAACGGGTTGTCAGCTGCGAAGAGATGACCAATACCTACCAGGTATTCAATGCAACACTCGAATTCCTGAAACTGGGTTCGGATATGAGCATTCTCTCCGGTATTACCCACTCGGTATTGATTGGTGTCAATGTTTCGCCTCCCGATATTCCATTCCCAGGATGGGTGCGTTACGGCGCCTACTTTAGCGAACATAACAACTGGTGGCCCTGTATGCCGCAATTTACCGGTTACCGGGCACGCGTATCGGCAACACTGCAGAATGCAGATATGTACACTGACATAGCTCTGCTTCCAGCATATCCTGACATGTGGAGTGAGGTGGGAGTCAAGACGGAACCCTTCCCCGACCGATTGAATGTCCCATATATGACATTGGTATGGGAGGCAATCCACAAAAACGGCAGCGGCTGCGACTACACCTCAGAGATCGTGTTGGCCGATTCAACGGTCAAAGGAGGGAAACTCTGCTACGGCCCCAAACAATACGGCACACTCTTTATGCTGGGTATCGATAGTATCCGCCCCGAGACATTGGCCAAACTGTACGATTTTGTCGAACAGGGCGGGCGTGTATTCTGCATTGAGAAATTCCCGCACCAATCGCTCGGCTTCAAAGATTATGAAAAGAACGATGCAGCCGTACAGGAGTGGATCGGCAAACTGAAACGGTTCCCGGATCGTTTTGTTCTGTTGGAGAAACCGGCTGATAACGATTTTATCACTTGGTACGCCGACGTACAGCAGCAATATGGGCTCACCCCATACATGACAATCGAAGAGCCTAATCCATATTTCACTCAAAACCGCTATCAGGGCGACCATGGTGAAGAGCTATTTTTCTTAGCCAATTCGCACCTGCACAATCCCTATCAGGGACAGATCCGGTTCAGCAAAGAGATCACATCAGGCCGTTACCCATGGGTATGGGACATGGAGAGTGGCAAGCGTTGGCGCATTGACTTGGACAAAGATGGAGGCTTTGCCCTTGACATGGGACCGGTTGACTCATTGGTAATTGTCTTTGACCGCAATAAACAGGGACCAAAATGGGAACCTCTGCCTTACGAAGGAGACGATAACCGGACACTGAACGGCTGGGAAGTGGAATTGCACCATAGCCGCGAGAAATGGACACGAACCGACTATATGGAGCAGCCGACCGACCTGAAAGAGACCAAATGGGTAGATTTTACCGGAACGGTTACCTATCGGACTACCGTAACAATCGATGACACTTCACGCCGCACCCTGCTCAACTTGGGGAAAGTACACGGAGAGGCCTATGTTTCGGTTAATGGCAAGGATCTCGGGTTGCGTTGGTACGGCCGGCGTATTTATGATCTGAGCGACGTTCTTCAGCCAGGTGAAAACAACATTGAGGTACGAGTGATCACCACGCTGGGCAACTACATGAAAATGCTCAAGGATAATCCGACTGCCCAAAAATGGACAAATACTAAGAATAAAGTACAACCGACCCAATCCATGGGGCTTGTAGGTCCGGTAACACTTTATACGGCATAAAAATATAAGGAGGCAAATTGCACACAGTATATTTGTCCGATTAGATGGGAGTGGAGCATAAAACCCGACTGGATTCAAAACCACCGACACGAAAACACGAAAAGAAAAGAATAAAACAATAACAAAACAAAGCAAACACGAGAAGATGAGAATGAAAAAGCTTTTTGCACTGACACTTAGTCTGATCTGTTCCGCTCAACTGTGGGCTAAAGATTACCAAGTCGCAGATTTCGGTGTAATGGCCGACGGTACGACGCTCAATACCCGGGCTATTCAACGAGCTATCGACCTGATTCATGAACAGGGCGGCGGCCGATTGATCTTTCCATTGGGTCGTTACCTGTCGGGCACTCTGCATCTGCGTTCCGGTGTGACTTTACACCTTGAAAACGGTGCCGTTCTGATGGGTTCCAACAACCCCTACGACTATGATCGTGTACCCAATCTGAATACAGCCTTTCTGCTGGCGGTAGGTCAGGAGAACATCGGATTGACCGGAGAAGGTTTGGTGGATTGCCGTGGCCGTCAAACCGCCTATAATCTCGTGGATCAGATTCATCGTGGTTTATTCGATGACCCGCTGAATTTGGATCGTCCGTATGAATCTCATCGTCCTATGATTATCTATTTCCGCGAATGCACTGGTGTCACGGTCGAAGGGATCAGTTTGAAAAACTCAGCCAGCTGGGTTCAGACTTACGACCAATGTTTCAATCTGAAGATTGATCGCATTCACGTCGAAAGCAACGCTTACTGGAATAACGATGGTCTCGATTTGGTGGATTGTCAGAACGTAACGGTTACCAACTCATTTTTTGACGCTTCTGACGATGCGATCTGCCTCAAATCGCACGGTGACGACCAGAAGTGCCACAACATTTTGATCCGCAACAATGTTGCACGCTCGGGTGCAAGCGGTATTAAATTCGGTACGGGATCACGCGGCGGTTTTACAGACATTCGCGTCATCAACAATAAAGTATATGACACCTACCGCTCTGCCATCACGCTGCAGGCAGTAGATGGAGCAACGATCGACAACATTTTGGTAGATTCCCTCTATGCCATCCACACCGGCAACGTCATTTATCTGCGCACCGGAGACCGTTACACAAATGGTCGTCACTCTTCGATGAGCAATGTCACGATCCAGAACGTTTATGCAGAGGTTCCGGCTGCGAAACCGGACAAAGGTTACGATTACGAGGGCCCGATCCACCACATGCCTCGCAACATTTCTCCATGCGGCATCGTAGGTTTGCCTGACCACGTAATTACCAACGTAACCTTGCGCAACATCAAGATCAAGTTCCCGGGTGGCGGTAACAAATTCTATGCTTATCGTGGAGTAACTCCTGCCGAATTGGACAGTATTCCTGAAATGCCGAAAAGCTATCCGGAATTTTCACAGTTCCGCGAACTCCCTGCATGGGGTTTCTACATTCGCCACGCCAAAGGGGTGACCTTGGAAAATGTTGAGCTGATCGCACAAAAACCAGACTATCGTCCGGCTGTTGTATTGGATGATGTTCATGACATTACCTTCGACAACGTCACCTACGACGAGCCGAATGCCGCACAGAAACAACAGTTTTATCCTTACAAATCGACTGAGGTTAAAGTTATTGAGTAAGGGTACTACAAACAAGGCTATCAACTAACCGATATAGATTCATCAAATACAAACCCTACATGAACAGAAACCCGAAACTGCTTTACAATTGGCTCTTCGGCACAGTCATGTTGCTAAGTGCTACGATTCTGCAGGCAGCACCGACACAGGCAGAAAAGGCCCAGCAACAAGCGTCGAGCGGGAATACCTACTACGATCAATTCCGCAATCCGGAAGCCAAATATCGTCCTTTCGTACGGTGGTGGTGGAACGGCGACAAAGTCAATGCGGACGAATTGCGCCGCGAGTTACACCTGCTTAAAGATGCCGGAATCGGCGGCGTAGAGATCAACCCTGTTGGTTTCCCGGGCGGTGCCGATGATCTGGGCATTCCTTCGATCTCTTGGTTGAGCGAGGAGTGGATCAACATGCTCAAAGTGGCATTTGACCAAGCCTCCAAACTTGATATGACCTGCGATCTGATCGTAGGTAGCGGATGGCCTTTCGGTGGAGAATTTCTCGAAGGCGATGAGCGTGGACAAGTCATGGTAATTGGTGTCGAAAAAGTGACCGGCCCTCAAGAGTACACCACCTCTGTTTTTTCACTGCTCAAGGAGGCCGATCCCGCTATCAGCAAGCCCTATTCAGGACGCATTCCACACTTGATCTCGCTGCAGCTGGTTCCCGATCCAGTGGGCAGCTTGGATGAGGTGATTGACCTCAGCGACAAGATTAATGAGAAAGAGGCTTTCACGGTACAGATCCCGGAAGGGAAATATGCCCTTTACGCACTGGTACGCATCGACTCATTCGGGGCTGTGATCAGCGGCGCCCCCGGTGCCCAGGGGCCAACCCTGAACCACCTGGACAGTACGGCTGTCAAGAAGTATCTGAACCACATGTCCGATGCCATCCAGGCGCAGCTTGGCCCGTTGGCACAATACATTCGTTCCCTGTTCACCGACTCCATGGAGCTCGAGGGTGCCAACTGGAGCAGTGATTTTGCTGCTGAGTTCAAGAAACGCCGTGGATATGACATCATGCCCTACCTCCAATATACGATGTTTAAGACCGGAGGAATGGGTAACGTTCTCGATTATCACTACGGTGTCGAAATGACTCCCGAATTCAAAGAGATGATCGACCGCATGCGGTACGACGTTGAGTTGACCAAGGCCGAGATGTTCCGCGATCGATTTACGATTCCTTACACCAACTGGTGCCGCCAGCTGGGCGTGAAATCTCGTGCACAGGCTTATGGCCGTGGATTCTTCCCATTGGAGAGCGGTATGTATTACGACATTCCCGAAGGTGAGTCATGGACGACCAACTGGCTCCAGCATCGTATCGGCGAAGAGATGAGCAATGAGGAGTATCGTGCAGGACGTGCCTACACAATGGTTAACAAATACATCACTTCGGCGGCACACCTTACCGGCAAACGGTTGATCAGCGCCGAAGAGATGACCAACACCTACCGCGTTTTCAACGCAACGCCTGAGTTCCTCAAAATCGGTAGCGACCAGAACGCACAGGTGGGCATCACCCACTCGGTATGGCATGGGTTCAACTACTCACCACCCGAAGCTCCATTCCCAGGTTGGGTACGTTACGGTTCTTATTACAGCGAGAAGAATAACTGGTGGCGCTATTTCAACTGTTTGAATACACACCGTGCGCGTGTAGCCTCTCAGTTGCAAAATGCAGATATGTATGCCGATATCGCGATCCTGATGCCGGTATCCGATATGTGGACTACCATGGGCATGCAGAACGAACCATTCCCCTCATCGATTAACAAACCTTACCAATCACTGGTTTGGGAGGCGATGAACAAGAACGGTAACGGTACCGATTACATTACGGAACCTTTAATCTGTGCATCAACCATCTCTGACGGGATGCTGCACTATGGTCCTCGCAGCTACAAGGACCTTTTCTTAGTAGGGGTCGAGAGTATGAATCCCGAAACCCTGGCTAAGTTGTATGAGTTTGCACAACAAGGAGGACGTATTTTCTGCGTCGAGACAGTGCCTTACAAATCACTCGGCTGGAATAATCATAAAGAACGCGATGCAGAGGTCAAGGCCTGGATCGAAAAGTTGCAGGCCATGCCCGAACAATTCATTCATCTGGAGAAGCCAGCAGACAACGATTTTATTACGTGGTATGCAGGTGTGCAGAAACAGTACGGCATTACGTCGACCGTTCAGATCGAAAGTCCCGATCCATTTGTCATGGCTAACCTTTTCGTCCGGGACGATGATTCACGGATCTACTTCTTTACCAACACTCATCTGCACAACAGCCACCAGACTAAATTGGTTTTCCCGCAAGAGGCAACCCGCATGAACGCATGGGTATGGAATCTGGACAATGGAGAACGCTATCGTCTGCCTTTGGATAAAGAGGGCGGTTACACTTTAGATTTGGGTCCGGCAGATGCACGCATGATTGTGTTCGACCGCGACAACAACAAAAAGGCTCCGGTTTGGGCACCGCTGCCCACATCGGGAACCGACAGCCAGACGCTGACAGGTTGGGGGCTTGAGTTCCACCACAGCCTCGAGCATTGGATCAAAACGGCAACCGCTGACACACTGAAAGATCTGAAAGAGACCGAATGGAAGAGTTTCACCGGTGATGTAGTTTATCGTACCGATGTCGAAGTGGACGATCCGGAAGGCATGGTACTCAACCTTGGCAAGGTGTACGGAGTCGCTTCGCTGAAGGTTAATGGCATTGACTGTGGCACCAGCTGGTACGGCCGCCGCATTTACGATTTGTCCAATATTCTGCACAAAGGGTGGAACCGTATCGAAGTAACGGTAACGACTACGATGGGCAACTACATGCAAACCTGGAAAGAGAACAAGCTGGCACAGCAGTGGACCAACCGTCCCGGACGTCCGCAACCTGTTCAATCGATGGGTATTGCAGGTCCAGTCACACTCTACCGCAAATAGGATATAGCAGAGTTGCAACCAAAAACGGAAAACACGAAACAAACAATAAAACAATAACAATAACACATCAACAACATGAAAAAGACAAAAGCCCTGATTCTTTCGCTGTTGCTGCTGACCGGCATCGGAGCACAAGCTAAGGACTACAATGCCTCTCTGTTCGGTATCAAATCGAACGGAACGACTTTGAACACAACCGCTATCCAAAAGGCGATCGACTACATTCACGAAAATGGTGGTGGACGTTTGGTATTTTACGTAGGACGTTACCTGACCGGATCTATCGAGCTGAAAAGCAACGTAACGATCCAGTTGAACGAAGGAGCTGTACTGTTGGGATCTACCAACCCTTATGACTACCGTAAAATCGACGGCACTTGGTTAGGATTGATTTTGGCGAACGGCGCTGAGAATATCGGCGTTGTAGGCCGTGGTGTAGTGGATGGCCAGGGTCGTGAAACTGCATACAACTATGCAGATCAGATTCAAAAAGGCATCATCAACGACAACCTCAACTACGACCGTGCAGCCAACCGTCCGACACTGATCTACCTGCGCGAGTGCAAAAATGTAGAGATCAACAACGTCACTTGGAAAAACTCAGCTTTCTGGGTACAGATTTACGATCAGTGCCAGAACCTGAACATCGACAAGATTACGGTAGACAGCAAGGCATACTGGAACAATGACGGTATCGACATTGTAGATTGCAACGGTGTGAAATTGACCAACTCGTTCTTCGATGCAACGGACGATGCGATCTGCCTCAAATCACACGATCCCAAAAGCATTTGCCAGAATGTTGAGATCAGCAACTGCGTAGCTCGTTCGAGCGCCAGCGGTGTCAAATTCGGTACTGCTTCACGCGGTGGTTTCCGCAACATCAAACTGACCAACATCAAGGTTTATGACACTTATCGTTCAGCTCTCGCATTTGAAGCTGTTGACGGTGGAGTAGTTGAAAACGTAACTGTGGACAGCCTCTCTTCATACAACACTGGAAACGTTATTTTCTTCCGTATCGGCGAACGTTATGAAGGAGAAAAAGGCAAATTCAACAACGTAACCGTTTCGAATGTTTATGCCGAAGTCCCTGCAGGCAAACCCGATGCTGGTTATGAATACGAAGGTCCGGTAGAGGATCTGCCACGCAACATCTCACCTGCGACCATCGTAGGTCTGCCCGAGCAGTACATTACCAACGTGACCTTGCGCAATGTAACGATCGTTTATCCGGGTGGCGGTAACCCCAACTATGCAAAAGTGGGCACCGATGCCAAATCACTGAAAGCCATTCCTGAAATGCCGAAAGCTTATCCTGAGTTCTCGCAGTTCAAAGAGCTGCCGGCATGGGGCTTCTACATTCGTCACGCTAAAGGCATCACCTTTGACAATGTGACGCTGACTGCAGAGAAACCGGACTACCGTCCAGCAATCGTATTGGACGATGTTCACGGTGGCGACTTCTCGAAAGTGACCATCAACGATCCGAGCAAGAGCAAAAAACAGATCATCGAATTCCAATCAAGCGACATCACCAAATAGCATGTAGGATGTCCTCTCATTGGGGCAACATTGCTACCTTTCGAGAAAAGACTTATAGGACAATAATCTAGTCCAAAACCTAAAAACTCCTGTGTCATACGACACGGGAGTTTTTATTTTTCGTATTTTCGTATCGCCAGATTTTCTCCGATATTTTCATAATGCTCCCTACTATGCCCCGGAACATAACTCGCTTTATTTTCCTTCCGATTCAGAAGCTATACCTCCATCCAACCAAATTGTTGGGACTATTAGGGACATTGATTTTATGTTCATGGTTCTCGATCACGTCTGCAGATGCGGCTCCAATCGCAACAGAGGCTTCCTCTTCAGCACAACCATTGGCCCAATCGACAACGACCGACTCTGTTGCCTCAAATGCCATTTCTCCGATTGACAGAATTTCCACCTTCCACCAAAACAACTTGCCCAACCCATTACCCCTTACCGAGGAGGAGGTCGCACACTTCGGCAGACTATTAGTCCAGACGCCGCAGGGCCGTATTGAACCAATCGACACCTACGCATCCGAACTACTCCGGAAATTATACCATCGGGACCACTACCAACAGTTAGACGGAACCCGTTGGTTGATCCATTTGTTGGCCGATCCTGTCCGATGGGTACATGAACCGTTATTGGAGCTCGGCAATAAGTCCCTAAGAGCGGAGTTGCTTCAGGCTAACGGACGGCAATCAGCCAACCACTCAAACAAACATATTGCACTGGCTGATCTTTTCACTGATCAGGAGGCGTACATTCCCGCCCAACAGGTTGAAAGAGCATACGCCAAACCTGCCAAAATCCGCAACAAACGGGACAAAGAGCTGATCAAACTCGATGAGAAGGTCAATATTCTGTACGGCCTTATCACCGGCCATATGCTGGCTATTTTTCCTTCAACAGCCCTGCCTCTACCCTCTTCGACGGACACACTCTCCGGAACAACGGCACATACAGAGCGTAATTCGACAGCACCGGATTCCCCTCTTGACTCACAACCAGGCATCGCTACGGCTCGTTTACGATGGTATTCCACAGGAGATGATCTGCATGGGTTACCCGCAAGTGATTCAGCATTCATTGTCACAGCCCTGCGCAACTATCTTACAGCACTGTCAGACACCAACCGTATGGCGGCTGAGCAACGAATCGGGTTACTTCACACACTCGAACAGTATCAGCAAAGTCATGCCGCAGGGACTCTTCCCTCCCTTGCTCAAATTAACGCCGAGATATTTTACAACCACGCCGATATTTTCCGTACCGCCTTCCGAGGTTACCTGATTTTGGGATTTCTGCTGTTAGTGGTTATTTTCTGTCGTCCGCAGCTACGACGCAATAAGTTGCTATTCGTTCATCTTCCCCAATTACTCATCACATTGATTTTGTTGCTGTTTCTTTGGCAAAGCGTCGGAGTGGGGCTGCGTTGGTACATTTCAGGTCGTGCCCCCTGGACCAACGCTTACGAATCTATGGTGTACGTCGGATGGATAACCGTTTTGGCAGGACTGCTCTTTGCCCGCCGCTCGACACTCACCCTTGCCCTCGCCACCCTAATGGGCGGTGTCGTTCTGTTCGTCTCGAATCTGAATTGGCTCGATCCGCAAATCACGCCATTGGTACCGGTTCTCAAATCCTATTGGCTGATGATCCATGTCTCGGTCATTACAGCCAGCTATGGATTTTTCGGCATCGGAGCAATAACAGGTCTTGCCGCACTCATTGCCATCATTCTCGGCCGGCCTCAACGTGAACTGCGCATCATCGGAGAATTAACCCTGCTGATCGGATTGGTTTTACTGGCAGCCGGAATCTTTCTCGGTGCCATTTGGGCCAACGAATCCTGGGGACGTTACTGGGGGTGGGACCCCAAAGAGACCTGGGCCCTGATTACCTTATTGGTTTACGCCTTTATCACACACTCACACCATATTCCACGCCTGAACAACGACTACGCCTTTGCAGCCATGTCTCTTACTGCGATTACATCTGTACTGATGACCTTTTTCGGCGTCAACTATTACTTGTCTGGCTTACATGCTTATGGTGGCAGTGGAGAGATCTCTCTTGCCCCCGTCATCATCGGCATTGTTCTCATCGGGGGAATCATCCTTTGGGCCGGCATTCGTTATCGGAAAGAGCGCAAACCCAAAGCCTGATCTCATGCCCTTGTCATCACATCAGTCATCATTGGATCAACTCTCTCTTGAGTCTTTATCGCCGCGTACAAAGCGTTAAAATATTCCTCCTCCCTATACGAGTCATTCACAATAAAAATGCACTTCCAGAGGATTCTCATATAAAGGGAAAAGATTCGAGATATTTTTTTATATTTGTATGTTAAGCGATTATCCGAATCGATCTCACGGATTCGGGAATTAAGATATTGACAAATAGCAATATAAAACCATTATCATGCAGACAAAAAGATTTATCGGAGAGAACCCCAAAGTGGGTATCCGTCCCGTAATCGACGGACGCCAGGGTGGCGTACGTGAATCTCTTGAGGATCAAACGATGAATATGGCTAAACGTGTAGCCGAATTGATCACCTCAACTTTGAAATACAATGACGGTACACCTGTACAGTGTGTAATCGCCGATTCTACCATTGGTCGTGTACCTGAAGCTGCCGCTTGCGCCGAAAAATTCCGCAAAGAGGGCGTCGGCTTGACCATCTCAGTAACCCCTTGCTGGTGCTACGGTAGTGAGACCATCGATTATGATGATCGTATGCCCAAAGCAATCTGGGGATTCAACGGTACAGAACGTCCGGGTGCCGTTTATTTGGCAGCCGCTTTGGCCGGTCACAACCAGAAAGGCATGCCAGCGTTCGGTATCTATGGTCACGACGTTCAGGACGCAGACGATCAGACGATTCCAGAAGATGTTAAAGAAAAGTTGTTGCGTTTCACCCGTGCCGGTATTGCTGTAGCACAGATGCGTGGCAAGAGTTATCTTTCGATTGGTTCGGTTACCATGGGTATCGCCGGTTCAATCGTTGATACAGACTTCTTCCAGACCTATCTGGGCATGCGCAACGAATCGGTTGATGAGGTCGAGATTATCCGCCGCATAGACGAAGGCATCTATGACAAAGAGGAGTTCAAGAAAGCGATGGCTTGGACCGAGAAATATTGCAAAGCCAACGAAGGTCACGATTTCAACCCTGCTGCCAAACAGAAAGATCGTGCACAAAAAGATGCCGATTGGGAGTACATCGTCAAAATGATGATGATCATGCGAGACCTGATGTGCGGCAACCCGAAACTGCTCGAGATGGGCTTCAAAGAGGAGGCTTTGGGTCACAATGCCATTGCAGCCGGCTTCCAGGGTCAACGTCAGTGGACTGACCACCTGCCTAACGGTGACTTTGCAGAGGCAATGTTGAACTCATCATTCGACTGGAACGGTGTACGTGAAGCCTTTGTGATGGCTACTGAAAACGACTCATTGAACGGTGTTGCTATGCTGTTTGGCAAATTGCTGACCGGCAGCGCTCAGGTATTTGCTGACGTACGTACCTATTGGAGTCCTGAAGCCGTTGAGCGTGTAACGGGCAAACGTCCTACCGGTGCCGCAGCAAACGGATTCATCCATCTGATCAACTCAGGAGCAGCCAGCCTCGACGGCAGCGGTCAACAGACATTGAACGGCCAGCCTGCTATGAAACCTTTCTGGGAGATTACCGATGAGGAGGCTGAAAAATGTCTGAAAGCGACCACCTGGTATCCTGCCAACCGCGACTACTTCCGCGGAGGTGGATTCTCATCTCATTTCGTATCGAAAGCCGGTATGCCTGTTACCATGGTTCGCCTCAACCTGATCAAAGGTCTGGGTCCCGTTCTGCAGCTGGCAGAGGGATACACCGTCGAACTGGAACCCGATGTACACAAGATTCTCGACGAACGTACCGACCGTTGCTGGCCTACGACCTGGTTTGCTCCACGTCTGACCGGCAAAGGCGCCTTCAAAGATGTTTATTCCGTTATGAATAACTGGGGTGCCAACCACGGTGCATTCAGCTACGGCCATATTGGAGCCGACTTGATTACGATGGCATCCATGCTGCGTATTCCTGTCTGCATGCACAATGTGGATGAATCGAAGATCTTCCGTCCGAGTGCATGGGCTGCATTCGGCATGGATCCCGAAGGTGCAGATTATCGTGCCTGCCAAAACTACGGTGGCTTGTACAAATAGTCTGTACCCCGTATACAAAAAAAAGCAGAGCGAACAAAATTCGCTCTGCTTTTTTATTAGTCAACCTCAAGATTAATATATCATGTTAAAAAACGCGACTACTACATATCAAAAAAAGGGCTTTAACTTAATCGACAGAGAATACCGTTTACAAACATGCCTCAAAACTGCCCTGATCATAATATAAAGTTTGATAAACGCCACCTTCAACAATCATGCGTCAGAGAGATTTCTATATAGTCATCAAAGAGATATAGTTCCTATACAAAACGAGCGCCGTAGATTTACAAATCTCTACAGCGCTCATTTCCCTTTAATACATATATATTACAAACTCATGAATCTACACTCCGATGCAACATTGCGATTGATCCAAATTGTTGTTGTATTCCTTCTAATTTACTTCATTCATTGACAAGAAAGTAAACAAATATTTTATGGCACGTATGGTCGCATTGAACCATTCAATTCCACTGCATTAGATTGCGATGGCAAAACGATATATCCGACCCAGCTACCCATCCAAGGAGCATAGTTACTACCTCGGAACAGTTTAAATGTGCGAGTCAAAGTCCACGTTGAACGCCAAGCACTTTGGACATCTGTCATTTGTGCCACTAATGTAATTTTAATGTTCCCCTTCTTATCCGGTATCATTGTAAAGGTATCGATTTTACCCACACTTTGTCGGAATCCTTCACGATGCATTCCCTGTGCAGACCATGCAGCCTGAAAAAAGATCGAATCGCCTTGTACCCGCATAAAATTATAGCAGACTTTAGACTTATCCGTACTGCGCGGGTCATAGAATTCCCAGACGAAATTACGAGAATTCAGTGCGATTTTAGCCATTTGGAATTTTTGCGCACCCTCTTGTGCCTCCAATAGTTTACGCTGATCACTTTTCGACTTGTTTTCGGTTTGAGCTGACACAGAACCCATTCCTAAACACAATAACAGACTGAATAAAAAGATCCTTTTCATCACAGGTTATTTTAAGTTAGTTGTTGTAGTTACAGCAAGTTAACAATTGTTCTCAACAAAACAACGCGTTAAACTTAGATAATTTATGGAACAAGAATATTTGGCTGAGCTTTAAACACTTTTGAAGCGTTAGCGGGAAACAATCTTCCATAAAAGGTTATTCGACCATTGTTAAAGGTCGAATTCATGACAACAGAAACCTGATTGTCTCCTTTATACAGAGTCACAATCACGGTTGAAGAGATTGAATTCCCCTGTACTCGAAATTGGTGGGTAATATTTCCATGTTTATCAATTCGTTCTTGCACATCAGAAGCATTACCAGCCAACGTTATTCCACCAGCGCCGTTCATACCTGCATGAGCTGGTAGAACAGCAAGTTGGACTGAAGCATAATCACGATTCATCAGCACAAAATTTTCATTAGCAGACACGTAAACAGTTCTACCCAGCTGCCCTATAATGCGATCAACTTCTACAACAAACATACTATCTTTCAAAGCCTGACGGGCAATTTCAAATTGCTGATTAGCCTGTTGCTGTGCGATCTCTCGCTGCTCTTTTCGACTAATTTTACGATTTTGATCTTGGGTTTGAGCCTCTACACTGGTACTGCACAAGACAACCATTCCCAACAAAAGATTGAATAATATAAGACGTTTCATATTTCTTGAATTGTTTACCATCGACAAGTGTCGATCAACATACGTTAAGCAGTATATTTATTATACATTGATATATGATAGATGCCTAATCATGTTTATTCGTTGCACGCATCCAAACATTTTCCATTCCGTGTTCGTTATGCCCATGACAACAATAAAACTGAAGCACTTCTATCTTCTGGCACATTATTCGTTGCTATAAACACATCTCCTTGTCAACATAATGAACGCCCATTTTTCAACTTCCTAAAGGATCAAACAAAAAAATTCATATTTTAGTTAAACCATAGAAAGATAAAACGCGCATCAAGCCCAAACGCAATATCAATTGAACCGTTTGGAATATCTACTAAAAAATTCTAACTTACAACGAAATTATAACTACCATGGAGAAAAACAAAATTCAAACCACTCTTTTGAGTGCAGCCATCTTGGCTTTAGGAATGGTTTTGCTGGGCTGGATGCTTCGCAGTGGAATCATACATTTTAAAGAGAGTGAACGTGTAGTCACAGTCAAAGGACTTTCTGAACAAGAGGTTAAAGCAGACCGTGTCATTTGGCCCCTGACTTACAAGGTCATCGGAAATGATCTCCCTGAGTTGTACAACAACATCGAAAAAAACAACGCTACAATCATCTCTTTCCTCAAAGAAAATGGTATCGATGAAAAAGAAATTACGGTAGCACCTTCCCAATTGGTAGATCTAAAAGCGGAACGTTACGGAAACTACAACTCGACACCCTACCGATACAATATTACAACTGTATTAACAGTTGCAACAGGAAATGTCGATTTGGTGCGCAAACTGATGCAACGGCAGGGCGATTTGCTTAAGCAAGGTGTTGCCATTGGCGGTGAAGATTATCAATACCGAACCGAATTCCTTTACACGGGGCTAAATAACATTAAGCCGAAAATGATCGAAGAGGCAACAGCCAATGCACGTACTACTGCTGAAAAGTTTGCACACGATTCCAAAAGCAAACTGGGGAAAATCCGTACCGCCTATCAAGGTCAATTTTCGATCAGTGACCGGGATGCAAACACTCCTTATATTAAAACAGTAAGAGTGGTAACAACGGTTGAATATTATCTCAAAGATTAAATTCAAGCCCGATAAGCAACGATTCGAAATTTCGAATCGTTGCTCTTTTAGAAGCACTTGCTTCGATACCGTAAGGCAGCGATGACTTTTTTCATAGCGCAATGTATGCGATAACCTGATTTATTGTATACCGCTTATGGCTGACGCAGGACGCTGCCTTTTATCATCGACATATAAGTCTTTATTAGCTAAAACACACTTTACAGCCAAAATCATTTTCTCTATACTACTAATAACTATCAACTACTACCCTGTTGTCTCGAGTCAGACTCTTTATGCTACCAGTAAAAGCCCTTGAAATTACTACTAAACCTCAAACTCATATGAAACACTTTGCTTTTACACCTATTGTAGCCTCACTCCTGCTGCTTTTTACAGGTTGTTCCAAAGATCGCAACCCTTCAGGTGGTACCGGCACATTGAACATCCAACTCGAAATGGATGATCACATTGATTTGATCACCCGCACCGCCACAACCAAAGCGACACCTGCCCTAACCACCTTTACACTCGAAGTAGTACAGGGAGAAGAGATCGTTGAAAAATTGCCGACCATCGGCTCAAATACCTCACCCAGCCTTACACTTGCTGAAGGAGACTACACGGTCAAAGTCTACTCACAACCCTTTACAGCGCCTGAGTTCGATCTGCCTGTATATGGTGCATCCCAAGATTTCTCCATCCTGGCGGGGGAGACCAAGGCCGTTGCTTTGGAATGCGTCCAAACCAATGCAGGAGTTGTAATTAACTATTCTGACGAATTCCAATCCCAATATTCCACCTACTCCACCCGTATTACCTGTGCATCGGGCAGTCTCGATTTTTCGGGCAACAATGCCTCGCGTACAGGATATTTTCCGGCTGGCTATGTTACGCTAACCATTACAGCCGATGGACAAGAATACGAACAAGAGATTCTGCTCAAAGGTCAAAGGCTGTATAACATTACCATCAAAGCAGACCCGCTGCCAGTTACAACAGGGAATGCCAACATATCCATTTCTGTATCGACAGCCGTCACCAATGAGGATATGGAAATTACGTTCCCCACAACCTCAGGCGGAGATCCGGAGGAGCCTGAAACCGGCACCAAGCAGACTTTGTTTTCAGAGAATCTCGGAGACACACCGGTCAGTTCAGCCAAATTGGTTCTCACCTACTCGGATTGGCAAAACCAACCTGAATCTGGGTTCAGTTTTTCGGGTTCAGGCAAAATCGAAGCGTTATCAGAATATGCATCTTCAGGATACTCTAACGCCTCAGGAGGCAATTACCTGCTACTTTCGAACGGAAATAAATTCAACATCGAGGGGCTGAACACCACCGGCTATACCTCTTTAACATTCACGTTTGGACTCTATTGTATGACAGGATCGTTCGATCCTTCACAACTGACACTTTACGTAGCTGAAGTCGGATCCGCCGAAGATGGGACTCCTCTCTCCTACTCGTATCAATCGGGATCAGATTGGATGCTTTGCACCGTTTCATCATCCATACCCACTTCGGATAATCTTCGATTGCGTTTGATCTCAAACGGTGCATTCCGCATTGACGACCTGACCCTCTCTGGAATCAAACAATAATAAGAAGAAGACGCAAGGCTCCCATATTGATCTCCCAATTACCGTCAAAAACAATTAAAAGAGTTTCAACCTATATATTTATCGCACAAAACTACTCTATTTGACACTATGGGGTAGATCAATTCAAACAAGCAATTTTAACTCTCTTCCTCAACGAGTCTTACTCTTTCTCCCACGAGTTTTGTAGAGAGCCTCCGAGAACATGCAATCTTTACGATCCATATAACGCTATGCACATAAAAAAAGCGGGGCGGTCACATCAGTGACCGCCCCGCCGGCTTATGCATCTTTTACCATGAATTACAATTTCGGACCGGCAGCAACCAGCTTCTTACCAGCTTCGTTGCCAGTGAACTTGTTGAAGTTCTTGATAAAGCGTTCTGCCAAATCTTTGGCTTTAGCATCCCAATCTGCAGCGTTAGCATAAGTATCGCGAGGATCGAGGATCTTCGGATCTACGCCAGGCAGAGCGGTCGGAACCTTGAAGTCAAAGTATGGGATCATCTTGGTCGGAGCCTTGTCGATTGAGCCATCGAGGATAGCGTCGATAATTCCCCTGGTATCTTTGATTGAGATACGTTTACCAGTACCATTCCAACCGGTGTTTACGAGGTAAGCGGTAGCGCCGCTCTTCTGCATCTTCTTAACCAGCTCCTCACCGTATTTGGTTGGGTGCAATGACAGGAAGGCTGCACCGAAGCAAGCTGAGAAGGTCGGGGTCGGTTCGGTAATACCACGCTCGGTACCTGCCAATTTAGCGGTAAAGCCAGAGAGGAAGTAGTACTGAGTCTGCTCAGGAGTCAGGATTGAAACCGGAGGCAGTACACCGAATGCATCAGCAGACAGGAAGATCACTTTCTCTGCAGGACCTGCTTTCGAAACCGGTTTAACGATGTTGTTGATGTGATAGATCGGGTAAGATACACGGGTGTTCTCGGTAACCGATTTATCAGCGAAGTCAACTGAACCATCCTCACGTACGGTTACGTTCTCCAACAGAGCGTCACGTTTGATAGCGTTCCAGATATCGGGTTCGCTCTCTTTGTCGAGGTTGATAACTTTAGCGTAGCAACCACCTTCGAAGTTGAAGACGCCTTCGTCATCCCAACCGTGCTCGTCATCACCGATCAACAGACGTTTCGGATCGGTAGACAGCGTAGTTTTACCGGTACCAGACAGACCGAAGAAAATAGCGGTATTTTTACCCTCTTTATCGGTGTTTGCAGAGCAGTGCATTGAAGCGATGCCTTTCAGCGGGAGCAGGTAGTTCATGTAAGAGAACATACCTTTCTTCATCTCACCACCATACCAAGTATTGATAATAACCTGCATTTTCTCGGTAAGGTTGAATACGACTGCAGTCTCTGAGTTCAGACCCAGCTCTTTGTAGTTCTCAACCTTAGCTTTAGAAGCGTTCAATACAACGAAATCAGGTTCGCCATAGTTTGCCAGCTCCTCAGCGGTCGGACGGATGAACATGTTGGTTACGAAGTGAGCCTGCCATGCAACCTCCATGATGAAACGGATCTTCAGGCGGGTATTTTCGTTAGCACCGCAGAAAGTATCGACAACAAAAAGACGTTTGTTAGACAGCTCTTTGTCAGCCAAATCTTTCAGCACTTTCCAGCTCTCCTGGCTCAGAGGTTTGTTATCGTTTTTGTACTCTTCAGAGGTCCACCAGATAGTATCTTTGGTGGTATCATCCATTACGAAGAATTTGTCTTTAGGTGAACGGCCGGTATAAACACCAGTCATCACGTTTACTGCACCCATATCGGTCAGGGTACCTTTTTCAAAGCCTTCCAGACCGGCTTTGGTCTCTTCTTTGAACAGCTCTTCGTAAGAAGGGTTGTGTACGATCTCAGTCACACCGGTGATACCGTACTTGCTCAAATCAATTGCCATAATGTTGTATTTTTTAAGTTAACACATCCATATTTTTGATCCAATCCCAGCAACTCTTTTTGGGAGCAGATCGGTTGACCGATTCCAACGACTCTTTCAACCGCCGCAAAGATAGTAACTTTTTGGATTGTTACAAAAATAACAATGCAAAATATTAAAATTTCATAAAAATTATTTCACAGCTATCAATCAAGAGGTTAAACCTGAAATTTCAGGATTCAAACAGGTTATTTCGGCACCTTCAACCTCTTTTTAATCAAATTATTAATAAAAGGCGCAATCAGAGCCCCACATAACGCACCGCAACTGTTTGCCGCAAAATCGATCAAATCTTTGGAACGATAGCCCAATGCTCCTTGTACTAGCTCGATTCCTCCGGAACACAAAATCACGCCGATTACTACAGCTCCGCGACGCCAACCTTGGGGATTGAATCGCAACAACAGCAAGAGCGTCTCACCGAAATAAAATCCCCAGTGCACCACTTTATCAAAGTAGGGGATCCAGTCAAACCACCCAGCAGAGGGCAAATCATCGCCCGGGGCTAAAGAGCCGTACAATACTCCGACTGTCCACAGACCAAGCAGCACATTCAACACTGTCGTATATTTGCACCTTCTCTTACGCATAAATCACTATCTTTGCAGCCGTTATCAATAATAAAATGTTCGCAGGAGGCCATCCAGCTATCCCCCAATGATACCGTGACGGGATCCTGAATCGGGCACGAATTTAACGTTTTTCAATCAGACAGGTAAGCCAACGCAAATATCACTCCAATTCGCGTAACCTCCTTTCCTGATCACCCGCAAAGGGGAACGAATCGTCAGAGACAATAGGCCTCTGCGGACCACACTCCATACAAACGGTGAGAACACTGATCCTGTTTTAGAATAACGTTCAATGATCGCATACAGTATTACGACCTGATAAAAAACGTTTTTATTGATAATTGATAAAAGATTTAATGTCAATACGCATTGCAAACAGTGAAGCGTATTGCTTCTAAATCTGAATAAGCTCCACACAATCTCATGTAATAGTATGGCCGGCATCTACATACATATTCCTTTTTGCAAAAGCCGCTGTTATTATTGCGACTTCTTTTCGGGGACATCACTCACCCGCCGCAACGAGTTATTGGAGATGCTTCACCACGAATTACGGATGCGTCTCGAGCGACACGATTGCAGCCCCTCTAAAACTGATTCTCAAACCGATTTTTCACAAAGAGGCGTTTTACAAACAGCAGCGCCCTTTTCTTGTCCCTCATGCGACGACTCGTCTGAATTGGAGAGACAACCAAACAACTCGCTGATCTCATTACCCGCAACGGCCTGTATCGAGACCCTATATTTCGGTGGCGGCACCCCCAGTCTGCTTTCTCCCGGGGAATTGGGAGACTTTATTCGCCAGATACGACAGCAATGGCACAACGCTCCACTCGAAGAGATAACCGTCGAGGCCAATCCCGATGATCTCTCTTTAGATTATCTGACAGCTTTACGTCAGGAGGGGGTCAATCGACTCAGCATCGGCATTCAATCGTTCCACGACCGCGATCTGCAATGGATGCACCGTCGCCACACCGCCCGTAGTGCCATCGAGGCTGTTCAGGCAGCACGTCAAGCCGGATTCGACAATCTGAGTATTGATCTGATTTACGGCCTACCCCACATGACTCTGGAAGAGTGGCGCGATAATTTGCAACAAGCACTCTCACTGCGCCCCGAACACATATCAGCCTACCACCTGACCATTGAACCGCAAACACCTTTCGGCAGGGCCAAAGCACGTGGCACGCTGCATGAGATCGATTCCGAGAGCAGTCTGGCACAATACAAACTCTTACGGTCAATCCTTTGTGAGGCCGGCTACGAACATTACGAAATATCCAATTTTGCGTTACCCGGGCGCCGGGCTCGCCATAACAGTCTTTACTGGCACGATGTACCCTATCTCGGCATCGGCCCCTCCGCCCACTCTTTCGACAGCAAGCGGCGGCAATGGAATATCGCCCATTTGGGACGATACCTCGAACACACTCCAACAGCAGAACAAGCCGAAAGCGAAACTTTGACTCCCGAGATGCAGTACGACGAACATATCATGACCCATTTACGAACAGCAGATGGTGTACACACGGCAGAGCTGGCCGCCCGATTTGGAACAGAGCGACTACGCTATTTCATACGGCAAGCGGAACGGCATCTCGTTTCTGGTGACTTGATTCTCGCTGCCGAACGTTTCGGGAACCACGCCTCACCCGTAAAAACAGAAATAGCGACGAACCCTGACACCGTTTTGCAACAGGTATCAGATAAAGCTCAACCACATATCGACCAGCCAGAAGAGGCACCAGATTTGTGTTATCGGATTCCTGCTGAACGATGGTTCGTTTCGGATAGCATCATTTCTGATCTTTTTGTCGGATAACGAACGCTCTAACGTCAAAAAATGTATATTTGTAAGGCTTGTTGTCGTTCGATACAAAAAAGATTTTTTTCAGGAGCAATAAGGCTCGGCATTTGAATTACAACAACGGCTGATTGTCTGCAACATTGCGGCAGCAATCACGACATCATTTAACTTAAGGAAACACAACTGCGAAAAACAGAAAATATGTCAACGAAAGAGATTCATTTAAATCCGGATTACCTGTTCGAGGTAAGCTGGGAAGTTTGCAACAAGGTCGGTGGCATTCATACAGTCATCGCCACCAAGGCCCTGACCGTTACAGAGCAATTGCATGATCATTATATGCTTATCGGACCGGACATTCACCGCGAAGAGGGCAACCACGAATTTGAAGAAGACTCTACATTATTGGCCGATTGGCGAGAGTCGATGTTCAATGCCGGCATCCGCATCCGCATCGGACGATGGAAGATCGAGGGTCGTCCATTGACCATTCTGGTCGATTTTACAGAATTCTTCTCACAAAAAGACGAGGTCCTCAAACGGCTGTGGGAGGACTACCGGGTCGATTCGATCAGTGGACAATGGGACTACATCGAACCCGTATTGTTCGGGTATGCGGCAGCCAAAGTCATTGAAAATTACGTACAGACCTTCTGCACCGCAACCGATAAGCTCGCCAGCCACTTCCACGAATGGATGACTTCAAGCGGAGGTCTTTATCTGATGAAAAAGAAGCCGGAAATTGCAACCGTCTTCACGACCCATGCGACGGTTATGGGCCGCTGCATTGCAGGCAACGGTATGCCGTTGTATGGCGATCTGACCCGATTGAATGCCGATGAGCTGGCACGTCGTTTCAATGTCGTAGCCAAACACTCGTTGGAAAAGACGGCGGCTGAACATTACGACTGTTTTACAACGGTCAGTGATTTGACGGCTCGTGAATGCAAATACCTGCTTCACAAGGATGTCGATCTAGTTACTCCGAACGGTTTTGAAGACGACTTTGTCTGGGCAGACGACGTATTGGAACAGAAACGCAAAGCGGCCCGTCAGCAGATGATCTCTATCGCCGAGATCTGCCTCGGCATCCATTACGACACCGATCCGCTGATTGTCGGCACCAGCGGACGCTACGAATTCAAGAACAAAGGGCTCGACGTCTTTGTTGATTCGCTGATTCAACTGGCCAATGGTCCGGCCTCAGCTCTCAAACGCCCCGTACTGGCCTACATCACGGTACCGGCAGGCAATAACGGACCGCGCAAGGATCTACAGGCACGTCTGAAAGATGCATCGGCACAGATCGACTCGTCGGTCATTCGCAACACGACGCACTATCTGTCTGCTCCGGAATGGGATCCGATCATCAACAAGATCAAAGAGACCAAGTTGATGGATCCATCAAGTCCGGTTCAGGTCATGTTTGTGCCCTCATACCTCAACGGCCATGACGGTATCTTCGACAAAGATTATTACGAGTTGCTCTGCGGCATGGACATTACGGTATTCGCTTCGTATTACGAGCCGTGGGGATACACTCCGCTCGAAAGCGTGGCCTTCGGGGTTCCGACCGTCACCACCTCATTGGCCGGTTTCGGTTTATGGGTAGCCGAGCACTGCAAGGAGCACAAAGGGGTCGAGGTGATCGACCGCAACGATGACAACGATGCACAGGTGACCACCCGCATTGCCTCATCGATCGTGAAGTTCAGCAACATGAACACACGCGATTACACTACATATCAAAATTCTGCACTTAAAACTTCTGAAATCGCTTTGTGGGAAAACCTATTTGCCTACTATGCGAATGCTTATCATATTGCTTTGGAGAAAATGGCCATGCGTCGTTCAGGATTCGAATATGAGGGAGGTGGCAACCAGAACGAACAGATCAATTTCGTTCGCCAACAATTAGTCAGCAACCGTCCGACGTGGACCCGTCTGATGGTAGAACGGACACTTCCTCAACGCTTACACCCGCTTGAAGAACTTTCGAAAAACCTTTGGTGGTCTTGGCACCCCGAGGCATACGAAATCTGGGAATACATCAATTATGATCTGTGGGTAGCCTGCGAAAAGAACCCGATCGATTTCCTTGACAAGCTGAACTATTCACGTTTGGTAGAGCTGGAGAAGGATGAGACCTTCCTGGCCAAGATGGACAGTACCTATGCACAGTTCAAGGCCTACATGGATCAGAAAAAGGATGCCAAAGGGCCCAAAATCGGATATTTCAGCATGGAATACGGCATCCACTCTTCACTGAAGATCTATTCGGGAGGTTTGGGAATTTTGGCCGGCGACTACCTCAAGGAGGCCAGTGACAAGAACGTACCGATGATCGCTGTGGGATTGCTCTACCGTTACGGTTACTTTACGCAGCGGCTGTCATCAGCCGGCGACCAAGAGGCCAGCTACGAACCGCAGAACTTCACCAAACTGCCAATTACCCCAGTACGTGACGAACACGGGAACTGGCTGTCTATCCAGCTCGGATTACCGGGACGTATTGTTACGGGACGTATCTGGCGTTGCGACGTTGGTCGTACAGAGCTTTACCTGCTCGACACCGACCACGATCTGAACCGGGAAGAGGATCGCGCCATCACCTACCATCTATACGGCGGTGATTGGGAAAACCGACTCAAACAGGAGATGCTGCTCGGCATCGGCGGTATGCGCCTGCTGCATACGATCGGCGCACACCAAGATGTTTACCACTGCAACGAAGGTCACGCGGCCTTTATCGGCATCGAGCGCATTCACGACCTGATCGACAAACGCAAATTGTCGTTCAGCGAAGCGCTGGAGGTGGTTCGCTCTTCCTCGCTGTTCACCACCCACACACCAGTTCCGGCTGGTCACGATGCCTTCCCCGAATCGATGATCCGTCAGTACATGGGACACTACCCCGACCGTCTGGGTATTACGTGGGAGCAGTTCATCAACTTGGGCAAGACCAACCCGAACGATCCGAACGAGAAATTCTCGATGAGTTTCCTGGCCTGCAACCTTTCACAGGAGGTAAACGGCGTCAGCTGGCTGCATGGCGAGGTGAGCAAGGATATTCTCGGTGGCATGTGGCCCGGTTATTTCAAAGATGAGCTGCACATCGGCTATGTGACCAATGGTGTTCACTTCCCGACATGGTGTGCTACGAACATGCGCCGTCTCTATGCAAAATATTTCCCGGAAGGCTTCTCACTGCCATCCTATAATATTCCTGCATGGCAAAAGGCACATGAGATTCCTGACGAAGAGTTGTGGGCAGAGCGTCTGATTTTGAAGAAAAAGCTGATCAACCAGATCAAAAAACGGGTAAGCGATCCCGGACAGTTCCGTTTCGACTCTCCAGCACAGTTGATCCGCATTCAGGAGATGCTGAAACCGGATATTCTGACCATCGGTTTCGCCCGCCGTTTCGCGACTTACAAACGAGCTCACCTGCTCTTCACTAACTTGGATCGTTTGGATGCGATCGTCAATAATCCGGAACGGCCTGTACAGTTCATTTTTGCCGGCAAGGCACACCCGAACGACAAACCGGGACAGGATCTGATCAAGCGGATCGTCGAGGTGGCTGCCATGCCTCGTTTCGTAGGGCGTATCATCTTCCTGCAGAATTACGACATGGAGTTGGCCCGTCGCATGGTACAGGGTGTCGATATTTGGCTGAACACGCCGACCCGTCCTCTCGAAGCATCGGGCACCAGCGGCGAAAAGGCTGTTATGAATGGTACGATGCACTTCAGCGTACTCGACGGCTGGTGGGTTGAAGGCTACCACGAAGGCGGCGGATGGAAACTCCCGATGGAACGCACCTTTGAGGATCAGAACTTCCAGAACGAACTGGATGCCGAGCTGATCTACAACACGATTGAGAACGAGATTATTCCGAAATACTACAATCGTGGCACAGACAACATTCCACACGAATGGCTCAACTCCGTAAAGATCTGCATTGCCGACATTGCCTCGAACTTCACCACGAACCGTATGCTGGCCGACTATCAGGAGCGGTTCTACGACAAGTTGTTCGCTCGCAATACCAAGATGAGGGCTGAAAACTTCCAGATGGCTCGGGAGATTGCCGCCTGGAAACGGAAAGTCAGCAACGCCTGGGACAAAGTACGTATCGTAAGCGTTCAACGTTTCGACATGGGTAAAGAGGCGATTATGATTGGCCACTCATACAACATTGAGGCGGTAATCGATGTTGACACACTGCGTTCGGAGGATATCGGAGTTGAGGTGATCATGGCCAGCCAGATCGACAATAACAACGTTCATATTATTGCCAAACGGGAATTGAAGGTAGAACGTCAAGAGGGCTCGTTAGTCTTCTACAAGCTGTCGTTGACCCCTGACACAACCGGTTCATTTGACATTGCGATTCGTGTCTTCCCGAAAAACGAAAAACTGCCTCACCGCATGGACTTTGCTTTGGTTAAATGGGCCTAACAGACAATATCTCACTCACTCGTAGAGGACAATAGATGATAAAAATCCTCAACATTGCTTACAAATAAGCCTGGGTTTCAACCCAGGCTTATTTTTTTATTCAGGCTTATTTTTATCAAAACTGCTGTCCCAAAAAATCATATCAAACGCTCTTCTTCGATTCTGACGCATATTCCGGCACAGAATCACTGCTTCCCGAATACGATCTCCGATACTTATCACTAACCGAGCAACAGTCATCTCGCAGAAGGTCTTTAATCCATAACTCTATAATCTTTATCCATACCATTTTACTTCCAAAATCGCTCATTTCATTTGATACGTCCAAGTACAGATCTTTTCACTATTCCGTCCCCAGCCATCAGCTATACCCAGGGTTGCGCCCATCTCAAAGCAGACGAAACCGTCATAAAGACCCTTACAAGCGACATTTTGCACATTTAATTAACATTAATATTTGATTCAAAGCATACTTTTCTTGATATTTTTATTTATATTTACGAGTAAGAAAATTTGATTCAAAGCATACTTTTCTTGATATTTTTATTTATATTTATGAGTAAGAAAAATTGATTCGCATGAGCGTTCTACACTTTGACAAAAATGAGTTGGGCAACCTCGAATACTCCCTGCACCGTGAGATGCTAAGCACCAATCGCGCCGGTGGTTACATGAGTACGACCATGGTCTGCTGCAACACACGCAAATACCACGGACTGGTCGTCTGCCCGCGTAACGAAGAGGAAGATGACAACTATGTGCTGCTTTCATCGATTGACGAAACGATTGTCCAGCACAATCAGAGTTTCAATCTGGCCATTCACCGTTTCCCGGGTGTTTACGAACCCCGTGGACATAAATATATCATCAACTTCAACTACACCCCGACCCCGACAATCACCTATCGGGTAGGTGGGGTAACGTTGCAAAAAGAGTTGCTGTGGATCCACAGTCGGACTCAGCTGCTTATCCGTTACACGCTGCTGGAGGCAAAATCTGAAACATGGCTACGTTTGCGTCCCTATCTCGCTTTCCGCAAAAGCCATGAACTCACGCATGCCAACATGGTAGCCGACACCCACAGTTATCCAGTAACAGGGGGCGTTTGCAACCGTCTTTACGAAGGATTCCCGTGGTTATACTTGCAGACCAGCAGTGAAGCTGAATTCATAGCCGCTCCAGACTGGTTCCTCAATTTTGAATATGCCGAAGAGGCCCGGCGTGGTTACCCGGCACATGAAGATCTGTTGACCACCGGTTATTTCGAGATGAAGATTGCCAAAGGAGAAAGCGTTATCTTCTCTTGCGCAACTGGACAGGCCAAACCCGAAGAGTTAGAACAGACATTCAACGAAGAGCTGGCCCGACGCTCCAACAAGATCGACTTTTTCTCTTGCTTGCGCCATTCGGCACGACAATTCATTGTTCGCCACGGAAAACGGACAGCGGTTGTCGCCGGATATCCATGGTTCGGACGTTGGGGCCGCGATACCTTTATCGCTTTGCCTGGTATCACCCTCACTCAGGGGAACGTACAGGATTGCCGCGATGTGATCGACACTTTGGTCAACGAAATGCATGACGGCCTCCTCCCCAATATGGGTAGTGCATATAACTCCGTAGATGCCCCGCTGTGGTTCTTCTGGACTTTGCAGGCATTGGAGAAACATGTCGGATCTGCAGTGATCTGGAAGCAATACAGACACGCCATGAAGGAGGTGCTCAAAGCCTATCGTCGAGGCATTGGCGAACACATACGGGTAAATGACAATATGTTGGTATGGGCGTCGAATCCGAATTTGGCCATGACCTGGATGGATGCCGTTGTGGATGGCAAGCCGGTAACCGGTCGAGACGGTTATCAGGTAGAGATTAACGCCTTGTGGTACAATGCCGTCAGCTACACGTTGGAATTGGCTCGCAAACATCGTGACACCACATTTGTTCATCAATGGAAAGACGTACCGGCACAGATCAAAACCTCTTTCCTCGAGCTGTTTTGGAATACAAAGGAAGAGTATCTGGCTGACTACGTAGATGACCAGGGACAAAATATGTTCATTCGTCCGAATCAGATTATCGCCTGCTCGCTGCCTTACCGCATGCTGAGTGAGTCACAAGTATTGGACGTACTATTGATTGTACGGCGTCACCTGCTCACCCCGAAAGGGTTGCGCACTCTCTCACCGAGTAATCCTCTGTATGAAGGGCGTTACGAAGGTGACCAGCCGACACGAGACAAGGCATATCACCAGGGAACCGTATGGCCATGGTTGCTGGAGCACTACGCTCAAGCCTGCTTTAATATCAAAGGAGCCGATTTCTGCAACGAAGCGATTGAGTTGATCAAAAACTTCGAAGAGGATATCAGTGACAATGGATTGGCCTCCATTTCCGAGATCTACGATGGAGATCCCCCATTTGATGCACGAGGTGCTTTTTCACAGGCATGGAGTGTCGGGGCGATTTTACGCATCAATGAGATGATCGAAAATTACGGCGGCTACCAGAAAGAGATGTAGGAATCTCTTGTAATTCGACTCGAACACACGTTTGGGAGGCTCAATCAAGTCCTTGCACAAACGACCCAGAGAGGCATAAACTTTCTCAGCACAACCAAGGATAACAATTGAGGGGATAGTGCCAACAAGTGTATATGTGAAAGTTGTGCGGGTCTGTTGGATGCAGGAGAGCCGTATTAGGGAATATAGCCTTGTACATCCCGTGAGACAAAATGAAAATTTTGGAACGGATAGCAGCAACAACGGAGAGTCAGTGAAACACACATCCGAAGCAGCGACAGGCAGACAGAAACACGAATAAGGAACAACAATAAAAGCAAGACAGATGAGAGTTTTGATGTTCGGCTGGGAATTTCCCCCACATATTGCAGGAGGTTTGGGGACCGCCTGCTACGGCATGACGCGAGGGTTGGCCCAGCATGGCGTAAAGGTGATCTTCGTCATGCCCAAAGCATTCGGCGATGAGGATCAACAATTTGTGCGCGTGGTCAATGCCTCTGACGTAGAGACCTTATACGGTGACCCGAAGCAACAGAGCATCTGGGAGAAACTCACGTTCATACACATCAATTCGAACATGGTGCCTTACATCTCTCCCGAAGAGTATGCCAGCTATTCCGAACAGGTCCGTCAGACGGGGAGTTTCTTAACCCAAGGGGATGTTTGGAAAGAACGATATAATTTCTCGGGAAGTTATGGCCCGAACCTGATGGAAGAGATCGCGCGATATGCGATGGTAGCAGCCCAGGTTGCCAAGAATTTGGCCGGACAGTTCGATGTTATTCATGCTCACGACTGGTTGACCTACTACGCCGGCATTGCTGCAAAGCGGGTATCGGGCAAACCCTTAGTAGTACATATGCACGCAACTGAGTTTGACCGTAGCGGAGAGAATATCAATCAACAGGTTTACAACATTGAACGGACCGGGATGATGGAGGCAGACCGAGTGATTGCAGTAAGTAACCTGACCCGAAACATCGTGATCAACAAATACGGCATTCCCCCGGAAAGAGTGGTGACCGTTCACAATGCAGTCCGCTTTGCCGCTCAGGAGCACGAAGCCGAGGAGCGCGGTGTAGATGATAAGATCGTCACATTTTTGGGACGCATCACCTACCAAAAGGGGCCGGACTATTTTGTTGAAGCTGCAGCCAAGGTACTCAAACGGGTCGATAATGTCCGTTTTGTCATGGCAGGCAGTGGGGATATGCTCAACCACGTCATTCGCCGAGTTGCCAAACTTGGTATTGCCAACCGATTCCATTTCACAGGATTTTTGCGTGGGGCCGAAGTACAAAAGATGTTTGCTCTCAGTGACGTTTACGTTATGCCGTCAGTCTCTGAGCCATTCGGCATTTCGCCGCTCGAGGCGATGAAATCGAATGTTCCGGTCATTATCTCGAAGCAATCGGGAGTAGCAGAAGTGCTCGACTACGCAATTAAAGTCGATTACTGGGATGTAGATGCGCTGGCCGATGCAATTTACGGTTTAGTAAAATACCCTGCATTGGCCAAGATGTCTTCTGAACGGGGTTGCCATGAAGCGACCAACTTACGTTGGGAAGATGCAGCCGGTGAAATTGTACGGGTATACGAATCAGTCCTCTGATACGGAAACATACTGCGCCGACAAAACAAAAAGTTGAAAGCAAAATATTGACTGAGCCTAAGGGTTATTGAATTGCTGAGAAAGGGAAGGCCGAAAAGGAAAAACGTTTCATACGACAAGAAGCATTTGAATTGCTTCCACAGCAAATGAGCGCTTGATTGTAAGATACAGGACACCTAACACCAAAACTCTAACACCTTAAGCACACAGTCAAACCTGACAGGAGCGGCAAACAGACATATCATATTGATTGCACAATGAGTCAAACGGTATTGCCCGCTTCGACCGAAACAAAAGCGACAAACAAAATAACGACATACACATGATGAAGACCGTCTGCTTTTATTTTCAGGTACATCAGCCACTTCGGCTGAAGCGGTACCGTTTCTTCAATATGGGCAAGGATCACAACTATCTGGACGATCTGACCAATAGGACCATTCTCCAGAAAATTGCTCAGAAATGCTACCTGCCAATGAATGCCTTGTTGCTGGATCAAATCAAGGCTCACAAAGGTAAATTTCGGGTGGCATTCTCCATGTCAGGACTGGCAATCGAACAATTCCGCACCTATGCACCGGAAGTTTTGGATAGTTTCCGTGCCTTGGCCAAAACGGGATGTGTTGAGTTTCTCGGTGAGACCTACGCCCACTCACTCGCCTCATTGATCGATCGCGACGAATTCATCGAACAGGTACGCATGCACTCTGACGTGATCAAACAGGAGTTTGGTGTACGCCCGCGTGTCTTTCGCAATACGGAATTGATTTACTCCGATTCAATCGGAGAAACTGTTGCTGAGATGGGATTTGAAGCGATGTTGACCGAAGGTGCAAAACACATCCTCGGATGGAAAAGTCCCAATTTCATCTATGCCAATGCCAAAGATCAGAAATTACGGTTGTTGCTGCGTAATTTCAAACTCAGCGATGATATTGCGTTCCGATTCTCGAATCAAAGTTGGAACGAGTGGCCCTTGACGGTTGAGAAATATGTCGGATGGCTTTCAGATCCCAACATGAGCGGCGACACGATCAATCTGTTCATGGATTACGAAACGTTCGGCGAACACCAATGGACCGAATCGGGGATTTTCGACTTCATGCGCTATCTGCCCAGTGCCATTATTGAAAGCAACACCCTACGTTTCGCCACCCCATCGGAAGTGGCCGCTGAATTCCAGCCTGTTGCAGTTCTTCATTCGCCCTACCCCATCTCTTGGGCAGACGAAGAGCGTGATGTCACCGCTTGGTTAGGCAACGAGCTGCAAAACGAAGCCTTCACCAAACTGTATGCACTCAGAGAGAAGGTTCACCAACTCAACAGCCCCGATCTGAATTATGTTTGGCGTTTCATGCAGAGCTCCGATCACTTCTACTACATGGCGACCAAATGGTTCTCGGATGGAGATGTACATAGCTACTTCAATCCATACGGCTCCCCTTATGAAGCCTTTGTGAATTACATGAATGTCTTAAGTGATTTCGAAATCCAGATTCAACGTCGTTTGGAGGCCTATCAGAACAAACAGGCCGTTCCTGCATAACACGGTATCGATCATTCACAGATTCAAAAGCACAAACAGGGTTGCGTATAAATTCATTGCAAAACCACTAAAATTACAGTTATTCTCACCAAAGGCCTTCGATTTCGAAGGCCTTTGGTGGGTAATACGCCTTCTTTCATCAGAATTGATCCTCACAGCAACTGTAGCCATTCAGAGCCAACGATCGCAACGGCTACAACCATCCAAGCGGACTGCATCGGACCAAAAGCACTGCAGCATGTTCGCAGTAAGATGAAAAAGCTCCAACGAAACGAGGAGATAAAGACAGATTATTAAAATTTTATTGTATTTTTGGGACGTAGAATCCAAAACCTCGAAATGAAAAAACTGTTGTTACTGTCAGCAATGGCCATAGTAGCCGTTTCATGCGGACAAAAAAACAAAGCCCACATATCGGGAACCTTCTCAGGCATTAGTAAAGATACTATTTACCTGGAGATGATTACGACCAAAGGAGTATCTGTGGTCGATTCAACCGTTACCAACCAGCAAGGCAATTACAGTTTTGCAGTCACCATTCCGGAGGCTGCTCCCACATTCTATAACCTTGTTTACAAACAGAGTCGCATTCCTCTGATTGTCTCACCTGGTGAGAAACTCAAGGTCAACTCGATGTGTGATTTACGCCACAATTATACGGTAGAAGGTTCTGACGAATCGCAATTACTCAAAGAGTTCAATACGCTATACACGAACGGAGTCAGCGCCCTTGATTCGTTAGGCAATCTTTATGCCACGACCGCGACAGATAGCGATGCACGCCGCGAAAAGTTGCTACAGGAGTACACCCAGCACTACATCAAGATCAAACGGGATCACATTGCCTTTTTGGTAAAAAATGCTTCGTCCATGGCCGCAGTGTACGCGCTTTACCAACGGCTACCCAATGACGAGACATTGTTTGATGCCAATGACAGCCGCGTTTACTACCGTATGGTAGCAGATTCGGTGTCTAAGAAATACCCTACTTCTCCACACGTAATTGCCTTGCAACGTGATCTTAAGGAGATGGATGATGCCGCAGCGCTGGCACAACGCATGAACAGACAACAACGCGCTGAAGCATCGCTGAACCATCCTGAAATCAAACTGCCGGATATGTTCGGAACCGAACACAAGCTTTCAGATCTGAATGGCAAAGTGGTATTGTTGTACTTCTGGTCCATTACCGACGCCAACACAAGCGGCATGAACAACGAGATGAAAGCCTTGTATAAAGATTACAAAGACAAAGGTTTCGAGATCTACCAGGTTGCTTTGAACGATGACAAAGCCAATTGGGTCATGTCGGTACAGACCCAAAAGTTACCTTGGATCAACGTCATTGACCTGGCTGGGTTCACAGGGCTGACTGCTATGAGCTATAATGTAGCAGCAACGCCGGTCAACATTTTGCTCGATCGTGAGGGCAACATTGTGGATCGTAACCTACGAGGCGAACAATTACGCACACGGATCAACGGTCTTTTGTAACTGACCACACGACGGCGGATTAGCGTTGACACGGGGATGCTTTCCGCAACTACTCATACACACGACATGCTGACATGTACTACTTCGCATCGGATATCCACCTTGGCCTGCCAGCAGGAGTCGATCCAGCTGGACGCGAACAGCTTTTTGTCCGATGGCTCGCTGAGGTAGCACAGGATGCTGAGGCGATCTTTTTGGTCGGCGATATTTTTGACTTTTGGTATGAGTATCGGCATGTGGTTCCCAAAGGCTTCACCCGAACATTAGGCAAACTTTCCGAATTAACCGACCGGGGCATTCCAATCCATTTTTTCGGAGGCAATCACGACATCTGGACTTTTCGTTATCTGCACGATGAGTGCGGCGTAACGCTCCACCACGCCCCCTACACCTCGTTTGAACTATATGGGCAACGCGTGATCATCGGTCATGGGGATGTTCTGGGGCCTCGTCCTGCGGGACAACGGATTTTGTCTGGGGTATTCCGGAACAGGTTGCTCCGCACACTTTTTTCAACCCTGCATCCCTATTGGGCTATGTCATTAGGACATGGATGGAGTCAATCCAACCGAGCCTCAAGACCAGTTTCACACCAATTCCGAGGGGAGGATGAGCCTATTGTCCGTTTTGCACACCATTATCAACACGCACACCAGGAAGCCCCTGCCAATTTGTTTGTATGTGGACACATTCACTGTGCAGAGTTGTTCCCGCTTCAGGAGGGAGGGGAAATTGCCTTTTTGGGAGAATGGATCGAACATCCGACATACGGTCAGCTAAGCCCGGAGGGATTCCAATTGAAAAAATACCCGGCAGAGCATACGGCTGACAAGCACTAATAAACCGCGAAAACAAACAAGACATACAAGAGTTTTCTATTACCCCTCAACATACACCCAAAAGGATTATAGAAACACCTCAACATTAATAATCTACTGCAATACTTTTAGCAAGATTCTTGTTTCCGACACGCAGTACATAAAAAGAGATAAAACCAAAACAATAAATATCCATCTTATTCCGCTCAACAACGTGTATTGAAGCCGCAGTAAGGATGTTGATCTACAATACTGACACACAATAAATCAAACGCCATGCAAGCCTATCTCGATCTGCTTCGCCATATCAAGACCAACGGAACCATCAAAGGGGATCGTACCGGAACCGGTACCATCAGCACATTCGGTTATCAGATGCGTTTCGATCTGAGTCAGGGATTTCCCCTGCTTACCACCAAAAAACTGCATCTACGCTCCATCATCTACGAATTGTTGTGGTTTCTACGGGGTGAGACCAACATTCAATACCTGCATGACCATAAAGTAACCATCTGGGACGAATGGGCCGATGCAAACGGTGAACTGGGACCGATCTACGGCTACCAATGGCGCAGTTGGCCCACTCCCGATGGAGGTCACATCGACCAGATCACGCAATTGATCGATCAGATTCGCAACAATCCCAATTCGCGTCGTTTGATTGTCAGTGCATGGAATGTTGCCGAAATCGACAAAATGGCCTTACCTCCCTGCCACTCACTCTTTCAATTTTATGTGGCAGACGGAAAACTGTCGTGCCAGCTCTACCAACGGAGTGCCGATGTCTTTCTCGGTGTACCATTCAACATCGCATCATACGCCTTGTTGACCATGATGATAGCCCAAGTGACGGGACTGACACCGGGCGATTTCGTCCACACCTTAGGAGATGCGCACATCTATCTCAACCATCAGGAGCAGGTCGAGGAGCAGTTGTCACGCACACCTCGCCCACTTCCTACAATGAAATTGAATCCGGAGGTTAAATCGATCTTTGATTTTCAGTACGAAGACTTTACACTCGAAGGATACGATCCCTATCCGACCATCAAGGCTCCGATTGCCGTGTAGCTTACCAACGGGGAAACTTCACGCTGAGTTTATCGAGCCTCCCAGAGTCGTTTGTTAATCTGTTTCAGGCATACTACATCCAACATCTCCAAACACGATGACACCTGTCGGAGCAATGCTCTGCGGTGTTTCATTGAAAACAGAGCAGAACATCAACCCCAACAAACTCCAATAGCTGCGAACTGTCTGGTATTATCCAAATACAAATATTCGGCTACTGTAATTTTACCAACCATGATCTCCATTATCGTCGCCATAGCCCACAACAACGTCATAGGAGCGGGCAACAGTTTAATTTGGCACATTAGCGAAGATTTGCGCCGTTTTAAGGCGATTACCACAGGCCATCCCGTCATTATGGGGCGGAAAACCTATGAATCGATTGGCCGACCGCTGCCCAATCGCACGAATGTGGTTATCACACGTCAAGCAGATTTTGCAGTTGAAGGCTGTACCGTCGTACACTCTCTGCAGGAGGCTATTGCATTGTTTCCAGAGAACGAGGAGCTTTTCATCATTGGAGGAGGCCAAATCTATGCAGAGGCATTGCCTTTGGCAAAACGGCTCTACCTGACGAAGGTAGATGCAGATTATGAAGGGGACACCTACTTTCCCCAATGGGATCAATCTGAATGGAATTTAATTGAAAAAGATACTTTTCTACGAGGCGAAAAATTTGACAAGCCGTTTGCTTTTCTGACCTACGAGAAACGGTAATCCCGACAGCACCGACCCACCAAACAAACTCCAAACTCCACAAGCCAATCACATACCATCCTGAACAGAAAGGATATACAACACCACTTCGTGGTTACAATACAAAAGGAGCGCTTGCACTGAACAAGCGCTCCTTTTTCTCTGTCTAATTAGGATTCTGCTATCCGAATAGTGTGTCGAGATCTATCAACTAATGGGCTTCGAGCCAGTTGTGACCGACGCCGCACTCCGCAACCAGCTTAACCTTCAAACTGGCCGCATCCTCCATGCACCGCACTACAATCTCACGCACCTGATCAATCTCGATCGCCGGCACATCGAGTACCAACTCGTCATGCACTTGCAGAATAATTTTCGCATCCAGTTTTTGCTGGATCAGCTCCTTATGCACAGCTATCATGGCCAGCTTCATAATATCGGCAGCACCTCCCTGTATGGGGGCATTGATGGCATTACGTTCTGAAAGACTCCTGACCACTGCATTAGCCGAATGAATATCGGGCAACATTCGTTTGCGTCCGAACAACGTTTCAACATAACCCTGTTCACGGGCCTGCTCGATTACCCGTTCCATATACCGCCGAATATCGGGATAGGATTCGAAATAACCATCGATAATCTGTTTGGCTTCGGAACGCGGAATATTAAGCCGCTGCGCCAACCCAAACGCCGATATACCATAGATGATTCCAAAATTGGCAGTTTTGGCACGCCGACGCTGTTCACGTGTCACCTGTTCCTTCGCCTCTTTAAAGAGCAGGGCTGCCGTCGCCGTATGAATATCCTCGCCATGTGCAAACGCCTCTATCATAGCCTTATCTCCACTTAGATGCGCCATCAAGCGCAATTCCACCTGGGAATAATCGGCCGACAACAGCACCCGATCAGGAGAAGATGGGATAAATGCCTTCCGGATTTCACGACCTCGATCATCACGGATCGGGATATTTTGCAAATTGGGATTTGTCGAACTGAGACGCCCCGTCGCAGTTACCGTTTGATTGAACGAAGTGTGGATTTTTCCAGTTCGAGGATTGACCAACTGCGGTAACGCATCGACATATGTAGAAAGCAACTTACGTAATCCGCGATACTCAAGCACCAATCCAACCACCGGATGTCGATCGGTCAACATTTGCAGATACTCCTCGTCTGTGCGATATTGCTTCGTTTTGGTCTTTTTCGGTTTCGGGTCTATCTTCATCCTGCCAAATAGAGCCTCCCCAAGTTGTTTGGCAGAATTGACGTTCAGACTCAGGTCTCCGGTCATTTGTCTGATCTGATCCTCCAGGTTCGTCAATTCGCCGATCAACTGTTTCCCAAATGCGGCCAAAGCCTGGGTATCGATCTTGACCCCGGTCATTTCAATATCTGCCAATACCGGGATCAGAGGTTCTTCAATTTTAGTATACAACTCGACCAACCCCGCCTCTTGCAACATCGGCCATAATGTCCGATAGAGCTGAATCGTCACGTCGGCATCCTCAGCCGCATACTCTGCAACCACATCGACCGGCACCATATCCATCGTCTTTTGTTTAGTGCCTTTACCAATCAGCGCTTCAATAGGAATCGGTTCGTAATTGAGGTAGGTTCGAGCCAGATAATCCATATTATGCGGTCTTTCCGGATCAAGCAGATAATGGATAATCATCGTATCATAAAGCCGTCCTTTCACCTCAACACCGGCACTGCGCAACATCATCATGTCGAACTTGATGTTTTGCCCCACTTTGGCAATCTCTGCATTTTCAAACAGTGGTTTCAGAGTGTTCAACACCGATTCGATATTGGTCCGATCACACGGAATATACCACGCTTCATGAGATTCCACGGCAAACGATAGCCCCACCAGCCTGTCACCAAAAACATCCAAGCCGGTTGTTTCCGTATCGAAACAAAAGAGCTTCGAGGCTGACAAACGGTCAACCAATGCCTGTAAATCGTGCTGATCGGAGACGACATGATATTGGTGCGCAACGTTCTTCACTGTGGCCAATGCCGGTTGTGCAAATAAATCACCCACAGCGTTTTGCACCTCAGCCGGTTGTTTAGTGGGGGTACCAACCGACTGATCGGCCAACGAGCCAAACAGATCTCCTTGTACCAACGCTCCATGCAAAGATTTTACATTGGATGCAACGGCAGCAGAAAAGATAGAAGAGGAGGAAGACTTTTCTTCATTTTGTGATTTCGCGTCCTGCACTAAGGACTCCTTTTCACTCTCCTTCGCTACATGATGAGACTGGGCCTCTGAAAATGGATTGGGTTGAATTTCATTGAGGAAGGACCGAAATCCCAGCTCGCGATAGAGGGCTGCCAACATTTCGACATCGGGAGCTTCCATTGCCAAAGCCTGAGGATTGAATTCGACCGGGACATTCAGATCGATCGTAGCCAACCGTTTTGCCAAAAGGATCTGATCGTGCGACGCTTCAATATTTTCGCGTTGTTTCCCTTTCAGCTGATCTGTATGTTCCAGCAGATTCTCTACCGTTCCAAACTGACCGACTAATTTAATGGCACTCTTTTCACCAATCCCCGGAACTCCCGGAATATTATCAGCTGCATCCCCCCAGAGAGCTAAAATGTCGATTACCTGTGTCGGATCGTCAATACCGTAATGCTCTTTGATCTGTTCACAACCGACAATTTCGATACCTTCACTTCCTTTACGTGGTTTATAAATTCGCACCGTCGGACGAATCAACTGCCCATAATCCTTATCAGGAGTCACCATATAGACCTCATAACCGGCCGCTGCCGCCTTCATCGACAACGTTCCGATCACATCGTCGGCTTCGTACCCGGCAATCTCAATCACGGGGATTTGCAGGGCCTCCAAAATCCGTTTGATATAAGGAACCGACTGGATAATATCTTCCGGTGTTGCCTCTCGATTTGCTTTATATTGAGGATAGATCTCATGCCGGAAGTTTCCACCTTTGGGATCGAACGCCACCCCCAACAATCGAGGATCTTCACGACGGATCAAATCCCGTAAAAACTTGACGAACCCGAAAATTGCAGAGGTATTAAGACCTTCCGCGTTCCGCATAGGACGCCCGATAAAAGCATAATAGGCGCGGAAAATCAGGGCATAAGCATCGATCAGAAACAGTTTTTCCATGGGAATCATTTTGGTTCGAACCGGATGTCTCACAGTCCGACATCGGCTCATCATTTACGAACGGCACTTGCCATCAACAGATACTCACTGTCCTCATGTACAACTACTCGCAGCACATTCAGACACAATCGCAACGACGCGAACTTGTTACGATCAAACAAATAAATGCTCTCTGCGAGAACTGACTCGCCTGATTAACAGTTATCCGTTGCATACCACTCTGCAAAAGAGGTGGCCGTCTCATGTAATTTAACACTGTAAAGTTCTACTCCAGCCGGCAATTCTGCCGCAATCACACGAGCAAAATCCTCCACCATATTCTCGCAGGTGGGTTGGTAGGGAGTTGTAATAATTTTATTGAAGAGACCACGTATGGTTGTCAGTGCCGTTTGGTTTGCCTCCGTTTCGCGCAAGACAAAGGCGTGATCGTAACGATCGACAATCAGTCGGTTTACAATACGTTTCAAATCACCGAAGTCCATCACCATACCATATTTCGGGCTATTGGGATTTTGTTCGGGAATTCCACGTACGGTTACAAACAGTTTATAGGAGTGGCCATGAATTTCACGACACGGGCCATCATATCCGGCCAATGCGTGCGCCATCTCAAACGAAAATTCTTTGGTCAATCGAATCATAATTCTAAGATAATGATTTTTCCGTTGATCTCACCGTCGGGAGCCAATGATTACACAATTCAAGTCAAATGCAGCAGTGTTGAATGCACCTCACCTCTGAATGGCCATCTTTTGGACAAGAGATGCGCCAAAATGTCCTCTCATCCCCCTTCCTGTCCCTTAAATAAAAATGTCTGAATCAATGAATCATGCGTTCCCCATCTGCTTCGTTATGACAAAAATGCCGCCGGAATACAAAATCCCGACGGCAAAGATGTTTTGTCAATAACGGATAAGAATATTCACCTTCAATCTTCTGGTTATGCACGCGAGATCGCAATCCAATCCGGATTTTATAAAGAGTTGAACGCCCTCAGCTGTAACGTCGAAATCAATTAAACAGTATTAATAACAAACCGTTTAACGCCACAAAAGGTTGACAACACTTTCATCGTTTTGCATATCTTATTCATCAGCCTCTCGGACATACACCTGTCGGCCAAATGAATCAGACAGCGAAATGAAGGTTTCCGTTTCAGAGATTCCCGGGACTCGTAAAATATCATCCAAAATCGTATGCATCAGATGTTCATGGTCCACACAATAGACTTTTGTCCAAATGTTGTATTTCCCAGTAATAAACTGACACTCTACCACTTCTGGGATTTTACGCAGCCCTTCTATGATCTCTATATTTTTCATCGGATCGTTAATCCGAATCCCGATCATTGCACTGACGTTATATCCTAACGCCCGCGGATCTACTTCGAGCCGAAATCCTCGAATCACCCCCGACTCCTCCATCTTTTTCACACGCTGATGGATAGCCGCACCCGAAATTCCACACTCACGCGCAATTTCCAAGAATGGCATCCGAGCATTGCGGATCAACAAACCCAAGATTTTGCGGTCTGTGGCATCAATGGTCATCTTTCCCATAATCCATACATTTTTCAGGCGCGGACGGAGGGCAGATTCATGATCTGCCCATCGGGTTCCGGCCAGTTATTATTTGATCACACCCAGTTCGCGGCCCACTTTTGTAAAGGCCTCGACACATTTATCCAGATGTGTCTTTTCGTGACCGGCTGAAACCTGAACACGAATACGGGCTTGTCCCTTAGGCACTACCGGATAATAGAAACCGGTTACATAAATACCCTCATCGAGCAATTTTGCTGCCATATCCTGCGACAATTTCGCATCGTACAGCATTACAGCGCAAATTGCAGACTGAGTCGGTTTGATATCGAATCCTGCAGCCAGCATTTTAGTGCGGAAATACTCGACATTCTCCACCAATTTATCATGCAGTGCATTGCTTTCTGACAACATTTTGAAGAGTTCGAGACCAGCACCCACCACTGCAGGTGGCAACGAGTTCGAGAACAGGTATGGACGAGAACGCTGACGCAGCATCGCAATGATCTCTTTGCGACCGGTAGTAAATCCACCGACTGCACCACCGAAAGCCTTACCCAACGTACCGGTAATGATATCAACCTTACCGCGAACATTGAACTTCTCGGTCACACCACGACCGGTCTGACCAACCACACCGGCTGAGTGGCATTCGTCCACCATAACCAATGCATCGTATTTTTCAGCCAACTCGCAGATCTTATCCATCGGAGCGACATTGCCATCCATCGAGAAGACTCCATCGGTAGCGATGATACGGAAACGCTGAGCCTGAGCAGCCTGCAGCTGTTTCTCCAGATCAGCCATATCGGCATTTGCATAACGATAACGAACAGCTTTGCACAAACGCACGCCATCGATAATTGATGCGTGGTTCAGTGAATCTGAGATGATCGCATCCTGATCGGTCAACAACGGCTCAAAAACGCCTCCATTGGCATCGAAGCAAGCCGCATAAAGGATGGTATCCTCAGTGCCGAAATAGTCGGCAATTGCCTTTTCGAGTTGTTTGTGAATATCCTGCGTACCACAGATGAAACGAACTGAAGACATACCATATCCGCGCTCATCCATTGCCTTTTTGGCAGCCTCGATCAGACGGGGATTATTCGACAGTCCCAAATAATTGTTGGCGCAGAAATTGAGCACCTCTTTACCGCCTTCTACGGTAATATCAGCTTTCTGCATTGAGGTGATCACACGCTCTTTTTTGTACAAACCAGCCTCTTCGATCGCCTTCAGTTCGGCGGAGAGGTAATCTTTCATTTTTCCGTACATGATATAATCATTTATGAAAACTATGCTATTCACACGATATTGGCCAACGATGGAGCCATCCTAACTAAATACCGAACGGCAACCCGTTCCGATTCCTCCTTGAACTCCAAACCAATAATTATGACAAAAATACAAAAGATTTTCAATTCTATACCGATTTCTCCCTGTTTACGCACCTCCACAACGACATATCTTTTACAAAACGAAGGTTTTGCGCAAAATTTGTTGTAAATTGCGAAAATCCGAAACAATGTGTAACTTTGACCAGTTTTTAAATATTTTTATTAAGTTGAATTTTTCTGAAGCAGGAGATACTCTTTTGTGAGATACATGATCTGCTTAAAACAGAGGAGACTCTCAAAGGAATTCTCTACGGAAATTCAGACACTTTAAAACATAACAGCCATGCAATCAATCGAAACGTATGATTTCACTGGGAAGCGCGCGATTATTCGCGTTGACTTCAATGTACCTCTGAACGACAAGTTCGAGGTAACCGACGACACCCGCATCCGTGCTGCCATTCCTACTATTAAAAAGGTACTAGAGAAGGGTGGTTCCGTTATTTTGATGTCTCACCTGGGCCGTCCGAAAAAAGGACCGGAAGACAAATTTTCACTGAAACATATCATCTCAGCCGTTGAAAAACGCCTCGGTGTAAAGGTTGATTTCGCCCCCGACTGCCAGGGCCAAGTGGCTGCTGACAAAGCTGCAGCTTTGAAACCCGGTCAGGTATTGTTGCTCGAAAACCTCCGTTTCTATGCTGAGGAAGAGGGTAAACCACGCGGACTGAAAGAGGATGCAACTGACGAAGAGAAAGCAGCTGCTAAAAAGGCTGTCAAAGCTTCTCAAAAAGAGTTCGTAAAACGTTTGGCATCGTATGCAGACTGCTACATCAACGATGCCTTCGGAACAGCACACCGCGCACACGGTTCGACAGCATTGATCGCCGAGTACTTCCCCAACGACAAGATGTTTGGTTACGTGATGGAAGGCGAGCTGAAAGCAATCGATAAAGTATTGAAAGATCCTGCACGTCCTTTCACTGCTATTTTGGGTGGTTCAAAAGTTTCTACCAAGATCAGTGTTATTGAAAACCTGCTCAAATTGGTGAACAATTTGATTCTCGGTGGTGGTATGACCTACACCTTCAAAGCTGCACTGGGAGGCAAAGTAGGACAGAGCATCTGCGAGCCGGATCAGTATCAGACTGCAAAAGACATTCTGGCAAAAGCGAAAGAGCTTGGAGTAAATATTTACCTGGCAGAAGATGCTGTAGCAGCAGACGCTTTCAGCGAAGATGCCAACACTCAAGTTGTTTCTGCTGACAACATTCCTGACGGCTGGGAAGGTCTTGACATTGGACCGAAAGCAGAGGCTGCATTTGCCAAAGTTATCTCAGAGTCTAAGACCATTCTGTGGAACGGTCCTGTAGGCGTATTCGAAATGAACAAATTTGCGAAAGGTTCGAAAGCCATTGCTGATGCTATTGTAAAAGCTACCGAGAACGGAGCATTCTCCCTGATCGGAGGTGGTGACTCAGTTGCCTGCATCAACAAATTTGGCTTGGCAGACAAAGTAAGCTACGTATCGACTGGTGGTGGTGCACTGCTCGAATACATGGAAGGCACAGAGCTTCCCGGTGTAGCCGCAATCCGCAAATAGTCACATGCAATAGCGGTTATCCGCAACTTCTTTTATAGAGGCTGGAATTCTTATTTCAGCCTCTATTCTTTTTTACCCTTTCAAACTTTTGCAATTCCCAATCTTTCAAGACTCACAAGCGCCACTACTCAACTTATCATATCATAAAGTTACTCTAACATTTACGAATCAAATCATTTTTTATCATTCATTTCTCCACAAAAACAATGCATAAGATTTACAGAATAAAATTCCAATAGATAAATTGAAAATAACGAGACAACCCTTTATTGTGTTGTAGTTATACATGCATTTTCACAAAAAAATTCTATATTATACCATATATCACATAACATAATACATTTAGTTCTTTTATTGGAAACAGTGTATTACTACAATAAAACATCTAAATCCAATTACACACTCTCACCAATTCAAATCCACAAATTGATAATTTTCAATAGAATAAACAGACATCTCCTCACAAAAAGCCTTAACACACAACAATAATTTATTTCAAGTTCACTCATATTTTCCACTCAAAATCCCCTCTAAATCTTTTTCTATAAAATCGCATTAGTCCAACCAAAACATATCCCATTTTAACGATGAAAATATTTTGTAAAAAATTTCAAAATGTAATTAATATATTTTTTTGTGCCGATATAGAAAAAATATATTAATTTAGCGGCATGTAGGTGCATCTATTCTTTTAGAGACACCTCATACAAACTCACGATAACACCTACGGATGCGTGGATGTGTCGAATGCTGTGGTGCAACGCATAGACAGCGGAGTATGGATTGCTGTGCAAAATGATCACTTTTGCAAGGAGGGAAGGTTATACCCATTATTAATCTGAAACATTTGTCAATAAAATATATGCAACAGATTAGCGCACAAACAGACGAGTCAGCCCCTCTACATTGGTATGCCTACAAAGTGTTCCACAATAAAGCACGAATCCTCAGGGATCAACTAGAGCTCAAAGGTTTACAATGTTACATCCCCATTCGCAAAGTAATAAAATCAGCAAATACTGAAGACACATACTCCAACACACCGGCAGTAGAGATACAGCCTGTAATTCCGAGTCTGCTGTTCATCCGCTCCACTGAAGCTACAATGGCCCAACTGAGACAACATCCGTACAATCTATGGGTTTATTGTCTTCCTGGCACCAACATCCCGGCAACCATTCCAGACCGAGAGATGGAAGTATTCATTTTCGTAACGACCAAAGGATGCCAATCATTGGAGTCCATCGATCAAAAAATAGTAAAAGGCGATCGGGTCAAAATTACGGGAGGAATATTACAAGGAGCTGAAGGGTATATCACCAGAGTGCATGGGACCAAACGCTTTGTAGTCGTAATTAATGGCGTGGCCGCCGTTGCAACAGGATATATTCCGAAACAATTTATTGAAAAGATCGAAGAGACAGATCTTACGAACAAATAAAGCATAATCAACACACATCATAGTATATATCTTATAATAAAGAAACTATGAAAGGTATCGTTCTAGCAGGAGGAAGTGGCACAAGGCTCTACCCCATTACGAAGGGTGTCAGCAAACAGATGCTTCCCATTTTTGACAAACCGATGATTTACTATCCAATTTCCGTGCTTATGTTAGCGGGAATTCGGGAGATTTTAATTATTTCTACCCCTCTCGATCTACCCGGCTTCAAGCGGTTATTAGGAGATGGGAGTGATTTTGGTGTCAAATTCGAATATGCTGAACAACCTTCGCCCGATGGGTTGGCCCAAGCCTTTATTATTGGAGAAAAGTTCATCGGCCATGATTCTGTTTGTTTGGTGCTCGGTGACAACATTTTCCACGGAAGTGGATTCAGCCATCTGCTTAATGAAGCCGTTCGCACCGCTGAAGAGGATCAAAAGGCGACCGTATTCGGTTATTGGGTAAATGACCCTGAACGGTACGGTGTAGCAGAGTTTGACAAAGCCGGCAATTGCCTCAGCATTGAAGAGAAACCACAAAAGCCGAAATCAAATTATGCCGTAGTTGGTTTATACTTCTACCCCAACAAGGTAGTACAAATTGCCAAAAACATTAAACCCTCTGCTCGCGGAGAATTGGAAATTACCTCTGTGAACCAAGAATTCCTTAACGCCAAAGATCTAAAAGTGCAAACATTGGGAAGAGGCTTTGCCTGGTTAGATACGGGAACACATGATTCACTAGCAGAAGCCTCAACCTACATTGAAGTCTTAGAAAAGCGCCAAGGCTTGAAAATCGCTTGCCTGGAAGGCATTGCTTTTCGCAGAGGCTGGATTAACGCAGATAAAATGAAAGAACTGGCCCAGCCAATGCTAAAAAGCCAATATGGACAATACTTGCTCAAAGTGGTTGAGGAGATTGATAAAACTGGAGTAGCAAATCTCGATTAAAATTGATAAAACATACACCATGGAGGTTAAACAGACTCATATTCCAGGGGTTGTGATCATTGAGCCCAGATTATTCAAAGATGATCGCGGATATTTTTTTGAATCGTTTTCTGAACGCGATTTTAACACTCAGGTGCGTGAAATCCACTTTGTACAAGATAACGAAAGCAAATCAAGCTATGGTGTACTCCGCGGGCTTCACTTTCAAAAACCGCCTTACGCTCAAAGCAAACTAGTACGAGTCATTAAAGGCGCTGTTTTGGATGTCGCAGTTGATATCCGGAAAGGCTCTCCAACTTTTGGACAACATGTTGCAGTCGAACTGACAGAAGAGAATCATCGTCAATTTTTCATTCCTCGTGGATTTGCACACGGTTTCAGTGTGCTGACCGACGAGGTCATCTTCCAGTACAAATGTGACAATTTTTATGCCCCGCAAAGTGAGGGAGCCTTGGCATGGGATGATCCGGATTTGGGTATCGATTGGAAAATTCCGACAGATAAAGTAATCCTCTCTGAAAAAGACAAACACCACACACGACTCAAAGATGCAGAGTGGCTGTTCGATTATCATGAGAATCTATATTAATTATTCCAGAACAACCTCGTTATGAATATATTAGTTACAGGAGCTAATGGACAGCTTGGGAATGAGATGCGTATCGTTTCTCGCAATTCTCAAGACCACTATATTTTCACTGATGTAGCAGAGTTGGACATTACCAACGCTATGGCTGTTGAAAAAATGGTAAACGACAATGACATAAAAGCGATCATCAATTGTGCGGCCTACACCAACGTGGACAAAGCTGAAGATGATTATGATTTTGCAGAACTTCTGAATGCTACAGCAGTCAAGCATCTAGCACAGGCTATAAAAAAGAATGATGGCATTTTAATTCACGTTTCCACTGATTACGTATTTGGCGGGACAAAAAACAATACACCTTGCAATGAAGATGAGCCTGCAAACCCGACGGGAGTTTACGGAATCACCAAACTTCATGGGGAACAATCGATTATTGAAGTAGGATGTAAGCATCTTATTATCCGAACAGCCTGGCTATACAGCGAATTTGGGAAAAATTTCGTTAAAACCATGCTCAATCTGACTGCAACCAAGCCCAATTTGAATGTAGTTTTTGATCAAGTGGGCAGTCCGACATACGCATATGATTTAGCACAAGCCATCTTTAACATTGTTGAAAATCGCAAATACGAAGGACAAGATGGGATCTATCACTATTCAAATGAGGGCGTTTGTTCATGGTACGATTTCACCAAAATGATCGCGGAATATGCAGGACATACTGACTGTGACATACAGCCTTGCCACAGCGACGAATTTCCCTCCAAGGTTGTTCGTCCGTCCTACTCCGTATTGGATAAAACTAAAATCAAAAAAACTTTTGACATTCACATTCCATATTGGACTGATTCGTTGAAACGATGTCTGGCTGAATTAGCCAAACAAGCCTAAAATCTATCCCAAACCTTCACGATCATGACTTTCAAACGCAATATCATCATTACTGGCGGTGCCGGATTTATCGGCAGCCATGTAGTCCGCCTTTTTGTTAACAAATACCCGGATTACCACATTATCAATTTAGATAAATTGACCTACGCAGGCAATCTTGCTAACCTAAAGGATGTAGAAGACAAACCGAATTACACGTTCGTAAAAGCAGACATCTGCGACTTTGACAAGATTCAAGAGCTGATGCAGCAATACCATGTCGACGGGATTATTCACCTAGCGGCAGAAAGCCATGTCGATCGAAGCATTAAAGATCCTTTTACATTTGCCCGCACCAATGTAATGGGGACTCTCTCTCTGCTGCAAGCTGCAAAACTCTATTGGGAAGCTCAACCGGAGGGTTACACCAACAAACGCTTCTATCATATTTCTACGGATGAAGTATATGGAGCTTTGGAGCTGACCGATCCTGACGGCATCGAATCTCCGTTCACAACAGCAGCCTCATCAGAACATCACCATGCTTATGGCAGGGAGTTTTTCGTAGAGACAACCAAATACAACCCACACAGTCCATATTCGGCCTCAAAAGCCAGTTCAGACCATTTTGTCCGCGCATTTCATGACACTTATGGGATGCCCACAATTGTAACTAACTGTTCTAACAACTATGGACCATATCAATTCCCGGAAAAGTTAATTCCCCTGTTTATCAACAATATTCGTCATCGCAAACCTCTTCCTGTTTATGGCAAAGGAGAGAATGTCCGAGATTGGCTGTATGTAGAGGATCACGCACGCGCCATTGATCTGATTTTCCATAAAGGGAAAATTGCCGAAACATATAATATCGGCGGCTTCAACGAATGGAAAAATATTGATATTATTAAGGTTGTAATTAAGACAGTTGATCGCTTACTCGGGAACCCGGAGGGATATTCACTCGATTTGATTACATACGTTACAGATCGAAAAGGGCATGATATGCGTTATGCTATCGACTCGCGCAAATTGCAGCAAGAATTGGGCTGGGAACCGAGTTTGCAATTTGAAGAGGGTATTGAAAAAACTGTCCGCTGGTATTTGGACAATCAAGAATGGATGGACAATGTCACCTCTGGAGACTATCAACAATACTATAAATTAATGTATCAGGCCGATCGCGTCCTATAAGTATGAGTTCATTAAAAAGCAACATACTTTTAAATGGAATTAATACAGTAACTAGCATTCTGTTTCCTATAATAACGTTTCCATACGCAGCTCGCGTATTATTACCAGCAGGTATAGGTGTTGTTAATTTCCAATTATCAATTATAAATTACATAATTCTGCTGACTAGTTTAGGGATACCTTTATACGCAGTTAAAGAAATTGCAAAACATCAAGACAACAAAGTTTTAAGAGATAAAACAGCGATAGAAATTCTATTGTTAAGTCTTATTCTCTCATTAATCGGATACATTATTGTTACAATACTGGTTCAGTACAATTCACAGATCCACCAACAAGCTTTACTATTTTACATACTAAGCTTAACAATAGGATTCACAGCTCTTGGTGCAAATTGGTTTTATCAGGGTATTGAAGATTTTAAATTTATTACCATAAGAGCCATCACCATACGCACACTTGCAGCTATTTCTTTATTCATTTTTGTAAAAGATCACAACGATCTACTTCAATATGGGGCAATAACAGTTGGCGCCACAGTAGGAAATAATATAATTAATTTTTTCCATTTAAGAAAACTGATATCTTGGCATACCGTCAAACTTAAAAGTTTAAATATTTTTCGACATTTAAAACCCGCCTTACATATTTTCATTTTAAATTTAATTATAAGTTTATATGTACAGCTCAACTCTATTATGTTAGGATTTATGCAAGGCAATCAGGCTGTTGGTTATTTCACTGCTGGAACAAAAATCACATATGTAGGAATCACACTAATTACATCATTAGGAGCTGTGTTGCTACCACGATGTTCTCATTTGGTCCAAACAGGCGATAGAATAGGTTTTGCATCAATTATTAACAAATCCATTCTCATAACAATTGCACTTGCATATCCTATGATAGCAGGATTACTAATACTAGCAGAACCACTAACATTAATATTTTGTGGTGCTGAATACATAGATGCGATTCCTGTATTACATTGGAATGCTCCTGTTATTATCTTAATAAGTTTAACAAATGTTATGGGTATTCAAATTTTATATCCGCAAAATAAGGTAAATATTGTCATAATAAGCACCACTGCAGGAGCCTTGATCAATTTAACACTCAACTTATATTTGATACCAAAATATTCTGCAACTGGGGCTGCCATAGCAACACTAATCGCAGAATTTGCAGTATTAATGACTCAAATTGCTTTAGGAAGAAAATATTTCCCATTTAACTTATCGATCATAATAAAAAATCACTATATAATATGCACAATAGCGATGTCAATATGCATTTACACTATACTTCATTTTTGCGATACAACGACTAGTCAATTAATTTTTGGGACTATTGGAGGAATAATCATATACGGGATATGGCTCATACTATTTAAAGATAAACTAATTACAGAAATAATTCATACCATTATTAAAAGATAACCTCAAATGTCTAAATTCGATTATCTAATTGTAGGATCTGGTCTCTATGGTGCTGTTTTTGCTCGTTTGGCAACTGATCGTGGTTATAAATGTTTAGTAATTGAAAAACGCTCACACATAGGGGGGAATGTATATTGCGAAAATATTGAAGGGATTAATGTCCATAAATATGGCGCACATATTTTCCATACGAGCAATAAAAGAGTTTGGGATTTTGTAAACTCATTTGTCGAATTTAATCGATTCACGAACTGTCCCATAGCAAATTATCAGGGAGAACTGTATAATCTTCCTTTCAACATGCACACATTTAACAAAATGTGGAACATTACCACCCCCGAAGAAGCAATAGCAAAAATTACCCAACAAAAGGAAAAGGTCATACAGAAAATGCATCAAGCTGGGCACACAGAACCCCAAAACCTTGAAGAACAAGCATTGACACTTGTTGGCAAAGATATCTACGAAAAACTCATTAAGGGGTACACCGAAAAACAATGGGGACGTAAATGTACTGAATTACCACCGTTCATTATCAGACGACTTCCTGTCCGATTTATATATGATAATAATTATTTTAACGACGCATATCAAGGGATACCCATTGGAGGGTATAACAAATTAATAAATAAACTTTTAGAAGGGATAGAGGTAAAGACAAGCACAAATTTCTTTGACAATAGGGCATTATGGGAAAAAATTGCAAAAAAAATTTTATTTACAGGAAAAATAGATGAATTTTACAACTACCAATACGGCAAATTAGAATATCGAACAGTTAGATTTGAACATGAAATTATTGACACACCCAACTATCAAGGCAATGCTGTAATGAACTATACAGAACGAGAAGTACCTTACACCCGTATTATTGAACATAAACATTTTGAGATGTTTGGGGAGGAGGTATATACAAACCCTAAAACGGTTATTAGTCGTGAATACTCGACAGAATGGACTGATGGTAGCGAACCCTTTTATCCTGTAAATGACACCAAAAACACAACGCTTTATGAGAAATACAAAGCCCTTGCTAAAAAAGAGAAACATATAATTTTCGGAGGAAGATTAGCAGAATACAAATATTATGATATGGCGCCCATTATCGAACAAGTTTTAAACATGCAAATATGAACAGCAAAATCTTAAGCATATGCATTCCATCATACAATATGGAGCAATATTTAGATCGCTCCGTATCCAGTCTTGTTGCCTCAAAAGAGCTTAATAACATAGAAATCATTATTGTTAATGATGGAAGTAAAGATCAGACATTACAAATTGCTCAAGCATATAAAGAAAAATACTCACAATCCATTATCGTAATTGACAAACCCAACGGACATTACGGATCCACAGTTAATGCCGCAATACAAATAGCAACTGGCAAATATTTTCGTATTCTTGACGCTGACGATTGGTTCGATACAATTTCTTTTGACTACTTCATTCATAAACTAAGGGAGCTCGACACAGATTGTGTGTTTACAAAGTTCACTATTCATGATTTTAAACATAACACATTAATAGAACAAGATACAACGAATGTCATATTCGATAAAGTTCTTACATTAGACGAATACATTATACCCCAAAGTTGCTATTACATGCACAGTCTAACATATAAATTACAACTTTTAAAAGAAATACATTATACACAAACTGAAGGGATTTGTTACACAGACAGTGAATACGTATTCTTCCCTTTAAGGGCAGCTAAAGAAATATATAATATGAATATATCACTATACCAATATTATGTAGGACGTAATGATCAATCAATGTCGCCCAAAGTATTACTGCGAAATATGAGGCAATATTATATCCTGTCCAATAGATTTATCACCAACTACATACCTAAATCAGGCAATCGAAACGTTGACAGCATTCAGGACATATACATATACCAAACTATGATTTTTTCATTACGTGCCCATATTTTATATAACTGGTATAACGAAGAGACAGATTCACAGCTAAGATCTAATCTAAATTTATTGAAAAATACCAATCCCACGATTTATGCCAAATTACTCCAGATACAACAACATGGAATAAAATGGGTAAAGGTATGGATTAAACATAAAACTCTTCATAAATATCTTTTTTTCCCCATTAAATTATATTTTGTTTATAAACGCAAGTAAACTATGCCCACAATATCTGTCTGCATTCCGATTTACAAGTCAGAAAAATATATTGCCCAATGTGCACATTCACTTTTCAAACAAACATTAAATGATATTGAATATATCTTCATCAACGATTGTACACCAGATAAAAGTATCGATATTCTTGAAGCCATTATACAACAATATCCGAACAGGAAGAATCAGATCCGGATCATTCACCACAATACGAATAAAGGCATAGCTGCCGTTCGAAATACAGCTTTACATCACGCAACAGCAGAATATATAATATACTGTGACAGTGATGATTGGACAGACACTAACATGTACAAATACTTATATAACAAAGCAATTCAAACCAAAGCAGACATTGTTTGGTGCAGATATGATACAACTACAGATCCGATCTTATTATTTTCACCCTCAACAGACATTACATACACAAACATTGATTACATCAAAAAAATTTGTCTCGGACAGTTTCATGGATCAACATGGAATAAACTTATAAGGAGGGAGTTACTAATAAGCAACAACCTCTCTTTCATAGAAGGTCAGAATATGCTGGAAGATGAAAGCATGATATTACGAGTTTTATGCTTTGCAAACAATATTCAATATGTCGATAAAACATTGTATCACTACATCCAACACGAAAACAGTATCACGCGACAACCTAAATATTTAGAAATAATTGCTAATATCACAGAAGCAGGCAAATATATATGTAAACTAAAAAGTGAACATCCTGAAATTATGAAATTCTGGCACTGGTATGAACAACGTAACAAATTAACCATGATGTCATGCAATGGGATATCATTAAATACGTTTAAAACCACATGGCCTGAATCAACAAAGATTGCACTAATTTTATCAAATCCCACATTGCGTTTACACAATAAACTACTATACTGTAGTCTGTGTTTAGGGACAACATCTATTTTATCAATAAAGCAATTCCTTACAAAAACGATCAAATCATAAAGCATTAGTAATGAAAAATATAACTTTTTTATTACCTAGTCATGGTCGAAGGCCAACTGGAGGTTATAAAGTGGTTTATGAATATGCAAACAGACTTAGTGCTAATGGTTATACTGTAAATATTGTTTATCCAGCCACAATCTTCTTCCTAAAGCAATCATTTAGAAAAAAAATAAAATGTATAATAAAATACATATTGTTTTCATTGTTTAAAGGTTACTCTGGGCGCAAATGGTTTAAATTAGACTGCACAGTACATGAACACTACGTTTGGTCCTTAAAGCAGCACCACATTGTTTCATCAGATTATTACGTAGCCACAGCTATTGAGACAGCGATGTACCTCCGCGACTACAAAATACCCAATCAAAACAAGATTTATTTAATACAAGGTTTTGAAAATTGGTCATTCCCCGATAAAACTGTAATAGAGACATACCACTATGGCTTTAAAAACATAGTAATAGCAAAATGGTTAAAAGAGATAGTAGAAAATAGCGGTGCAACATGTACACTCATTAACAACGGATTCGATTTCAACTATTTTCATCAAACAGTTAAATATAAAGATAAAGACAAACTATGCATATCCATGATGTATCATACCAACACATTGAAGGGATGCAGATACGGGTTCGAAGCCTTACACATTGTAAAGAAAAAATTCCCTAAACTTAAAGCATATATATTTGGTGTCCCTCCGAGACCCAAACTACCAAGTTGGATGGCATACTACCAACAACCCAATCGTGAAACATTAAATATGATATACAATTCAGCAGCAATTTATTTAGGTCCCTCTTTAACAGAAGGTTGGGGTCTCACAGTAGGAGAAGCAATGATATGTGGTGCAGCAGTCGTCTGTACAGACAATTTAGGATATAACGAGATGGCTAAAAATCATATAACCGCATTAGTTTCTCCAGTGAAAGATGCACAATCATTAGCAAATAACATAATATATTTAATTGAAAATGATTCTGAAAGATTGAAAATTGCACAAAATGGACATAAATTTATCCAACAATTCACATGGGATACAGCATACAAAAAATTCATAGCCACTCTTAACACACAAGATTAAAATACATCTACAATTAGTATACTTCTTAGCGGCATCATACAATGGATATATATCTTATATTATTATATTTATGTGTCTCGATCATTGCAATAATTCGTGCTGAGAAAAAAACAAAATCAGACTATTTATTAATTAGTTTATTTGGCATATTGGTGATCCTAACATGCACATTTAAACCAGCATATGAGATAGCTGACGCGGAAGTGTATATTGATGATTATTATGCCAGTACAACAAATGAACGTATTGAGCCATTGTCAACAGTGCTATTTAATGCATCGAAGATAGTATTCAGTCACTATACTGGGATGTTTTTTTTATTTGCACTAACAAGTATTACCATTAGGTTATACGGGATAGCTACGCTAGCACCATTTCTATGGACATCCATTGCCATATATTTATATCAAATATTTATTTTGCACGATTTAATTCAAATTCGTGCAGGTATTGCATCTGCTATTATATTATATAGCATTAAACCATTATACTTACGAAAACTTTGGCTATACATTGTATTAACATGCATAGCCATCCTCTTTCATTATTCTGCAATTATCATGGTTCCGTTATGGTTTGTAAATCCACATAAAATCCGACGATGGATATTTTATAGTCTTATACCCGTTTGCTATTGCTGTGCATTCTTAGGATTCACACTAAGCCATTTAGTCCAATACATACCTATAGGATTTATACAAAATGGGTTTGCAGCTTATGAATTAACTATGAGTACTAAGGGGATAGAGATAAACATTCTAAGCTGGCCACAAATTGTAAGATGCATTATATTTATTTATCTATTAACCTCATATAAACTAATCCAACAACACTACCAATATACCATAATACTTCTCAAAGTATATGCAATAGGATTATGTTCATACATCATTTTGTCAGATATTCCAACATTTGCTAATAGGATATCTGAATTATTACTTGTTTATGAAATTTTATGTTTCCCTCTTATTGCATATACAGTCAAGCCTAAACGTATTGGCATTCTCATCACATTATCTATCGGTTTTATAATGCTACTCATTAACATATATCATTTCAAACTAATTCCTGCATAACCAATATGGACGTCTCAATTATCATTGTTACATACAACACAAAACAACTAACAAAAAACTGCATTGACAGTATTTTCAAATTCACCCAAGACATTACCTTTGAAGTCATCTTAGTTGACAATGCTTCCACCGATGGCAGTCAAGAATTGTTTTCACTAGATCATCGAATCATATATATATATAGCGATGAAAACCTTGGCTTTGGCCGAGCGAATAATTTAGGGTTGTCTAAAGCAAATGGCAAATATATATTTCTACTAAATTCAGACACATACCTCAAAAACAATGCTGTAAAAATTTTCAAACAGGCAATGGATCAACAAGATCCATCCATTGCTTGCCTTGGAACAATGCTTGAAGATACGGCTGGAAAAATTACCACCTCATATGGCCAATACCTGTCATTTCAACATTTTTTTTACAGAAGATCAACAAAGTGGCCAGCACACCTCCCATCAGATGGTTTAATTGTGCCTGTCATTATTGGTGCAGATTTATTTATTAGAAAAAACATTATTGATCAAGAAGGTTTTTTTGATCCTCGTTTTTTTATGTATCATGAAGAAAATGATTTACAACGACGATACGCAAAAGCCGGTTACTATAGCAAAATAATTACAGGACCTGAGATTGTACATTTAGAAGGAGGAAGCAGTAAATCTAAAATTAACTATTTAGCGATTGAAGGTGGTCATACATATATGAAAAAATGGTCTTCAGCAGGGACCTACATCGCATATAGAATTATGTACGCTCTCACACGATTCCCTAAAATAATAACCAAAAAAACGACAATATCACATAAGCTCCAATGCCTAAGTTCATTATTTATGTACAAAGTCAAAAATTATGATACCTAAAATTGTTCATTTTTGTTGGGTAAGCGGAGACCCTTATCCAGACCTGATCAAACATTGCATAGAGACATGGTTCAACAAATTATCTGACTATCAATTCATTCTATGGGACAAAAGCAAAATCCAAGAACTACAATCTCCTTGGATTGAAGAGGCATATCAATATCGGAAGTACGCCTTTATAGCAGATTATGTCAGATGTTATGCATTGTATCATTATGGAGGAATTTATCTTGATGCAGATGTTGAGGTTTGCAAATCAATAAATGACTTACTCTCTCATACCTCGTTTATAGGCTATGACTCAACTGGAGGCATTGAAGCTGCAATCATCGGTGCTGAAAAACATTGTAACTGGTTAAAGGATGCATTAAATTATTATACAAATAGACATTTTCTTAAACCAGATAATACTCTAGACACATGCCCAATACCGATCATGCTTGCTAAACAACTCCATAAAAATTTTTGTTTTAAGGACACACCGTTTAAGGTACAAAAGTTAGATGGAGTAACACTGTTTCCAGCTGAGTATTTTTCCCCAAAAAATTATCAAACATTGACCATGCAGTCCACAGAGAACACATATACGATTCATCATTTTGATGGACAATGGATATCGAACACCTTTTGGCACAAGGCAAAAAAAAGCATACATCGCATTACATATATGCTAATAGGAGATAAAGGTCATAACAAAATTACGAACTATATTAGAACAATTAAAAACAAAATCAAATGACCGAATTTACTGTTTTAATGTCTATATATTACAATGAATCTCCTGCATATTTCAGAGAAGCCTTGAACAGTGTTTTTGCTCAAACCGCACAACCATCTGAAATTGTATTGATTAAAGATGGGCCTTTAACATCTGAGTTAAATTCAATCATACAAGAGTACTCAACAATACACCCAATATTTAACATTGTCGAGAATAAAACAAATCTTGGGTTAGGTCGTGCTTTAGCCAAAGGGGTACTTGCAAGCACCCATGAATATATTGCAAGGATGGATACAGATGACACTATGCCTCCATATCGTTTCGAAAAACAAATTAAAAAACTCGAAGAAGGATATGACGTAGTAAGTTGTTGGACTGCAATATATGAAAATGACATGTCAAATATTATTGCAATCAAAGAACTACCTGAACAGTCAGAAGATATTATTAAATTAGCCCATCGAAGATCTCCTATTTGTCATCCAGGATGCATGTTTCGTAAATCGGCGGTGCTCAAGGCTGGCAACTACCAACATTCATTCTTTTATGAAGATTACCACTTATGGATCAGAATGATAATGACAAATGCAAGATTCTACAACATACAAGAGATATTGTACTATTTAAGAACATCGCCAGCACAAATCAAAAGGAGAGGAGGCTGGAAGTACCTTTCTAATGAATTAACAGTTTTATGGCAGTTCTACAGATCGGGTTTTTACACTCTAAACGATATAATTATTAATTCAATAATAAGAATATGTATCAGATTATTACCACAAAACATTCGAAGTATAGCCATGAAAAGAATATGGAAAACAAAAACACACTAAACTAAAGAGAATAAGCACATATCTGTTTTACCAAGGAAAAAGCTCAGCCCCATTCAATTGACTTACATTATGTGTCCATTATTAACATGACTTCTGAATAAACTGACTATATCACATTGAATGTACCCCCTGTAGCGTTTTCAAATGTACCACTTCAG